>Ga0206847_10418_pt1 | contig 10336 bp, 9 predicted proteins | sample Alteio_BWOrgCont_17_FD_152880 | JGI IMG/M metagenome (GOLD analysis project Ga0206847, IMG submission 152880) | Enriched cells from forest soil in Barre Woods Harvard Forest LTER site, Petersham, Massachusetts, United States -... | ecosystem: Environmental > Terrestrial > Soil > Temperate forest >... | reverse complement strand
TTTCACGTTCGCTCAGAATGCCCGAATTACACTGCGGACTATTGGTTAGCCGCGAACGTGGGCATCGTGAAAATTCATATCATCTATGTAAGCGGTAAGAGTCTGATCGCCACTCTCAAGGAGTTCAAACCTGGTGAATGACGGTGTGCTGGTTTCTGAGATTGCGTCGCGGAGCGCTGCGCTGTAAAGGGGGGAATTATGGTTCCCCGGCGATCACAGCGTCCTCTGCGTCCTTTCCAACGCACGGAAGGTGAGCGGGCTTTTGATCATTTATTGGTTTTCGTCATCGCCTATCCGATTGTTTCCTACGCCGCTGTATTCTCGTGCACAATCGTTTGTGGGATCGCATCATCAAAATGGGCGCTCCTGGCATCAGGAGTTTTTGCGGTCCTGCTATGGGTGAAGCTGTTAAGGGATGTGCTCATCTCATGGGGCGACCCTGGCTCGAAGGTTTTGCGATTTAGCTCCTTTGTCCTTCTTCTTTTTGGGGCAGCGATCGGCGGCGCCACATTATGGTCGGGTTTGCATCTTTTGTATTCCTCGGCGCTCCATTTGCATTTGGATCTATCGCCGTTTCGGGCATAGGGCTTTGCGATTATGACGGCGCGGGGAGATCCCGTTGAGTTTGGGCTGCATCAGCGTCTGAAATTTGAGCCCGGCCCATTTGATAAACCTGGTAGATTAAAAATGCGGCAAGCATACCCCACGGAAGGACGAGCCACGGTGTCCAGCGACTGGCGGTGGGAAGCACATTGAAGCCCATGGTCCATGGCATGGAGCCCGAAATAGTGTTGTAAAAAACGAAGAGGGCGATCGAACTGGCTAGGGTCAGCGCCGCATACCAGGACTCGGAGGCCACCAGGAAGCAAGGCGCCAGCCACACCAAATATTGGGCGCCAAATCCGGGCGCGAAGACGAAAAAGATCGCCCAGACAAGCGCCAACGTTTGAAAGAGGTTTATCGGCGCCAGGGCGCGGCGAAGCCATGCGATCACGATGACTGAGGGGATGATGATCAATTTCAATCCCAACATCACGGCGGATTCAGCGCGAGTGGGCTCGAATACAGCGATCCCCGCAAAGGCCGGATGGCCGGTGATCCTGAGGAAGTAAGGGATGCCCCAGATTCCCCAAACGCTTCCATAGCCGATCACATCCTTTAAAAATACGGCCGGTATGGTGACGAGGGGAAATCCCCATCCAGCCAGGATGCAAAGCGCGGATGCCCCGCCGAATTGGACGAGGCGGCCCCGTTTCCACCAGTGGAAAACGAAAACCGGTGCGAGGAGCAGGGGAACGATTTTGATATTGCAACTCAGCCCGAAGGCCAGACCGGAGAGGATGGCGCTCTCCCCGGCGCAGGCGGCCGCCGCCATCAAGACAAACATCGCCATGACGGAATCCACGTTCCCGTGATATCCGGAAACCATGAACGCGACCGGACTGGCCGCGAAGAGCGCCAATGCCCACCATGCGGGGCGGCCCGTCTTTTCGCGCAGACAGAGCAGGGTCAGCACGGCGCCCATGTCCGCAAAGATGGCGGGCAGGCGCAAAAGAAACGCGAAGACCCGAATATTGCCGCCCGAGAGGCTGTAGATCGCGTCCAAAAACCAGCCGACGAGCGGAGTGTGATTGAAATATTGGGTGCCTTGGTAGACCGCGATGAGCCCGTCCTCGTGAATGGACTTCGCGAAAATGGAGAAAATTCCCACGTCAGTGGACCCAAGGGTCCGCCACGCGCAATAGGTCTTGGCCGCCAGCGAAAGGAAGGCGAGGAGGAAGACGAAAAAGCGAGGTTTCATGAAAGATGGCGTGGAGGGGAAGGCCGGCGACTCTGTTCAAGAGCAACTCGGACTCCAAAGGAAGGATCGAATTCCCAAGTCGTGAAGATCCGTCATCAACGCTAATGGAAAATTATTTTATATAAGCGAACAATAAAAGTTCATTTCCCGGGTTTTGGAGTTTATCCGATGTTGCTAAGCCCCTCTCCTTTAGGAAGTCGGGGCCTAACCACTAGAACCACTAAAACTATTTGATGCAACGACCCAGAATTCTGATTGTCGACGACGAGCCGGGACTAGTCCGCATTATGACGCTCATGCTGACAAATCTGAAGCGGTTCGAAGTCTCCTCGGTTTCGGATCCGACGTTGGCCGTGAAAGCGGCGCTCAAGTTTAAACCCCATTTGATCCTTCTCGATTGGGTCATGCCGAAAATGAGTGGCGGAGATGTCGCCCGTCAAATCCGCGGGGATTCCCGCATCTCCAATGTACCCATCATCTTTCTCTCAGCGATTGTGAAGAGCGGCGAATCCGAAATCCAGGGGTGCCCTGCGATTTCGAAGCCTGTTGGTATTCAAGAGTTGGTCGAAGCGATCGATACGGAAATGGGCAAGAGTCGATGATTGGACGCCTTTAGGATTATCAGTTAATGAACATTTTTATCTTGCCAACCAAAATCCTCTTGCCAATGTGGCTGTAGGCACGCGGAGGAGCCTTTGAAAATCCCCCCTTTCATGAAACGGAAAGCTAACAGAATTAGCGTTGGCGAGCCCCGGAAAAAGCGCAGGAGCGTGGCGCAAATCCTCCGCGCCTCCTACGAGCGATTTGCGAAGGATCAGGAAACAGTGCTGGCCGTCAAGGCGGTCCTGGGGTCGCTCCGGCCGCATTCATAAACCCGGGAATCTTTCGAGATGGCCGGCGCCGGTGTTCGATCGGCTTCGCCCGCCCTGTTTTCACCAGCGGTTCTCCGAAACGGCGATATAGATCGCCTTCCGTGGAATTTCCGCGCAGAATCACGCTGTGAAGAAGTTCGGCGAGCAAAATACGGGCGATCTGAAATACAGGGAAGCCGCCGAACGAATTGCCAGACATTACAAATAGACTTCCCAACTTACGGGCGACATGGGCGGGACTGCGCCGCCTGTCACTGACCAACATGGAAGATGACCTGAAAACTCGAAAGCAGGAATCTGCCGCGGGAGGGAATCATCGGGCCGCCTGGCGCCTGGATGCCGAGTCGGCGCCGCCGATTTCGCTCACTCCGCTCACGGGCCGGGATACGGAAGTCGGCTTGCTTAAAGATCGCTGGGAGCAGGCCAGGGAGGGGATGGGCCAGGTGGTATTAATCGTCGGGGAGCCAGGCTTGGGTAAGTCGCGCCTGGTGCATTCCATCAAACAAATTGCGCTGGAGCGCGGAAGCGGGGATGTGTCCACGGCTAACAGTGAAGATGCTTCCGTCCAGGAACGCTCGGCCGTTGTCGAGTGGCGCTGCTCGCCGCGCTTTCAAAACACGGGACTTTTCGCGGCGTCCGATCATCTCAGGCGTTTCCTGGGCCTCGGCGCCGATGAATCGGCGAGTGCGCAGTTCGACCGCCTCGCGCTCCATCTTGATGAATTTGGCCTCGGCAGGAAGGAGACGGTCGCGCTCTTCGCCAATCTGCTGTTCCTGCCGCCGGACGACCGTTATCCAGCGGCCGCATTGACCCCGATTCGGGAGCGCGAGGAGACTTTTCGCGCCTTGCGCCAATGGCTGAAAGCCTGCTCGGAGCGGGCGCCGCTGCTTTTCGTGATCGAGGATTTGCATTGGATCGACGCCTCGACTTTGGAATTCCTCAGCCAGTTTATAGCGGAGGGTTTCCATAACCGCATCCTGACGGTGCTCACTTTTCGCCCCGAGTTTCAGACTCCATGGCCGGCGGTCGCGCATCAGTCGAGTCTCGCGCTCAATCGCCTCACCCGCCGGCAGGTGGCCGAACTGATGCGCAAACACGCGGGCAGTTCCGTGCCGGAGTCTCTCGTGACGCAGATCCTGGAGCGCACCCGCGGGGTGCCACTTTTGGTTGAGGAATTTAGTAGAATCGTTCGCGAGTCGCTGGAGTTCGAGCCGGGAGAAGGGAGGAAGTCGGGAGTGGCGCGTTCGCAGGACATTCCCGCCACGCTGCAGGAGTTGATGATGGCGCGGCTCGATCGCATGTCGAGTAATCGCGAGGTAGTGCAACTCGCCGCCACGCTTGGTCACGAATTTCAATACGACTTGCTCGCGGCAGTGGTGAGCGTCGATGAGCCGACGCTCATGGCCGAATTACAGAAACTGGTGGACGCGGAAATCCTTTACTTCAAAGGCAAGCCGCCGCAATGCGCCTATGCCTTCAAGCATGCGCTCCTGGAAGAAGCGTTGCGCGGCGCCGCCAGCGAGGATGCACGGCGGCGACTTCACCAGCGGGTCGGCGAGGCCATGGAAGCGCATTTCCCGAAGTTGGCAGCGCGCCAGCCCGAGTTGCTCGCGCAGCATTTCACCGAGGCCGCGCTCATCGGCAAGGCGGTCGCTTATTGGCTCAAGGCGGCGCTTCGGTCGCAGGAGAAATTTGCCCATGTCGAGGCGATCGCGCATCTCACCAAAGGGCTGGCTTTATTGGACACGATGGCGCCTTCGGGCGAGCGGGACACCCGTGAACTCGAGATGCTCGGCCCGCTTGGCACCGCTTACGTGGCCACGCGCGGCTATGCCGCGCCGGAAGTCGGCCCCGTCTTCGATCGCGCGCGCTCTCTCTGCGAACGCGTCGGGCAAACGCCGCAGCTCTTTACGATGATGTGGGGAAACTTCGCGTTTCACGTGGTGCGCGGGGACTTCCGGCTCTGCGCAGATCTCGCGGAGGAGGCGATCAAATTTGGCGAGCGGATGAGCGACCTTGGAATCCTCATGGAAGGTTACTTCCTCAAAGGCCTCACGATGTTGTACCGCGGCAATTTTTCCGAAGCGCAGGAATGTTGCGCGCGCTCGATTGACGACTACGACGACCGGGAGCGAACCGCCTTCTGGGCCACGTTTATTGGAGAAGATGCGGGGGTGACGGCGCGCTGCTATCTGGCGCTGGCCATGTGGCACCTGGGTTTTTCCGATCGCGCGCATCGGCTAGGCGACGAGACGCTGGCCCTGGCGCGGGAGATCCATCACCCCTTCAGTCTGGAATATGCGCTGCATCACGCCGCCTGGCTGCGTCACGATGGCCGGTTCGGGACCCTCGCTCAGGCAGCGGGCGAGGAACAGATCCGGATCGCGGATGAGCAAGGTTATCCATTTTGGCGCGCGACAGGCACGCTGTATCGGGCCGCGGGATTGGTCTTGCAGGGGCGCTTGGAAGAAGGCCTGCCGCTCCTCCAAAGTGGGCTCGAGGCGTATCGCGCCACCGGTGGCGAATTGGCGCTGCCCTATTATCTCGGCATGCTGGCGGATGCGCTGACCCAAGCGGGCCGGTTCTCTGAAGCGCATCGGACAATCAAGGATGCCCTGGCGATTGCCGAGAAGAATGACGAGCATTTTCACGAAGCGGAATTGCTGCGTCTGCGGGGTGAGTTGCTGCTGATCGATTCAGGAGACGAAGCCGCCGCCGAAACGTCCTTTCATCGCGCGATCGTGACCGCTCGCAGCCAGCGGAGTCTGGCGTGGGAATTGCGCGCGACGACCAGTCTGGCCCGGCTGTGGCAACGGCAGGAGCGCAGTCAGGAGGCATTCGATGCGCTGACGAGAGTGTACAATCGTTTCACCGAAGGATTTCACACGCCCAATCTCATGGAAGCGGCATCCTTGCTCAAAGACTTGAGCCACGAACGCATGCGAGGAGAGTTTGCCGCCGGCGCCAAATATGTGCGGGATTGCATCCCGGCGCCGATGCAGGGGAAGGTCGCCGTCGATTGGCGTTACATTCCTTCGTCCACTTTGGGAGGCGACACCATTGGCTACCATTGGATCGACGACGATCATCTCGCGCTCTATCTGATCGATGTCACCGGGCACGGCCTGGATTCGGCGCTGCTGTCCGTTTCCTTGAGCAATGTGATCCGCTCCGGCTCCCTGGCTGCCGCTGATATGCGGCAACCGGAGCAGGTCCTCGCGACGCTCAATGATACCTTCCAGGGCCGCCAGCATAGCGGCAAGTTCTTCACGATCTGGTACGGCGTCTATCAGTCGTCGAGCCGGGTATTAAGGTGGTCGGGCGGGGGCCATCATGCCTCGGTCCTTTTTGCGCCGGACCGGTCGGAGCCGCTCCTGCTCCCATCGGAAGGGCTCATGATGGGAGTGGTCCCGCGCGCAAAGTTTCTCGCGGAATCATGCGTTGTTCCGACGGGCGCGCGTCTGTTGATCTTCAGCGATGGCGTTTTCGAAATCAGGCGCGATAAGTGTGCCGTCTGGGATCTGCAGGCTTGCATCACCCATCTGGCTGCCTTGAACCAGCGCGCCGATGCCGGCGCCCTCATGGACGAACTTCTCGAGCATGTCCGCCACCTCCGCGGCTCCCAGCAGCTCGACGACGATTTCTCCGTCATCGAAGCTCATTTCAAGTAGCTCCGCGGGTTCGAAAGGTCGGAAAAGGGCTCCTGCGTGAGCAATGGAAGATGGAAGATGGCCGTGTTGTCACAATCACGGGTATATTCCGCTCAACGTCCGTTTGTGACAAAGTGGTTAAAAGACTCCGCAGAGAGGTTTGCGGATTTGCCGCCAGCATCGCCGGCTGCGAAAAGAGGCTCCGTCCAGAGAAGTGAATGTCCATACGCAACGATCATGAAAAAGAACGGATGAATCTGCCTGAGGGACACGTCCATGCCACGGAAGCCTCCCGTTCGGAGCGGAGCGCGCAGCCTGATTTCGTTAGTCTTTCAGGGGCTGGCGCAAAGGAGCGTTCCGACTCCACGCATTCCGACGGGCGCCAAGTGGTGTTCTCCGGAGCCGGGTCGATGGTTTTCCCGGTCGTTTTCATTGCGCTGATGTTGCTCGGGGCCAGCCTCGCGGGGAACTGGGCGTTGGCGGTCTATTCGCTGAGCTTCTGGCACTACTACCTTTACTGGCTGGCCTACCGATACGGCGCCGTTCCGCTGGCCGAGTTCAGGCGTGACGCAGTCGCGCTAAAGTCCGTTTCGCTCCTCGCGCTGGGTAGCGTGTATCTGGCGTTTCCACTCGACTGGGTTTCCGTGGCCGTGGTCACTGGCGGCTTTCTGCTCAATGCGTGCGCGGCCAAGGCGCTGGGCTCCGCACGCACTTATTACGGTCATGAGGCGGCTGGTCTTCCGAGGTTGAAGATCACCGCGTTTCCATATTCGTGGATCTCGCATCCGATGCTGGTGGGCAATATCGCGGCTTTTGGCGGCACACTCATCAATGCCGGATTCCGCCGGTATTGGTGGCCGCTGGCCCTGGCTCACGTTGCGCTGAATGCCGGACTGCTCATCATGGAACTGCTCGTCACGCCATTGCGTCGGGGCATCCATCCGGCCCCGCCCAGCGCGCTCAGTCGCGGGCTACTGACCGGCAGCCTGCTCGCTTCGGCCGGGGCGGCGCTCGGCGGCGCATGGACGCACGCGGCGCACGCCGGCATTCCCGTGGCGCTCGGCGCGGTTCTCGGCGCCTGCATCGGGATTTACGCAGTCATTATCTATTTGCGGTACTCGCCGCCCACCTTCGGAACCGCCAGCCCCGGCAATACCTCTTCCACTGAATCCCTATGAACAATACAATCGAATTAGCTAACAGCGACGCACCACGCGAAGAACATGCCAAACCCGCGAGACTGTTCCGCGCCACGATCGGTAAGTTCGAAGACCCCGCCGACTGCGCGACAATGGACAGCCTGGTGCGATGGGTGGAAGATAAATATCGCGAAGACCTGCTCAAGCGGCCATCGAAGCATGTCTATATCCGCCTTTTGCCGGAAGACGTCGTCCGACAAATCGACCAACTCAGAGACCACGCCATCATCCAGGCCGCGATCCTCAGGCAGTTCGATGCGAGCCATGTCATCACGCCGATGAAGCACACGGATGAACTCTATATTTCCCATTACAATAAGGACCTCGGCGGCGATCAGGGACTCTACAGCAAGCACTACGACGGCAACTTGCGTTTTCTGCCCTTCGGCGCGGTGGTCCGCTCGCTCATCTACCTCCAGTCCGATGCCACTTATAAGCTGGTCTTTGGCGACAGCGGGGTGGAACAATCATTTGCGAGCTACGAATTTGGTCTGCTGGATTTCCACCGAGAACTGCACTGGGTCGAGGGTGAATACAACCCGGACGACAGACAGCGCATCCTTCTCAAGTGCAACTATCTGATCGCTCCCCGCCATGCCACCTTTCTCGCGCGCGTCATGCTCGACGCCAACACCGCGGTATTTTACGTCGTGAAAGCGGCGATGGAATACTCCAAGAGTCCGAAGAATCTGCCGCAGGCTTTTATCGGGCTGCTCTGCAACGTTTTCCGGATCATGAATAACGTCCATCCCGTGGTCCCGTTGGTCTTTATCGCGCTGGTGTTTGGCAGCGCCGGTTGGGGGCTCCTTCGACTGCTGACGCACTGATTTGGCTCATCATGTGTGTTCGCAAAGTGGCGGGATTCATGCCGCCTGTTCTTTCGCGGCCGGTTGGAACAACTCCAGGATGTATCCGTCAGGATCGAGGAAATAGACAACCAATCCACCTTCATTGGGTCCAGCGGTAATTGTTACTGGTGTGGATTTGAAATGCACCCCTTTTGATTGCAAGTTTGCATAACAGGCGTGCAGATCGCTTACGGCCAGGCAGAGATGGGACGTTCCGGCGCGGTTGGTAGCAATCTCGGCGGACGTCCCCGCATGATTCATATACTGCACCAATTCCAGCGATTGCGAGCTTTCGGGCGTAACCTTGAATGAGGCGACGTTGAGGACGAGGTCTGGATAGCCTGTCTGTAAGGATACATAGCCACTGTCTACCCGCGGACGGTGGCGCACCAACGTCATGCCGAGGAGGTCGCGATAGAAAGTGATGGAACGCTCAATGTCGGTCACGGTTAATCCCAAATGATGGAGATCGCACAACCGCCAGGATGTGCCGGAGGGCTTGGAGTAAGCAGCGTTCGTGATAAGGTGATGCATCGAGGCAATGAATCAGTTTTGGCTGGGTTCGCCGATCAATTTATACGGCTGTGGTGAAGTTCGGAGAGGTTATCTTATCGCCCTTTCTCCACAGGTTCGCTGAGCACATAGGTCCACACGGGCTTGAATATATCAGATCTCGAGAGAAAGACCCGGTGCGCCTCCGGGGAACCCAGCTTCCGTCCGGGGAAGTCAGTGGTGAAAATGCGCGTGTGACGGTAGGGAGGCTTCTCCTGGGTCGGATCGACGGGCGCGCCAAATTTGTTTAAGCCGAGCGCGATCAGGTTTTCCATTTGCTGCGGCGGCGGGCAGAAGGCTTGATAGTCCTGATCGTGGTTCAGCGCGAAGAAGCGATTCTTGGGCGTGGCCGACTCCTGGCGATACCATGCCGCGGGCTCAGCGTGCACATGATTGTAATCCTTGGGCGCGCCGAAACAGATGACACGGCCGACCTCGTGCCTGATCGCCATCAAGGCCGCTTCGCCTCCGCCCTGGGACTGTCCCACCAGGGTGATGGATGGCCACTTGATGCTTCCATCGGCATTGAGGAATTCCTCCCAGTTCTCCCTGCGCCGCGTCCGCTTGAGGTAAAGTAGCAACTTTCTTAGGCGGTTCTCGATACTATCCGCGCGGGTGACGGTGAAATCTTTGAGGGAGTTATGGAAATGGCCTCCAGCGATGATGGCCATCCGGAACCGCTCGAATGCATTGCGATCTGCATCGTCATTGCAGGCGGCGGAAGGGGGAACATCGTTGGGATAGGACAAGTAAATCAGATGGTACCCGAGATCTTCCGCGGTGCGAAAGAAGGCGACGGGGCCTTTTCCGATGTGCGGGTCTCCGGAGAGCTGAGTTCCGTCCAAAAAGAGCAGCAATTCATGTCGGTCTGCCGCCAGGGTCGGGTCGTGTTGAATGACGATGGCCCGATCCACAAAGATGTAGTGATAGTAATCGAATTTCTCAATCTCCGGATCGGTGGCGCCCGCCATGATGGGGACCCCCTCGAGCGTCGCTTGCCGGGACGGGTATTGTTGTCCGTGAGAGACAAGCAGCAAGCCGGTGAGGAAAGAAATAAGGAGAACCAAGGAGCGCTTCACGGAGCGAGATTGGGGAAAGAAGGAAGAGTTTCGTTATTTGCCGGACCGCGCTGACATCAATTCGAGAAATGCCCGAGCCGCACGCCCCAGTGGATGCTGCTTTGGCCAAACAGCGAGGATTTTTCGTTCCGGTCGCGGTTTGAGTGAACGGTATTCAAGCGCGTTCGGCCGCTTGATTCGGGCCGCCATCGCTGGAATCAGTGAAAGGCCCAACCCCGCCGCGACGAGCGCTTGAATGGTTTCAAGTTGGGCGCTGCGAAAACTGATGGCCGGCTTCATGTCACGATGCTCGCAAAAGCCCAATACCTGATCGCCGAGACAATGCCCCTCTCGCA
>Ga0206847_10417_pt1 | contig 10388 bp, 10 predicted proteins | sample Alteio_BWOrgCont_17_FD_152880 | JGI IMG/M metagenome (GOLD analysis project Ga0206847, IMG submission 152880) | Enriched cells from forest soil in Barre Woods Harvard Forest LTER site, Petersham, Massachusetts, United States -... | ecosystem: Environmental > Terrestrial > Soil > Temperate forest >... | reverse complement strand
CTCGAGCACGATGGTCGAATCCAGGTGGGCGAAGGTGTTGGCCGGGGCGGGATCGGTGAGATCGTCGGCGGGCACGTACACGGCCTGCACCGAGGTGATCGAACCCTTCTTGGTCGACGTGATGCGCTCCTGGAGGACGCCCATTTCGTTCGACAGGGTCGGCTGGTAGCCGACCGCCGACGGCGAGCGGCCGAGGAGCGCGGATACCTCCGAGCCGGCCTGGGAAAAGCGGAAGATGTTGTCGATGAAGAGCAGCACGTCCTGGTTCTTTTCGTCGCGGAAGTATTCGGTCATGGCCAGGGCCGAGAGGGCGACCCGCATGCGGGCGCCCGGGGGCTCGTTCATCTGGCCGTAGACCAGGGCCACTTTCGACTTGCTGAGATCCTTCTGGTCGATGACGCCGGCCTCGGACATTTCGTGATAGAGGTCGTTGCCTTCACGCGACCGCTCGCCCACCCCGGCAAAGACCGAGTAGCCGCCGTGGGCCTTGGCGATATTGTTGATCAATTCGAGGATGACGACGGTCTTGCCGACGCCCGCGCCGCCGAACGCCCCGGCCTTGCCGCCCTTGATGAAGGGGCAAATGAGGTCGATCACCTTGATGCCGGTCTCGAGAATCTGCGCCTTGGTGTCCTGCTCGACGAGCGCGGGGCGCGGGGCGGTGAATCGGATACTTCTTGTCGAATTTGACCTCGCCCCGGCCGTCGACCGGGTTGCCCGTGACGTCAAAGATGCGGCCCAGCACGCCCGCGCCGACCGGCACCGAGATCGGCGCGCCGGTGTCGACGACGGCCATGCCGCGCTTCAGCCCCTCCGAAGAGGACATCGCGATCGCCCGGGCGAGCCCGGCGCCGAGATGCTGCTGCACCTCGAGGGTCAGCAATTCCTTCTTGCCGCCGACCTCGAAGTCGATCGTGAGCGCCTGGTAGATGGGCGGGATGGCGTGCTCGGCGAATTGGACGTCGACGACAGGGCCGATGACTTGGACGATTTTTCCGGTATTCATGGGAAGATTTTTTAAGGTCGGGGCGGTTAGGAGGAAAACTGGGCGGCGGCGATCTCCAGGATTTCCTGGGTGATCGCGGCCTGGCGGGCCTTGTTGTATTCGAGCGTCAGGTCGCCCAGCAGCTTCGTGGCGTTGTCCTTCGCGGTCTTCATGGCGACCATGCGGGCGCTGTGCTCGGAAGCCTTGGCGGAGAGGACAAGCTGGAAAATAATCCGGTTGACGTAGGCGGGCAGCAGCCCGTTGAGCACCTGGTGGACGTCCGGTTCGAAGAGAATCTCGCGGGGGTCGTTTTCGGCGGCCTTGGCGGCGGCGTCTTCCTGGAGGCCGTCGATGAACTGCTTCAGGCTTTTCAACGGGAGAATCGGCCGGAGGATCGGCTCCTGCACCAGCGTGTTCTTGAAGCGCGCATAGACGACCTCGATCGTATCGACCGCTCCGTCCAGGAATTGCTTCACGATGAACTCGGCGGCCGCGCGCACTTCGGCGAAGGGCACGCGATCATGGACCGGGAAATCCGCCACGAGATCGCGCTTGGTCCGCGCCAGAAACTGCGCCCCCTTCCGGCCGATGACGACGAACTTGGCCGGCGTCTTGATGTCGGCGACCAGCTTGAAGACGTTTGAGTTGAGGGGACCGCACAGGCCCTTGTCGCTCGAGACGACCAAAATCCCGCGGGTCTTGACCGGGCGCTCGACCAGGAACGGATGGAACGATTCGTCCACGCGGGCCGCGATCGCGGCGAGCATGTCGGCCAGGATGTCGGCGTAAGGGCGCCCGGCCAGGGCGGCCTGTTGCGCCTTTTTCATCTTCGACGCCGCCACCAACTCCATCGCCTTGGTGATCTGGCGGGTATTTTTGACCGACTTGATGCGTCGGCGTATGTCCCGGGTCGAGGGCATGGGCGCGGATCAGGCGGCGAAGGTAGCTTTCCAATCGTCAACCGCAGTCTTCAATTCCGCCTCGATTTCAGCGTCGAGGGCGGCCTTCGTGCGAATCTTCGTCAGCAGGGCCTCCTTGCGGGTGGCGAGATAGTCGCGGAGGGAGACGGCGGCGGCCGTGACCTTCTTCAGGTCCAGATTGTCGTAGTAGCCCTTTTGCATCGCCCAAAGGGTCGCGGCCTGCAGCTCGATGGAGATGGGATTATAGGCGGGCTGCTTGAAAAGTTCGACGATGCGGCCGCCGCGGTCGAGCTGGCTCTTGGTCTTCGCATCCAGGTCGGAGCCAAATTGGGCGAAAGCGGCGAGTTCGCGGAACTGGGCGAGTTCGCCCTTCAGCTTGCCGCCCACCTGTTTCGTCACCTTGATTTGGGCCGAGGATCCCACCCGGGAAACGGAAAGGCCGACCGACACGGCGGGGCGGATGCCCTGGTTGAACAAATCCGTCTCGAGGAAGATCTGACCGTCGGTTATGGAGATGACGTTCGTCGGTATGTACGCCGAGACGTCGCCCGCCAGGGTCTCGATGATCGGAAGCGCCGTCAGGGAGCCCTTGCCGTCGAGGCGGGCGGCGCGCTCCAGCAGGCGGCTGTGCAGATAAAAGACGTCGCCGGGATATGCCTCGCGGCCGGAGGGGCGCTTCAGGATCAGCGAGATCTGGCGGTAGGCGACGGCGTGCTTCGACAGATCGTCATAGACGATCAGGGCGTCCATGCCGTTTTCCATGAACCATTCGCCCATCGACGCGCCCGCATAGGGGGCGATGTATTGATTGGCCGGATTGTCGGCCGCCGTGGCCGCGACGATGATCGTGTATTCCAGCGCGCCCGCCGCCTCCAGGGAGGCGATCGTGCGGACGACATTCGAGTTCTTTTGGCCGATCGCCACGTAGATCGAATACACCGGGCGGAATTTCGGGTCGCCCGAGGCGAGGCCGACCTTGTTGATCTTCGCCTGGTTGATGATCGTGTCGATCGTGATGGTGGTCTTGCCGGTGCCGCGGTCGCCGATGATCAGCTCGCGCTGGCCGCGGCCGATGGGAATCATGGAATCGATCGCCATGATGCCGGTGAAGAGGGGCTGGGTGACCGACTTGCGAACGATGATGCCGGGGGCGATCTTTTCCACCGGGTAGGTTTCCTTGGCATTGATCGGCCCTTTCCCGTCGATCGGGCGGCCCAAGGCGTCGACCGCGCGCCCGAGGAGCTCGCGGCCCACCGGGACGGACAGCAATTTCCCCGTGGTGCTGACCTCGTCGCCTTCCTTCAGCTGGGACACGTCGCCCAGGACGACGCAGCCCACCTCGTCCTCCTCCAGGTTCAAGGCGATGCCGATGGCGCCGCCGGGAAACTGCACCATCTCATTGTACATCACGTCGGACAGTCCGTCGATTTTGGCGACGCCGTCGGCGATCGTGCGAATGTTGCCGGTGTTTTTCTTGACCGCCTTGCTGGAAAGCTTGGCGATTTGCTGTTCGATTTGGTCGAGGACGGAGCTCATGGGCGCGTGGGAAAAAGTCGGGGTTGGGAGATGAAAAAGGTGATCAGACCGCGTTGGCCAGCGCGGCCAGCTGGCCGGAAATGGAGGCTTCGTAAAGGTCGTCGCCGATTCGCACCCGGAGGCCGGCGATCAGGGCGGGATTGGCGACGGCGATGGCGGTGACGGGACGCCGGTACTTGGCCGTCAGCGCGTCCGTGAGCGATTGCAGGACGGTGCCGGCGATCTCGCCGGCATGCTCAACCGAGGCTTCGCTGCGCGAGAGTTCCGTGGCGATCAGCCGCCGGTAGGCCCTCAGGACCATCACCGGATTCGCCGGACGGCTCTTTTCCAGATATTCCAGCACGCCCGAGACCCGCTCGGGCGCAACGACGCCGTTTTCCAAGCTGAGCTTGAAAAGCTGGCGGGCCAGCTGGATGGCTTTTTTGGAATGGGCGGACACGAAAACCTTTGGGCTTATACGTTGGAGAGTTCGCGGGCGGCGGATTCGTTGTAGCGGGCGCGGTCGGCATCGGTGAGATCCTTGGCCAGGACGCGCTGCGTGGTGGCGACCACGAGGCGGGCGATCTCGGAGCGGGCCTCGGCCAGCATCTTTTGCTTTTCGAGCTCGATCGCGGACCGGGCCTTGCCGATCAGGGCGTTGGACTGCTCCACGGCCTCCTGTTGCTGCTTTTCCAGAAATGCCTTCGCGGACTTCTGCGCCTCGGCGATCAGTTGCTGGCCCTTGACCTGGGCTTCGCGGATTTGGGCGGCGCTCTCCTGCTGCGAGGCTGCGAGCTTGGCCTTCATCTCCTCCGCATAATCGAGGCCCGACTGGATCTTCTTTTGGCGCTCGTCGAGCGTGGCCAGGACCGGTTTGAACGCGAAGCGCCACAGGATGAAGGCGACAACGGCGAAGCTGAACATCTGCGCCAGGATGCCCGGCAGGTTGATGCCGAATTCCTGCGTGATCTTCGTGACCGGGTCGGACGCACCGGTCTCGGCGAGGGAAAGGAAATGAAATGACATGGCGAAAGGGGCTGAGGCCGCGCCGGCCCGCGGAGCGGGAACGGCGCGGCCGCGGGATTATTTGCCCAGGAACAGGGCGTAGAACGCGACGGCTTCGGCAAAAGCCATGCCGATGATGCCTTGGACTAGGATCTTGCCGGAAGCGTCGGGATTGCGGCCGACGGCTTCCGCGGCCTTGGTGCCGACAAAGCCGACCCCGAGGGCGGCGCCGAGGCAGCCGAGGCCGCCCTGAATGTTACCGGTGATTTCTGCGATGATCTGATGCATATTGCTTTCTGGTTGTTGGTTGGAGATCCGCCGCCCACGCGGGGCATGGTCTCGGCGGGAAAATCAGTGGTGGGGTTCGTGGGGCTTGGCTTCCCCGTGGGCCTCGCCGTGCCCGTCCCCGTGATTGGTCAGCAGGCCGACATAGACCGCGATCAGCAGGGTGAAGACGAACGCCTGCACCAGGCCGACGAGAAGCTCCATGAAATAAAAGGGAATCGGCAAGCCCCAGCGCGAGATTGCCGACATCGAATGCAGGAGGTTTTCACCGCCGAAAATATTGCCGTAGAGACGGAAAGAGAGCGAAATGGGCCGGGCGAAGAAGATGGAGACGAGTTCCAGGACGCCGACCGCGAAGAAGATGAGCGAAAGCGGATAGTAGACGAAGGCCGAAACGTCCTTTTTATTCGCCTTGTTGCCGAAGATATCGACCAGGACCGCCTTGATGCCGGCGAAGCGCAGCACGAGGATCAGGCCGGCCAGGAAGGCGCAGGCGGAAAGGGCGATGGTGCCGTTCATGTCGGAGTGCGCGGGACGCGCGAGCTCCATCCACCTGCCGCCGGCGTGGCTGCGCACCATGATGGTGCCGACCCCGGGGATCAGTCCGCTCCAATTCTGGATCAGAATGTAGGTGAAGAGGGCGATCAGGAGGGGAAAGGTGGCCTTGATCGCCTTGGAACCGACAATGGGATCGACGATATCCTTGATGCCGAGGACGAGGTTTTCGATCATCGCCTGCGCGCGGGAAGGCACCAGCTTGGGGCGGCCGACGACGAGGCGGATCACGACGACGAGGACAATGGCGACCAACCATGTCATCACCATGCTATTCGAAACGCGCAGCGGACCGATTTGAAACATGCCGTGGGCCATCGGCTCGATGCCCTTGTCTTCAGCGCCGAAAGCCGACAGGACCGTGGCGAGAGGCAACGAAAAGAGTGCGAGTTTTCTGACCCGTGACATGCGCGCGCTGGATGGGATTGATGTGACTAAAAAATCGAACGTGGGCAAAGGGCCATTCCCAGTCAATCTTTGAAAACAAGCGGTGGTGTGGCCCACTACCCTTTTTCCCATCCCTTGGCGCGGGCCAGGGCGCGGGCCCAACCCCGCCGCAGCCCGGCCATCTCCCGCGGCGGGCGCACGGGCTTGAACGTGGCGCCGATTCCCCAGTTTTTCGCGATCTCGTCGCGGTCTTTCCAAAAGCCGACCGCGAGCCCGGCAAGGTAGGCGGCACCCAAGGCCGTGGTTTCCACGGTCTTAGGCCGTACGACCGGCACGCCGAGCAAATCGGCCTGAAACTGAAGCAGCGGCGGGCTGCGCGAGACGCCGCCGTCGACCCGAAGCTCCCGGAGGACGAGGCCGGCGTCCCTTTCCATGCAGGCGATCAGGTCGCCGGACTGGAAGGCGATGGCTTCCAGCACTGCCCGGCAGAGATGGGCGCGATTGGTTCCGCGGGTGAGGCCGACGAGGGCGCCACGCGCATAGGGATCCCAGTGCGGAGCGCCCAGGCCGGCGAAAGCGGGGACGAGAAACGCGCCACCGGCGTCCGGGACGGAAGCAGCCAGCTGGTCGAGTTCCTCGGCTGAACGCACGACCTGCAATTCATCACGCAGCCACTGGACGGCGGCGCCGCCTACGAAAACGGAGCCTTCGAGGGCGTATTCGGTTTTCCCCCCAAGCTTCCAGGCGACGGTGGTGAGAAGATTATTCCCCGATGGCATGGCCTTGCCGCCGGTCTGCATCAGGAGAAAGCAACCGGTCCCATAGGTGTTCTTGGCCATGCCGGGCTTGAAGCAGGCTTGGCCGAACAGGGCGGCCTGCTGGTCTCCCGCAATGCCCGCGAGGGGAACGCCCGCCGGATGAAGCGCGCGGTGTACCGCGCCGTACACCTCCGAGGAGGAACGAACCTCGGGCAGCACGGCCCGCGGGACGCCGAAGAGCTTCAGCAAATCGTCGTCCCAGTCACCGGTGTGTATATTATAGAGCAGCGTGCGCGAGGCGTTCGATGCGTCGGTCAAATGCGAGCGTCCACCGGTGAGATTCCAGAGCAGCCAGGTATCGATGGTTCCGAAGCAGAGCTTCCCCGCCTTGGCGGCCGATCGCGATCCCGGCACATTGTCCAGCAGCCAGCGCAGCTTCGTGGCCGAGAAATAAGGGTCGATGCGCAGGCCGGTTTTTCGAGTGATCATGCGCTCCAGGCCTTCGCGTTTGAGCTTGGCGCAATAACCCGCCGTGCGGCGATCCTGCCACACGATGGCATTGTAAATCGGGCGGCCGGTGGCGCGCTCCCAGACTACGGTGGTTTCCCTCTGGTTGGTCACCCCCACTGCGGCAATCGCGTCGCTGGAAAGACCGGACCGGGCGATTGCCTCGGCGGCCGTCGCCCTCTGGCTGGACCAGATTTCGAGCGGATCGTGCTCGACCCACCCGGGCCGCGGATAAATCTGCCTCAACGCCCTTTGGGCGGATGCGACGGACTTTCCGGCCCGGTCGAACAAAATCGCGCGGGAGCTGGTGGTCCCCTGATCGAGAGCGAGAATGGCGCGCGGCTTGCTCACGGTGAAGACGGCTTCCTTGCCGCAACCAGCGAGTGATGGACCGGCGCGCGCTGCTGAAAGACCGTGGTCATCTCGAACGGCCAGGGTTCGTCGACCAGCCGCCAGGCGGGGTGTGTGTCCAGCGCGGATCGGACATCCGCAAAATAGGGCTGGTGATCGGTGCGAAAAAAGAGCCGCGCTCCCTCCCCTGCCCGTGCGGCGATCTCCTGCATGAATCCGGCCTGCATGATGCGGTGCTTGTGATGACGCCGCTTGGGCCAGGGGTCGGGAAACAGGATGTAAATCGCCGAGAAACGCGCGTGCTCCGGAAGCGCAGCCAGAAAGTCCCGCGCCTCCGCGCGAAAAAAATGCGCGCGGGAGAGCTTGGCGCGCTCGCGCTTCCGATTCGCCCGCGCGATTCGTTCGGGCACGAGATCGATGCCGATGCACAACCGATCCGGATGCGCCGCGGCATACGCCGTCAAAAAATGCCCGTGACCGCAGCCGATTTCCCAGACCAAGGACGGTTCGTCCGCCAGCAGTTGCGCGCATGTTATTCGCAACGCCTCGCGGCGTTGGGCAATGAGAGACCCGTACTCCGCGATGCGGACGTCGCTTTCCGGAAGTTTTTTTATTCGGGGCACGGCAAAATTGAATTACTATTGGGAGGAAGGGAAGTTTTCAGCTCCCCTGCCCGCTTCGATCAGCACCATCAGAATGCTGATGTCAGACGGGTTCACTCCGCTGATGCGGCTGGCTTGGCCGAGCGTGTAGGGTTTGAATTGGGTAAGCTTCAACGCGCTTTCGCGGCGCAAACCGCGCACGGACATAAAATCGAAATCGGGCGGAACCCGGATCTTTTCGACATCAGCCAGTTTCTCCACCTGGCGGTATTCTCTTTCTATATAACCTTTATAGATAATACGATATATGACTTCTTCGCGGACCTCAGCCGTCTCGGCGGTGAAGGTTTCAGGCAGTTTGGCTCCCCTGCCCTCGCGGCGCAGGATCTCTCCAAATGAAACTCCTTGAAGGCGAGTAGCTTCCAGCGATTCTGTCCATCGTTTTATACGGCCGACCTTCTCTTCAACTCGATTTAATCTATTGTTTGATAGAAGTTTATATCTTTTTGCGTGATGGAGCAGACGCGCCTCGGCGCTTCCGTGATTGAACAGCAATCGGTGTTCAGCGCGGCTGGTAAACATTCTGTAAGGTTCTTGTGTTCCTTTAGTTACGAGATCATCAATCAATACTCCGATATAGCCTTCGTGTCTTTGGATAATTAACGGGGCTTCTCCCCTGACCTTCTGTGCGGCGTTGACACCTGCAATCAGGCCTTGGGCGGCCGCTTCTTCATAACCGGATGTGCCGTTGATTTGACCGGCGAAAAACAGATTCTCGACCTTTTTGGACTCCAACGATGGGAAAAGTTGGGTCGGCTGTGCGAAATCATATTCGACGGCATATGCCGGTCTTAGTATCTCCGCATGTTCGAGCCCTGGAACGCTGTGGACTAGATCGAGCTGAATATCGAACGGTAATGATGTCGAAAGCCCGTTCACATAATATTCATTGGTTGACCGGCCCTCGGGCTCCAGGAACAGCAAATGTCTCGGTTTGTCCGCAAATCGAACAAATTTATCTTCGATGCTTGGGCAATACCGTGGCCCGATGCCTTCGATTTCTCCGCCGTATAACGCAGACTTCTTTAAATTATCGCGGACGATTTGGGCTGATTCGGTGGTTGTGTGAGTCATCCAACACGAGACTTGTTGGGTGCCCGGAGTCCAACCGGCACGTACTTCGCCCGTATGTTCCACGTGGAACAAATCGCCGGGATCCCGGGTGTCATGAAATGCAAATAGAGTAGGGCGCAGGTCGCCTCGTTGCTCCTGCATCTTGGTAAAATCTATGCTTCGCCCAAGAAGCCGGGGTGGGGTGCCCGTCTTCAGTCTGTTCAAAACAATACCTGACTCTATAAGGCTGGCTGATAATGTCTTAGAACTAAAATCGCCCAATCTTCCGCCCTCATTTTTATTCTGTCCAATGTGCATCAAACCTCGCAAAAAAGTACCGGTGGTTATCACCACGGATCGGCCAAAAAAATCGATATCCAGATTGGTGTGTGCACCGGTGACTCGACCGCTTTCGAATATCAATCCGGTGACGGTGGCCTGGAAAATCTGAAGGTTCTCCTGAAGTTCGAGGGTGTGCTTTAGGCGGAACTGGTAGGCCTTCTTGTCACACTGGGCGCGAGGCGATTGGACGGCCGGTCCCTTGGATTCGTTCAGGAGGCGAAACTGAATCGCGGTGACATCCGTGTTGATCGCCATCTCGCCGCCTAGCGCATCGATCTCACGCACCATTTGCCCCTTGGCCTGGCCGCCGATCGCCGGATTGCAGCTCATCTGGGCGATGGTGTCGATATTGCCGGAGAGAAGCAGGGTGGAGGCCCCCATGCGCGCCGCCGCCAGCGCCGCCTCCACACCCGCATGCCCCGCGCCGCATATGATCACATCGAACTGTATCTTATTGGATGTCAAAATATTAACGAATTAGTCGGCGATGGTTGTATCCAAAAATTAATTACATTTTTGGAAACACGAAAGCGTAAGCGGCATCTCCGCGAGACACAATCCCTTGCTCCTTTTGGCAGCGCCCTATTTGCTTCGAAGTCCGGCGATCCGGCAGTGGCACGGGCTTCCAGCCCGTGTCCTATGAGATCTTGGGCTGGAAGCCCAAGCCACGGCCGATCCGCCCGCCAAGCAGGGTATTGGAAAATTCTTCCCCTTAAAAGATCGAGTACTCCGAATTGGCCTTTTTACGTGTTTTTTGGTCAAAAACGCCCAAAAATCAGGCTAAAACAGGCTAAAAAGCCTATTTTCCGATGCAAAAGGCTGCGAACAATCGATCGAGCATCCGCTCGTTGTCGATTTTGCCGGAAATTTCGCCGAACGCATTGAGCGCGCCGCGTAAGTCGCTGGCCAGGAGTTCGGTGGGCGCTTTTGCTTCAAATTTCCGCAGGGCCTCTGCCAGGCAATCCCGGGCCTGGGCCAGGGAGTGGGCGTGGCGGGCGTTGATGGCGACGCCGTCCTCGCCGACGACCTGCTGAAAACCGTCGGCTTGCCGGGCGACGGCCGC
>Ga0206847_10391_pt1 | contig 10392 bp, 15 predicted proteins | sample Alteio_BWOrgCont_17_FD_152880 | JGI IMG/M metagenome (GOLD analysis project Ga0206847, IMG submission 152880) | Enriched cells from forest soil in Barre Woods Harvard Forest LTER site, Petersham, Massachusetts, United States -... | ecosystem: Environmental > Terrestrial > Soil > Temperate forest >... | reverse complement strand
CTTGGGCGGCCGCCGCGTCGTCGCATTGCTCGGCGCCGTCACGTCGACGCGTGACGTGCAAGATTGGGAACGATGCGAGCACCTGCCTGAACCAAGCCGTCAAGTTGCTTTGCGCTTTGCGCTGCAAGCAGCTCGCCTCATCGCTGATACTCAGGGCATTGCATCGGCCGGCGCCTGGTTCGTCGGAGCCAATCCCCATTTCGATTTACATTCGCCGGCGCAAGTACTGCGCGATGTCGGACGCGAAGCAGGCCTAAAAGTTCTGCGTGCAGCGTGGGACTTCGTAGCGGAAGACATCGATGCGAGGCTCGGGAAGAATCAGTTCATAGAGGAGGACGACCCCGAACGAATAGCTGCACTTCGGAGCCTATCGGATGAGTTACAAGAGACGCAACCTTCGGATCCTAAAGACATTGCTGAGGCACTTCGTAGCCTTCTTGAATAGGCGCGTTTTTGTCCGGCGCGCCTACTTTGTCCCAGAAGGTGCGGTTCTGCGTGCCTTCCGCAAGGCGCCGTCGATCTCGCTCCGCCGCCTGCACAGTCATCTCGACGCCAATCAGCGCCAAGACCCGACCCCGCGTGCCTAAGGGTCCGCCTGCGGAGAGTCAGGATCGCTAGTGTTTTGAACCAAACTCCGTTTGGTCACGCTTGGTCACAAATGTCACGGTGACCATCCTGACCAGCGTTGACCCGATTTTCGGAGCTGAAACTGGGGCACGGGGGCTTGCTCAGACGAACAATTACGACAGCTACTCAGCAGTTACTATAGAAGCGGTGTCGGGGCTGGCGGAATGCTGGCGGCTGACGCTGGAGCAGGAAAGCGCCCTTCTCGGAATGCCCGAAGCAACGCTGTCGGAATGGTTCGCGAATCCTCAGCGCGCGCGAGTTCCACGAGAGCAGCAACAGCGGATCATATTGTTGTGCGAAATCTATAGCGACTTGCACAGCTTTTATTCGGATGTGCCATCCGCCGACGAGTGGCCACACCGAGCAAATCAAGACTTTGGCGGGCGGACTCCACTCGTGCGAATGCTCGATGGTATTGATGGTATAAGAGAGGTCGCCGCGTATACGCGAGGCATGGCAGAGTAAAGGCAGCACTGATGACGGATAAACCTGCAGCCATGGCGTTTGCGGATGTTGTCGCGGAATTGGTGGCTATCCTTGGCCGTCACAATGTCGCCGCCATTGGCCGAGCGCCGCGGACGAGCGTTGTCGCGGATTGGATCAATGCGAAGCAACCAGCGCCGCATGCTGACGTAGAAGCACGGCTTCGCCTCGCGTTGCGCCTTCTTCGCATCATTCAAACGCGTTTCAGCGGATCAACTGCGAGCGCGTGGCTTCAAGGCGCAAATCCGGAACTGGATGACGAACTCCCGATCGCCCTTGTTGCCGTAGCCCCGCTTAGTAAGGTTCAGAAGGAGCTACTGAATGCAGCGCGCGCTTTCGTTCAGATGTAGCATTGGGGCAACTCTCCAGGTGCAACAGGAATGAGCCGCGACCGCATCACTCCTTGATCAAAGCCCCATCCGCTGAGCGAAATCGTCAGCGTCGGCCAGTACGTTCTCAACCGCGGTCATTATCCAATCAAATCGATCAGTTGTCGTATGATCGTTTATCGCAAAGCCGGCCCAATTGGGATCCTGAGGCGGCCCGCCAACAACGAAGTTTCTCGGCGGTTGGCCATTGTGCGATAGCACGTTTCTCCTGTTTCGCATCAGCCTGTAATACGGATCCGAGGATACAGCCTGCAATCGGACGGTCAAGCCATCTCCTGGATATGCCTTACGGAACGCTACGGCAACGCCATTGGGGTAAAACAAGTTCTGAGGCTGCGGCAGTGGGAAATCTGCGTTCTTCAACACGTTACCGACGACGTAGATTCCGTAATACAAAGTTTCGGTGGCGGAAATGGCTGTCGAAAAGAACGCAAACAGTTCGCGCTCCTGCACAGACCGTTGGTCAGACGCCGGCGCGTTTCCGAAAGCCCGAATCGATGCGGTAAAAGCGTCGTTATGCTGGCGGCATGCTTCGATGCGGAAGGCGAAGCCATTCCACGCAAGACTGAATGTGCTCAACTGAGCTTGCATGGCATTCTTGCCACAGTAATTCTGCATCCGAGCAAGTAGACTGCCCCAATCGTCATCTATTGGCTTATTGAGTGGGTTAATTCCAAGGGCTGCGAACACTCTTGAATTACCTCATGTATAACGGCCTTCGAGCCACTCTCGACGCTCATGTTATCCGGTAATGGGCGATGATTCGATGACCGGCGAGAACAACGGTCTTACCAAAGGATAGGGACTGCGCGCTGAGGGGTGGCGACGAAAAGCAGGGCAGAGGTCACCAGTAAGGAGAGCCCGCACCGCCAGATCATCAATGAGGCGACGGCAGGTACGGTTTGAGGTTGCACTCGCGTGATTCGCCCGCATTTCCACCCGTTGCCCCGAATCCGATGCACGCGATACTCAGAAAAAGATCGTTGACACGCAGAACGCCAATGGGCGCATGACGATGCTCCAAGACGTACCGGCATTGCGCGTACAGGTGCACAAAGTGCTCGAGGCCAGCAGCGGGAGGATGGAATGGGTCTGGATTCTCGGTCCAGACGGTCGCGCATGACGGAATCGACTGCGAGATGTGTTTGTAGTTCTCGATGTCGTGCTGCCATATCCCAAACTTATCGAAATACTGATCGGCGTAAGCCGCGGAAGTGCTCACGACGATCGCAAGCATCATGATTGCTATTCTTGCAAACATCATTGCCCGTTTCGCGTGTCGCGGTCGCCGGCAGCATCGGCTTCCTTGCGGCATACGTAGGCCCCGTGTCGCGTGTTGCCATACCAACGCATGCCCTTCTCATGATAAATGCCGCTGCTGGTATTAAGCCACACGACCTCGTCCTTCGGACAATGCTTTTGCGCCGCTGGCTCCGATGTGAAGAGATGCAACGACATTGGTGCCGATGTCGCGGTACTCGAGACGATGATCGGCGAACCCAAAACGAGCCAGGTAGCTATGACGAAAGAGGCGGCGAGTCTAACGATCATTGATTCACCTCCGAGCGCGGCACGCTCACGCAAGAGTGCGTCAAAGAGCCTGGCCTGTCCCGTCTCGTTCGTTTCTGTCGACACTTGACGTTTTTCCCCGCGAGGCGATCTCGATTGAGCGGAAGCCAAATGAGGTCGTTGCGTAGAATTCCGTAAGGAGACATGCGAGCTCTATTCGCCTTATGTTTCGTTCTTGTGCTTGGCGCTGCGCCGTTTGCGGTATCGCCGTTGCCGGCACGCGCCGGAACGTGCAATATCCCAATTAAGGGCGAAGTAAAGCAGAATCCAGACTCGCCCATTCAGATCAAGTCGTACGAGTTGACATTTACGAGCAATTGGTTTCACGTCGCGTTCGTCAACGAAAAGGACACGACGGCGACGACAATTCTGTGGGAGGTTCGGGCTGGCAACGGCGCGGCGTTCGTCCGAGATATGGGGACGTTTTCACCCGGTGCGGTTGTGCGGCACTGTTTCGAACGGTATGGATTACACGCCGGCAATTACGTCTGGCAGGAGCAGCCGCGTATCCGCGTCGCGCGCGTCAAATTTGCAGACGGCACCGAGTGGTCTATCGACGGTGCGCCGCCCTGGGATGACGATCTGTAAGGACCTCACCGGTACGATCGCCGCCGCTAAGCTGACGAGAGCGTTAAACGGCGGCCATTCCTCGAACTCGACAGGCAAACGAGCAACGGAAACCTGCCCATCCTCGCGAGAGTTATAAGGAAGCTGCGTTTCGCGGCGCGCTCGAGCAGAAGGGAGGTCTCGCCCTGGGCGCCCCCTTTACCGCGCTCGTCACGACGAGGCAAAACGTCCCGATCATGGCCCCGTTTGAGGACCGCGGCGTCATCGCGCGTCAGGTCGATTTTACGCTTCTCACGACGACGTTGCGAATGGGATCGCCGATCATCGCTGAGGTCGTCATCATTGACGGCACCCGCGCCACGTTAGTTGACGATCCCCTGAGCCTTGCAGCTCGCCTCGCCTACGATATTCGAGGGCTCCCGAACCACGTCACGATGCCGAACGGCATCCGGTGGTCCAAAATCCCGATCGTGATCTTCCTAGAGAATGACGACATGGTCAAGCGCGCCTATGGTGATCCTGCCCTGCGCACGGTTCGTCTTGCAGCCAGATCTCCCGGATGGGACAACGTCTACAGGGCAGCCGCCGCGGAAGTGCGCGATTTCGGAGAACGCCTCGTCGATGAGTACGTTGCGGCTGGCTGGAACGTCGAGTATAACAAGGGCCGCTACCTCCGTGTCGGAATCCCCAAAGCCAGAAACGGAAAGGTCGAGCCGATCGAGACCGATCTGTACGACGGCACACGTGACCGCCGCTATCAAGCACGCACGCGACGTGAGCTACTGCCGGTATCGCTCATTTTTACCGACGAGACCGCGGTTGAACACGATCTCGAAGAACTACGTCGCAAAATGCCCGAGCAGCATCCCGAGGGAGTGTACCAACGCTACATGGATGGGCGAACGTACCTGCTCGGCGCGGCGCCCTATGAACTGCTCCCGCACCCAGAGCAACAGGATCCCGGCACAGGCGAGAAACGTTACGCGGATTACGGCCTCAACTCGCTGCGACTCTCTGACTTTTCGGCTCCATCGCGACTGGTGGATCTCAAAACTCCGCAGGCGAAGCTGCTTGTAGGCGCGCGAAAGTATAAAAAGTTCGGAAGTGATATCACGACTGGCCTCGCACAGCTCGCCGGTTACAGACGTGATCTCCTCGATCCGCGATCAAAGGAGCTCCTCGCCAGGATTTTTCCGAACGGCATGCCCCTGGGCGCCAATCTCCTCGTCGCAGGCACTAAGGCCGACGTGGACCGAGCGTCGCTCGAATACGAACGTGAACGCTACCGCCGCGAAGCTGATCTGCGGACATACGACGAGGTTCTCGAGATGGCCGAGCAACGGTACCTTGCTGACCACTCGGATCCGGAGGATCCGTACAGCGCGGAGCGCCTTGGTCTTCCGCCCATCGAAGAGGACGACGACGAATACGACGTCTATTGGAACCGACGCTCGCAGCGGGATGGATATCGTCGCCGGCGATTGGTCTAACGTCGACTCCCGCAGCGGCGTGATGATGATCGGCAGGCCGACTGCCCGGTCATTTCCGTGAGTGCGCCGAGATGTCGCCCGGCTCGGCTACCGCTCACAAGGTCGGCCCGCATCCCACAAATCATTCACCGATTTCCCGTCTTGCTGACCGCCGACGGATACTTGATGAAGTAGTGTGCTACGGACGTCGCCGCGCGCAGAGCACGCGGGTGAGGTAAGGCAAAGATGAGATAATACATGATGGCGCCGCGCGTGTTCAGCATGGGAATCGGCTTCGACGTACCTTTGAAGCCCGCTACATCGATCAAACGCTTGCAGAACGCGGTCGCAAACTCAATATCTGAGGCCTTTACGCCCTTGAGATCGGCGAAGAGACCGTGCTTGACGTACACTGCTTCCCGCCACGAATCGTCACCCCAGAAGCGCGTCATCGCACGTGCTTCATCCGATGAAACGTCCCCGTCGCGGTGCAATGCGCCCCGGTTCATTGGCATTGTCGGAAAATGCAAGAGAACGTCGATCGCGCCGTTCTTGCCAGCAGCTTCGATTGTCGCCCAATCGAGCTGTTTGTGCGTGTACGGATCCAGGAGGCAAAAGGCCCGGCGGTAGTTCCTGAAGGTGTACTGCGGAAAGACGTCGCGCGGAAGCACCTCGTTCGCGTTGGCATTCAAGACACTCACGTCTGCCCGGTTCGTGACATACGCCTTCAACATTGCATACCGGTCGTGGCGTAGTTCAACAAACGTATAGTGATTGAACGGGGGATCGATATCGAGGCTGTTGAGCGCCGTCCCTTTGACGATGTCATTTGTGCCCTTACGACGACTAAAGCCGGCGCTGGCATACGCGTCGATGTAGTCATGTTCGAAGCGAGGGACGTACGACTTTGCGTTGGCCAAAATCTTCGAATAAACGGTTGCGTATTCTTGGACGATCGCAAACTTGCGCTCGGACCATGGCCCGATCTCGTCGAGCAACTCAGGGTCCAGATTGGGGTCGAAATCTATCGTCAGAGAGATTCTCCGCCTCGCGGACCGTGCCCGCGGACGCCCTACTTCTCCGCACCACGAGCTGATGCTCCTGGCCCGTGTGGAAAGCGTGGATAGATGTGGATAACCTGTCGTCGCGGAAGTTTCCCGGCATGGCCGTCTCGAGCACGATCGAATGGACGGATGCGACCTGGAACCCGACGTCGGGATGCACGCAGGTCTCGCCGGGGTGCGATAACTGCTATGCAATGAAATTCGCTGAACGGTTTCGCAACGTCCGAGGACACTATTTCGAGCGCGGTTTCGACCTCTCACTGCGTGAAAATATGCTGAAACGCCCGGCCGAGTGGAAAAAGCCTCGTCGCATTTTCGTCAACTCGATGAGCGACCTTTTCCATGTCGGGGTTCCCGACGCATATATCGATCGCGTCTTCCACGAGATGGAAGACACAAGCCGGCACGTTTTTCAACTCCTTACGAAGCGCCCTGAACGGATGCGGCGCTACATCACAAAACGGTATGCCGGCGAAAGCGGCCCGAGACATATCTGGCTTGGAGTCTCGGTAGAAAATAATCAGTATGCGTGGCGCGCCGACATGCTGCGCACGACACCCGCCCACGTGAGATTTTTGTCCTTGGAGCCGCTGCTCGGCCCGGTTGACGATGTTGATTTGACCGATATATCTTGGGTCATCGTAGGTGGCGAGTCCGGGCCACATCGACGCCCCATGGAGATCGAGTGGATCAGAAGCGTTCGCGATCGCTGCACGCAGTCAGCAACGGCGTTCTTCTTTAAACAGTGGCATAAGGGCAAGACGGGGCGAACGCTCGACGGCCGTACCTGGGACGCCCTGCCCGCCTTTCGAGCAGCTCAAGACGCTGATGCCTTACCTCTCCCGCTTGGTCCAGCATACAAGAATCGGGTCGGAGGATGAATCAGGCTCTTTGCCCCATGCGCGAAACGAATCTCTACGAGGCCCAGGGCTTAGTCGCCAGCGACGAATGGTTTCCCACTCGGGAAGTTTCGCTGGTCCAACATTCTTCCGTGATTAGGCGAGTGCGTCGAGACGCGTTATTGCGCTTAGCTCGGTGCCGTTGCCTCAAGAGTTAGTTACGCCTGGAAGCAGTACCCTCGCCCACGAACGGTTATAAGATGGCGCGGCTCTTCCGGTCGTGCCTCGAGTTTTCGGCGAAGATTGCAGACGTGTACCGCAAGCGAACCGCGCGTTGTCCCATGTGGGCGATGGAGCATCTCTCCGAGGACGTCGAAGTGCACCGGCTTACCCGCGTGCGACATCAGCACCGCCAGAATGTCGGCCTCGATCTTATGCAACGACACGAACTGATTGCCGATTACGAGAGCGCCCTGCATCGGGCGTAGTCGAAACTGACCCAAGACAATTTCCTCGTCGGCACTTTCAGCACTCATGATTACGAGTACAGGCGCTTCACGATATAACGCACGGCATCGCTTGATTGCCTGAACCACAGCAATGTCACTCTGTGCAATGAGAACGTCGGGCGATGCCGATGCGATTTCCGAATGGTCAGCGGCCGTGCGCAAATCGAGAACTGTAAGGCCACCGTCTTCGAGAAGATGACGAATACGGTCGAGATCGAGACGTCGACGGTGCTGGTGAGATCGATTTTCACCAGATCGATCAGCGGCGGGAAAGCCAAGGCTCATCAACAGGTCAACCACGAGCGCACGGCCCACGACATTGCTGCATTCTCCAGCTCGAAGCGTTTCCGAATGTCGATCCGGGCATACCGGCTCACAGCGCCAAAGAGCGCGTCCATCGAGATGATCTCATTTCACCAAGTGCGCGATTACGGTTTCGCTGATTGAGCTTTAAGACTGTACGACAACACTGCGGCCGCCGAAAGGTTATCGTGCGACGATCGGCTGCGAGCCACAGTTCAGCAAAGCCAGGCGGATCCGTTGCACTCAATTTAGCAGCTCCGATAGAATTGCGCCAACCAGCATCACCTTAAGCCTTGATTCGTCAAGGCCTTCGCCGCGTAGATCCTCAATAATTGAGCGCAGTGCGTCGATCAGTGCATCGCCGTCGTCGTTTTTCTCTGCATCGCGAGGCTCCAGAATTGACTCGTTCAGCCGCCGGCAATAGCGTCGCAGTTGGAGAGCGCGCGCTCGAACTCGACCTTTACGAGGTTTCACGATTAGCAGCCTTTACGAATTGTTTTAGTTCGTCCACATTTGTAAGCAGCGTCATAGTCGAATCTCTTGAAGCTCGACGTAGACGAAATGCGAGAAGCCTCAACGTTTAATTCGAATGGCTGAGGGCGAGGCAAGCCATACTCAGCATTCCCCAGCACGTTGTGGTTGTTCTGATCATAACTTAGCTGTTCTCCACTGCCATACGTTCCGGAAGGTCGAATCAGTCATGCCCTGTTCTCTGCGCACTGGTTTTGGCAACGCGCGAAGGGCGAGACGCACGAGCCTCCGCCTTTGCGTTACCGCGATGCGTGATCGTGGATCTACGGGGCGAGCCCATGGGCGTGCATCAGATATTGTTCGAACCAGGCTGTAGACCGTGCCAGCAGGTCCATCTGGTCATCGGCTTTGTGATTGATATGGCCTTCGTCATCGTACTGAACGAGTTCTGACGGTACACCCTGGTCTCGAAAGACAGCATACAGGAAGACGTTGTCCTCGCGTTGCTCGCTGCCAAGGTTCGGATTTCCGCTCACAAATAACGTCGCGGTCTTGACGCCCTTTGTATGAAACACCGACGATGCTCGAATGTAGGTCTGCGGAACATTCCATGGAGGGCCTCCGAGATATTGCGCGCCCCATTCACCCGCCACGAGCGCCGTTACGTTATGATAGAATTCGTTTCCCCATCCTTCGTACGATATCGCTGCGCGATAGCGGTGGTCGTGCGTAATCAGGAAATTAGTATGCGTGGCGCCGTAGCTTACACCAAAGACCCCCGTTGACGAATCCAGGCGATTCAGAGGTTACGGATGAATCGCGTCTATCGCTCGGCATTAATCCGTCGCGAACGACGAATTTGGAGCTCGCGGGCTATTTTGTTGCCGCACACTATCACGTCCCGGACCCTAACGCGCCGGCTGCAGCATTTTCGGATTCGACCTACACGTATTCGGCGCCGCGGCTTGGGTTCGTATGGCGCCCTAGCGCGCCGTATTCATATCGCTTCTCGGCTGGAGGCGGTTTCGCGCTGGCTCCTCTCGCCGACTTACTCGGGACAAACGCAGCACCAACGTGTCAGGCTGCTGACTGCGTTACAACTCTGACAAATCTCGCGCTACGTCCCGAGGAGTCGTTCTCTTTCGATGCCGGCGCAGACGCTCGAGTCAGCGGCAGCGATCTCTTCACATTCGACGTCTATCGCTCAAATCTCTATGGTCAGATCTATCGGACGTCGCAATACGAACCGCCTTGTGCGACATACGCCACGCAGTATGGTAACCTCGGCACATCTAGATTCGAAGGTATCGCGCTGGGATTTAAACACGACGTACCGCATGGAGTTTTCGGAAACTTCTCCGGCGGTTTCACACGGAGCTTTGTTGTTAGCGTCCCGAACAGCATCTATAACCACGGCGGTCCATGCAATCTTACGACGCTGGTTGACTGTCAGAACCTTGCGATCGTACCCGGCATCAACACGAATGGGGCGTTCGGTACTGCGGTACCGTACGCGCAGGCCCTCGGTCGATTAGGTTATCGATGGAGGCCCGGAACCGCTTTCGATATTACCGCTAACTACTTCGGAAACAACAATACGTACTTCCGTCCCGCGTTCGTGGAAATGGACGCGCATGCAATCTATGCGCTTAGAAAGAATCTCTCGCTCATGCTTACCCTTAGGAACGTGACTGGTGTCTATGACAATCCGATTCAGACGCTATCTCTCGCCAACGCGCGTGGAGCTCCAGCCATAGCTGGCCCGCCATCGTTGCTCAACGGCGAGGAGTACGGCCCCCGCGCTTTGCTTCTGAACATGCAGGTGCATCTATAGGCACGAACGCTCGGGCTTCAATGCGTTGGCCGTGGCTTTTTGGGACAATTCTTGCTTGCATTTCCTGGGTGTCCTCGCCTCCAGCACCTGCGTCTGAGCTAAGGGGACGGTCACTGGCGCCGTGCGTATCTCCTGTGGCGGCAATTCAGTCGCGCTTTGTTGATGCGCACGTGATCAAATGGTGGCTCGAGAATCAATCTAGCTGGAACGGAAATATGAGCCCACGCGATTCGATCGCATGGGTTCCCGCCCATGACCAGCTGATTGT
>Ga0206847_10415_pt1 | contig 10486 bp, 10 predicted proteins | sample Alteio_BWOrgCont_17_FD_152880 | JGI IMG/M metagenome (GOLD analysis project Ga0206847, IMG submission 152880) | Enriched cells from forest soil in Barre Woods Harvard Forest LTER site, Petersham, Massachusetts, United States -... | ecosystem: Environmental > Terrestrial > Soil > Temperate forest >... | reverse complement strand
CCAGGATAATCCGGTTTGCGGTCGTGATCCAAGCGGGCATGATCTTATTGGTCTATCGCTCACGATGAGTATTGGATCTAGTTTGCAAGGAATATATAATGGTACCGTAACTGTTGTTGGAAATGCCATGATGGCGACGATTAATGGCATTCAGCAGGGAGAGAACATGCAGCAGGTCTTGATGGGATATTATTTAAGCACCGGCATCGGCATGGGAATCGGTATTGTGGCCGGTAGAGTGGGATCTTTCCTTGATGAAGCTATTTACGGTGGAGAGGTTGGAATTCAAACCGGTGTTTCGGCCCGTTTGTCCGCTTTTCTGCGAAACTATTGGGAGTATTCAGGCGGCGTTTCGCCTGATTCGGCGGGGCGGTTGGCGAAAGCAGAAGGTTTTAACTTTAAAATTGGCTCCGTTACGCGTGGCTCACGCTTTGATAACGGCTTCAATGGGGTAGTCATATCGAAAGCCGACTTGGTCGGAGGGGACGTAAACCGGCTCATGCTCGCGGAGGAGATTCAACATGGTCTTGACAGGGTCTCTGCAGAGGCTAGCCGCGCTATCGTCAGAGGTTTAAGCAACGATGAATTTCATGCCGAGGTGTTTCAGCGCATTCTTGACAATCACGCCGCTGGCAAGTTTCAATTTCTAACAGGTCAGGATCTGGATGCGTTGTCTCAAATAATTCAAGGCCTATAATGAAAATTACGCGCATAATCGTGGAGCAAGCTATCGATGAAAAGGGGCAGTTGGAGGAATTTACCTCGGACATATACCCGTTGGTTGACAGTGGAGACGTTCTTCATTTGGAGGACAACGGCTTGCCTAAAAGCGGAACGTTAATTGCGGATGGAATGGTGATTGTCGGAAAAACAGGCAGGGGCGCTGCGTTCGATCCCGGCGTGATGCCGACGGCCATCGAATGGCAGGGGTTGGAGCGAGAGGAACTTGCTACAAGGTATGCTAATTACTGGACGAATACTTCTCGTTACGCAACTAAAGAGACGGAAGGTACGGTTGTGAGAGCTTATTTTGAGACAAAAGGCGGAAAGCTATGTGCGATTGTCGAAATGAATTTGAACCGTACCAGCCAACCATAACACGCGGGATGCCAAGGAAAATAAGACGCTGGGAACGGGTGGGCTTCCCAAGCCGCCGCAATCAGTTTCCCGAAGGGAGTTTTTCGCTTCGCGAATAGCGGACTCCAAATGAACCGTACAAGCCAACCAATACAAGAAGCGTGCCAACGAAAATGGCGTTGGCGCGGCTTGCGCGTGGGAATTAAACGCTGGGAACGGGAGGGCTTCCCAAGCCCGCCACCAGTCAGTTTCCCCACGAGGGATGTTCGCTGCGCGAAACGTGGTCTCGGCTACGAACGCTGCGCAAAGGGAGCAAAGATCGCGTACATCAAACTGAACACCCAAACGCCTTGCCCACCACGTAGAACGTGGCAAGCCTCGTGGCGCTGTTCCGGTTAACCGGGAAGGGCATGGGAAGTTATTTCATTCGTATCAGTATAGCCAACCCCGTCTAGTCAGGTTTGGGCGATGATGCGAGAGTTGGTGCGATGCAAGACTCATCGCGGATTGGCAAACATGCCACGCCCGCGCAGCGGGAGAAGATCCTCCAAGCCTACCGGCGCACGCAATTGACCCGGAGGGATTTCGCGGCCCAGTCCGGGATTAGTGTCTCGACGCTGGCCGGATGGCTGAGGCGGGCGGATGACTCTGGGAAGGGCGGCTCCCGCTTTGTGGCCGTGCCGAATTTGTTGGCGGCGGCGCCCGTTGCCGCGGCCTACCGGCTGCAGTGGCCCGGCGGTCTCAGTCTGGAGGTCCGCGCCGGCTTCGCCCCCGGAGAACTGGCCGCGTTGTCGCAACTGCTGCCCACCCCATGATTCCGCTGAGTCCGGCCACCCGGATTTTTCTGGCGTCGGGCGCGACCGATTTGCGCAAGAGTTTCGAGGGCTTGGGCGACCTGGTGACGCACCAGTTCAAGGTATCCGTATGGCTAACCCCGTCTGGTCTCCGACTAGACGGGGTTAGCCATACGGATACTTTCATTCTGTCCCTTCCGGAGCGAACCGACGTAGAACGTGGCAAGTTTCGGTAATGGATGCGACTGCCCAGCTATGTCACCGGCTTTATCGGCCGGAAGGCCCGACTTGTCAAATGTAAGCGTCACGCGGAGCGCCACTATGCAACCGTAACAGAGGCGTCATAGTATATTCTGCTATGACGGATATGCAGAAATGTGACGGTCCAGTATTGAGACCGATACCATGGGGCGGGTCCAAACACCAATGGTCCGGCGCGAAAGCCTGCTGGATGAGTTTGAGCGGAGCGGGTTGAGCAGGGCAAAATTCGCGGCGCTGGCGTAATTCGAATGCCCGCTGCCCGTAACCGGGGGGATCATCGGCCCCTCGGCCTCCCCGCCCGGAGTGCCCGTAACGAAAACCCGCGCCCGTTCTCAAACGGCTCAACCATGGCCGTGATTTCCAGGACCGGATAGCGCACCGTCGCCAGCCCGTAACTGCGGTAAGTGTCCGCGAATAATTCTGTCTCTACCATCCCGGTCCAATCGGCCAGCGAGATAAATTTCATCGGCTCACCAGTAAATTGGTGATGAGTGCGTTGTTCCACGACCAACCCGCACGTCACGACCTGTTCCCCGATGTGTTCACCGAGTCGAGAGACCGGGCAATACGTATCCCAGGCGATATTGTCGTGCAATTCGAGGGGATGCGCACTTGCAGGAAAACCAAGCAATTCATTTTCAGCTTCCAACCGTTCGCGACGGGTAGGTTCCCGTAACGGGACTTCGGGGAGGCGATTCATGCCTGGTGGAGGCAAAAGCAATCCTTGCCCCCCGGCGTCTGCCTTGCCAAATGACCGCTGCAAGAACTGACATTCCCAGAACAAAGCCGTGCGCGTTTTGTTGAATTCATCGAATGCGCCCACCCGAAGCAACGACTCCATTTCCTCCGGCGTCGGGGAAACCCGCTGGAAGAATTCGCCCAGCGAGGCAAACGGTTCCCAGCTCCGTTCAGCCAGCAGCCGTTCGTTTGTCCGCTCAGTCAGCCCCTTAATGTACCGAATTGGCACCCGGATTGATTTCCCGACCGGTTGAAAGAGCGGTCCGGGATGATTGATGGATGGCGGCAACAGCGTGATGCCCAGCCGATGGCATTCCAGAACGTACACAATCGGATGATAAAACCCTTTACCGTTGGACAGGACCGCCGCCATGAATTCAACCGGGTAGTACTTTTTCAACCATGCGGATTGATACGCTTCGACGCCGTATGCCGTGGAGTGCGCCTTGCAGAAAGCGTATCCGGCAAAACCTGTGGCTAGGCCCCAGACTTCGGCGATTTTCTCCGGCGAATGCCCCCGGGAGAGCGCCGATTGAAAGAATTCTCCGCAGATGGTTTCGATCACCGGATGGGTCTGTTTGTTCAAGGCGCGGCGCAACACATCCGCCCGCCCCGGATCAAGACCGGCGAACGCCTCGCAGAGTTGGAGGATATGCTCCTCGTAAACCACCAGCCCGTATGTGCTACGCAGGCATGATTCCAAGGAGGGATCGGGGTACGTCACCGGTTCCATGCCTTGGTATCGCCGGATGAAACTTTGTTTCTTGCCCTCATTCGCCGCGCCCGGGCGGATGACACTGACGATCGCCACCAGCCCATCGATCTCGTGGACGTTGCTCATACGGCAGAGCGAGGTCATGGCCGGGGATTCGATATGATGGACCGCCCGGGCGCCGCCACTGGCAATCATCTTCCACACTTGGGGGTCGTTCCACGGTTCCAACCGTTCAAGGTCGATCTCGATTCCGCGGGCACCGAGGGATTGTTTAACATCGCGCATGGCGGCCAAGCCACCTTGGGCGAGAATATCCATCTTCACCAGACCGACAGTTTCTACCGCGTCCATGTCAAAATGGGTCGTAGGATACCCCTTGTTGGCGATGAAGGTCGGTGTCAATTCGTGCATCGGCTGGCGGGAGAGCACCACCCCGCATGGGTGCATCTTCGGATAACGCGGTACGCCGTCCAGAAACTCGGCCATTTGCAGCGCCGTCCGGTAAGGTTCCTCGTCGAGCGGAAGATCTTGATTCTCCGGGCTGGCGCGCAACATCTCGATCAATCGTGAACCACCACTCGGTGCGTGTTCGGCGGGAACCCAGCCGCCGCCAAAACTCCAGGGAAAATGGTCCGTGAACTTTCTCACCTCGCGTTCCGCCACACCCAATACTTTGGCGACCTCGGCAAAGGCGCTCCGGGCTTGAAACGTTGAGAAGCCCCCGACAGCCGCGCAATGCTCCCGACCGTACTTCTCAAAGATCAGCTTCACGACGTTGTCTTTTTCGTCATGTGCGAAATCAATGTCGATGTCGGGGAGTTTGTTTAATGCCATCCGTTCCTTGTTGAGAAAGCGGCGAAAATAGAGGTCGAAGCGAATGGGGCATACGCCGCTGATCCCAAGGCAATAGCAGACCAGCGAATCCGCCGCGCTGCCGCGAGTGATCCATTCAATGCCGCGCTGCTTGCAATCCTGCAAAAAATCCCAAGTGATGAGGAAATATTCCTCGTAGCCAACGTCCGCGATTATGCCCAACTCCTCCATGGCTTGCGGACGAAACTGGCCGGCTCGGGCACCGTAACGCCGATTTAAGCCTTCCAGCACCAGATGACGTAAATATTCGCGAGCGGGCGAGCCATTGGGCGGTGTAAAAGCTGGAAACTGTGGCTTGCCAAAGGGCGGTATGAAATTGCACCGCTCGGCAATCTCCGTGGTGTGCCGGAGCCATTCTGGATGTTCCCAGCAAGCGGCCGCCATCTCCGTGGGAGTGCGGAAGTGAAACTTACCCCCGCGCCGCTTTTCCGGATGTTCCTCGTTCAACAGCGTCAGCGTGCGGATGCTCTGGACAATGTCGAATTTCCGCCGGTCTTCCCGGGTGGCGTACCGGATGGCTGGGCAGGCCGCGCCGGGAAATGTCGTGGATGCAATTGGCCCTGTGACCAGATTGTAAAACCGACCCGGGAATAATTCCGCCAACCGGACGTCCCCACTGACCGCAATTAATCCATCGGTGAGTCCGTGCAATTCCTTCCGGCCGTAAAAACCGCGCTGCTGGTTCACAACGGACGTCTCATCGCCCCCGGTTGCTTTTATTTCCGCGTGTCGGGATAAAAGGCGGTTGAGGTTATGGTAACCGGGAGCCGATTCGACATACAGCAACAGTGGTTCGCGATCCAAATTGATCTCCAGCCCAAGAATCGGTTTGATCCCGGCTTTTTTGTAGCCAGAACGAATTCTACGGCGCCATGCAGGTTGCCCGTGTCGGTTAACGCGACGCTCGACATTCCGTATTTCTTAGCGAGATCCACGATGGCCGCCGGTGAAAGCGTCGAATCCAGAAACGAATAATGGCTATGGATTCGCAGGGGAACGTATTCCCCGGATGACGTGGGACGGACAGTCGGCTTTGCGACCGCGGGTTTTGGTGCAACAACCGGGGCGTTGGCGATAATCTCTTGGGGATGCTCCCGCAAAAGAAAATCGTGCCTGCGCATGATGACGGAATGGCCTTGTTCCCGCCGCAGTACATCAACCACCAACGCCAGGCGCTCCCGGGCGTCCCGCCCGCGGCCCGAGTCGTCAAATGTCAGTTCGCTCCGGAAAAGACCCTCGTACACGTTCGAGAGTTTGAGTGAAACCAGCCGCAGACTCACCCGGCGCTTCCACGCGGCCCGGAGCATGATGCGCAGTCGGCCATACACGTCCGTTTCCAAATCGGTTGGCTCGACCAGGCTTTCGCTCACTTGATCCTCGGCCATGTCGTTATACCGAACTTTTACGGTAAGCGTGCGAACGCTTCGGCCCTCCTCGCGAACCTTGGTGAACAGATTGTCCGCCATCCGCCGGAGGGTCGCCTCAATGAATTCCTCGTCGGTCAAATCCCGGGCGAACGTTTCCTGCTGCCCGTACGACTTTTGCGGCTCACGGGCATGAACGATTGGCCGGTCGTCGATGCCATTGGCGTGTTCGCGCAGTGTCCGCGCCATGTTGCCCATTAGGAGGTGCAACAGGTCCAACGGCGTACCGGCAATCTGGCCAATTAACGCCAATCCAGCGGCATTCAATCGGATCGCGGTCTTGGGACCGACGCCGGGCAGCCATTTATTTGGGAGGGGATGGAGAAACGAGATTTCCTGGCCGGGCGGAACTTCGGCAAAGACCGCGGGTTACCTTGGGGAACGCGCACGGAACAAAGAGCCCTTTTTCCTTTATCTCGCGTATAACGCACCCCACGACCCGATCCAACCGCCACCCGAATGGCTGGCCCGGGTGCGCCAACGGGAACCACAAATGGACGCGAAACGGGCGAATCTGGTCGCGCTGATCGAACATCTCGACGATGGAATTGGCGAAGTACTGTCAATGCTCGATCACCTCGGTCTGGCCTCCAATACGCTGGTCATTTTCACCTCAGATAATGGTGGTGTTCTCGCCAACGGCGCAAACAATGGACCGTGGCGCAGCGGCAAGGGGCATGTTTATGAAGGGGGCTTGCGTGTGCCCGGGGCGGCCCGCTGGCCGGGCGTCATCGCCGGCGGCAGCGAGACGCGGCGGATGACCTTGACGATGGATATTTTCGCCACCGCTTGCGCCGCGGCGGGAGTGCGCTTACCCGCGAATGTCGATGCGGTGAGTTTTCTTCCCACTCTCCAAGGATCCAAAGAACCGGAAGCCCGACGGGATTTGTATTTTGTGAGGCGGGAGGGTGGAACTGCGTACGGTGGCAAGACGATTGAGGCGTACCGGCGGGGCGATTGGAAATTGCTTCAAGACAGTCCCTTTGCGCCGCTGGAGCTTTATAATTTGGAGGCGGATCCCGGGGAGAAGACGAATCTGGCCGGCCAACGGGAAAAGAATTTGAACGAAATGATGGATGCTTTGCGGCGGCAAATCCAGATCGGCGGCAGAGTGGGGTGGCAACCGCCTCGATGATTATGACTGGCGAGTTCGCTTCGAAGCAAATCGCCCAAGATTGACCCACGGATCGGGACAGACGAGCTTGAAAGCGAAGTGGGTGTACCGCCCGAAGATTGTATAAATGAGAATGGCGTCCTTCGCGGATATCGTCAGCCGTCGGACTCGCGCCAGCGTCAGCCCGCCAATTCTTGGATAAGGTCGAAAATCACAAACGCATTGTTGCGATCTCATTTGCTCATTACAATTTCTGCCGGATCGGCAGCGAACGCAAAGTGGCTGGCCAATTGCGCGATCTGACAAGAAAACCGGATCAAATGCACATGAAAAACATCCTCACCATCACCACAACCCTCATACTCGCGGCAGCGTCCGCACTCGGCGCGGATGCTGATAACGGCGCCAAACTGCCGGTGCCGACTCCGCAGCAGCTTGCCTGGCACGACGCGGGTGTTGGCTTGTTCTTCCATTGGGCGCCAAATGTTTACCAAGGCGGGGAAGGGGATGATTTATCCACTCCCCGGGATCAGATTAATCCGGATCGTTTCGATGCCAGCCAGTGGGTTCAAGCGGTCAAATCAGCTAACGCGGGATATATGATTTTTGTCGCCAAGCATGGTGGTGGTTATTGCGCCTGGCAGACCGCCACCACGGATTATTCGCTCAAATCCTCACCTTGGAAGCACGGCAGGGGTGATATGCTCGCCGAACTCGCCGAGGCGGGCCGCCGGGAGGGCGTCGCCTTGGGCGTCTATCTCTCGCCGTATGACAGAACTCACGGGGCGGAGGTTGGCGGACGGACCAAAAATCCGGAGGCGCAAACCGCGTATAACGAGATTTATCGCCGGCAGTTAACGGAAATCCTTACCGGGTACGGCCCCATGTTCGAGATGTGGTTCGACGGCGGCAATATCGTCCCGATCAACGATGTGATCGACCGGTATGCGCCGGGCATCATCTCGTTCCAGGGACGACGGTCCGGGGGCTCGCGCTGGGTGGGTACCGAGCAGGGCTTCGCCCCGTATCCCTGCTGGAACACCATCGACTGGAAGGTGGGCGAAACGCCGAAAGAAGGTGCCGGGTCGCCCACAGGAAACGCATGGTGTCCGGCTGAGTGTGACGTATCGATCCTGAGACCGCGCTGGTTCTGGTCACCCGGATCCGATCAAGCGATTCTCAGCCTCGATTCCCTAATCGAGATTTATTATCTTTCCGTAGGCCGGGGCGTGAACATGCTGCTCAACGCCACGCCGGATTCTCACGGTGAGATCCCGGCTGCACAGCTGAAACGGCTCCAGGAATTCGGCGATGAAGTTCGCGGGCGCTTTGGCAACCCGCTGTTTACGACCCACGGATCGGGAGACGGGCTGACACTTGACCTCAAAGGCTCTCCGGTGATCGACCACGTCATTCTGCGCGAAGACATCCGGGGAGGCGAGCGAACACGGAAATTCGTTGTCGAAGGCCAAGGCGCTGACGGAAAATGGCTGATACTCGCAAGCGGAACCCAGATTGGCGTCCGCCAGATCATCCCGATTCCGGCAACCGCCCTGGCCAAAGTCCGATTCACCGCGCAGGAGAGCGCAGCCCCGGTGACACTTCGCGAGTTCTCGGTTTTCCATGTCAACCGTCCGGTGCCACGACTGGCTTACCGGGAGGGAGGTTTGCGTGTGCCGGAGGCGGCCCGTTAGCAGGGAGTCGTTGCCGGCGGCATTGAGACGACGCAGGAGACCTTGACGATGGGTATTCGCGCCACCGCTGGCTCCGCTGCGGGAATTCCACGAAATCTTGAGAATGGCTCGATTTTCCGAAGGCTACAGCCGTCGTGGCTAACCTTGCAGAATCGAAGTAATGGCGAGGGGGGCGGGGGGCCTTTTTGACTCGCTACAGTTTGCTACACTTTTTGCTACACTTGCGGGGTTTTTATGCGCGATCAGCCGGGCAACGCAAAACACGATAACCATCAATAAAATAGGACGTTTGGTGGCGGTCTTTGAAACGCCGTGAAACTGCCGGAAAGGCGCAAAAGTTGAATCCTAAGTCTGGCGTGTCTGCCATTTCACCACTCGCGCATCGCTGGAAATCAACGACTTACCGGTCTTTAGCAAGCAATCCCGGCTCGAAGTCAGTTTCACGCCGACACTCCTACCACAAGGTCCCGCACAGCCGCAAGCATCCGCTTCGCGGACTCTGGCGGCCCAGTGGCAAATTTGAACCGTACAAGCCAACCAAAGCACGCCGGGTGCCAAGGAAAATAAAGCGCTGGGAACGGCCTCTCGGCTACGAACCCTGCGCAAAGGGAGCAAAGATCGTTTTCAACACCATGGTTGACCCGAAGAATTTCGACGCAAAATCTTCTGTGAATGTCACCGGTCAATTCAAAACCAGCCAGCCAGGGTCGGAGTGCCATCGACTCCCTTTGTTTGCTTTTCCTGTTGCTTTTCCTTGACTGCGACCGCTCCGCGGGTTCTGTTCCCACATGCGGAAGATTGGATACGGCGTCTTGCTGCTTCTGGCAGCCAGATTGAGTTTGACAGCCGGCGGCCGGGAACTCCTCGCGGAGCAGGCGGAGAATTCGGCCGCGAACCGCTGGCTCCACAAGAAGATTCTCGCCGAACGGCTTCTGGACTCCATGCACAGCACCAACCGCTGGACTGCCTTCACGACCGGTGCTCCGCAAGTCGTGGATGCGCGAAAAACTCAAAAGACAACCGAGACCGGTCAAAGTGCCGCTGAAGTCAGCCTGTCGCGTCAACCGTCGCGGGATGGCCAGCCCGTGCTGACCCTGCGCATGCCCACGCGGCTTGACGGCCCGGGCCCTCAGAGCGGCCGCGGGTGGGGCAGCGGGGGGCTTCGACGAACCATCGATTCCGAAGACTGGAGCCAATTCAATCGACTGTCCTTTTGGGTGCATCCGGATTGCCCGGGCTGGAACGTTATCGCCATTGAGTTGCGGATTTACAACGACGGCGTTGAGAAGCTCCCCGCTCCTTTTGGCCAGGAAGGCGAGACCACGCAGGTGGTGCGCAATCACGAATGGAATCACGTCCTCTGGGAAATAGGCAACGTCGCCCGCGACCGGGTGACGGGCTTCGAGATTTCGAGCTTGATGTCCGGCCACGAACCCCAAGCTGCCGATTCGCTCGCTTTTTATTTTGACCGCCTGGAGTTGCAGCAAGTCGATCCGGACTACATCGAAGGCTGGGACGTCTGGCCTGGAAGAATCGCCTGCAGCCACACGGGCTATCAGACTGGCGCGACCAAGAGCGCGATCGCCAGCGGGCTGCCGCCCGGGAATTTTCGCGTCATCGACCAGACCAGCGGGCGAACGGTGCTCTCCCGACCCATTCAAACCACGCGAACGCATCTGGGTGATTTTCAGATCATGGACTTTTCTGAAATCGATCAGGACGGCGTCTATATTCTCAAGGCCGGCGGCGCGGTTACGCAACCGTTTCCCATCGCTTCGGATGTATGGCGCCAGACT
>Ga0206847_10414_pt1 | contig 10497 bp, 1 predicted proteins | sample Alteio_BWOrgCont_17_FD_152880 | JGI IMG/M metagenome (GOLD analysis project Ga0206847, IMG submission 152880) | Enriched cells from forest soil in Barre Woods Harvard Forest LTER site, Petersham, Massachusetts, United States -... | ecosystem: Environmental > Terrestrial > Soil > Temperate forest >... | reverse complement strand
TCATTGGAGGCAACGGTGAGCAGGGCGTGGTTGCGGGAGATTTCAACGGAGACGGCAAACTCGATCTGGCCGTGGTGAACTATGGCGACGCCACTGTGACCATCTTGCTTGGCAACGGAGATGGGACGTTCACGGCGGCGGCCGGCAGCCCGATCGTTCTTTCGGGCAGGCCGTATAACGGGGCGGTGGGAGATTTCAACGGAGACGGCAAAGCCGATCTGGCAATTTGCGACTACGAGTACAACCAGGTGTTCATCCTGCTGGGCAATGGCGATGGGACTTTTACATCCGCTGCCAAGAGCCCGGTCGCAGTGGGCGCCGACCCGGTCTACGCGGTGGTGGCAGACTTCAACGGCGACGGCAAGACCGATCTGGCCGTGGCCAACTCGGCAATCGATGGCGGGCCATCCACCGTTAGCGTACTGCTGGGCAACGGAGACGGCACGTTCACGCAGGCGGCCGGGAGCCCGATCGCAGTCGACTCGGGACCGAGCGAGCTTGCGGCGGCGGACTTCAAGGGAACCGGCGTTCCTGACCTGGTGGTCGCGACGTTGTTCTCCAGCAACATAGACATCCTGTTGGGCAATGGGGATGGGACCTTCACGGCTGCGACCGGGAGTCCCGTCAGCGTGGGCGATACGCCGAGTGCCGTGGCTGTGGCGGACTTCAACCAGGATGGCAAGGCCGATCTGGCGGTGCCTGACGCTGCCGTGGGCAAGGTCCACATTCTCCTGGGGAATGGAAATGGGACCTTCACAGAGACGGCCAACAGCCCGTTTGCGGCAGGCCCCGCTGGCGGCGCCATTCTGGTGGGAGATGTGAACGGCGATGGGAGTCCGGACTTTGCCGCTGTCAGTTCCAGCGCTGTGAGCGTGATGCTCTCGCAGAATCAGACGGCAGTGGGCTCGGCTACGGGCATTTCGCCGCCCGGCAGCGGAGACCAAACGATCGATGGCATCTATGCAGGCGATACGAATTTCAACACGAGCACCTCGGCAACGCTCTCACTGGAAGCAACGCCCACCATCACATGGACGACGCCAGCGGCAATCACCTATGGAACGGCGTTGAGTGCTACGCAACTGAACGCAACGGCCAGCGTGCCTGGGACATTTGTCTATACGCCGGCGCTGGGAACCATCCTCAAGGCGGGAGCGCAGAAACTGACCGTTGCTTTCACGCCGACCGATACCGCCCATTACACGGTGGCCGCCGCGTCGGTGACCCTGACTGTTAACCAGGCCAAGTCGGTCATCACCTGGGAGGCGCCTGCGCCCATCACCGCCGGAACCGCCCTGAGCGCAACGCAGTTGGATGCAACCGCGAATTTCCCCGGAAAGTTTGTCTACACTCCGGCACTCGGCACGGTGCTTCCATTGGGCACAACGACGCTGAGTGTAGCTTTCACTCCGACGGATACCGTGGACTACACCACAGCAAGCGCCTCGGTCAGCATCACCGTTAGCGCGGCCAGCACTTCCACTGTTACATTGGCGATCACGTCGGGCGGCACGGCGGTCTCAACTGTTGCGGCAGGGAAAGTAGTCACGCTGACGGCGACAGTTACCTCCGCAGCCAAGCCGGTTTCTCCGGGGCAGGTAAGCTTCTGCGATGCAACGGCAACCTACTGCGAAGATATACATCTCTTGAGAACGGCCCAGTTGAACAGCTCTGGAATCGCATCCATGAGCTTTGTCCCGGCGCCGGGCAGCCATAGCTACAAGGTCGTTTTTCCTGGCACTCCTGGCGCACTGGCCGGCGCTTCCGATGCTTCGGCGCTGACCGTTACCGGAGGCACTCCCACATCCACGGAATTGGCCTCCACCGGCTCTCAAGGTGACTATACCCTTACGGCGACGGTGGTTGGGGGTCCGCTCCCGCTCTCCGCGACGGGCACGATTTCATTCCTTGATACGAGCAACGGGAACCTGGTATTGGGGACGGCTTCCACCACCAGCGGAAAATCTGGACTGACGTTCATCAATTCCCAATCGTTGTACGCGGGCAATGGCCCAACGATCATCGCTCTTGGAGATTTCAACGCGGACGGCAATCTCGACCAGGCGGTAGTCAACACCGCTGATCAGACGGTGCAGATCCTGCTCGGCAATGGGGACGGGACGTTCAACTTCTCGAGCACGGTCGGCTTGGCCACCGGCGTGCAACCCAACTTCGTAGTTGCGGGTGACTTCAACGGAGACGGCAAAACCGATCTTGTCGTCAGCGATGCCGCCAATGGCGAGGCGATCATCCTGCTGGGCAATGGAGATGGGACATTTACGCAGGGCCAGACGCCTGCCGTGGGCGCGAGCCCGATGTTCATTGCCTTGGGAGACTACAACGGAGATGGAAGAGCCGATCTGGCTGTGGCAAACTTCGGCGACAATACGGTGACGGTGCTGCTCGGAAACGGAGACGGCACCTTCAAGCAGGCTGCGAAGAGCCCCATCACGGTGGGCACCGCGCCGGCATCCATTGCAACAGGGGATTTCAACGGGGATGGGATTGCCGACCTGGCCGTGGCCAACAGCGAATGCAGCGGTTCGGGCGAAGTGTCCGGATTCGCAACCTGCACAGCAAACGGCACAGTAAGCATCCTGCTCGGCAAGGGCGATGGAACGTTCAGCGCGGCAACCGGCAGCCCAGTGACAGTGGGCTCGGGTCCCACAATGGTTGCGGTCGGAGACTTTACGGGTACCGGCGTCGCCGACCTCGCAGTGGCCAACACCAGCGCCAATCAAGGCGGCAACACCGTAACCATTCTGATTGGCAAGGGCGATGGGACCTTTACCCAGGCAACCGCCAGTCCAATTGCAGTCGAATACGGCGTGTCCTATATTGCTGTGGCGGACTTCAACGGGGACGGCAAGGCCGATCTGGCCGTTGCCAACGCCTGCGGCACCGATCCCACGTGCATGGAAGGAATCGGCACCGTGTCCACGTTGCTGGGCAATGGGAATGGAACCTTTACGCAGGCGGCCGGAAGCCCAGTGACATTGCAGCAGCAATTGGTGGCCGTTGCGGTGGGCGATTTTAACGGAGATGGCAATCCGGATACGGTAACCCCTGGGCCGAACAACGTGGATGTCGTGCTGTCCGAACCGACGCAGACGGCCAGCGTCACCGGGATCTCGCCGATTGGAGCGGGCAACCACAACGTTGACGCCAGTTATCCAGGAGATGCGGCGCACAAGGCCAGCGTCTCGCCAACAGTTGAATTGCTTGGAGTCAAAAGCACCCTCATCGTGCCCACCATCACCTGGGCAACACCGGCGCCGATCGCACATGGCGCCGCGCTGAGCGCAACCCAACTCGATGCAACGGCAAGCGTGGCCGGGACGTTTGTTTATACCCCTGCATCCGGGACCGTTCCCGCCGCGGGCCATAACAAGCTGAGTGTAACCTTTACTCCGACTGACACTACGCACTATCTGAAAGCTACGGCGTGGGTCGATCTAACCGTGTATAGCGGAGCCGCGCCCTCGTCCACCATTACCACTCTTGCAGTTACAGCTGCGGGAACAGTGGTGACTACAGTGAACTCTGGGACCGTGATCACCCTGACTGCCACGGTCACCAAAGCTGGAACGCCACTTACTGCCGGGCAGGTGAGTTTCTGCGATGCCGCGGCTGCCTTCTGCACAGACATTCATCTTCTGGGCACAGCGCAACTCACCAGTACCGGTACGGCGGCGATAAAGTTCATTCCCGGCATCGGCAGCCACAGTTACAAGGCAGTGCTCGAACTTGGTGCGGGATTCCTCTCCAGTTCCTCCGCTGCTTCCGCTCTCAGTGTTACTGGGACTCATGCAACTACTTCAAGCATTGCCGCAAGCGGCGCGGCGGGCGACTACACCTTGACAGCCACGGTGAAGGGTACGGGCGGACTGATAGCACCAACCGGGACTGTGTCTTTCCTCGATGCCAGCAAGAGCAACGCGAGCCTGGCTTCGGCCACTCTGGGCGCCGGCACCGCGAGCCTGAATTTCTCCACCTCCTCATCGCCCGCGACAGGGTTTTTGCCCGGCGAAATTGCGATTGCCGATTTCAACGGAGACGGTATTCTCGATCAGGCCGTGTTGAACAACGGCGACGGCACCATCACCATTCTGCTGGGCAAGGGAGACGGAACCTTTACGCCGGCTACAGGGAGTCCGGTTGCGGTAGGAGACGCGCCCAACGGGATTGCTGCAGGGGACTTCAACGGGGATGGCAAAGTGGACCTGGTCGTGGCAAATTCGGACGACAACGATGTGACCATTCTGCTGGGCAACGGAAACGGAACCTTTACTCAGGCTTCCGGCAGCCCTGTGACCGTGGACACCTTGCCATGGTCCATTGTCGTGGGAGACTTTAACGGAGACGGGAAAGCAGACTTCGCCGTGGCTACTTGCGGCTCAGATCCTTCATGCGGTTCAGCGGGTGGTATCGACATTTTCCTGGGCAACGGAAATGGGACCTTTACGGAGACCCTGGCGAGTCCTGTACCTGTCGGTTTGCCGACTGGATTCGTCGTTGCCGGGGATTTCAACGGAGATGGCAACGTCGATCTTGCTGTCGCCAACACTTCGGATGGAACAGTAACGGTGCTTCTGGGCAGCGGGGATGGGAATTTCTCAGAAGCTGCCGGAAGTCCGGTGGCCGCTGGTTCTGCTCTCAGTGGGATTGTTTCCGCGGACTTCAATGGAGACGGAATCCCCGACCTCGCAGTGACGGATGACGGGGGTGTCAATATCTTGATGGGGGCCGGCGATGGAACCTTCACGCCCGCATTCGGAAGCCCAATTGCGGTTGACGGCTCGCCTTCATCCGTCGCAGTGGGAGACTTCAATCGAGATGGCGTTCCGGACCTGGCGGTGACTGCACTCGAAAGCTCTGCGGTGGCCATTCTAATTGGCAATGGAGATGGAACCTTTACGCAGACGGCCGCGAGCCCGGTTTCAGTGGGCGGTGGTCCAGACGCGGTGGCCGTGGCAGACTTCAACGGCGATGGAACTTCCGACATCGCAACAGCCAATGGCGCGGACACGGTATCCGTGCTGCTCACGCAGCTAACGGAGACAGCGACAGCGACGGCTACCGGCATTTCACCAGCGGGAACCGGCACACACAACGTGGACGCGAGTTACCTGGGCGACACCAATTACAAGGCCAGTGTTTCAGCGACCACAACGCTTACGGGAGCAGGCCCGACGACGCCGGCGATAACATGGGCCACGCCCGCGGCGATCACTTACGGCACCGCGCTCAGTGTGACGCAGCTTGATGCGACGGCAACTGTGGCGGGTACGTTTGTCTATTCCCCAGCCTCAGGAACCGTGCCCAAGGCCGGAACGCAGACTCTGAGCGCGACCTTTACGCCGACGGACACAACCGACTACACAACGGCTACGAAGACGGTGAGCCTGGTCGTGAACAAGGCGACGCCCACCATAACCTGGGCAACTCCGGCTGCCATCACTTATGGAACGGCGCTAAGCGCCACACAACTCGATGCTGAAACTTCGGTGGCCGGGACCCTTGTCTACACGCCGACATCGACCACTGTGCTTAAAGCCGGGACGCAGACCCTCAGCGTTACTTTTACGCCTACCGATACGACGGATTACACGACAGCAGCGAAGACTGTCAGCCTCGCAGTTAATAAGGCTAAACCTGCCATCACCTGGGCCACGCCTGCGGCCATCAACTACGGCACGGCATTGAGTGCTACGCAACTCGACGCCAGTTCGACCGTACCCGGAACCATCGCCTACACACCGGTTGCGGGCACCGTCCTCACGGCGGGGTCGCAGACGTTGACTGCCACTCTGACTCCCACCGATGCAAGCGACTATTCGACTGCATCGGCTACGGTGACATTGGTTGTGAATCCAGTGCCTCTCGTCAAGCTATCCGCTACCAGTCTTGCGTTTGGCAGCGAAGCAGTCGGAGTTGCAACTCCTTCGCAGTCTTTAACGCTTACCAACTCCGGTGACGCAGCCCTTTCTATCACCAGCATCAGTGTGACCGGCGCGCATGCATCCTCATACGCAATCGGAAATACTTGCGGCACCAGCCTGACCGCCGGAGCAAGCTGCAGCATCCATGGACACTTCGCGCCAACTACGGGAGGTCTGCTGACGGCAGCCATCACCATCACCGACAATGCCGGAGGTTCGCCCCAAACCATCGCACTGACCGGAACTGGTCTGGGGCCGGCGGCAACTCTCTCGGCCACCAGCCTTTCATTCGGGTCAGAGGCCGTCGGAACGGCAACCGCATCGCAGTCCGTGACATTGACCAACACCGGCAACGCAATTCTCTCGATTACCAGCATCTCTGTTACCGGGACGAAAGCATCCTCTTATGCGTTCGCAAATACTTGTGGCACCAGCCTGGCCGCCGGAGCAAGCTGCAGCATCCATGGACACTTCGCGCCAACTACGGGAGGTCTCCTGACGGCAGCCATCACCATCACCGACAATGCCGGAGGTTCGCCCCAAACCATCGCACTGACTGGAACTGGTCTGGGACCAGCGGCATCTCTCTCGGCCCTCAGCCTTTCATTCGGCTCAGAGGCCGTCGGAACGGCAACCGCATCTCAATCGTTGACTCTGACCAACACCGGTACCGCGCCACTGTCCATCATCAGCATCAGCTTGACAGGTGCGGATGCCTCGTCGTTCGCATTCGGAAACAGTTGCGGAACCAGCCTGGCAGCGGGGGCAAACTGCAGCATTCATGGACACTTTGCGCCAACGACTGGAGGCGCACTGACGGCAGCGATTACCATCACCGATAACGCCGGAGGCTCTCCGCAAACTGTGGCGCTAATCGGCTCTGGCCTAGGGCCGGCAGCATCTCTCTCGGCCACGAGCCTTTCATTCGGGACAGAGGCTGTTGGGACGGCAACCGCATCGCAATCGGTGACCCTGACCAACACAGGCAACGCTGCCTTGACAATTACCAGCATCAGCTTGACAGGTGCGGACGCTTCCTCATTCGCATTCGCGAATAGCTGCGGTACCAGTCTGGCAGCAGGAGCAAACTGCAGCATCCATGGCCATTTTGCGCCTTCGGCGACAGGCCCGCTGACAGCTGCCGTCACCATAACCGACAACGCCGCCGGCTCACCTCAATCGATTGCGCTGAGCGGCACCGGGCAATAACGAAATCGAGTTCAGCCCGCCGGGCTGGGCACTGATTGAGTTACGGCGACGGAGGATGCATATCGGCGCAGCCAATCAAGTGCAGGCGATCGCCTTGTAGTACTCCATAAGCAGGGCTATGACCAGTCACAGAAAACTTGAGACCGATCACAGAGGAGATGCGTTGCCAACCCATACGTTGGTGTTGATTGTGGGGGCGGGATAAGCGAGTTTCTTGCCGTCAAGGGATGGAACGGCCCAGATGGGGATCGTGGACTCGCGAAGAAGCCTGGCGTGTCCCTGGCGATCGGCGAGGAGGAGTTGGTAGCCGGTATCGGTCCGAGATTGTACGAAGAGGGTTTTCCCGTCAGGCGCCCAGGTTATCCCGAGGAGTGTCCCGAAGCCCTCGACAGAGGTCTCGGAGACGAAGCCTGCGGAGGGTCCGGTGAGAGTCACGAAGCGGATGCCGGGGTGTTGAGGATCGTGGTCGGCGGAGGCAACGGTCGATCCGTCCGGAGAGACCGACCAGTCGCCCAGCAGGTTTGGGGTCCAGGGCGATCTAGCCAGTTCGGCGCCCATCCCGGTGACGGGATCGAGCGCGTAGAAGACGAACTGCTTGTTGTTGACCGCTTCGCGAAGGATGCAGACCCCGGTGTTGGAAAGTGGGCAGTGAAATTCGTCGATTGGGCCATGCGTGACGACTTTGGCGGGGGCGCCCCCACTGGCGGGGACGCGGTAGATGGCGTCAGCGTGCAGTGGGCGGCCGGAAAACTCCATGAAGAGAACCCACTTGCCGTCCGTGCTGAACTGAGCCATGGCGGCTGGTCCGGATACACGCGCCAGCAAATCGCCGCCAAATCGGTCTTCTGGAGGGTTGGCCAGCTTCTGCTTGTAGATGCCATCGGGGCTGGAGCGATTGCTTTCAAAGAGAATCGCGTCGCCCGACGGTGTCCAGGCATGCGGAAAGTTGTCGGCGGAGTGTCGAGTGATGCGGATTGGCGGTCCCAGATCGGACCTAAGAGGATTGAAAGTGGCCTCGAAGACATCGGCGGTCCGGCGCTCGAGAACGGCTGAGACCCTCTTGCCGTCAGACGAAGCCGAGATGCTGCTGGCGACGCCGGCATCGAAGCCACCCGCCGGGGCCGGGGCGCCAAGAAAGCGGCCGGTAGCGGGGTCTGTTCGTACCATCATGAGCCGGGCTCGTTTGAGCTCTGCGTAGGCCTCATTGACGGGATAGAAGAGTCTGCCGTCCTGCATGAGGTAGGCCGACTCGAAGCGAATGTTCTCTTCGACATCGAGGATTCTGCCGGACTGGGGGTCGATCGATTCGCAGGTCCAGCGATCCTGTTGCTCAAGCGCCTCCGCAGGGCTGCCGCTTCCGCCCAGAGGCGTCCCGGTTCGAGAAAGCCGGCCGATGCTGGAACGCTCGAAGAGGAGCCGGTTGCCTGCCGGCGACCATAAGAGGAAGGGGAAAGTCTCGCCCTGCCCTCCTGTGAGGAGCCGACGAGGATTCTCGCCATTGGCGTCCGCCACCCAAATCTCGGTGTCGCTCATGCGGGTGAAGGCGAGCTGCCGCCCGTCCCATGAGACTGCGATCCGGCCAGCCTCTCCCAGGAGCAGCTTCGGCGGTGCGCCGAGGAGGGAAAGGATCCAGGCTTGGTGCTGGCGTGTGGTGTTGTCGACTCCGCTGACGAGAAGCTGTGAATGGGCGGCGTCCCAGGCCAGACGGTCCACTCCAAAGTTCGGTGGGGAAGGGATCTTGCGATCGGAGTTGGCTTCCAGCAGGTGGACAGACACCCCGGAGCGATCGCTATAGGCCACGGAAGCCCCATCGGGGGAGATGGCGGCTGCCAGGACATTGTCGTCTCCGTCGTTGAAAGTCACCTTGGCCAGTGGTTCGGCAAAGAGCGTCAGGCTTGCCGGCTGAACGGCGCGCGGCCGAAGGCGGAGGGCGATGATCGCTCCGGCGGATATCGCGATAGCTAGAGCTGCGAGAGTAAGAAGGAGTGCCAAGCGGTGAGAACTTTGCCTGGAAGGATCTATCGTCAATGGGAGGGGCGCGCCGTGTACCGGCTCCTCCATCTGTTCGTTCGGTAGTTCGTCGGGCAACTCAAAAGCCGGCTCTTCGAAGTCTGGTTCAGGGGTGGGGGCTTCGAGCTCTTCGACCGGTGCAACGAAACGATAGCCAGCGCCTACTACGGTCTCAATGAACATGGGTGAGGCGGGGTCGTCACCGAGCTGTCCGCGGAGCCGGTTGATGGCGGTGTTGATGCCGTTGGTTACATCGACATTCAGGGTGTCGGCCCAGAGGGTGGCGGCAATTTCATCTCGGGTGACGAGCTGGCCGGACCGGGCGACAAACAGGGTCAGGAGCCGTATGAGCGAGCCAGACAGGCGAACGCGGCGGCCGCGGCGACGCAGCAGGTGCTGTTTCGGCTCAAGCTCGAATATGCCGAACCGGAAGATATGAGAATCCATCGACATCAAGGTACAGATAAAGGATACAGTCGAAATTCGCTGCGAGCCACCCAAGAACAGTTAATTACTGAAAATTAAAGACTTACATTGTTAGACAGATTCAAGACCGATTTTAGATGGATTCGATTGGCTTTTTATTTCGCTTGGGGTAACTTCAACCTGAAATCTGAGGAATCGAAAATGCTCTTCTCCGTTCTGCACCGCTTATGCCCCGGTTCCCTCCGTTCATCGTCGCGGGCCACGTTCCCGTGGGGCCTACTCGAGCCAGCTTTCCGGCTCGTCACAGGTCGCGGGTGCATCGCGCTGCTGGGTCTGGCGGTGCTGGCGATGGCACTGTCCGCACGCGGGCAGGCCGGCCAGACCATCGATGTAGCCAATGGCGATGTTGCGGGGTTCATCACCGCCATCCAGACGCTGAACTCCGGGAGCGGTGGCACAATCAATCTCGCCAGCGAGGGCACATACTCCGTCACCGCTCCGTCCGACTGGTGGTACGGCCCCAATGCCTTCCCGGCCATCGCCAGCGCCATCACCATCAACGGCAACAACGCCACCATCAGCCGAGCCTCGGGCTCTCCCAAGTTTCGCTTCTTCTATGTTTCCGGGGGATTCAGCACGCTACCGGGTGGGAGCCTAACACTCAACAATCTTACCTTGAGCGGCGGTCTGGCGCAGGGAGGAAACGGGGGAGCCGGGGCTGGTGGTGGCGGGGGCGGAGCTGGCCTGGGAGGCGCCATCTACAACCAGGGAACCCTGAACCTCTCGTCGGTTACGCTGACCAGCAACACCGCTCATGGTGGCGGCGCCGGCGCCGGAAATGCCGAAGAATATGCTGGTGGCGCCGGGGGTGGTTTAGGCGGCAACGGAGCCGACAGCAATGGCGGCCAGT
>Ga0206847_10412_pt1 | contig 10551 bp, 8 predicted proteins | sample Alteio_BWOrgCont_17_FD_152880 | JGI IMG/M metagenome (GOLD analysis project Ga0206847, IMG submission 152880) | Enriched cells from forest soil in Barre Woods Harvard Forest LTER site, Petersham, Massachusetts, United States -... | ecosystem: Environmental > Terrestrial > Soil > Temperate forest >... | reverse complement strand
GCATTGCCACATTCCCCACATTGTTGTTACCTTTGCGCCAAATTTTTAAAACCTTCTTTAACTAATCTCGTAAAATGAATACAGTAAAAGTTGCCATCAATGGCTTTGGCCGCATAGGCCGCCTTGCTTTCCGCCAGATATACAATATGGAAGGCATTGAAGTAGTAGCGATCAATGACCTTACAAAGCCGAATGTGCTGGCACACCTGCTTAAATACGATACCGCTCAGGGCCGCTTTGGCCAGCAGGTGACCCATACCGACAATTCAATTGTGGTAAATGGTAAAGCCATAACTATCTATGCGCAAAAAGATCCGGCGCAGATACCCTGGGGCAGCCATAACGTGGATGTAGTGCTGGAATGCACCGGCTTCTTTACAGACAAGGAAAAGGCAGAAAGCCATATTAAGGCAGGCGCCAAGCGCGTAGTTATTTCCGCCCCGGCAACCGGCGAGATGAAGACCGTTGTCTTCAACGTAAACCATGATATACTTGATGGCAGCGAGACAGTGATCAGTTGCGCATCATGTACTACAAACTGCCTTGCGCCCATGGCAAAAGTATTGGATGACAAGTTCGGCATCATTGCCGGCCTGATGACCACTGTGCATGCCTACACGAACGACCAGAACACGCTCGACGCCCCGCACCCCAAAGGTGACCTGCGCCGCGCACGCGCTGCAGCCGAAAATATTGTGCCCAACTCCACAGGCGCAGCAAAGGCCATCGGGCTTGTATTGCCACAGTTGAAAGGTAAGCTGGACGGCTCCGCACAGCGTGTGCCCACCGTTACCGGTTCGCTTACAGAACTGGTAACCGTACTCGGGAAGAAAACGAGCATCGAAGAAGTGAACGCAGCAATGAAAGCAGCTGCAAACGAAAGCTTTGGCTATAATGAAGATGAAATAGTGAGCAGCGACATCATCGGTATTCACTTCGGCTCCCTGTTTGACGCTACCCAAACCAAGGTGATCACCGCAGGCGATACCCAGATGGTGAAAACCATAAGCTGGTATGACAACGAAATGAGCTATGTGAGCCAACTTGTGCGCACGGTAAAATATTTTGCAGGTTTGATCAGTAAATAATTTCGGATAAAAATATCATTGATAAAACCCGCATAGTTTTGATGCGGGTTTTATTTTAAGAACAAATAGAAAGCGAACTTTAAGTTCTGTATTTTCGTCTCTTAAGAATAGCATATCAATATGTCCACATTCAGCAATCATAATTTCAAAGGCCAGAAAGCGCTCATCCGCGTCGATTTTAACGTGCCCATTCAAAATGGCGGAATTACCGATGATACACGAATACGTGCGGCGATCCCCACTATCAAAAAAGTGCTGGATGATGGCGGTAGTGTTATACTCATGAGCCATTGGGGCCGCCCTTTAAAAGACATAGAAAAGAAACCGGGGCTGACTCTTGCGGATTTTTCTTTAAAGCCGGTGGTGCCTCATTTATCAAAATTACTGGGCACTACGGTGCAGTTTGCCGATGATTGCATTAGTGATGATGCCGTTCAAAAAGCAAGTAACCTGAAGCCCGGGGAAGTGCTGCTGCTGGAAAATCTCCGGTATTATAAACAGGAGGAAAAAGGCGATAAAGACTTTGCGGAAAAACTCTCGAAGTTGGGAGATGTGTATGTGAACGACGCTTTTGGCACTGCCCACCGTGCTCATGCCTCTACAGCCGTCATTGCGCAATTCTTTCCCGGCGATAAAAAAATGTTCGGCCTGCTGATGGAAAGCGAGGTGCATGCTGCTGAAAATGTATTGCACAGCAGCAAACAACCCTTTACCGCCATTATTGGCGGCGCAAAGGTTTCTGATAAGATATTGATACTGGAAACCCTGCTCGAGAAAGCTACAGACATTATTATCGGCGGCGGGATGGCGTATACGTTTTTCAAAGCGGAGGGTGGCCAGATAGGTAATTCCCTATGTGAGAACGACAGGCTTGAAACAGCGGTTGCATTACTAAAGAAAGCCGATCAAAAAGGTGTGTGTATCCACCTTCCGGCAGATAGTATCATCGCAGATAAATTTGCCGCTGACGCGCAATGCTCTTCAGCACTCAGTAATGAGATACCGGATGGCTGGATGGGCCTTGACATCGGGCAAATGGCTATTGAGCATTTTAAGAAGATCATCCTTGAGTCAAAAACCATACTCTGGAACGGCCCGATGGGTGTTTTTGAAATGGATAAATTCCAGCACGGCACCAGGGCCATTGCCGAGGCGGTAGCCCATGCCACCCAAAATGGCGCCTACTCGCTCGTTGGTGGCGGCGATAGCGTGGCGGCAGTAAATAAATTCGGGTATGCCGATAAGGTAAGCTATGTGTCTACAGGTGGCGGCGCTATGCTAGAGCTCTTCGAGGGCAAAGAGCTTCCCGGCATAGCCGCGATAAAAAGTTAGTCCTAAATACCTGCGCTCAGCCGTGCCATGTCATTGATGCGTTTTTCGGCCATGCGCATGGCGGCAAGTTGGGTGTGCGTGTTTTCTTTCTCGGCGATGTCAAATATCTCCAGCGTACGGTTATATATTTTTGCTACCGTGTTGTAAGCGCGGTCGCGGTTGTAGCCCTCCAGCTCTATGCTGATGTTGATAATACCACCGGCATTGATCACAAAATCCGGTGCATAGATTATGCCCTTCTCTACCAGCATAGGCCCATGCACATTTTCATCGGCAAGCTGGTTGTTGGCGGCGCCGGCTATCACCGGGCATTTCATCTTGCTGATGCTGTCTGTATTGATAGTTGCCCCCAATGCACACGGTGCATATATATCCATCTCCATGTCGAAAATATTGGTATTCGGAGTCACTTCTACGGTGGGATACTTCTGCTTCACATGCTTCAGCTTCTGCTCGTTGATGTCGCACACATACACGAGCGCTTTTTCTTCCAGCAAGTGACTTACGAGGTGGTAACCTACATTTCCTGCTCCCTGCACGAGTATTTTCTTGCCGTTAAGGCTATCATTGCCCCACGCTTTTTTCGCAGAAGCTTTCATGCCCATATAAACGCCATAAGCGGTAAGGGGTGAAGGGTCCCCGCTTCCACCCATGTATTCCGGCTTGCCGGTAACAAACTCAGTTTCCATCCCGATATACTCCATATCAGCGGAGGTGGTATTGACGTCTTCCGCGGTAATGTACTTGCCATTCAGGCTATTGACAAACTTTCCATACCTGCGGAAATAGGTTTCTGATTTTAGCTTGTGCGCTTCGCCTATCAGCACGGCTTTTCCGCCACCGAGGTTTAAACCGCTGATCGCAGACTTGTAGGTCATGCCACGGCTCAGGCGCAGGGCATCTATCAAAGCATCCTCATGACTGGGGTAATGCCACAGACGAGTGCCGCCCAGCGAGGGCCCGAGCACCGTGTTGTGAATGGCTATAATGGCATTAAGGCCTGTGTGCGGGTCGTTGCAGAAAACTACCTGCTCGTGGCCCATATGTTGCATACGCTCCAGTACTGATTGTTGCATGTGGCTGATTTTGCAGGTGTCCCACTCCTCAATGGTGTGGGACACCTATACGAATACGAAGGCGCAAAACTAATCATTTTTTGCAAGCGCATTATTCCAAAAATTCGTTAAGCTTATTTTATTCTAATTTGCGGCAGTTATACCATTTGCTTTTATTATTTGGTGTAGTGTAAATAAATCTATGCCAGCAGGGGAGTGTTATTTTACCGAAACGGGCTTTACGTCAGAATAGAAGTAGTCGTTCCAGATATAGAGCGCCAGATTATTGTCGGGATGAAGTTGATCATGATGTTGCAGTATAGGCAATATGTCATTGTAACGAACCCAAAATAATGCCTGCGAACCATGGAAGTCACCATCCGCCCCATAAAAATCTCTTACTGGCGCAATGCCTTCTATGTGTACGCTTGTGTTGCCAGTTGATGAATTGAATGTCCATTCTTCCAGCAGTCGGTATTTATGCACTGATCTATAGTCCAAGTTGTGGTATTCAACAAATGTAGTATCATCGGAGTGTGGGTGCAGAATAGAATAGTCCAGTTCATCATAGGTGAGTTTAAAAGAAGGATCAAAGGGTGCAAAGTGCGCCCATGCCGTTATCCTGTCCTTTTTGATGGCATTGACGATCAATTCCAATAGGGTAGTGTCGGGTGCTGCTTGCGTCAGGCCATGCAGTATGCTGTCTTGTTTCGTTTGTATATTTATTTCACGGGTTACTCGTTTTTTCCAGGTGTCTTTTTCACTTTGCTGAGCAAATGATATTGCGCATGTAGCTGTTAATAGGGAAGTGAGCAACAACTTGTTCCAATAAGGCTTATTCATTGAAATTCATTTTGAGTTGCTATTATTTTACGGGAGCAGGTTTCACATCACTATAAAAATAGTCGTTCCAGATATGCGCCGCTAATGTGTTATCAGGATGGTATTGATCATAGTGCCGCAACACCGGTAGCACGTCGTTGTAGCGCACCCAGAACAATGCCTGGTAGCCGCGGAATTCACCGTCCACATAAACATCTCTTACCGGAGCAATACCTTCTATGTGTATATCTGTATTGCCGGTTAACGGATTGAATGTCCAGTCTTCCAGTATCCTGTATTTATGAACTGAACTGTAATCAAATTCGCGCCTTCTTACTCTCATGATTTCTTGTCCTGTTACAGGATCGGTGATCATAATAGTATCCGGCAAGGGAACCAGGATTTGATTAAGCTCGGCTGGCGATAGTATTGTGGTGAAGCTATTGTCATAATTTGAGTATGCAGTTATATTACCTGCCTTTAATTTTGCGATTATCACTTCCAAAAGAGTAGAGTCGTTTGAGAGGTCTTTCAGGTGATGCTTCTTATCATCTTCCTTTACAGTATCATATATTTCGCGGCCCACTTGTTTCTTCCATGTGGTATTCATTTGCGCGAATGATGTGGCATTCATGCTTAATAAAACGATGAGCAATATTGTGCTCCAATAAGCTATCTTCATTGGAATAATTTTTTGAGATTAATAAAACTAAAACTTTTTGCTTAAAACATTATTGCCTGGTCAAGGGATCTTGTGGCATAAAGATAAAAACCTGTGGTGTATTAATGCAAAACGCCTCCTTTGCAGGAGGCGTTTATATTTGATAGTGTGCCAGGCAAATTTGACAACTTTTCAAAAGTTGTCAAATTTTAATCTGCCGCATTTGAGTACATTAAGCTTTTCTCTTAATGCCGCAGCCAACAGATTTTGTAGTGCTGGGGTCGGGGTCTTTGCCGGCTATCATGGCATTGATGGCGTCTTCTATGAACATCTTCTTGTAGCTGGAAGGGTCGCCGGGATTATCATTCATAGCGCCTTTATATACCAGCTTGCCACTCTTGTTGAAAAGATAGATCTCCGGTGTGTGGCTGGCCCCGAAAAGGTCGGCCATTTTTGAATTCTCATCAACGAGGTAGGGTACATTATATCCCTGTGCTGCGGCATATTTCTTCATTCCTTCGTATGAGTCTGCTTCGCCGCGCTGTGCTTCATTCGAGTTGAGTATCACCATGCCTATATGGTGCGCCTGGGCATATTCAATGGTTTTTTTAGTGATCGGCTGATTCTTCACCACGAATGGGCATGTGTTGCATGAGAACATCACCAGCAGGCCATTCTGGCCCATAGCAGAGGCAAAGGAAGTAGGCTTGCCGTTGACGCACTGGAGCGCTTTTTCCTTGTCCGGCAGATTATCTCCGGGGTTCATCTTATCCTGCGCAAAAATGGTGCTGAAAGATAATAACGTAGCAATTGCTAATAGTGTAGTTTTCATACTTTTATTTTTTTGTAAAAGTAAGGGGCCCCAATTAAGCAAAATGTTAAAAAACTGTCAAGAGGCGCAGTCGGTGTGCCACACTTCCGAAGTGTGGCACACCTCTTGATTACCGTGGGAAGCCCGGAGCGAGTGGGGCAACCCCCTTCGCCCCTTTCAAAGGGGGAGTGGTTTCCAGGTTTATATCTTCATCTCCCTTCGCGCCTTTCAAAGTGGAATTGGTTTCCAGGCTTATGTTCTCGTCTCCTTCTTTGTAAGGCAGGTAGGAAACTATAAACTGGAACATTTCATCTTTTGCGCTCATGCTGCCATTTTTGTCGGTAACAAGTTGCGGGGGGCTAAAAGGGTTGTTCAAATTTCCTTTAGTGTTGTCATAAACACCTTCGGCGATGATGGTGCTGCCTGCGGGAACCTTGACCATTTTTTTGAAGGTGTAAAAATATTGCCAGTTAAAGTCCCAGCGTGGGATGGAGATGAGCTTTATCGTGTCTCCATTGGGCTGCACCGCATAGGCTTTAAAACTCTTGCCCAGCAGGTGCATATGCGGGTTAATGGTAACGATGGAAATATCCTTGCTTATTGTAAACTTGCTATACACATGCTTTACCGTGTTTGGCAGGATGATGAGATCGGGCAGTACAGGCGCATTACCAAAAGAACTAAGGGTACCTATCTGGAACTCCTGCAAGGGCCGGGAGGGTGGTGTCCTGGAGAAGAAGATATTGATGTAGGAGCTATCCCAGATATCGTCTTTATTGGTGAAGCCATAGTGCATATCATTGAGCAGGAAGTCGCCTTTGCGCGGTAGTGTATAACCGCCTATACCCTCGGGGTATTTCTGGCCATATACGCCGGGCAGGTAGTTGACCACCGATTTTTGCAACACCGGGTAAGTGCCGTCATCGTTGGATAATTCCATTTGCTTGAAATCCTGCATCAGGGTGGTAGTATCCCAGGGAAACGGAAATACCTGTTCACCCGCAAAGACGTTTTTCTTCTTATCGAAATCGTATTTTACCATGTCGCCGTTTATATGGTGCACTACATTGTTTCTTCCCGGCTCAAACTCGATGAGGCTGGCAAAAGTATCTGACGGTAATTGAAACGGCACCTTTACGAGCAGGAATTTATCATAACTATTGGCTTTTAGAAATATGGGCGGCACAGGTATCCGCAGGTCAGGTGTGCTTACCATTGAGCCAGTTGGATATTTTGGTAAAGGGGCAAGCTTGTCTTTTGGGCCTTCGGGCATGCCTTCGGCTACCCACTTCTGGATGACCTTGATGTCGCGGTCGCTGAGTATGCGCTGGCCTATGAACTCGGCATAATGCGGATCGGCAGGCCATGGCGGCATTATCTTTTCCTTCACCACATAAGCGCTTGCTCCGCCGTTTTTGCGTGCATCTTCATAGGAAGCAAGAGAGAAATGCGCATTGCCACCCGGGCGATGGCAGATGTCGCAATTCGCATAGTATATAAGAGCTATATGCTCTGTATAAGTAACCGTTTCCGGAATCTCATTTTTGTCGGTGCAGGCTGACTGGAACAAAAAAACGACGGCGACCAGGAGAAGGGAAAGAAATGTATGACTAATTGCTATTTTGCTTTTAGTAGCCCCGGCCTTTAGGTCGGGGTAAACGATAACCCAGTCTGTGGCTTTAGCCGAAATAGTGCGAGGGATTTTGGCTAAAGCCAACGAAACCACTCTGCGACCACGAGCTAAAGCTCGTGGCAACTGAAATGCAATTTTCCTTACGCCCAGGTTAAGCTTTGCCCATTGTTTCGACCGTTTATTTTTCCGCATTAGGTTCTGTCTTTGACAATTTACCCAGCAATATACTAACGTTCAGTTCGTAGCCAAGCAAAATTATGATGGTGTTGAGCCACAGCCAAACCATAAAAGCAATGAGTGTGCCTATGGAGCCGTATATTTTGTTGTAGTTAATAAAATGATTGACGAGAAAGAAGAAGACAGAAGTGGCGATGACTGAGGCAAGTGTTGCAAATATGGAGCCTGCCGAGACAAAAGCGAACTTGTGTTTAAGAGAAGGCCCGAATGTGTAGATAATGGAGATGGTGACAAAAACGAGCAGCACAAGTATAAGAAAGCTTACGGCCTTTATAGCAAGAATGCTATGAAATTCCTTGTGTATGTATGGATTCAGATCCTTGCTTTGAAAGACAAGGATGGATAGCCCAATAATTACCACACCAATACAGACGAGTGTCAGCTTAATGGCTGACCACCGGCGCTGGAAGCCAGTGCGCTCCACATACAAGGGAAGGCTTTTATCGAAGCTGCGCATCAGGCCCATGATACCATTTGAAGAAAAGAAAAGAACAAGCACGATGCCATAAGATAGTACATCGCGGTGGCGCGTGTTCATAAAATCAAGCACTACTCTATGCACGTTGTCGTAAATATTGCGATTAGGTGTCAACAGCTTAACGGTCGTAAAAAAAGTTTCTTCCCCGTTTTTTATTGGGAGGTAGGGCAACAATGAGAACATTATGAGAAACGTGGGTGGTAATGCCATAAGGAAATTGTAGGTGACGGTAGCGGCACGTTCCTGTAGCTTTAAAGTCTCTAACTCCCTGGCGAAAAATTTGGCCACATCGAAGAGCGACGCGCCATGAAGTCCCGGGAGTATTATCCGGTGGGCCTTTTTACTTAAATAATGGAGCGTGCCTTTATACATTGATACCTTACGGGGATTGACGGGTTAAAAGTAAACCCCAGGATAGCTTCATCAAAATAATTTTAGTTAAAGTATAGACATAATGGCTTACCGGTGAAAGGCTGTAAAATGAAAGAAGCCGCGTAAGCGGCTTCTTTCTATAGATAGCTGAGGATTACTAGTCCTTATTTTTTTTCTTACCTCCAAAGTTATAGTCCAGAGACAGTTGGAATGACGGGCTTTTATAAAGCTGGCTTGAAATATATTGGGCACCGGTAGTAGCAGAATTATCCCAGAATGTCTGCACATCGCGGAAATCAAATGCCACTTTGCTGGACACGCTATAAGAGAACCCGAATATATAGCCCAGGCCAAATTTTGCGTTAAAGTCGCCTGGCCTGATCTTAGGTTCATAATCATTACCCATGGTAGTCACTTTTTGGGCAGATGATATTACCGGCTGGGGATAATCACCAGCGTTAATAGCGAAATCATACACAACATTGCCGCCTGCGAAGAAATTGAATTTACTGATGCAGAAACGAACAGTTACCGGTAACTCTAAGCTATGGAGTGCGGGGATGTCGTACGGATTATCAACAAGGATCTTATTATATCCTCCAGCAACAGGGGTGTACGTGTAATAATTATCATTGAGTGTATAATTGCTATTCACACGCTGGAAGTATTTTAATTCGCCCATCAGTATCAGTACATCGCTGAACATAAGCTTTCCGGTAACGCCAAACTGGAAGCCTTTAAAGCTGTTGGGGCCTAAGAAAGTGCCATTCACACCACCGGTGAGGCCTGCCGCAAACTGCGCGTTGCCCGCCTGAACTTTTATGTCATTGAATGCCGCACTGAGATTTTCCATAGTTTTCGCTCCTTTCGATTTTTTAGCAACAGTATTGTCCTTTGAGCTTGAGCTTTCACTTTCAGAAGAGTTGGATGGCTTTGCAGCAGGAACAAGAGTGCCGGGTTCATTTGCCGGCTGGTCATTCTTCGCTATGCTATTGGGGCTTGCGGGTTCGCTATTTGATGTTAGGTCGTTGCCTGTTTTTCTTTCGCCGCTATGGTCGTCAGTTTTAGAAGCGGATGGCACGTCAAAATATTCAGTAACGTCACCAAAAGAAATAGTGTCAATATGAATGCCGGGAGATTTTTGCATTGGGTAAGAGATCCGTTCGTGTACGATCAAAGTGGGTATCACTCTCATTACTCTTTGCGGAGTTGAGGAAACCGTTGCATCTGTAGAGCTGTTACCTGCGTCACCGGCTACCGGACTTCCATCTTTTGTTACGCCGGCTTTACCGGTAACACCGTGTGTTTTAGAAACAGAGGCAATTGCAGCATCCTTTGTTTTATTTTTGCGCGTTGTTGCTGTGAGATTGTTCTTTTTGGTTTTAAACACAACTTTGCCGGTTGTATTTTTAGCTGGGCCGGTCACAGCCGAATGATTATTTAAAGCAAGTTTAGGCGTTACGGTATTATGGGAAGTATTTTTTGAAACAACCGTATTTCCCTTGGTTGCGCCTGGCTTATTATTAATGCCCTTTGGCGCACTGCTGCTTAACGTCCATTTGTCTTTTCCGGCTTTCTCTGTTTTTTTACTATTCAGCGTTGTTTTTGACTTACCGGCAACAGCAACAGTATTTTCTTTACCTGGAGTTTTACGTGCAGCTGTTTTTGCTGGTGTATTTTTCAATTTACCCGGTTTGCTGACGTTATTATGGGTAGTCTTTGCAAGAACTGCGTCGTTACCACTCACAGGGTCGTTGCCAGGCTTCACATTGTTGCCGTCTGAAGTTTCTTTTGACACTGGCTTAGGTGCTTTATGAATGGCAAGCCCGGAGGAAGCAACTGTTTTCGCGGACGCACCTTTCAATTTGCCCAACTTACCGGTGTTATTATGTTCAGTCTTTGCAACAGCGGGAACGTCGTTATTGCCCACGGGGTTACTGCCAAGCTTTTCATTATCGTTATTGCCTGCTGCGGTTTCCTTTGATACAGGCTTAGTTGCCGGATGAATAGCAACCCCGGAAGCGATCTTTTTGCCCGGGTGAATATTATTTGCAGCGCCCGG
>Ga0206847_10411_pt1 | contig 10560 bp, 8 predicted proteins | sample Alteio_BWOrgCont_17_FD_152880 | JGI IMG/M metagenome (GOLD analysis project Ga0206847, IMG submission 152880) | Enriched cells from forest soil in Barre Woods Harvard Forest LTER site, Petersham, Massachusetts, United States -... | ecosystem: Environmental > Terrestrial > Soil > Temperate forest >... | reverse complement strand
TGAAGGCCGACGGCGATGGCTTCGAGGTCGCGGCCCGCGAGACCCCCGTATGTTGGATAACCCTCGGTGAGGATGAGCAAGTCTTTCTGCTGCTGCGCGAGGATGTCGTCATTGGTGCAGAGAAAGCCGCCGATGTTGGCCATGCCGTCTTTCTTGGCGGACATGGTGCATCCGTCGCCGAGCGCGAACATTTCCTGGGCGATTTGCTTGGGGGTTTTGTCGGCGTAACCAGGCTCACGCTGCTTGATAAACCAGGCGTTCTCGGCGAAGCGGCAGGCATCGAAGTAAAGCGGAACATTGTGCTTGCGGCAGACGTCGGCTACGGCTTTGGCGTTCTCCATGGAGACGGGCTGGCCGCCGCCGGAGTTGTTGGTGACCGTGAGCATGACAAGCGGAATGCGCTCGCGGCCTACGCGGGTGATGAGCTCGTCGAGGGCGGCAACATCCATATTGCCTTTGAAGGGCAAGATTGTTTCGGGCTGGCGCGCTTCAGGGAGAACAAGGTCAACGGCCTCGGCTCCGACAAACTCGACGTTGGCGCGGGTGGTGTCGAAGTGGGTGTTGTTGGGCACGACGTCGCCCTTTTTGCACATGACATTGAAGAGGATGCGCTCGGCGGCGCGGCCCTGGTGGGTGGGGATGACGTGGGTGTAGCCGGTGATGTCCTGGACAGAGCGCTTGAAGCGGTCAAAGCTCTTGCTGCCGGCGTAGCTCTCGTCACCCTCCATGATGGCGGCCCACTGGTGGGTGGACATGGCGCCTGTTCCGGAGTCGGTGAGGAGGTCGATGAGGACGTCGTCGGCATGGAGGAGGAAGAGGTTGTAATGCGCGCCGCGGAGAAGGCGCTCGCGCTGGTTGCGGGTGGTCCAATGGATGGGCTCTACGCTCTTGATGCGGGAGGGTTCGATGATGGTCTTGGTGGGCATGGGTGGTGGTTCCTCGATAAGCGGCTATTAATGTGGTTCTGTCCTGCTGGGCTTGCGCAATGAATGGCTGGAGAACCTTTACCACGGTAACCGATTTGGCCTGATTGTCGGGCGGACCACGTTGCGGCAAGTGGGAGGGGAGTTGACTGCTATGCGGCAATGCCGCATAATTCATGCTTGAGCGCTGCCATGCTGACGATTGTCGAGACTAGTGCCTTCGCTCGGCGCGCGGAGAAGCTACTCACCCCGGAAGAGCATGAGGAGCTGCTTTTCCACCTTGCTACTAACCCGGGGTCAGGAGATGAAATTCCGGGCACGGGTGGGGTACGGAAGCTGAGGTTTTCTGCAAAGGGCAAAGGAAAATCCGGAGGAGTACGCGTAGTTTATTACTTCTTCGATGAGGATAATCCGCTTTACGCGATTCTGGTCTACGGCAAGAACGAGCAGGCGGACCTCACATCCGAACAAAAGAAGGAAGTTGCGGCCTTCGCGGCGGTATTGAAATCGGCCGCGAAGTCACGGAGGAACAGGCAATGAAACGGAAGGACGTTGGGGACGAACTTGTAGAAGCGATGCGCGAGGCTGCGGCAATCGCTGTGGGAGAAGCCGAGCCGGCGGCGATCCATCATTTTCTGCTGCCGCTGGACGTGGATGTGAGGGCTGTGCGGGCCAGTACTGGTTTAAGCCGGGCGGAGTTTGCTCGCCGCTTTGCACTTGATCCGCGCGCCCTGCAGGATTGGGAGCAAGGGCGTAGACGGCCTGATCGCGCCGCGCGTGCCTATTTGACCGTAATTGCACGCCGACCGGAGGCTGTGGTCGAGGCATTGATGAGCTAAGGATTGTTGATGGCCCTACTCTACAGTTACTGATTTAGCCAGGTTGCGGGGCTGGTCTACGTCGCAGCCGCGGCGGACGGCTATGTAATAGGCAAGTAGTTGCAAGGGGACGATTTCGATTAGGGGGCTGAGCACCTCAATGGTTGGCGGGATGTGGATTACGTGTTCGACTAGGCTGCCTATGGTGGTGTCGCCTTCTGTGGCTACGGCGATTACGCGGCCGGAGCGTGCGGTTACTTCCTGGATGTTGGACAGAGTTTTCTCATAGCGGAGTTTTGATGCCGGGTCTGCTTCGTCGCGGGTGACGAGGACTACTACGGGTAGCGTTTCGTCGATGAGGGCGTTGGGGCCGTGCTTCATTTCGCCGGCTGGGTAGCCTTCGGCGTGAATGTAGGAGATTTCCTTGAGCTTTAGCGCACCTTCGAGGGCTATGGGGAAATGAATGCCGCGGCCTAGGTAGAGAAAATCGCGGACGTTGGAGAAGCTGGCGGCTAATTGCTCGCATTGCGATGAACAGGAGCGCAGGATTTCTTCGATTTTGCCGGGGATTTTGCTGAGTTCTCCGATGAGGGAGATGGAGCGTTCGGGGTCGATGCGGCCGCGGAGTTGGCCGAGCTTGAGAGCCAACAGGAATAGCGCGGTGAGTTGCGAGGTGAAGGCTTTGGTGGAGGCTACGCCGATTTCGGGGCCGGCGTGGGTGTAGATGGCTCCATGAGCCTCGCGGGCGACCATGGCGTCAACGACGTTGCAGATGGCGACGGTCTTGGAGCCTAGAGCGATCATTTCGCGCTGGGCGGCTAGGGTGTCGGCGGTCTCGCCGGACTGGGTGATTAGCAGGCCAAGAGCGTTGCGGTCGGGGATGGGATTGCGATAGCGATATTCGCTGGCGTAATCGACGTCGACGGGCATGCGCGCGAGGCGCTCGATCATGTATTTACCGGCCAGGGCGGCATGCCAGCTTGTGCCGCAGGCGGCAATGTTGATGCTTGAGGCGGACGCCAGCTCGTCGTCGTCGATCTTCATTTCGGCGAGGTAGACTTTGCCGGAGTCGAGGGAAACGCGGCCTAGAGTGGTGTCAGTAACGGCGCGGGGCTGCTCCCAGATTTCCTTGAGCATGAAGTGCTTGTAGCCACCCTTTTCCGCCTGGACGGGGTCCCACTGGATGCGGGTGATGGCGCGCTCAATGGGCTTGCCGTCGAAGTCGGTGAGCTCAACACCGGCGAGAGTGAGGATGGCCATATCGCCGTCGGCCAGGAAGTAGATATTGCGGGTGTGATGAAGGATGCCGGGAACATCGGAGGCGACGAAGGACTCGCCTTCGCCTACGCCTATGACTACGGGGGGGCCAGAGCGGGCGGCTACGATTTTGTCGGGCTCGGCGGCGGACAGAACCCCGAGGGCAAATGCTCCAGTGAGACGGCGGACGGCGCGGCGGACGGCTACTTCAAGGGAGATGGGCGCGCCGGCCGCTTCGGCGTCGTTTTGGACTTGCTCGATGAGGTGGGCGATGACTTCGGTGTCTGTTTCGGTGATGAAGTTGTGGCCGAGGGCGGTTAGCTCGCGCTTCAGGTCGAGGTAATTTTCGACGATGCCGTTGTGCACGACGACGATGCGGCCGGAGCAGTCGCGATGCGGATGAGCGTTTTCTTCGGTGGGGCGGCCATGGGTGGCCCAGCGGGTATGGCCGATGCCGAATGTGCCCTCGACTGGATTTTCGCGGAGAACCTCTTCAAGATTGGCGAGTTTGCCCTTGGCGCGGCGAATTTCAAGCGTGGAGTGCGATGGACTGCCGACGGCGATGCCTGCCGAGTCGTATCCGCGGTATTCAAGACGACGCAAGCCCTCAATGATGATGGGGACTACTCTTTTGGGGCCTACATAGCCGACGATACCGCACATAGAACGATTTTATGCGACCGGGGTTAGGGAGGATTGAGTTACACGGAAGTTACATGGGGGCAGATTGACTTTGATGCTACAATCTTGAAACTGACGACTGATAAATCTCACAATTGCAGGATAGCGTGGGGTGGTTTCTGCAATGGAAGAACCGCAAATCTACGCTCGACTTACTGAAATATTCAACGACGTATTCGACGAAGACTCGATTGAGGTCTTTCCGGAAATGACAGCCAAGGATATCGATGGCTGGGACAGTCTCAATCATATCCGGCTGATTCTAACGGTCGAGAAGGCGTTCAAAGTCAAATTCTCAACCGCGCAGATCGGCAGTCTGCAACAGGTGGGCGATCTTGTCGCCCTAATTCAATCGCGCCACAGAGCAAAGGGTCCAGGCATAGTTTCCCGTTTTTTCTGAGCTAACAGGGACGGTGATTTGCCGATGAATCCACTTTATTCAGAATTGCAGTGGTTGCCGCGGGCGCCTCGGGAGTTCGCGGAGAGGCTTAGGGCGCTGGGAAACTCCACGGAACCGGTGGGGCCTGAGCTTCGGGAGCTTGCGTCATGCGCGTTGGACTTGAATCAGCTAACTAAACTTGCAAAAACAATTGATAGAGCGCGGGTTGCCGGGAAGTCGCTGGAGCCGTTGACGCCTTTGCGGTTGGCGGTGTTGAGCAATTCGACAATCGATTTGATTGTGCCGGCGCTGGTTGCGAGTGCGGTGCGGCACGGTATTGCGCTTGAGGTCATACAGCCTTCGTATAATCAGGCGGCGCAAGAGGCGTTGACGCCCGACTCGAAGGTCAACAGGTCGCAGCCGGACGCGGTGCTGTTTGCGCTGGATTATCGAGCGCTGCCGCTGAAGCTTTCTCCAGGCGACGAATATGAAGCTGCGGAAACCGTGCAGGGAGCGATGGGCTATCTGCGGGCGTTGCGCGACGGGATCAAGGCCAACTCGAAGGCTGTTTGTATTTTTCAGACTTTCGCACCGCCGGTGGAGACGCTGTTTGGGAGCCTGGATCGGGGCATCAAGGGAACACGAAGAAGCCTGCTCGATGAGATCAATCGCGACTTGGTTGAAGAGGTTTTGCGCTTGGGCGATGTGCTGCTGGACGTGGCTGGACTGGCGGAGACGGTGGGGCTGGCGGACTGGCACAACACGCAATTGTGGAACATGGCCAAGCTTTCATTCAGCGGCGAACTGATTCCCCTTTATGCGGATCACGTTGGGCGTACGTTGGGCGCCATTCGAGGCAAGAGCAGGAAGGCTCTGATTCTGGATTTGGATAACACGGTGTGGGGCGGCGAGATTGGAGACGATGGGCTGGACGGCATTCGAGTTGCACAGGGCGATGCTGTGGGCGAGGCAGGGTTGGCGCTGCAACAGTTCGCGCTGGACTTGCGGCAACGCGGGGTGGTGCTGGCTGTGTCATCGAAGAATACGGATGAGGCGGCGCGGGAGCCGTTTGAGAAACATCCGGAGATGCTGCTGAAGCTGGAACACATAGCTGTTTTCGAGGCGAACTGGAATGACAAGGCTACGAATATTCAAGCTATTGCGGACGAGTTGACGCTGGGTTTGGATGCGATGGTCTTTCTCGATGACAATCCAGTGGAGCGGGGACTGGTGCGCAAACTGCTTCCGCAGGTGGCTGTGCCGGAGTTGCCGGAGGATCCGGCTTACTATACGAGGACTCTTGCAGCGGCAGGATATTTTGAAGCTGTATCGTTTGCTCACGAAGATTTGAACCGCGCGGGTTTTTATCGGGATAATGCGCGGCGAACGAATCTGCGCCGACAGGTTGACGGTGTGGATGCTTATCTCGAATCGCTGGATATGACGATTACTTTCCAGCCATTCGACGCCGTGGGACTGGCGCGCATTGTGCAGTTGATCAACAAATCGAACCAATACAATTTGACGACGCGGCGGTATACGGGGCCTGAGGTTGCTGCGGTGGCGGACGACCCGGCGATTTTTACGCTGCAGGTTCGTCTGGCGGATATCTTTGGCGATAACGGGATGGTCAGCGTTGTGATTTGCAGGCCTGGCGATGTTGGGGAATGGGAGATTGATACGTGGCTGATGAGTTGCCGCGTGCTGGGACGCAGGGTGGAACACATGGTGCTGCGGGAGATTCTGGAGCATGCGCGGGCGGCGGGGATTTACAAGCTTAAAGGCACGTATCGGCCGACGGAGCGGAACAAGCTGGTGATTGATCATTATGCGAAGCTTGGGTTTAGCAGGGCCAGTGAAGAGGAGTCTGGATTGGTGCGTTGGGAACTCGATGTTGCGAGTACTGATCAGGACAGTGCGCCGATGAAAGTGTTGTCGGTGGGATTTGCGACGGAGAGGGAGAAGCTCTTCGCATGATTGCGACAAAGACGAATGAACCTGTGAGTCGATGCGAACCAAAGTTGCGCCGGCGAGATTGGGTTGTGTTGCCGATGGTTGGCGTTCTCACAGTAATCATGCTGGCTGTATCCGTGGAGTTGATTGCGATGTGGATGTTCCCGCAATTGGGCACGGGCGCGGCTGCTGAAGAGTGCATGGTGTTCAACGATCCTTCGACAGGGGCGCGAGGAATTCCGCATTGCAGAGTTTGGGAAAAAATGGCTGAGAGTGAGCTGACACAATACCGGTTCAACAGCAGCGGCTACAGGGCGGATGAAGATTTTGGACCGAAGAAGCCGGACACTTACAGGATTGTGATGATCGGTACGTCATTCGCGACGGGAATGCGGATGCCGATAGAGAAGACGTTCGCTGCGATGCTGCCGTTGGAGCTATCGCGAAGAACGGGGCGCAAGGTTGAACTCTATAACGAAGCGTTGCCTTATCGGCTGCCTGACACAATTGCGCGACATTTCGATGAGGTGGTGAAAGTTCAGCCGGATTTGATTCTATGGATACTGAACGATACGGACATTAAATCGCAATCGGAAGTAAAGCTGATGCCAAATCCCGATGGCAAGAGCAGCTTTGCGGTGAGGGCGTGGCACCGCATACAAGCTTCTTACGCGGCGGGATCGATGATGGACTCGGTTCGATTTGCTTTCCGGCACACGCGTACTGCAACTATGCTCAACCATTTTCTATATAGCAGCCAGAGTCAATTCGTGAAGGCATCGTTGATATCGGGGGAATACCTGGCTGAACCGAGCCTGGAACGGAAAAAGAGGCTCAAGGAATTTGATGGAAGTGCTGCAAGCATCGAAGCGCAGGCGGCGGACGCGGGCATACCATTGGTGGCTGTGCTGATGCCGGATCACGCGGAAACGGCGATGATTTTGATGGATGAATTGCCGCCCGGAATTGATCCAAACAGGCTTGATCAGGATGTGCGCACGATTGTGACGAGCCATGGCGCAACCTATATCGATCTGTTTCCGGAGGTTCGCGAGCAACCTGACCTTCAACACGGATTCTTCCCTTCCGAGGGTCATCCCAATGCGGTTGGCCATGCCATATTCACAGGCCTTCTAGCTCGGGGACTCACGGGCGGTGTGGTGCCCGCATTGACTTCCAACGCACATTCGCAGAATGGACAGAGGCATAGGGAGTAGACATGGACACTGCTTCTGTTGAATTTATTTTGTTCGGTCTGGCTGTGGCGCTGGTCTCGAACTTCAGCCGTTCGCGCGTGTGGCGCTCGAGCGTGTTGCTCGCTGCGAGTATTGTCTTTCTTGGATTACTGGCGCATGATCCGATTGTTTTTTTGCCGCTGACTGGTTTTTTGCTGCTGGGCTACGCGGCGCTGATGTTGCTCGAGCACGGTTGGTCGAGGTCGATGGTCTGGAGCATTGTGGCAGTTGTTTTGGCTTATGTGTGGCTGAAGAAATACACGTTTCTTCCGGAGGGTATTTTCTTACACTCGCCGTACTTTACGGTGGGACTATCATTTATTATTTTTCGCGTGCTGCATCTGTTGGTGGAGACGGGAGACGGCAATGAGGAGCGGCACATTGGGCTGGGCGCCTACCTGCTTTACACGCTGAATTTCACAACATTTGTGACTGGGCCGATCCAGCGTTACGACGAGTTCGCGCGCGACCAGTTTGCCGAGGAGCCGATTCCGCTGGGACCGCGCACAGTCGGATTGCAGATGGAGCGGATTGTTCGGGGCTTCTTCAAGATCAACGTGCTGGCGATGTTGCTGGACATTGTGCGCGTGGATGCGGTGGCGCAGATGTCGCAGCCTTTGCCTGTGTCCCTGAAGATGTTCGCGGCGTTTCGGCTGGCGATCTTGTACCCGCTTTTTCTCTACGCGAATTTCTCGGGATACATCGACATTGTGATTGCGTTGGCGCGATTGATGAGGTTGCGGCTTCCGGAGAATTTCGATCGACCGTTTTCTGCGTCTTCATTTATGGAGTTCTGGAACAGGTGGCATATTACTTTGTCGACCTGGGTGAAGACTTATGTTTATAACCCGCTGTTGCTGGCGCTGATGCGACGGTTTCCGTCGTTGGCTGTGCAGCAACTGCTGGGTGTTTTCTGTTTCTTTGTGACGTTTTTTCTGGTTGGAATTTGGCATGGACGTACTTCGGAGTTTCCTGTGTTCGGTATCTTGCTGGGTGGGGGGATCTCGATCAACAAGCTGTGGCAAGTGGGCCTGGCGCGGGTGATGGGACGCAAGGGATATAAGGCGCTGGCGAAGAATGGGTTTTATATCGCCTTTGGCCGCGGGCTGACCTTCAGCTTTTTTGCATTTTCGCTGTTCTGGCTTTGGGCGAATTGGAAGCAGATCGACAGAATTTTTTCCGCGCTGGGCGTGACGCAATGGGTCGGTGTGTGGCTTGCTATCTGGATGAGCGCGACGGCGGCTCTGGCTTTGTGGGAGTGGCTGCGCGCAATGCTTCTATCGATCAAAACGGTGGAGGGGCCGGTGCTCATCAGCCGCTATGCACGCGTGGTGTATGCGTCGGCATTGGGGCTCGCCTGTCTTGTTATTACGCTGTTCCTGAATCAGCCGGCCCCTGCGATTGTTTACAAGTCTTTCTAGTGTTCATCACAGGGAACAGGGCTTGGATGTTGGCGGCCATAACGGGGGAGGGGCGGATTGACGAGCCTTGCGCAGCGAGTGTTTAGCGTTGAGGACCAGGAACGTTTCGCTCTCGTTTCCGGAGACTGGAATCCGATTCACCTGGATGCGGCTTACGCGAAGCGCACGGTGGCCGGTGCGAAGGTTGTGCATGGGATCAACATGGTTCTTTGGGCACTCGATTCTTTCGCTAATGCGCATCCAGAGTCAGAACCGTTGCGCAGCGTGCGCGTTCAATTCAACAAGTTTGTTTATGTGGGTGAGCTTGCGGAGGTCGTGCTTGCCAAGTACGAGGCGGCTTCTGGACGATTGAATATTTCGGTAGGCGGCGAACTGCGATCGAAAATCTCGATCAGCTTTGGGGAGCCAATAGACGAATGTGCTGCGTGGGAAGCATCTTCCCAGTATCCAGTTTCAATTTTGCGGGAGCCGTTGGACCCGGGCTTTGAAGGGATGTATGGCTCATCCGGGCGAGTCCCGTTTCAAATGAGCGCGGAGGATGCGGTGGCTTTGTTTCCGGCTGCTGCAGACTGGTTTGGCTCGATACGCGTCCGAGCACTTGCGGCAAGCAGCTATTTGGTCGGCATGGTCTGCCCGGGGTTGCATTCAATTTATAGCGCGCTCTCAATTAACGCTTGCACGCAGTCATTTTCGGAGGAGGGTCTTGCCTATCGCGTCATTGAAGCTGATGAGCGATTCCAGTTGATTGAGCAAGAGATTGCTGGTGGAGGGTGGGGCGGATCTGTGAGTAGCCTGATGCGGCCGCTGGGTGTTGAAAAGAGCACCTGAGAGCATGGGAGACGTGCTCGCGCGATTAGGAAGTGGGTGATCTCAGCAATTCTGAGGACCGTGGAGCAGATCGTGTGGTCAAGGAAAATTGCCTTGAATCATCGGGAACGGACGCGGGAGCCTGAGAAAAGTGCGATATCGTTTGAGGTGTTTCGTGTCATCGCGAGATCGGAGAGTATCTCACCAACTACCGAAGAGAACTTGAATCCATGCCCGGAGAAACCCGCTGCGATGCTGACCTGCGGATGCCCTGGATGGGCGTCGATGATGAAGTGCTCGTCGGGAGTCGTGGTGTACATGCAGGTGACGGCGCGTGAAACCTCTCCGTTGAGTGCTGGAATTCTGTGCTCAATCGAGGAACGGATTGCGGCTATATCTTGCGGATGGATATTCCGGTCTATCGTGGACGGTGTGCACTCCTCGCCTCCCCAGTGAATGGCGACCTTTGGGTCACTCATTTCATCGACTCGTGGGAAGCCATAGAACAAGGGACCCTGCGATGGCTCCCATAGGAAGATGGGAAAGGCATTCTTGCTGAAGGAAGAATGTTGGGAAGTTGGGCGAAGCCAGAACATGACTCGGCGTGAGACGGTCAGGGGTATCGAAAGGCGCGGAACAAGCTCACTTGTCCATGCGCCCACCGAAAGTACCAGGGAATCGGCATGATAGGTTTGGCGATCGGTTACAACACTTACACCGTGCCCCGATTCAGCCGCGGTCCATGAAAGGATAGGCTCCTTGAAATGAAGGTTTGCTCCCCTCCGTGACGCGCACTGCAAGTGTTGCTTGATACATCCCTCGGGTCTCAGGAAGCCCGCATTCGGTTCATGGAACGCTATCTCATCCTCCCCGAGGACAAATTGAGGAAAGCGCCGCTTCATCTGTTTCTCATCGAAGAGCTCATGCGCAAGACCATACGCATCAGCACTCTTCAAGCATCCTGTGATGAGCCCGCTCTGTGCAGAACCAATTGCAACGCCGCCTGTGATGTTCAACAGGTTCTGGCTGCTTTCAGCTTCCAGTTCCTCCGAAAGCTCGTAAGCTCGAAGAACCAGCGGAACATAC
>Ga0206847_10409_pt1 | contig 10601 bp, 12 predicted proteins | sample Alteio_BWOrgCont_17_FD_152880 | JGI IMG/M metagenome (GOLD analysis project Ga0206847, IMG submission 152880) | Enriched cells from forest soil in Barre Woods Harvard Forest LTER site, Petersham, Massachusetts, United States -... | ecosystem: Environmental > Terrestrial > Soil > Temperate forest >... | reverse complement strand
TACCTATTAAAAGGTCAGGTGTGGTGGTCGCAATTTTCAATATCGTTTCCTCTGAAGTTAATTTTTTCAATTCCGGAGAAGTATCGTTACTCAATGAGGCCTCCGGCGACATTTCATTTGCTTTAGATGTGTTTGAAAAAGAGACGCGCAGAAAGTGGTACATAACGAATTGCGACTGAAACAAGCTCAATCAATAGCTCACTACGGAAATTGGGAGCTCGATTTTTCCTGCGGATTGGGCATTTGGTCAGAAGAAGCCTGCAGAATTTACGGGCTTGACCCTGACGACAATATTCAGTCTTACCAAACCTGGGTATCCTTCATTCATCCTGAGGATCTGGAATACGTTATGAAGATAACAAAAAAAGAGCAGGAAAGAGTGAGCAACACAGCCTTTTATCATCGCATCATACGAAGGGATGGAGCAATCTGGCACATTTTTTCCCAGGCTCATTTTGAATCTGATAAAGAAGGAAACCCAATTGGGTTATATAGTGTGGTCCGCGATGTTACTGAAAGAAAGGAAGCAGAAGAGGCATTAACACTTTCTGAGACCGAAAGGACAAAAATGGTAGCTGATCTCATCCAGCGGAATAAAGACCTGGAGCAGTTTTCCTATATAGTTTCCCACAACCTAAGGGCGCCTGTGGCCAATATTCTTGGTTTAACAAACATAATAGAAACAATTGGGTTTGATTTGGACGAAGAAAAAAAAATAATGGGTTACGTATCAATAGCTGCGAAAAGCCTGGATAATGTGATCAGGGATATCAATAACATACTAGAGCTGAAGAACAATGTCAATGAAAAAAGGCAAAGCGTAAAATTCTCGACTCTTTTGAGCGAAATTAAATCAAGCATTGACAATGTTATTACTGAAGAACAGGTTCAGATCATTAGTGATTTTTCAGCAGCCGACGAAATTCTAACAGTCAAAAGTTATCTCTACAGCATTTTTCTAAATCTTATTTCTAACAGCATTAAATACCGGCAATATAAGATTCCTCCGGTGATAGAAGTTACAAGTACCAGGTCGGGAAACAAAATCGGTCTCATTTTTAAAGATAATGGCCTGGGTATAGATATGAAGAGAAAAGGTAAGGAGGTATTCGGGTTATACAAGCGTTTTCATAATCACGTGGAAGGTAAAGGAATGGGATTGTTTATGGTCAAGACCCAGGTAGAAACGCTGGGTGGCACAGTGACAGTTGCAAGCGAAATAAACAAGGGCACTACATTCACAATAGAATTTGAAATAAATAAATAAGCAAAATAAATAAATTTATGCAACAGCAACACACACCGGATTTTATTGTTATTGATGATGATTTTATCAATAATGTGATATGTCAGCAAGTCATAAAAAATGAATTGCCGGAGACGAAAATAATGATTTACACTAACTCGCAACAGGCTTTAGAATATATAGATGCGACTTACTCAGTATCTGGCGCAAACAAAGTTGTTTTACTGCTTGATATTAATATGCCTGCGTTAAATGGCTGGGACATTTTGGACCAATTAGAGGATGCTTCCGGGGAGGTAAAACACTATCTAAAAGTATTCTTGCTTTCATCCTCTGTCACTCCTGAAGACAAACAAAAAGCCGCAATTAATCATTTGGTGTGCGGCTACATCGAGAAGCCTTTGACTCAAGCTAAATTTAATGAATTTTTCCCCGATTATGCAAAGTCAAAAAGATGTGTATTAGCTGATTAACTGTTATTCAACCCTTCACATACTACCAAAATAATGTAAAATGGAAGTAACTGATTCAATAACAAAAAGAAAATGGAGTATTGACTTATCTAATAGCAGGTTCAAGTTCAAAATAGAGCACCTCATTATTGATAATGTAAAAGGAACGTTTACAGAAACATACAAAAGTAATTATGCTGCAAAAGTTCTTAAACTTCTGAAGAATTAAAATGGAAGATTTGAAACCGTTAACATCCTTTTTATCGAATCGGAGACGTATGAATGATGCAACACTTTTATATAATTACGTAACGCATATCGGTTCAAACAGGCCCATCTTTGCAGAGTAATAAATCAGTTACAAATTAAATTCAGAGTGAACCAAAAAACTTAAGGTTATGAAAAAATACATAATGATGACGATAATGGCAATTGGGCTGGCTCATAGCCCCTCTTTTGCACAGGATCAAACAAGGAGAACCGACCAGGAGCAGAAAAGGGCCGATCAAAAGCAGCATGAGCTTGATGATACCCGCTTCAAGGAAGCTAAAAAACAGGACAAACAGGACAAGAAAGCACGCAAAATGGACAAAAAACAAAGGAAAGTGCATAAACAGCAGCGCTCAGAAGATAGGCAAACCGGCGGGCAACCTGCTAACACGCCACCACCTGGTAATTAGGGGCGTACAATAACAACAAAATATCGTTCCTGCAATTTAATAATTTGAAGGCGCCGCGCAATTGCGTGGCGCTTACGAGATATAGTTGCAATTTCACGGATATATAATTGTGAACTTAAATAACCAAGCAAAAATGTCAACCTCAAAAAAATTAGGCATCTGGATGGATCATTCAAATGCGCATTTAATGGAATTTACTGCCGATCCGATAGAAACCAAAACCCTGGAATCGAAATTTACGCACCAGGTAAAAGAACAGAGCCTTGGTAAGAGTGAAACGCTGATGCATAATAAAGAACAGCACGAACAATCAGATTATTACAAGCACCTGGGAGAGATCATTAAAAATTATGTAGAAATAATTCTATTTGGCCCCACACAGGCAAAGGTTGAGTTGTCTAATATTTTAAGAGCAGATCATCATTTCGATAAAATAAAGATTGAAGTGAAACAAGCTGATAAAATGACTGAGAACCAACAGCACGCTTTCGTAAAAGAGTATTTTTCAAAATAGTTGCTATACCCTGATGTCAGCACCCTGACTTAGCGTATCTTTTCTGTAAAAAATATAACAACAAGAACAACTAAGAACAGACCGGATGGAAGAAGTAATAAAATCTAAAGGCGCGTTCAATGAAATAGGTGACATTGGAGTTATTTGGGTAATGGATGAAGCCATTAAACTCGGCTTTTATAACGGTAATCCGGAATGGGCTAATCTTGGGCAAGGAGAGCCGGAGGTTGGCGAAATGAAAGGTGCACCTGAGCGAATTAAAGAGTTTGTCATTGAACCTGAAGACGACCGATACGGACCTTTAAATGGAATGCTGGCGTTGAGAACAGCTATTGCCGATCATTATAACCGGCTTTATCGCAAAGATAAAGCCTCTAAATATACAGCTGACAATGTTAGTATCGCTATGGGTGGACGCCTTGCGCTTACCCGGATTTTTTCCATTATCGGATCGATAAGATTAGGTTTCAAGGTTCCTGAATATCCTGCGTACAAGGATCTTCTAAACTGTAGGCTGGATCGAATTATTCCTGTTTGTATTCCATCAAAAGAAGAAAATAATTATTCATTACCTCCATTTGAATTTACGGAGTCTATTACTAAATATGATCTTGATGCTTTCCTGCTTAGCAACCCGTGTAATCCGACAGGGCATGTTATTAAAGGCGAAGAATTAAATGAATATGTGAAGATAGCAACCGAACAAAACTGCACGCTGATTATTGATGAAGTTTACTCCCACTTTATTTATGAGAATGGGAAACCTGCGAACGCTCCGGTATCATCTGCAGAATTTATAGACGACGTGAATTCCGACCCTGTTTTAATTGTTGATGCTTTAACAAAATCATTTCGCTATCCCGGTTGGCGACTGGCATGGATACTGGGTCCCAGGCACATTGTAGAAGACCTGGGAAGAGCTGCAAGCGGAATTGACGGTGGTCCAAGCGTACCCATACAAAGAGCTGCACTTAAATTGTTCGAGCCTGAACGCGCTGATGCGGAAACACGTGCCTTACGGGAAGTTTTCAGCAGGAAACAAAACATGATGTTAAACTCTCTACGTGAAAATGGAATGATCTGTTTAGCAGATGCCAACAGTACTTTCTATATTTGGGCGGATATTAGCCAATTGCATCCTCCTTTAAATAATTCAGATAACTTTTTTAAAGAAGCGCTCAAATACAAAGTGATCACAGTGCCGGGCAACATGTTTGACATACATCCCGGCAAGCAAAAAAAGGACGCTGAATTTAATCAATACGTCCGATTTTCATTTGGGCCTGAAGAAGAAAATTTAAAGATGGGTCTCGAACGTATCTCTGAGCTGATTAAATCGTATTCATGAAATGATACCTAAAGGGAAATTAATCGTGGTTGGCGGGCATGAAGACAAGGGAGCTGTTAGCGGCGAAAACCTAACCATTCATAAAAAAAAGAAATCAAAATCGCATTTTGAGATTTTAGGTTCGCTCATATTTAAGATCCCGAGAGCGCATCATATCATTGAGATCATCGCTTCGGCTTCTTCTATACCGGAAGAAATGGAAACACTCTATATAAATTCTTATAAGCAGGCAGGCTTTACGCAAGTTGGATTTATAAAAGTAGAAGATGCAGAAGATGCGCGTGATCCTGGTTCAATAAAACGTATTCAAAATGCCCATGCTGTTTTTTTTACAGGTGGAGACCAGGATAAACTTATATTGTTGCTGGCCCAAACAGCATTGTTAACGGCTATCAGAAAGAAATATTATTCGGATAAAAATTTTATCGTTGGCGGCACAAGCGCCGGGGCTATGGTTATGGCCGAAACAATTATTACCGGTGGTTTGATCGGATCGGCGCTTTATAAAGGGGATATTAAAATAGCTAAAGGATTTGATCTGATCAAGGATGTTATTGTTGACACACATTTTATTAAAAGAGGGCGTTTCGCCAGGTTAGCTCATGCCGTTACTTTAAATCCGGCCTGCTTAGGAATTGGATTGGAAGAAGACACAGCATTAATTATTTCAGAAGGGAACCAGGCGGAATGTATAGGATCCGGAATGGTTGTCCTTATTGATGGGAGTAAAATAAGCGCCACTAACATAAATATTGTTGATGATGCTACTCCCATAATTGTTGAAAATTTAATAGTCAGTATTATTGCTGAAGGAAGCAGCTTTTTATTTAAAGAAAGAAAATTGCTAACTGGAGCCAAGGCTTATTAAATCTTTAATCCATCCTCTCTTGCTTTGTATTGCTTCACCTGCTCAAGGGCATCGGGTACTACGTCGCTGGTAATAACGATAAAGCTATCTTTCACTGCATGCCGAAAAGCATAGTCTATAGCTTCACTTTCTTTCACTATAACCACTATTTTTTTATTTAGGTCTACATTGTGTATGCCTGTTTTCATCAGTTCTACAATTTCATGCTCCGTCCTTCCCCTGAGGTTCTTGTCCTGGCGGATGATGATCTCATCAAAGATACTTGCAGCAGCCGCTCCGAGTGATATAATATCTTCATCCCGGCGGTCGCCAACCCCTGCTATGATCCCTACTTTTACCGAGGCGTCAACTGTTTTCACAAATTTGCCTACAGCCATAAGCCCGTGTGTATTATGTGCGTAGTCTATCATTACTGAGAAGTTGTGAAAGTGGAACATATTCATGCGGCCCGGGGTAAACGCAGGTGAAGGGGCAAATGTTTGCAGGGCAAGGCGTATATCTTCCGTTTTGAAATCCTGCACATAAGTAGCTAATACTGCTGCCAGCACATTAGCGATATTGAATTCAGCCATGCCTGAAAATGTAAGCGGGATATTGGTTACCTTTTCCACACGTATCTTCCAGGCGCCTTTCAGTATAGTTACATAGCCATTCTCATAAATAGCGGCGATCCCACCCTTGTCGCAATGCCTTTTGATACGTTTGTTATGCTCTTTGAGCGAGAAATAGGCCACCTTGCATTGCAGGTCCTTATGCATATCATACACATGATCGTCATCGGCATTAAGAATGGCATAACCATTCGGGAAGACTGTATGGGCAGCAACAGCCTTGACTTTAGCAAGTTTATCTATGGTATCAATACCACCCAGCCCCATGTGGTCTTCCGCTACATTGGTGACCACTGCCACATCGCAGTTATGAAAGCCAAGGCCGGCACGGAGGATACCACCACGGGCGCATTCCAGCACAGCATAGTTGACTGTAGGGTCACGTAATACAAACTCGGCAGATACGGGGCCCGTACAATCGCCCTTCATCATCAACTGGTTTTGTATATACACGCCATCGGTAGTAGTAAAACCTACTTTATAGCCCAACTGCTTTACAATATGGGCTATAAGCCTGGTGGTGGTCGTTTTACCATTGGTGCCTGATATTGCAATAATGGGTATGCGCGCCGAAGAGCCCGGGGGATACAGCATATCTATGACAGGCTCAGCCACATTGCGGGGGAGGCCATCGGTAGGATCAAGGTGCATACGGAAACCAGGGGCGGCATTGACCTCAAGCACAACACCGCCGTTATCGCTAAGCGGTTTCGTAAGGTCGGCGGCCATAATGTCTATGCCACAAATATTGAGGCCAATGATCCGGGCTATGCGCTCACACATAAATACATTAGTAGGATGCACAAAATCGGTAACATCAGTTGCTGTCCCACCGGTGCTGAGATTGGCTGTAGGCTTTAGCCACAATTCTTCTTTGTCTTTCAGAACAGTATCAAGCGTGAATTCTTTTTTGGCAAGCATATCCATCGTAAATCCATCCACTTTGATAGCGGTAAGCATTTTTTCATGACCGTAGCCCCTGCGTGGGTCGCTATTGACGATGTCTATTAATTGCTGAATGGTGTGGACGCCATCACCTATAACTGCGGCAGGGGTGCGCAATGCAGCCGCCACAAACTTGTAATTGATAACCAGGACGCGGAAATCAAAGCCGGTGATGAATTTCTCACAAACAACAGCACGGCAATAAACTTTTGCAGCGTTAAGCCCGATAACAGCATCTTCCCAGGTTCTGATATTGGTAGTAGCGCCTTTACCATGATTCCCGTTGACCGGTTTTGTTACTAAAGGATACCCGATACTATCAATTACATTTTTCAGGTCTTCCTCATTATATATGATGCGTCCACATGGTACAGGTATCTGTGATGCCTCAAGTAAATTCTTGGTTTCTTCTTTATCACACGCTATTTCTACTGCTATACTGCTGGTAGTGCTGGCTACAGTAGCCTGTATGCGGCACTGGTTAACACCATAACCAAGTTGTACAAGCGAGTGCCTGTTAAGCCGGATATAAGGTATCTTTCTTTTCATAGCCTCGTCAACAATAGCACCTGTGCTTGGGCCCAGGCGTTCATCTTCACGTATTTCACGAAGGTTCTGTATATCAGTTCCAATATCATAGGGCTCATTATTGATAAGGGCCCGGGCAATATTCACTGCGGCTTTTGCTGTATAAACGCCTGCTTTCGCCTCCTGATAAGAAAATACCACATAATAAACACCGGGGTCTTTGGTTTGGCGGGTCCGGCCAAAGCCTGTATCCATACCTGCAAGTGTTTGTAACTCTAATGCGATATGCTCTATCACATGCCCCATCCACGTACCTTCCTGTACCCGTTGAAAAAAGCCTCCCGGTATGCCTTCAGAACAACGATGCTCATATAAAGTGGGCATAAACGCAGACAGCCTTTCAAGAAAACCAGGAATTTTATCAGTAGGCTTCTGCTCCATATCTTCGAGGTCAAGCAACATAACGATCAGCTTGTGCCGGTTGGCCGACCAATAGTTTGGCCCGCTCATCGCCTTAATATCAAGTATTTTCATCCGGGGCGTTTTTTAAGTGTATCAAGGTACTAATATTACAACATAAACCTGCTGATTTATGATAAGGGGTATTGAAACAATAGAAGGTAAGAAGCCGGAACAACCATAACTCGAAAAAGGAAATGGCAAACACTACACATGAAATACCCCTGGTTTTGGGAGGAGCAAAGTGCCGGAGTTAAAAAAGCAGGTTCATTTTGTTACTATGAATCCACAGGCTAAATTGATGCAAGATGTGAAAAAGGTGCAGGGGGCTGATGGGTATGATAGTAGCTGGCAGGGGAGAATGAGGCTTGTTTTATTTCCAGCGCCTCCTGGTCTTTTTTAATTTGTTGTATTGCCGCGCAGATCTCGTAATCCTCTGTTTCCAATGCAATTCCCTCACATAAAAAATTAAGGCTCCTGTCAGATAAGTGCAACTCATTTATTTGGGCTATCATATCCGCTTTGGATAGCCCTCTTAAAATGACCCTGAGTTTTTCTTTTGCAACATCGGCATAGTATTCAAGTTCACGTAAAGCTTGTTTCGTATCTTTTTCTATTTTTTCATTCTTTTCCATGATCCAGGTATTTAAAGAACAAAATTAGATGCCTTGGCTCTGGTAAGTGTTACGCAACTCTATAAATAAATTACATTTTTTACATGTTAAGTGAATATCTTGATAAAGCAGGTATAAAGATGGTGGTATTTAAGCAGTATCAATTTCCGGGTCGGGTGTTGTTGGCCTCCGGTTACTTTCACAAACCCCATTTGGGTAAAAATCAGTAATTTCGCTGAATATATTTTTTCAAACAAAAAATCACAGGTGACATATCCCTCCGGGCATTTAGTAGCAGTTGGTGGCGCAGAAGACAAAGGAACAGACCTTGAAAAAGGCATTTTACAAAGAAACCGCCTTAATTTTATTGAAATAGGGATCCTTAAAAATATTATCAGCCTTATCAGTGGTAAAGAACCATGCGTAGAGGTGATCACTACAGCCTCATCCATACCCGACGAGGTAGCCCAAAACTATAAAGAAGCTTTTGAAAAACTGGGCTGCATAAATGTAGGCCACCTGCGCATACGCAACCGTGAGGACGTAGTCAGGGATGAAAATATAGAAAGGCTAAATGCTTGTAATTGCATCATGTTCTCCGGCGGTAATCAATTAAGGCTTTCTTCTATTTTTGGGGGCACCAGGTTCCTGGATGTGCTCAGGCAACGCTACCATGATGAGGATTTCCTGATAGCTGGCACCAGTGCAGGCGCTATGGCCATGAGCAATACCATGATCTATGAAGGCAACGCAGCCTTAGCAAACCTGAAAGGAGAAGTGAAAATAACAACTGGCCTTGGACTGTTGCAAAATGTGATCATAGATACGCACTTTGACAAGCGCGGCAGGTTTAACAGGCTGGCGCAGGGCGTGGCTGCACATCCGGGCGTAATAGGCATAGGGCTTGGTGAGGATACAGGTGTTATTGTGTCTGAAGGGCGAGTACTAAAAGCAATAGGCTCAGGCAGCGTAGTGATCATTGACGGAAAGAACATAGAGTACAACAATATAGCCGACATCGACTTCGGCAAACCCATTTCTGTAGAGAACATAATTGTTCACCTTATGTCGCATGGGGATAATTATAATCTGGAAACAAGAAAATTTGAAGGTGCTGAAATTGTTATTGGCGATCAGGAACCCTAAATCCCTGTCTGCCGATAGGCAGGGTAGGTGTCAGGGGTAAATCTTTATTTCATTTATCCCGGCATTGCTCCTACAGGCACGGTACATACCTTCGCTATTGAAAGGCATTTCAATATTTCCGTTCTTATCAATTGCAATTAACCCTCCTTCGCCTCCTATTTTTACCAACTTATCATGCACTACTATATCACAGGCTTCTTTGAGCGACAAACCTTTGTATTCGATAAGGCAGCAAATATCATAAGCTACCACACAACGTATAAATAACTCTCCAACACCAGTGCAGGAAACAGCGCAGGTGTTATTATTGGCATAAGTGCCTGCACCAATAATGGGACTATCGCCTATACGCCCAAACTTTTTGTTGGTCAAACCGCCTGTGCTTGTTGCTGCAGATAGATTACCGTCTTTATCTAATGCCACAGCGCCAACGGTTCCAAATTTCTTACCTGAATGGTCAAGCATTACTTTATCTTCCCGTTGCGCCTGTTGCCATTGTTTATAACGTTCTTCTGTATAAAAATACTGATCATCTTCGAAAGGGATATTATGTTGTTTAGCAAACTGTTCAGCACCTTGTCCGCACAGCATAACATTTTCATGGTGCTGCATGATAGCCCTGGCAAGCCTTACCGGATTTTTAACATTACTCACGCCGCATACCGCGCCTGCCTCCGATCCTTTACCAAACATAATTGCAGCATCCATTTCATGCCTGCCTATATTATTAAACACCGCGCCCTTGCCTGCATTGAACAATGGACAATCTTCAAGCGACATAACGGATGCTTCAACAGCATCAAGGCTGCTGCCACCATTTTCCAATATTTGGTATCCTGCATCCAGCGCTTGCCGTAACCCGGTTTCGTATTGTAGCTGCAAGCCCGGTGTCATGTCGCTATGGAGTATTGTACCTGCTCCGCCATGTATGGCGAGTGAAAAGTTAGGTGGCATTATTTTGGTTTAGTGAGCAAATCGTTAAAAATGTTTTCCAATCAGTATATTAATAATTTCGAAAAAGATCAGAATAATAATGATCCATTCCATTTTATTGCTTTCACGATGTTGAACCAGTTGCGCGAAGGTACGCAGGTTATTGTCAATGATCTTTAAGGTATACTCAACTTCCCGAAACCTTGTTTTCAGGTTAAAGGTTTTGGAGAGGCCATTGTTTATTTGTGATAAATTTT
>Ga0206847_10407_pt1 | contig 10748 bp, 8 predicted proteins | sample Alteio_BWOrgCont_17_FD_152880 | JGI IMG/M metagenome (GOLD analysis project Ga0206847, IMG submission 152880) | Enriched cells from forest soil in Barre Woods Harvard Forest LTER site, Petersham, Massachusetts, United States -... | ecosystem: Environmental > Terrestrial > Soil > Temperate forest >... | reverse complement strand
GTCGCGGCCGTCAGCGCGCACGAAGTAGTCGCGGGCGGGAAGATTAAGCGCGAGGAGTAAGAAAATGAGGACCAGTGACGCTCCGGCCGGACGTACGATTTGTAAGGCGCGCATAACCTCATTTTAACGGGCGGTGATCCTGATGTCACGCCCACGGTTTCGGCGCGAACGTGCCCCGAGCAGCCCGCGGTCCCCACTGTCTCATTGGCGAGATTTGCGATTGCCGCTCACATGGGTTCAAACCGAAAGCAATCGGTGCGACCAATAAAACGGGCGACGATGCAGGTGCATCACGGCCTTGATTACTATACGTCGTCATGCACGCTGTAAACAATGGCATAAGGAAAGCGCTGAAAGGAGAGCTTGCGATTGTCGCGCCGAAATAGGCGCCAGCGTTCCGGCTCTGCCACGACGCGGCGTAGCGCGCGCTCAAACTGGTCCAAAAAATCGTTCCCCAGTCCCGGTTGCCGCTCCTCGTACCACAGCGCCGCCGCCTCCAATTCCTCGCCGGCTTCAGGATGGATGACAACGCGCAAGGAGCTTATCGCGGATGTCTTGAACAACTTGCTCCACGGGACGGCAATTAATTGCGCCCTCTGTGATCTCGCGGGAGCGCCGGTCAATAACGATTTGCCGCTGTGTTTCGGCGTCGGTATCGACGGTGTCGTCGAGACTCGCGATAAGTTGATGGGCGAGGAACGCCCGGTCGGGTTCCGGCAGGGCCAGTACTTCGGCGGCCTTCTCAACGGCGATGCTCATACGGTTAAAACGGTGGTGTCCTAATTTGGTAGGGATGGGCGCGCCGCGCCGTCCGCGCCGGGTTGCGGCGCAATCGGAGACGCCGCTAACGCTCTGGAACCTTCCTTCCCGTCCGCTGAACGCAAGACATCGCAACGCAATGTACCAATCAAATTAGGACACTACCGTTAAAACATCGGCGTTGACCTGCGTTATGGCAAATATTCTCATTTCGGATTGAACTTAATCCAATCGAGATTCACCCAATTGGTGCCACCGGGACTGAGGAAAAGGGCCACTACATCACACCTCGCGCCGACGGATTCGGTGTGGACGGTTACCTCGGTCCACTTGTCCCAAGCCCCGGTTGGTTCCACTTCGACCCGGGCGAGCAGTTCGCCGCCAACAGCATTGCGATGGAGTTCGACCGTACCGTGGGCCGAGAGCGAAGCCATGCGAAAGGTGACATTATCCGCGTCAGCAAGATTGAGCGAGTGGTAGCTCGCCGACGCTCCGTCCGCTTTGGCCCGGAGATATTTTTTTCCGCTGGCGTGGTCGGCGTCCTGGACGTCCGCGCCGACAAGGTCCTGGCCCTCCTCGCCCTCGACTCTCCGGTTGCGAAGCTTGACGCTAGCTTTACCCGTCAGGGAACCGGCCGGCGGGCGACCGGCATCCGTGTAGGTGGCCTCGACGACGCCTACGCGAATTTGCGGGTCCTCGGGGACGGAAATATTCCCGGCAATTCCGCGAATTGTATCCGAGCCGGTCTTGCCGGGTTCGAGGTCGTAAATCCAGCGAACCATCATGCGCACCTGGTCGGCCGTGAGTTGCTGATGCGCGAGCATGGGGGTCGGGCTCCAAACGCCGCTGGAGCCTTTGATGACACGCCAGACACTGGCGTCGAGCGCGGCGTCCTGGCCGCGATATTTGGCGGCAATGTCCAGCAGGGCCGGGCCGACGATTTTCTGATTCACCGAGTGGCAGTTAAAGCAGTCGTTTTGGCGCATCATGGCCAGGCCGGGTGCGACCACTTCCCCCTCGTCGCCGTTCTTGCTCCAACGCGCGCTGACCGAGGTGCGCGGGTCCATGACCTCGTCGTACTTTTCGGAGCTGCCGTCCTCATCGTCCTCGACGAGGACCTTGTAGGGCAGGAGTTTTCCGGGCGTGAAGAAATCGCCGTCCTGCGGCGACAGTAAGCGAACGCGCGGCGGGGTGTTGCCGACGACGAGCGGTCGCGAAACTTTGGAGACGCCGCCGCGTCCGTCGTTGACAAGCAGTTCGACCAGGTAGTTGCCGGGCTGATCGACGGTGACGGAGGAATTGGCGTCGGTGGAGATCAGCTTGTCGCCGGGGAACAGACGCCATTCGTAGGTTAACTGATCGCCATCGTAATCGTGGGTGCCGGCGCTGGAGAGCGCGACGGTGAGCGGTTCATGGCCGATGTCCGGCGTGGCCTCCGCGATCGCAATCGGAGCGACATTGCCGCGCTGATAGGAAATCTTGATCAATTTGGAATCCGCGTTTTCGCCCCACGTTTCGCCGTAATCCATCATGTACAGGCAGCCATCGGGACCAAATTGACAGTCCTCCGGGCGGCGGATGACAAAGGCGTTGGTCTTCTCCGCCGAGATGATGCGGCTCTTGTCGTTGACCGTGACGACAGTGGAAGTGAAAGGCTCGATGCGAACGAATTTGGAGTTTTTGTCGAGTCGCGCCCATTTGATGAAGGGGCGTTGCCAGTCAAAGAACAGCAGGCAATTGTCGAACTGCTCGGGAAAACCGCCGGTATTGGCGAATTCGGGCCGGTAGTGAAAGACAGGACCGGCGCAGGCGGTGCGGCCACCCTCGCCGAGTTCGGGAAACTTGTCGGACTTGCCGTAGGGCCAGTAGATCATAGCCGGTTGGGCGGGCGGCAGAACGCGCGCGCCGGTGTTATTCGGGCTTTTGTTGACTGGGCGTTTCGGATTAAACATCGGGCCGGCTTTTTTGGTGACGTAATCGTATTTCGCGTACGGGAAGTTCGCGCCGACGAAGTACGGCCAGCCAAAGTTTCCCGCCTTCCGGGCTTGGTTGATTTCGTCGTAACCGCGCGCGCCGCGGGGGCCGTCGTTATTGGCATCCGGACCCACCTCGCCCCAATAGACGAAGCCGGTTTGCTGGTCCACCGTCATGCGCCACGGGTTGCGGCAGCCCATGACAAAGATCTCGGGACGGCCCTTGGAGGCGCGGGAAAATAAATTTCCCTTGGGGATGCTGTAGCCGCCGTCGGGCGTGGGGTGAATGCGCAGGATTTTTCCGCGCAAATCCTTGGTATTCGAGGCACCCTTTTGGGAATCCCACGGCGACCGTCCGGGGCGTTCATCCATCGGTCCGTAGGATTCCGAGTCACCGAAGGGGTGCGTGTTGTCCCCGGTGGAAATGTAAAGATCGCCGTTCGGGCCAAACTGCACGGAACCGGCATGGTGGCAGCATTCCTGACGCTGTTCGCCGAATTCGAACATCATTTTTTCGCTGGCCAAATCCAGCAGATCGCCTTTCATCACAAACCGGCTGAGACGCTGGCCAACAAAATTCGTCGGCGAGTAATAGAGATAAATCCAGTGGTTGGTGACGAAGTGCGGGTCTAATGCGAAGCCGAGGAAACCATTCTCCTGATCGGCGAAAACCGGTATGCGGCCCGCCTCGACCACGGTCTGGGATTCGGGTTTCCAAATCTTGAGCAGCCCCTTGATTTCGTTGAAAAAGATGCGGCCATCGGGCGCGAGTTTGAGTTCCAACGGCTGCGGCATACCGACGGCGAGAACCTCGAACTTGAAGCGGTAGTCGGCAACCGGCTCGGCGGCGGGAAGGCGGTTGACGGTTCCCAAGCAGAGGGCGAACAGCACCAGCCCCAGGAGGCAAATTCTCACAAACCGAACGGGGCGGTTTTCACTTTTGACATTTTTCATCTATTGGATCATCGACGTTTCCGCGCAAGACGGCTGTGTTTCGACGATCTTGCCCACATCCCCAAACCGCCGCAAGCCCCAGGATCAAAAACGCGGGAAATTAACGCAAATGCGCAACGCCGCAACCAAACAAGGGATTTTAACGTGAGGAAACCGAGAGAACAGAGAACGGACGGAGAGCAGCACTCATCAACTTCCCTTCCGTTTCCTTACGTTTAATTTTTCGTTCCTCATCCGCGCTCCCACGTAAAAACGTCGCGAGCATCCGTAAATCCATGGTCAAAAATCTTCTCGGGATTGCACGATTCTTGTCTATTGCCCCACATTGATGGAACGGCGGATTTTTTCCTTTTTGCGATTTTTGCGCCTCTTCGCGGCCAATGATTCCGTTCTTTGTTCTCTCCGTATTTGCTCCTGTTAAAAATCCCTTGTTCCCCTGAATTTATTGGCGCTCCCGCGCCGCGCGTGTTACGAGTCGCGCATGTCCGTCTCCGATCTTGAACCAGATTCAACGCCGCGGGCGGCCGCGCAGTTCGCCAATACGCACTGGAGCATCGTGCTCTCGGCCGCCGGGCGGAACGAGCCGGAGCGAACGCGGGCCGCGCTCGAAAAGCTCTGCCGCGCATACTGGCCCCCGCTTTACGCCTACGCCCGCCGTTGCGGCGAAAGCCCTCACGATGCCCAAGATCTGACCCAGGAATTTTTCGCCCGGCTGCTCGAGAAAAACTATCTCGACGCCGCTGACCCGGCCAAAGGCCGGTTCCGGTCGTTCTTGCTGGCAGCCTTCAAACATTTCCTGGCCAACGAATGGGACAAAGCCCGCGCCCAAAAACGCGGCGGTGGTAAAATCGTAATTCCCATCGATGTGCAGACGGCGGAAACCCAATGCGGTTTCGAACCCGCGCACGAATTGACGGCGGAATCCATCTACGAGCGGCAATGGGCGCTCGCGCTGCTGGAACAGGTCATGACCGCCCTGCGCCAGGAATACGTCGAAGCCGCCCAGACAAAATTGTTCGAGCATCTGAAGGTCACCCTTACTGAAGCCCGCGGCTCGATCGCCTACGCGACCTTGGCGAAGGAATTGGGGACGACCGAGGGAGCCATCAAGGTTGCCGCGCACCGGCTGCGAAAGCGTTACCGGGACGTGCTGCGCCGCGAGGTTGCCCAGACCGTCGCGAATCCGGCGGAGGTTGATGAGGAAATGCGGGGGCTTTTTGCCGCGCTCGCCGGATGAGAAACATTTCCGGTAACCTTCGGCGTAATTTTCTTCTGTATGAGGTGAACGGAAGAATTACGATATGAATACTTTGAGAGTTTGCAAACAATGCGCCACGGTCCTGCCGGTTGGCGCGCCCGAGAGCCTCTGCCCCAAATGCCTGATGAAGATCGGCCTGGGAAGTGAGGCTGGCCAGCCGAAAGACCAAACCGCCGCCACGCCCGACCTGGCGGAATTGAAAATCCTTTTCCCGCAGCTCGAAATCATCGAGTTGCTCGGTCGCGGCGGAATGGGAATCGTTTACAAAGCGCGGCAACGCCAGTTGGATCGCCTGGTCGCCCTGAAAATCCTGCCCACGGAAATCGGCGATGACCCTGCCTTCGCCGAGCGTTTTTCGCGCGAGGCCCGGGCGCTCGCGCGGTTGAACCATCCGAACATCGTTTCCATCTATGATTCCGGCGACAGCGGCGGACTGTTTTATTTCCTGATGGAATACGTCGATGGCGTCAACCTGCGGCAGATGCTTTCGGCCGGGAGAATGGAGCCGAAAGACGCGCTCGCCATCGTGCCCAAGATTTGCGAGGCCCTGCAATACGCCCATGACGAGGGAATCATGCACCGGGACATCAAGCCGGAAAATATTCTCTTCGATAAAAAAGGCCGCGTGAAAATCGCCGACTTCGGCCTGGCGAAATTATTGAAACCGGACGACGAGGACCTCACGCTCACAGCGTCGGGAACGCTGATGGGCACCCCCAAGTACATGTCCCCAGAGCAATTGGAGAACTCCCACACTGTGGATCATCGCGCGGACATCTATTCACTCGGCGTGGTCTTCTACGAAATGCTGACCGGCGAGCTCCCGCTCGGACGCTTCGAAGCGCCCTCGAAACACGTTCACATCGATGTCCGTCTTGACGAGGTGGTGCTGCGGACGTTGGAGAAGGCGCCGGGCCGCCGCTACCAGCACGCCAGTGAATTGAAGACCGGGGTGGAGGAAATCACCCGGCTGGACCAACTTCCACCGGAAGTGCGGGCCATGCTGGGCTTCGAACATAAATCGAAGCGCATGGTTTTCGGAATGCCACTGGTGCATGTCGTCTCGGGCTTGGACACGAAAACCGGAAAGATGCGCGAGTCGCGCGGGTTCATTGCCTGTGGTGGAAACGCCCGCGGATTCATCGCGCTGGGCCGCCGCGCGCACGGCGTCTTTGCGTTTGGCGCGGTGGCCAGCGGAGTCTTCGCGTTTGGCGGCGTGTCAATGGGAATAATTACGATGGGCGGCGTCGGCCTGGGGTTGTTTGGCTTCGGCGGAGTGATGCTCTCGCTAATTCTCGGCTGCGGCGGGGTTGCCGCGGCCCCAATCGCGTTCGGCGGTGTTGCCGCGGGCTATTTTGCCAATGGCGCGCTGACTTGGGGGGCGTTTACGATGGGGCGGAATTCCCACGACCAAACCGCGGCCGCATTCTTCGGTGAATGGGAGGCTTATTTTGGTGTGATTGGGATCATCGGAACAATGTTATCCCTCACGCTGCCGTCGTTGATCGTCATCGTTCGCGTCGCCATTGCCAAGCGGTTGGGCATCGCAAAAATTGACTGATACCAATTCGCGATGATAATCGGCGGATTCTTAAGTCCCTTCTTCTCCCTCTCCGCCTCTGGGGGGAGAGGGCTGGGGAGAGGTGGCCCTTCGGTCGTTTTATACCGAAAATTATTGGGAAATGTATGATCAACTTTGCGGCGGAAAAATCGGCCGATAGTACCGGTAGCGCTCCATGACCTTGAGCACGTATTGTTTGGTTCCCGGAAAACCGATTTGCTCGATGAAGGCCGCGCTGTTCGTCGCCGCCGCGCCGTGCGCCCACTTTAACACATTGCCCCGGCCCGCGTTGTAATCCGCAAGCACGAAGGGAAACGGATCGTCAGCTTTGGGGTACCGTTTGGAAAGTTTGGCCAGGAACCACGCGCCAATCAGCGTGTTGGTTTCCGGAACCGCGAGTTGCTCCGGCGTGAGCGGTGGCATATGCAACGCGTCCGCCCAATCCTGCGCCGCTGCTTGCGGCATAATCTGCATCAGCCCGATTTCGCCCTTCGTTCCGCGCGCCTTGGCGTTGAACCGGCTTTCGCGCCAGACCACCGCCTTAACCAGCGCCGGCGGGATCGCAAACCGCCGCGCCGCCGCCAAAATCGGCCCGTCCTGGCTGTGATCGCGCCAGTCGTAAAACCGCCAGACGCAATAGAGACCCACCGCGAACGGGAGCGCGATCCAAAGTATCAGAACGAGCCGTCTCATACCGCGGAAGCCGCGATTTTCCTCACTTCGACGCGCGCGTTATAATCCGGCACACCGCCGCCCGCATCCACCACGCCGCGCCGGATGATGACGTTTCCCTCCGGCCAGTGGACTTGCAGATTGCCGCGCGCGATTGGCGCGAGAAACACCGTGCCCTCGTAGCTCCCGAGGCTGTTCGTCAGCGCGATTCGATCCCGGTTCGCGAGATGCAGGCTGGCCGCGTCATCCGCGTTCATCAGCACCGCGTCGCGCGGCGCGTTGTTCAACGGATCGATTTCCGCGTAAATCAGCGTGTTAAATTGCTTGCCGCGCCGCGTGCCGACCGCGAATTCGCCCGGCCGGCGTTTGATATTCGGCAACGGCACCGGCGCGAAATGCGCCTTGCCGTCCGCCGTGCCAAATTTCCCATCGGCGCAAAGATGCGGCCCGCCGTATTGAAACGCGTCGCCAGTTTTCGAGAGATGTTGAAAGCCGTCGTAAAACGGCACCACGCGGGCGATCTCCTCGCGCATCTGACCGCCGGTTTCGCAACCCAGCAAATGCGCGCGGTCGGGATACGCGGCGGCGGCCAGTTCGCGTAAGATTTTCCACTCCGCCCGCGCCTCGCCAACCTGCCGCGGAATCTCGGGACTGAACGCGATCCGGCGTTCGGTCGTCGTCTCCGTGCCGCCATCGTCCTGTTCGTAACGGGTTTTGGCGGGAAGCAAAATGGTTTCCTCACGCGACGGAATGAGCATTTGGTCGGTGAGAATTATATCCTGATGAACGCGCAGGGGCACATTGGCCATTGCCTGCCGTACGTAATCGGGCTCCGGCAACGTCCGGAGAAAATTTCCGCCCAGGCAATAAAACACATCCAATTGCCCGCGCGCGCAAGCCTCGACCATTTCCGTCGCCGTCAGGCCGGGCCAGTCGGGAATCGGGAATCCATATTGCGCCGCGAGTTTGTCAGCGTTTTCGCGATTCACCGGTTTCCCCGCTGGGAACGCCGTGGCGTAAGCCCCCATCTCCGCCCCACCCTGCACCGACGAGTGCCCGCGAATTGGCATGAGGCCGCATTTGTCCCGCCCCACATATCCCTTCGCCAAACCCAGATTTAAAATCATGCGCACCGCATCGGCGCCAAAGGGATGCTGCGTGATCCCCATGCTCCACACCAGCACCGCGTTCCGCGCCTGATGGATCAACTCCGCAAACTCCTCCATGCTCGCCCGCCCCAAGCCCGCCTGCACCTCCAATTCCGCCCAGTCCAAACCCTCCACCTGCCGGCGCAATTCCTCGATTCCCACCGAATACTCGCGAATAAACACGTCATCCTGCCAGCCGTTGGCAAAAATGATTTTCAATACGCCGTGAAGAAACGCGATGTCCCCGCCCTGTGCAACGGGAAACCAGTAATCGGCGATGTCCGTGCCGAATACCGCGCTGGCGGCCGTGGACGGCACCCAATAGCGCTTCATTCCCGGCTCCAGGTAAGGATTAACCATGATCACTTTGGTCCCGAGCAACTTGGCCTCGTGCAAATATTTCGTCGTCACCGGCTGGTCGTTCGCCGGATTCGCGCCGAAGAAAATGATCAGGTCCGTCCCGTACCAATCCTTGTAACTGCAAGTTGTGGCCGCAAAACCAATGGCTGCTTTCATGGCCGCCGTGGAGGGCGAATGGCAGAGCCGGGCGGCATTATCGACATTGTTCGTGCCTAAAAAGCGCGCCACTTTCTGCGCCATGTAATAAATCTCGTTGGTCACGCCGCGCGACGTCACGAACATCGCCCAGCGTCTCGGAGTGGCCGCGCGAATCCGCTTCGCAATCCGCGCGTAGGCCTCGTCCCATGAAATGCGCTGGAAACCGGGCGCGGATTTTTCCCGCAGCAGTGGATACGGCAGGCGGCCCAGTTCGCGGAGCTGGGCGTTGTCCAGCTTCTCCAGCGCGGAAATATTTTCCAGCAACCGTACATCCAGCGCGGGCATGGTGTTCAGCCGGAGCAAATTCAAGCGCGTCATGCACAGATGCACGCCCTTGATGGTCCAGTCGTGCAGTCCCGCGACGCCCAACGCGCAGCCGTCACACACACCGCGATTAATCACTTTCCACGCGTACGGGAGATTATCGCGGTTCTTCCAGATAATCCCCGCCATGTCGCGAAAATGCTTCGGCTTGGCCTGGCCCAGACCAAACGGCACCTTCGCCTTAATCCGGGCCTTCCAGTCCTTTTGAATTTTATGCCCGGGCATAGTGGCGCTTCAGAACCCCGCCAGGTCTTGGACTGCGGAAGTCCGCTTCCGCTTTCTGACGCCTCAGCAGCCCCATATAGCGCAAACTCTCGGAAGCGTCGGGAGAAACTCCAACGGTATCAGTCATGCCTTGTTAAAAATGGCGAAGCCGCAAGCTCCCGGTTTGGTGCGTGATTATCGCGGCAAAATATCTTATACTGCGATTGTATGCAACCGCGGTCGAAAGCGGAAGCGGACTTCCGCACTCCAAAACGCTGTCGCGGTCGCCCGGGGCCACCCCAAAATCAACACCCAAACAACCCCTTTGCGTCTTCGCGCCTTTGCGTCTTTGCGTTAAAACCGGCATAACAATTTGTACTAATCGCGCCGGCGTACTCGCCATTACTTGCCAGCTTTGCCCCGTCCCTTGAAGGTCAGTTCCGCGATGCCGGATTTGTCGAGTTCGCCCAGGCCTTTTTCCACCATGCGGCTGTATTGCTTCAACGTCGCCGTCGCCAGCGGCAGATTTAACTTCTGCGCCTTCGCCAGCTTGAGGGCGATGCCCGAATCCTTCGCGGCGTGCGCGGCGGAAAAGAAGCAGCCATGATCACGCTTCTGCATGTCCTCGCCATCGGTTGCCAACACGCGGGAATTCGCGCCGGTCTGGGAAAACACCTCGCGCAAAATCGTCAAATCCAAACCCAGCGCCGCGCCCAGGCCCAACCCCCTCGGCTAGTCCGGCGGTGTTGATATTCATCACCATGTTGACCAATGCCTTCACCTGCGCGGCCGTTCCAGCGGCCCCGATGTAACGCAGCGACGCTGAGAATTTTTCGAGAATCGGTTTGGCGCGCTCGAACACTTCCGGCTTGCCGCCGCACATCAAATACAGCGTCCCCTCGCGCGCCTGCGTGATGCTCGACGCCATGCAGGCCTCCAGCGACGACGCCCCGGCTTTTTCAGCCAATGCCTCAACCGCGACGTGCGTCTCCGGCGAAACCGTGGCGCAATTGATGAACAACTTTCCCTTCGCGCGCTCCAGCAATCCGCCATCATAAATCGCCGTCATCGCGGCGTCGTCCGTGACGACCGTGATGATCACGTCCGCGAGCTTGGTCACGCGCTTGAGGTCGGTGCAGGCTTTGGCGCCGAGTTCTTTCGCGAGGGCCTTCGCCGCCGGGGCGTTGACGTCGTACACCGCCGCGATCTCGTAGTTTTGCTCCTTCAAGCGACGCGCCATGTTGGCGCCCATGCGTCCGACTCCGACAAATCCAATTTTTTCAGGCATAATGTTTATTATTTAGCGCCCCGGACCGATAGCGCAATCGAATACAGCG
>Ga0206847_10338_pt1 | contig 10757 bp, 13 predicted proteins | sample Alteio_BWOrgCont_17_FD_152880 | JGI IMG/M metagenome (GOLD analysis project Ga0206847, IMG submission 152880) | Enriched cells from forest soil in Barre Woods Harvard Forest LTER site, Petersham, Massachusetts, United States -... | ecosystem: Environmental > Terrestrial > Soil > Temperate forest >... | reverse complement strand
ATCGGTGATGGATATTCCTGAGAATGTGAATAATAAAATTGAGAGCAATGTGGTTAAAAGATTGCTGAGAGCGCGACTTAGAAAAAAAGATGGGAGCATGGGTAGGATAGGTAAGGAAGAGCTTTATTTGGAATTTAATAAACCTTCACGTGAGATAGAGGAATGCCGAGCAGTGCTGGAAGAAGCGAAAGCAACTTTATCGGCAAAAGGAGTGGAAGTGGTTGTGCATAATCTTGATCAATTGGTGCTGGGTGTTTCAGGTCCTATAGATAATATTCTTACCGCCATTGAAGCTGTTGATTTTAAAAGAGCCTGTACTGATAAGGAGATATATTATTAATGAGCATGCCTGAAATTCTCGCCACCATCATTTTTTATCTTTTTTCCGCTGTGACGATTTTTTCGGCGGCGATGGTGATTTCGTCGAAAAATCCGGTGCATTCGGTATTTTTTCTGATTCTTGCGTTTTTCAATTCGGCGGGGCTGATGCTGCTGCTCGGCGCGGAATTTATCGCGATGATACTGGTGATTGTGTATGTCGGCGCGGTGGCGGTGCTGTTTTTATTCGTGGTGATGATGCTCGATATCGATTTCGCCGAGCTGCGCCAGGGATTCCTCAAATATCTGCCGGTCGGCGCGGGTGTGGCGGCCATGATTTTCCTCGAATTGCTGCTGGTGTTTTATCTGTCGCTCACCGAGCCGAACGCGCTCGCGCCGATTCGCCAGCCCACGCCCGATGTGGCGGACGTTACCAATACGCAGGCTATCGGCGATGTGCTTTATACCTGGTATATCTATCCGTTCCAGATGGCGGGGATTATTCTGCTCATCGCCATGATCGGCGCGATTACGCTCACGCTGCGCTCGCGGCCGAACGTGCGCAAGCAGAAAATTTCCGCGCAGCTGGCGCGCACCGCGAAGGATGGCATGGAAATTGTCAAAGTGAAATCGGGTGAGGGAATCGCATAATGGACCATCATTTTTTCGGCAATATCGGCATTTTTCACTACCTCATCGTTTCGAGCCTGCTGTTCACGCTTGGCATCTGCGGCATATTTCTCAACCGCAAAAATATCATCACTATTCTCATGTCGATTGAGCTGATTCTGCTGTCGGTGAATATTAATTTCGTGGCGTTTTCGGTTAAGTTAGGCGACTTAACCGGCCAGATTTTCGCCATGTTCGTGCTCACCGTCGCCGCCGCCGAAGCGGCCATCGGCCTTGCCATTCTCGTCATCTATTTCCGCAATCGTGGGTCTATCGCGATTGAGGATGTTAATCTGATGAAGGGTTGACGATGATCGAATTAATCGTATTCCTGCCATTGTTTGCCGCGCTGATCGTGGGCTTCAACGTGCGCATCATCACGCCACGGCTGGCGCAATGGCTCACCTGTGGCGCGATGGTGCTGGCGGCGGTGTTGTCCGGCATGGTGTTTTCCGAATTCGCGCATATCGCGGGTTCGCATGAGGGTTGGGAAAATATTTTCGGGGCCAATGGGCTGGTGTATAAGGAGCAAATCGCGGCGTGGATTACGTCGGGTGATTTTAGTGCCGGATGGACGCTCCGCGTGGATGCGCTGACGGCGGTGATGCTGATTGTGGTTACCTGGGTGTCGGCGGTGGTGCATATTTATTCCGTGGGTTATATGAGCCACGATGACCACCAGCCGCGCTTCATGGCCTATTTATCACTGTTCACATTTTTCATGCTCATGCTGGTGACGAGCGATAATCTGGTGCAGCTGTTCCTCGGCTGGGAAGGGGTGGGGTTATGCTCCTATCTGCTCATCGGGTTCTGGTTTAAAAAACCGGAGGCTTGCGCGGCGGCGATTAAGGCGTTTCTGGTCAACCGCGTGGGCGATTTCGGGTTTGCGCTGGGGATTTTCGCGACGTTTATGCTGTTCGGCAGCGTGCATTTCGACGTGATTTTCGCCGCGGCGCATGACCATGCCAATGACAGCATGATGTTCCTCGGCCATGCGTTTCCGGCCATGACACTCATCTGCATTTTGCTTTTCATCGGCGCGATGGGTAAATCTGCGCAATTGGGGTTACACACCTGGCTGCCCGATGCCATGGAGGGCCCGACGCCGGTTTCCGCGCTCATTCATGCCGCAACCATGGTAACCGCGGGCGTGTTCATGGTGTGCCGCTGCTCGCCCTTGTTCGATCAATCGCCAACGGCGTTATCGGTGGTGTGCATCGTGGGTGGGCTCACCGCATTTTTTGCGGCCACCGTTGGCCTTGTGCAAAACGATATCAAGCGCGTGATCGCTTATTCCACCTGCTCGCAGCTGGGCTACATGTTTTTTGCCGCCGGCGTGGGCGCGTATTCGGCGGCGATGTTCCATCTCATGACGCATGCGTTTTTCAAGGCGCTGCTGTTCCTCAGCGCAGGCTCGGTGATTCATGGGCTTTCGGGCGAGCAGGATATGCGCAACATGGGCGGCGTGCGCAGCAAAATGCCGATTACTTATATCTATATGTGGATCGGTTCGCTGGCGCTGGCGGGCATCCCGATTTTCGCCGGATATTATTCTAAAGATATGATTTTGGAAGCGGCCTATGGCGGCGGCGGCGCGGGACGTTTTTCCTTCTGGCTCGGTATTGCGGCGGCGTTCATGACGGCGTTTTATTCCTGGCGTTTATTGTTTATGACGTTCCATGGCAAGCCGCGCGCGTCGCACGAGGTGATGGAACATGCGCATGAATCGCCGGGGATTATGCTGAAGCCGCTGATATTGCTGGCGCTCGGCGCGGTGTTTTCCGGCATGATCGGGTATCATATGCTCGGGCTGGTATCGCCGGACGGTGCATTCTGGCAGCATAGCATCGCGTCGCATGAGGCGATTGAAATTGCGCATCATGTGCCGGGCTGGGTCGGCGTATTGCCGTTGCTGATGGCCATTTCGGGCATCGCTATGGCATGGTATTTATATATCGTGAGCCCGGAAACGCCTGCGAAAATTGCCGCGATGTTCCCGTTCATTTACCGCTTCCTGCTCAATAAATGGTATTTCGATGAGCTGTATGATTTCCTGTTCGTGCAGCCCGCCAAGCGCTTGGGCAAATTCCTGTGGAAATTCGGCGATGTAAAAATCATCGACGGCCTCGGCCCCAACGGCGCGGCGCTGGTGACGCATCTCTCTGCAGGCCGTGTGAGCCGGTTGCAGACGGGGTATGTGTATCATTATGCATTTGCCATGCTGCTTGGGTTTTTGGCGATGATCAGCTGGGTGGTGTTCGCATGATTATCAAAGGATATGAATATGAGAAATGAGAAACCCAAGAAACATACTGTTGTCGAAAATCCAAGAATCAGAAAAATTGATCTTTTGATACGATCAGATCTTATGACTGATGGAGATGATTATAGCGCTTTTAGTATTGTCCGTCCTGTAGATGGTATTCTATTTGCTTTATCCACAGAAAAACCACCCGAGTTTTTTGAAAAATTTGATGAAGAAACACGCGAGATGAAGCTTACACGACGTGGAAGAGAAGCTGTTCGGAAAGTGGCAAGATTGGTCTTTGATGAGGAACAAAAAGCAGGAAAGGAATTTGACGAACATGAAATCCTTAGTTCTGTACTTGGCTTGATGAATAATGATGAATTGCGTAAAGATATTTGTCAGCAGGATGGGAAAACGCCATGAAAATTAATTCACACACAAAAGGAATTTAATTTGCTAACCGCCCTTATATTACTGCCTCTCCTCGGCGCGCTCATGATCATGCTGTTCGCGCGCGGCGACGATGCGCGGGCGGCGGGCGAGGCGCGTTATATTGCGTTGTTCACCACCTGCATCACATTCGCGCTCTCACTTTATTTGTGGATCGGGTTCGATGGCAATTTGGCGGAGTTCCAGTTCGTTGAAAAGGCCGACTGGTTCAAAAGCCTGGGCATTACGTATTATCTGGGCATTGACGGGATATCGCTGTTCATGGTGCTGCTCACCACGTTCCTCATGCCGATTTGCATTTTATGCAGTTGGGAATCGATTCAAAAACGCGTCTGCGCGTTCATGGTGAGTTTCCTGATTCTGGAATCATTCGTGATCGGCGTGTTCTGCGCGCTGGACGTCATCATGTTCTATATTTTCTTCGAGGGCATGCTGATTCCGATGTATCTCATCATCGGCATCTGGGGCGGCAAGGACCGCATTTACGCGGCCTATAAGTTTTTTCTCTATACGCTGGCCGGTTCGGTGCTGTTTTTAGTGGCCATCATTTATTTATATCACGCGTTCGGCACCACCAGCATTCCCGATCTCATCAAAGCCGCGCCGACTTTGCCGCTTAACGTGCAGCGCTGGCTGTGGCTGGCGATGCTGGCCTCGTTCGCGGTGAAAGTGCCGATGTGGCCGGTGCATACCTGGCTGCCGGATGCGCATGTGCAGGCGCCGACCGCCGGCTCGGTGATTCTGGCGGGGATTCTGCTGAAAATGGGCGCGTACGGTTTCCTTAGGTTTAGCCTGCCGATGCTGCCGGACGCTTCGCATTATTTCACGCCGCTCATATTCACGCTTAGCGTCATTGCGGTGATTTACACGTCGCTGGTGGCGCTTATGCAGCAGGATATGAAAAAGTTGATCGCCTATTCGTCGGTGGCGCATATGGGTTTTGTGACGCTGGGGATTTTTGCATTCAACATCCAGGGCGTTGAAGGCGCGATTATCCAGATGATTAGCCATGGTTTAGTTTCCGGCGCATTATTCCTTTGCGTTGGCGTGGTATATGACCGGATGCACACGCGCGAAATCAACCGCTATGGCGGCGTGGTGAATGTCATGCCAAAATATGCGGCGATTTTCATGTTTTTCACTATGGCGTCGGTGGGGCTGCCGTCTACGTCGGGTTTTATCGGTGAGTTTTTGATTCTGCTCGGCACCTTCAAAGCCAGCACATGGGCCGCATTCCTCGCCACCAGCGGCGTGGTGCTCGGCGCGGCTTATATGCTTTGGCTTTATCGCCGCGTGGTGTTTGGTGACATCACCAACGATGAGGTGCGCGCTATGCATGATGTCAGCGCACGCGAGCTGACCTTGTTTATACCCATCGTCATTCTGGCGGTGTGGATCGGGCTGTATCCGAAACCGTATTTCCATGCGATGGATGCATCGGTAGCGCAGTTGCTCAAACAGTCGGAAGGACAACGCTGATGGGCGATATTGGTTTTACGAATCTTCAGGCCATTCTGCCGCAGCTTTTTCTAGCGGCGATGGCTGTCTGGCTGCTGATGACGGCGGCGTTCAGCTGCAAGCGCGTGTGCAACGCGATGTTGGCTGGCACGCTGATTACGCTGGCCGGAACGGCATTTTATCTCGCGCCGCATTTGCGTGCGGAGCCGGTGATCGCTTTTAATGGCATGTTCGTGGTGACTGGTTTTACGGTATTCGCGCAGCTTTTGATTCTGGCGGCGGCGGCGCTGGTGGTGCTTATTTCGGCTGATTATTTAAAAGAAAATCCCGGCTATTCGTCCTCCTTCGCTTTAAGCGAAGGATCTCCCGCCGCACGAGATCCTTCGGTCAAGCCGAAGGATGACGGGGGAAAAGGTCAGCCATCAGAATATCTGGTGCTGCTCCTCCTGGCAGTGCTTGGCTCCATGCTGATGGTGGCGGCGAATGATTTGCTTTCCTTATATATGGCGCTCGAAATGTCGAGCCTGGCGCTTTACGTGCTGGCGTCGTTCAACCGCGATAATGCAAAATCAAGCGAGGCGGGCCTTAAATATTTTATGCTGGGCGCGCTGGCGTCGGGTATGATGCTGTTCGGTATGTCGCTGGTGTATGGCTTTACCGGCAGCACCGGGTTTGAATTTCTCTCCGCGCTGTTTGCCAAAACGGGGCTCGAAGTCTCCAAAGGCGTGGTGGTTGGGCTGGTACTGATCATCGTCGGGTTCTGCTTCAAGCTTTCCGCCGTGCCGTTTCATATGTGGACGCCTGACGTCTATGAAGGCGCGCCGACGCCGGTAACCGCGTTTTTCGCCACGGTTCCCAAAGTGGCGGCGTTTGCGTTATTCACGCGGCTGCTGCTGCATCCGTTTGGGCATTTGCTGCCGGACTGGCAGCAGATTATTATTTTCGTGTCGGTGATCACCATGCTGGTGGGCGCGCTGGCGGCGATTGCGCAAAGCAGCATCAAGCGGCTGCTGGCTTATAGCTCGATCGGCCATGTGGGTTTTATGCTGATGGGTCTGGCGGCGGGAAATGCCGCAGGCGCGCAGGCGATTTTGATTTATCTGGCGCTCTATATTTTCATGAGCGCGGGTGCGTTCGGCTGCGTGCTGATGATGCGCCGGGGCGGGCAATATGTGGAAACCATTAAGGATTTAGCGGGCGCGTCGCGGACGCATCCCGTGATGGCGGCGACGCTCTCGTTATTTATGTTCTCCATGGCGGGCATTCCGCCGATGGCCGGGTTTTTCGGCAAGATGTATGTGGTGCTGGCGGCGGTGAGCGCCGGGCTTTCCTGGCTGGCGGTGATCGGCGTGGCGACCAGCGTCATTGGTGGGTATTATTACATTAAAGTGGTGAAAATCATGTATTTCGATGAACCAGCGCCGCATTTCGACAAAGCGCCCTTTATGCTGCGTTTTGGCATCGCCATCGCCGCGCTGGTTATTTTTGCTTTCTGCCTGATACCCTCACCGCTGGTGTTGCAAGCCAAGGCGGCGGCTGATACGTTGCTACCATAATATGAAAAAAACGGATAACTTACTCAACGATTACCACCTCCTTTCATTCGATTCGCTGGATTCGACGAATGAGGAAGCCAAGCGGCTGGCTAAGGGGGGCGGCTGCCATGGCGCGGTGATCTGGGCGAAAAACCAGACGGAAGGCCGCGGGCGCATGGGCCGGGTGTGGGTGTCGTCTGAAGGGAATTTATTTGTGTCGGTGCTACTCCAGCCGGAAAAACCGCTCGCGGAATTAAGCCAGTTGTCTTTCGTAGCGGCGGTTTCCATCATTGAGGCGCTGGAAGATATGCTGCCGAAAGATTCGCTGAGCTGCAAATGGCCCAATGATATTATTATTAATGACCGCAAGGTCGGCGGTATTTTGCTCGAATCGTTCCAGACCGAAGGCAATAAGAAGCCGTGGGTGGTGGTGGGCGTGGGCGTGAATGTGGATTCCTATCCGCCGCGCACGGAATTTCCGGCCACCTGCCTTAAAGACGCGGGCGTGGAGCTGGTGAGCGCCAAGATTATTCTCTCGCGTTTTATCCATCATTTCATTGAATGCTATAATCAGTGGAACCAGAAAGGCTTCGCGCCCATCCGCAAAAGCTGGACGCAGGTGGCGTGGGGCTTGGATAAGCGCTTATGCGCGCGGCTGCCGGATGGGGATATCGAAGGCATTTGTCACGGCATCGACGCCGATGGCAGCCTGACGCTGAAACTCGATAGCGGCAAAAAACATCAGGTGCGCTCGGCGGATGTGTTTCCCGTTGAGGCGCTGGAGGCCTAAATGTCAAATGTCAAAGGTCAAAGGTCAAAAAACAAACACGGGATAATCTTCCCTTTTGACATTTGTCTTTTGACATTTGATATTTTCTCTCTACCGGGAAAATTGGACGCATCATGCTGCTAGTCATTGATGCCGGTAATACCAACGTCGTATTCGGCGTGTTCGACGGCGCGGCGCTGGTGGGCCAATGGCGCATCGCCACCGACACGCGGCGCACGGCCGATGAATATGGCGTGTGGCTGACGCAGGTGTTGAACCATGCGCATATCGCGCCTGCGAAAATTAACGGGGCGATTCTGGCGTCTGTGGTGCCGCAGGCCTTGTTCGATCTCAGGCAGCTCACCAAGCGTTATTTTAATACGGAATTGCTGGTGATCGGTGATCCGCGGCTGAAACTCAAAACCGGCATTGGCGTGAAAATCGATAATCCGGCGGAAGTGGGCGCGGATAGGCTGGTCAACGCCTTTGCCGCCTGGACGCGGTATAAACAGGCGCTGATTGTGGTGGATTTTGGCACGGCGACGACGTTTGATGTGGTGAGCGAGGAGGGCAATTATATCGGCGGGGTGATTGCGCCGGGCATTAATTTATCGCTCGATGCGCTGCAAAAAGCCGCCGCGAAACTGCCCAATATCGCCATTCAGCCGCCGGCCAAGGCCATCGGCACCAATACGGTTGGGGCCATGCAATCGGGCATTTATTATGGCTATGCGGGGCTGGTCGAGGGCATCGCCGCGCAGATTAAAAAGGAATATGGCAGCCCGATGAAGGTAATTGCCACTGGCGGTCTGGCATCGTTATATGCTAAGGCTTGCCCGGTAATTGAGCATACCGAGCCGGATCTGACGATTCATGGGCTGAATGAGCTCTGGGAAATGAATAGGCAATAACTCGTCATCCCGGCGAAGGCCGGGATCCAGCCCTATAATAGCATTGTATTAGGAAATAAATTAGCATAAGCCTTCATAATTATAACCAACATGGATCCCGGCCTTCGCCGGGATGACGAAAGAAAAATGACCTTCGACTTTAAAAAACATAAAGACCAGCTCCTTTTCGTGCCGCTGGGCGGATCGAACGAAATTGGCATGAACCTCAATTTATATACTATCAACGGCAAATGGCTGATGGTGGATTGCGGCATTGGTTTCGCCAATGAATCGCTGCCGGGGATTGATGTGGTGGTGCCGGATATTTCCTTCATCGTAGAGCATAAGGAAAATTTGCTGGGGCTTGTGCTCACCCCGGCGCAATCACCCCGCCGATATAATTGCCCTCCTCGCTCACCCATGCGCATGAGGATCATTTAGGCGCGGTGCCCTATTTATGGCGCGAGCTGGAATGCCCGATTTACGCGACGCCCTTTACCGGATGCTTCCTGCGCCATAAAATGTCCGAAGCCGGACCGGGGAAAAAACCGAAAATCATCGATATGCCGGTGGGAAGCTCCGTGGAGATCGGGCCGTTTTCGCTTGAGCTGGTGGAGCTGACGCATTCCATTCCTGAAATGCAGGCAGTGGCAATTACCACCAGCGCAGGCGTAGTGATGCACACAGGCGACTGGAAGTTTGACGAAAATCCGCTCATCGGGCCGGTGTCGAATTACGATGCGCTGACCAAATATGGCGACGGCAATGTGCTGGCCATGGTGTGCGATTCGACCAACGTGTTTGAAGAAGGCGAATCCGGCTCGGAAGGCGAAGTGCGCAAAGAGCTCATCAAAATGATTTCTGAGTGCAAGCAGCGCGTGGTGGTGACGACATTCGCGTCAAACCTTGCGCGCGTGGCGACGCTGATTATGGCGGCGAAAGAAACGGGCAGGGTGGTGGCGCTGGCCGGGCGGTCGTTATTCCGCGTGGTGGAAGCGGCGCAGGAAAGCGGGTATCTGCCGGAAGATCTCGATTTTGTAAATGACAAAGAAATGATGAATCTGCCGCGCAAGGATGTGCTGCTCATTTGCACGGGTTGCCAGGGCGAGCCGCGGGCGGCGCTGACGCGTATTTCCCGCGGGGAACATCCGAATCTGCGGCTTTCGCCGGGCGATAAGGTGATTTTTTCCTCGCGCAAAATTCCGGGGAATGAAATTAAAATCAGCGGCATTCAGAACCGGCTGGTGCAGGCGGGCATTGAAGTAGTCACCGGCAAATATGAGATGATTCATGTGTCCGGCCATCCGGCGCGCGAGGAGCTTAAGCGCATGTACGCCATGGTGCGCCCGAAAATTTCCGTGCCGACGCATGGCGAGCCGCGCCATCTGCATGAACATGCTAAGTTAGCGCGCTCACTTGGCGTAAAAGAAACGGTGGAGGCCTATAATGGGGCGATCGTTTTGCTGGAGCAGGGCGATGCAAACGTGGTTGGCAAAGTGCAGGCCGGATATGTGGCGATTGACGGCACCTCCATGATTCCGACCGATGGCGAAATTATCCGCACGCGCCGCAAGCTGCGCGACGATGGCGCGATTTTCGTGACTATCGCCGCCGATAAGAACGGCGAATATGACATACGGCTTTCCGCGCCGGGCATTCTTGATAAAAATGAGGATCAGGAATTTATCGCAGAATGCATTGCCGAAGTGGGGGATGCGCTTGCCAGCGTGCGCCGCACTTCCGACGACCAGATTGCCGAAGCCGCGCGGCTCACCATTCGCAAAGCGCTAAAGCGCGAGCTGGATAAAAAGCCGGTGATTGAAGTGCATGTGGTGCGGGTTTAGTTCAGCTGTTTTGGCGTAGGGATGCCGCCTTTTTTGGCGAGAGTATCCTGCCAATGGGTGGCGGATTGCGCCATTTGCTGTTCCACGAATGCGTTGCGCTGCTGCTCGATGGCCATGCCCTGCATGGTGGCGACTTTCACGGCTTCCATCGCGTCTTCCGCGCGGACCATGCCTTGCTCGCGGCTTTTTACAACGCCGGTCATGATGCCGGCCGCTACGCCGATAGTAGCAAACGTGCTGCCAAGTGCAGTGGCACCTAATCCGGCGCCCCAACCTAATCCTGTTAAACCGGCATAACTAAATAAGGCCGTTCCTGCAGGCACGAGAAGTGCAGCGCCGTAAGTGCTTCCAATCATTGCTGCAGCTGCAGCGGCGCCGCCTATGGCGCCAAGCGTGGCGCCGGTAAATCCACCTGCAAGCAGTCCTTTAAAAGCGCCTTTAATGCCTGCTATCACCGATCCGAAGAAGGATGTTTTTGTTTCTATTGCCATAAATGCTCCCGTTGATGTTACGATAATTGTTGTTGAGTACTGTTATTAGCACGGCGCTCCATTTCCCGCGCGGCAAAAAAGGTTT
>Ga0206847_10406_pt1 | contig 10769 bp, 11 predicted proteins | sample Alteio_BWOrgCont_17_FD_152880 | JGI IMG/M metagenome (GOLD analysis project Ga0206847, IMG submission 152880) | Enriched cells from forest soil in Barre Woods Harvard Forest LTER site, Petersham, Massachusetts, United States -... | ecosystem: Environmental > Terrestrial > Soil > Temperate forest >... | reverse complement strand
GCCTATAAAGACGGCGAGTCGCAGACCGCGGGCGTGATTCCGCGGCTGATCTTCGCCATGCAGCAGGAGCAAGGAATCTGGCGGCTGCATAACATTACCCTGTCGGTGGGTATTTCACTCACCGATCCCACTTTCCTGAAAGCGCTCACCACGCCGATGAGACCGGCTGTCGTGACAACCAGCACATCTTCGGCTCCACTTTCTACGAACGCTGCCCCGAGTTTCAGCGCAATCCCTGGCAATGAGGCATCGGCCGTGGCCGCGATTCGTACCATCAACACCGCTGAAATCACCTACGCTGCCATGTATCCGGCTCACGGTTTCGCTTGCGCTTTATCCGACCTGGGAGGCATGGGAGGAGGCAACAACCCGGACGAGCATCATGCCCTGCTCATCGATCCCAGGCTCGCGAATGGCAGGAAGAGCGGATATGTGTTCCGCGTCTCAAACTGTAGCGGGAATCCCGCATCAAGTTACAGCGTTACCGCCGCTCCTGCCGACGTGACCTCGGGAACTCGCGCGTTCTGCAGCGACCACTCGGCTGTCATCCATTTTTCTCCGGATGGAAATCCGGCCTCCTGCCTGAGCGCTGGCCAGTCTCTGCAGTAGAATCAGCGGATTTCAGCTACCCCAGCCTCGGGGTTAGGAAATTTCACAAACACCGCGGGATCGTGCCCGGGGACAATCAACCCGGGCCGGGCGGCGATTTGCTTCATGCGATCTTGCGCCCGCAGATTCGATGCGGCATCAAGCGTGGCCGCAATCGGGGCGTGCCGTTCCAAATTCTCGTACAAATACATGTTGTCGCTGGCCAGCACGACGGTCCCCGCGGCCGTTTGCACGCCTACATATTGCGATTGATAAGTATGCTTGCCGCCGGTGTAGCAGGTGACACCTGACATGATCTCCTGAGCATCGCCATTCACCAGGCCGACACGCCCCTGCACATTCAGTCTCACTAGAGTCAGCACGTCGTCTTCGTCAATGCCACCGTGCGCGTCCTTCGACTGCCAGGCTTCTCCGGCGTAGTACTGGAGCTCATCTTTCTGAATCCAGATGCGGGCATTTGGAAACAGATCCATGCCATCAGCGTGGTCCCAGTGCATGTGCGTAATAATGACGTCGGTGATGTCCTCGGGCTTCAGATCAACTCGCTTGAGCGTCTCGGAAGGGTTGGTAAAATCTTTCACCTGCCAGTCTTTGAAAAAACGGTCGTGATAGAAGCCGGAATCCACGAGGATATTGTGACCGTTCCCTCGCACCAGCCAGATCATCATGGCGATGTCGAGCTTCCGCCCCGGCTCAGCGCCCGCCACTAATTCCGCAACCGGGAAGTCGGGTAGGGTCGCATAACGGATCGCGTAAACCTCATAGTTTGGTTTTGATTGTGCGACGACGGTGAGCGTCGTAGCAAGAACGAACGCGAGGCACCCGGTTTTCATCAGCCTGGAAGAAAAAGACATAGTCATAACGAATGCTACCCAGGGACCCGGTGCCAGCTCCGGCCGTTTTTCAACAGGTACGCCATGTAGACAACAATCGCCAGATTGATCAGCAGCACACTCACGTGGAACCAGCTTACTCGGTGTACCAGATTGTAGATTTCAAATGGCAGATACATCGCGCCGGAAATCAGCGCAATCCACTCCGCCCAGGCCTTGGCATACCAGAGCCCGTATGCCTCCAGAAACCGCAGAAATGAGTAGGCCGCGGCCACTGCCGCCACGGCATACAATCTCGCCTCCGTGAGGGTGTCTGCCCAGTCCAGAAAAAGCTGGGCAAAGTGGCTATCCGGACTGATGTGCAGCAGCCGCAGCAAACCGTCGGCGATGTCCCACGGATCTTCCCGGTGAATGAGCAGGACGACGCCGACTGCGGCCAGCAACACCACCATGCCTTTAGCCAACTCGAACGTCGCAATGCTCCGCAGCACGGGCAGTTCGCTGCGATGCTCATGCCCCCCCGCCACTCCGGTCTGCGTCGTCGAACTCACTCTTTCTATTATCTCCCGCCTCGCAAAACCAATTGTTGCGCCGGGGTAAAGATTCGGGTACGAATCAACATCGTACTCACCAGCGCAGTCAGCCCGGACGCAGCAAAAATCATGGCTAAAACCACAAACTGATAGATCGCCGCGTACACCGGTCGCGCCCCCGAAAGCAACATTCCCGCCATCAACCCCGGAATCCAGACGATGCCCAAAGACCGCAGCGAATCAATGGCTGGAATCAGGCTGGCTTCAAAAGAGGCTTGCACGTACGGTGAGACGCTTATGTTGGCTTCCGCCCCGAGTGCCAGCGCGCTTTCAACTTCTCCGATGTGGGCCAGCACATCAGAGCGCAAGCGGTTCAGCGCCAATCCGTTAGTGTTCATGGCGTTCGCGATCAGCATACTACCCACCGGCACCAGCGACGTAATCGCAGTATCGATCACCCCAAGCCAGGTCATCAGGGCAATCACCGAGCCAGCCCCGCAAGCGATCGCCCAGATCGAAACTCGAAATGCATCCGGCATTCCCTTGGCGCGCCGGCCGGAGATCGATCCCGCGGCAACGATCATGGACGCCAGCAGGAGCACACTCGTCCAGCGCGGCCCGCGCAGCAGAAGCAGCAGGATTGACCCCACCGCGATGATCTGCACAATCCCGCGAACCATGGCCACCGCGGCTTCTCCTTCCAGGTGAATGCCGCGTCGGCGGGCCAGCAGCACCACCAGCAGCGCCGCCACGGCTGCAATCGCAGCCTGGGCCAAACCAAGTTGAAGTTGACCACTGATCCAAGCTCTAAGCATGCAGCACCTCACTCACCGCGCCAATGCGAACGATCCGCCCTGCCTGAAGCAGTAACGCCCGCTGCGCCAGCCGCTCCGCTTGCGCAGTGTCGTGTGTCACCATCACGCAGGTAAGCTTCTCGTCGCGCACAATTTTTTGAAGCAGCAATTCGACCTCTCGTTTGGAATCCTCGTCCAGCGCTGACGTAGGTTCATCCAGCAGCAGAACCAATGGAGAGTTCGCCAGCGTTCGCGCTACCGAAACCCGCTGCGCTTCTCCTCCGGAAAGGTTCGTGACATCGCGGCGGGCATAATCCTTGAGCCCAACCTGGATCAGCAGGTCTTCAACCAATTCCGCAGGGAGGGCCGTTCCTTCCTGGCGTGGCCCAAATCGAAGATTCTCTTCGACAGTGCCGGGAAACAAGAACGGGCGTTGCATGACCATCCCCAATTTCCGGCGAAGTTCACGCGGCGGGATCTGATGATAATCGACTCCTTCAACACAGACGGTCCCGCTGGTAGGTTCGTCGAGACGATTGAGCAGCCTGAGTAAGGAACTCTTCCCTGCCCCACTGGGTCCAACGATGGCAAGAACTTCTCCCGGGGTGACATCGAACGACACGTCTTCGATCAGGATTTTATTTTGAACAGTGCGACCCAGACGTTCAGCGCGCAGGATTGCCGGATTGGATGTCGGAGGCGTGCTCACGTGGTCTCATCAGCCTAGCATGAGCGGAGTGCTCGGGTGGGGACGGGCGCCCTCGCAAGCCTGCCCTGATCGAAGTCGAAGGGTTCAGGCGGAGCATAGCTCCGCAGCGTCTTCGCCCTACTTCGAAACCCTCCCCAGCAGCGCGGTAGCTTTCCAGAACCATGGACGTTCCCGCCTCCGCAAATAGCCTGGCATGGTCGGCTTCTTGTCCAGAATGCGCTGTGCCCACTGCCGCGCCTCCTGGTTGCGTCCCTGCGAGAGCAGAAAAGTCGCATAGTTGTAGTAAGTCTGTGACGCGGTCGAAATCTTCACCACTTCCTGGAACAATTCTTCCGCTCTTTGCGGCTGCCCGGTATTGGCGTAGGCATGGGCCAGCAGCGCCGCGGCAAGATGGAAGTCATACTTCGCATCCTGCGCCACCACCCGTTCCAGGTCCGGCACAGCAGCCGCGAAATCTCCCAGATGAACCTCGGCAATGCCGCGGCGGTAAAACGGATCGGGCGAATCGGTGCGCGATGACATCGCCTTGTCGTAACACTGGCGTGCCCGCGCGTACTTCCCTTCCTCCAGGTAAAGGTCCGCAAGCTCTTCGTAGTTTCCTGCCGATGGGTTGTCAAGAACCGCCGCTTCCAGTTCGTGAATGCGCCGGCGCCGGGGGAACGTCTTGAACGACTGGCTCATCAGGCCGGCATCGGGAATCACTTCGACCGCAATGTAAACCAAAGCCCCCAGCCAGCCGCCAATCAAGATGACGAACAGCCAAAAAGTATCGGGCCGCCGCCGGATGAAGTGAACGATTGCGAATCCCTGCAGCAGGATGCCCCACCACGAAAAGGCGAAATAAAGTAGTCCCATGCGCTCATGCGAACTATAGCATGCTGCGGAGAGCGGACACTCTTATCCGCCGAACCATGAGCCGAGTTCTCAATCGGCGTCATCCCGAACGAAGCCGTTCTTCAAGCGGAGAGAGGGATCTCGCGCGGATTCGCTCCTAGGCTGGAGTTTCTATGGGCTGGTTGGTAAGCTACATTCTCAGAGGATTGGGTGTCAGCATAGTGGAACAAAACCGCTCAATCTGTTGTCTAATTCAGCAGCCATGCATAAAAGTCTTGCCGTACTCGCTCTCCTCGGAGTGGTGTTCCTGCCGGCTGTCGCCCAGGAAACTACAAGAGAAAGAAGAAACCGGAGCTCGCCTGCACGTACCACTAAGTCAATCCTGAAGAAGCACCCATTTCGATGGTCCCCGAGGCCCTTGCAGGCTCGGCTTGCCCCCAAGGCCCGACAAAATTAGGGAGCCAACTATCGGGCCGCAGCATCCGCTAGCGGCTTGATTGCCCTAAGTTCTCTGAAATATTTCCGCTTGACCTGATGAACCGCGAAGGCGTCCTGCAGATTCAGCCAGAACTGTTCCGAAGTCCCGAAATACCGGGCCAGCCGCGCGGCCATCTCCGGTGTAATTCCCCGTTTCTCCCGGACAATGTCGTTGACCGTAGGCGGAGAAACACGAAGCTCGACCGCCAGCCGGTAAGCCGAGATGCCCATCGGCTCCAGAAATTCCTCTCGAAGAATCTCCCCCGGATGCACTGCCCATCCTGCTGGACCTTCATTTTTGATACTCACAATCACTCCATCCTCACAGTTAGTGATAATCCGTTATCTCTACATCGTAGGCATTGCCATCCCGCCACACGAAGCACACACGGAATTGGTCGTTAATAGCTATACTGTGCTGGCCTTTCCTGTCATGCCGAAGCTGTTCCAGCCGGTTGCCGGGAGGAACTCGCAAATCCTCCACGCTTGCAGCTGAGTTGAGCATGGCCAGTTTCTTTCTAGCTGCCGTTCGCAGATTCGCCGGAGGCATATGCTGACTTTTCCCTGTGTCCCAGAACTCCTTGGTGCTTTTGTCCGCGAAGCTCTTGATCACAAAACGTATATTAACGACTACCGTTAATAATGTCAAGCATTAAGCAACAAGCCGCGCCTTACGGCTGGCGGGTGTTGCTAACTACACAATTACCCGATTACCCGATCTCCAATGCTAGAATCACCTGTGGCAACCCCTTCCATTCGCCTGCTGGCCGCGGATATCGACGGCACTCTGCTCAACTCCCAATTTCTAATCTCGCCCATAGACCTCGCCGCCCTCCGCCGCGCCCAAGCCGAGGGGGTGGAAATCATCCTCGTCACTGGACGCCGCCATGCATTCGCCCTGCCCATCGCACAGCAACTGGGATTCGATCTCTGGCTGATCACCTCCAATGGCGCGATCACCCGCCGACTTTCCGGGGAGACCTTCCATCGCGACCTGCTTCCAGCCAAGACCTGTCTCACTCTGTGCGAAGCCATGCGCGAGTTCCGCGGCAACACCGTCCTGACTTTCGACAAGGATCTCAAGGGGGCCATCGTTCTTGAGCACATGCGCGAATTGAACGGCAGCATCCAGCGCTGGCTGGAGAAGAATCTGGAATACATCGACTTCGTTATTCCAATCGAGAACTCCCTGACCACCGATCCGGTGCAAGCGATGATGTGCGGCGCCATCGAGCGCATGCACGAAGCGCTGGCAAAGCTGGCCGCATCCGACTTTACCAAGGACATCACCGTGCTGCGCACCGAGTACCCCAAGCGCGATCTTTCCATCGTCGACATACTTAATCAGGGATGCTCCAAGGGCCACGCGCTGGAACGTTGGGCCAATTACCGTGGGATTGCGCGCGAACAGGTCATGGCCATTGGTGACAACTACAATGACATCGAAATGCTTGCCTTTGCCGGCCAGCCTTTTATCATGGGAAATGCATCGGAAGAATTGCGCGGACGCGGCTGGGCGGTAACCGCCTCAAACGATGAACATGGGGTGGCAGCGGCAATTGAGCAGGTATTAGGCGCCCGAATTGAGGCCTAACACCTGATTGCGCAAGTTCTCGGCGGCGGCTCGTTCTAACTTTACATGAAGCCTTGCATAAGATTGTTCGTCGCGATTAGCCTGTTCGGCCTGTGTTTGGCCTCCCATGCTACCGACATTGCCGTGCTGAACAACGGCTTCGCCATCCGGCACGAACGGCGCGAGGTGATCGGTTCGGTAACGCGTCTATACGTGAATGCGGATGGCGGCAGCTACGTCGATGTTCCCACCAGCGAAATCGAGCACTTTGAAAAAGATCTCACTCCCGCCTATGTAAACGTCAAGTCCGGCGCGAATTCGGCGAACCTTTCCGACCTGATCAGCGACGTCAGCGGCCGTCATCATCTGGACCCGGACCTGGTCAACAGTGTGATCCACGCCGAGAGTGGCTTCAACCCACATGCTGTCTCGCGCAAAGGCGCTCAGGGCTTGATGCAACTCATGCCGCAAAGTGCTTCCCGGCTTGGGGTTCAGGATGCCTTCGATCCCGGAGCCAACGTCGAAGGTGGCACGCGTTACTTGCGGCATTTGCTGGAGCATTACAACTTCGATCTGATTAAGGCGCTGGCCGCTTACAATGCGGGACCCCAGCGAGTGGAGCAGTATCGCGGTGTGCCTCCCTATTACGAAACTCAGGCATACGTGGCCCGGATCATCCGCGACTTCAACCGCAAGAAGATCGCCGAACGCAAGGCGGCAGCAGCAAAGAGCGCGGCGGTCGAGAAGAAACACGTCCGCGTACCCACCGGCAAACCGGCAAGTGCCGCGAGCAACCCCGATTCAACAGCCCGTGTGAACCGAATCGCTATCACCGTCCACTAAGTGCAGCGATGTAGGCGTGAGCGCCGTCACTCGTGCCGGCCCGAAGAACGAAATTCACCCCCGAAGACACGGAGCACAGGGAAAACGGCTGGGCGAAACGCCGCCTGAGGGTATTTTGCCCCAAGGCTTCTCCGTGTCTCTGTGCCTCTGTGGGGAGGTGTTCTGTTCTTACCCGCACCAGCGCTGAGCCTTTCGCCAAGCGCTTTTTGCAGTTTCCTGATGCCCTACGGTGGATTTCGCCCGCACAGTCATTTATGGTGGAGGATTGCCTTGCGCATCCACCACCGCGCCGTGGCAGAACCATTCATGAACAAAAAGCGCGCACTGATCTACGGTGTCGTTCTAGCCGTCCTCGCGGTTCTCGTCTACATGCAGTTCCGCCAGTGGCGCAACTTTGACTGGCGTAAGTTCCTCGAACATACCCGGGACCTCAGCTGGCTGCACGTCGTTTACGCGACCGCGCTGATTTACTTTGCCTATATCCTCCGCGCGGTCCGATGGAAGCTGTTCCTGCGCCCGGTGCGCCCAGACGCGTCGCTTGCCAGCCTGATCTCGCTGAACATGGTCGGCTTCACCGCGCTGGCATTGCTGGGGAGGCCGGGCGAATTGATCCGTCCCTACTTGATCGCGCGGCGGATGAATCTCAGCCTGTCGTCTCAGCTGGCTGTCTGGACGGTGGAACGCATCTTCGACATCGCGGCGTTTACCGTGATGATGGTCGCCGCGATTTTTCTGCCCGGCAAGCTGCGTGACTTTGCCGCTTCCCAGCCGGTGTATGGTCAGTGGCTGCACTTGGCGGGCTATCTTCTCACCGCGATAGTCCTCGGATTATTTGGCGTCGCCGCGGCCATCAACTACAACGGGCCGGCGATCGCCACTTGGATTGAAGACCGGTTCTCTCACCTCGCCCGCAATCTGGGTCACCGCGTCGCGCAGCGCATCCGCGAATTTGCCTCCGGCTTGAACACTATCCACAGCCCGGCTTCCTTGGTGATGATTTCCGCCGTTTCACTCCTCATGTGGTGTTGCATCGCGGTCACCTATAACGAAGTGACACACGCCTACGGATCGTACATGCAGGACATGGGCACCAAGGTGCTTCTGCTGATGGGGTCGAGCATGGTTGGCTCCATGTTGCAGCTTCCCGGCGTCGGCGGAGGCTCGCAACTTGCCACCATCGAAGCGCTCGATAAAGTCTTCCATGTCCCCAGCGAGGTCGCGGTCAGTTGCGGCATTCTGCTTTGGTTGGTCTGCTTCATGGCGGTCATACCGGTGGGATTGCTCCTGGCCCACCGCGAACGCATCTCGCTGCGAAAGGTATCGGAGGAAAGCCAGCACGAGCAGGAGATCGCCGCAAGCTAATACCGTGGACTTGATTAGGCCCGCACAAGCGAGGACGGTCGTGCCTATAACGCCGCCAACCCATTGACATCCGCACTCGCAAAGCTCTATCGTTCGCACCGGACAATGAACGTCGTCGAGGCAACGCGGCGCTTTGAGCAATGGCTGGGCAAGCACACCGCCATCGTTCGGCCGGATCTCCAGCTGAAGCACCGCAGCATGGCGGAGTCGGTGTTTCCGTTTCTCCGGGCAACTTTTTATCGCTGGATGCAGGTCTGGCCGGAGGTGTGTCCGGACCTGGCGAAAGCCCCACGCCTGCTTGTCGTCGGCGATCTGCACGTGGAAAACTTCGGAACTTGGCGCGATCTCGAAGGCCGCCTGGTTTGGGGAGTCAATGATTTCGACGAAGCCGCGGTGCTTCCTTACACCCTCGACCTGGTTCGGCTGGCGGTGAGCGCGGCGCTGGCCATCGACGCAGGTCATCTGAACCTGAAAGTGAAAGACGCATGCGATGTGATCGTCCGGGGATATCAGGAGTCGTTAGCCGAGGGCGGTTGTCCTTTTGTGTTGGAAGAGCATCACCCGTTGCTGCGTGAAATGGCCACCGGAGAACTCCGTGATCCGGTTCACTTCTGGGAAAAGATGGACAGTTTGCCCAGATTCACCGGAAAAGTTCCAGGCAGCGCCCGCAAGACACTTGAGCGGGTCATGCCGGAGCGTGGCGTCAGCTACCGCATGGTGCGGCGTGTAGCCGGACTGGGTAGCCTGGGCCATGTGCGGATGGTCGCCATTGCCGAATGTCATGGCGCAAAAGTCGCTCGCGAGGCCAAGGCGATCGTCCCGTCGTCGGTGTATTGGGCAGAGGGTCGCACGGGGTCGCACGAAATCCTATACGAGAAAATCATCGCGCGAGCGGTCCGCTGTCCCGATCCCTTTGTGGGGTTGCGCGGCGATTGGATCGTGCGGCGGCTGTCTCCCCACTGCTCACGAATCGAGCTCAGCCTGCTGCCCGCCAAACGCGACGAACTCCGCCTGCTGCATGCCATGGGCCGGGAAACGGCCAACATTCATCTCGCTAGCCCGAAGATGCGAAAGGAGATTCTCCGCCATCTCGGCCGGGCGAAATCAGGGTGGTTGCTCGCGGCCGCGAAGGACATGGTGAAGGCAGTCACCAGCGATTGGCGAGCGTGGAAGAAGTCAGAAGCCAGCGGGAGGGGATAGTTGAGTCTCTCGTCGTCACTATCGTATTCAAGGGGTGAGCTTGAATATCAGACAGTCGCCGGGGGCTTGACCACCGAAAGTCGCTCCGTAGAGATTGCCATGGGCATCCCAGAGCAAGTTGCCGAATCCGGGATTGGCTCCGTCCGTTCCACCGGTGAAGCTGTATAGCCCGGTCTCCTTGCCGTTCTTATCTAACTTGAATATCGTCCCGCACCCGACGCCATTTGCGATACCGCAGTTGTTGTTGTTTATTCCACCGTAGTACGTAGCGCCGTAGAGATTTCCTGCCCCGTCTCGGACCAAGCCGGAGTATGGATTTACTCCATCGCCGTTCATTCCAGTGAAGCTGTAAAGCACAGTTTCCTTGCCGCGCTTTGTCACCTTGAAGACGGTCCCGTTGTCGCCGTAAGCACCACCATAGGCAGTCGTGCCATAGAGATTCCCCTTGACATCAAGAACGAGACCAGCAAGAGGGTGGGCACCGTCGTTCCCTTTAGATGTGTCGAACCTGTGCAGAATAGTCTCCTTGCCCTCCTTGCTCACCTTGAACACAGTTCCGCATCCTACTTGGCACGGACCGGTGCCGCCCGCCAGTGTGGTTCCGTAGAGGTTTCCCTCATTATCCAGGACTAACCCAGCCTCGGGAAATTCGCCATCGCTGCCTTCCTTGAATCGGTAGAGCACGGTTTCCCGGCCGCTCTTACTGACCCTGAACACTGTCCCACAACCGCCGCAGCCCGAACTTCCCCCGCCGCTGGTTGTACCATAAAGATCTCCCGCCGCATCCATGACTAAACCTGCGTACAACGGCCAGGACCCATCCGTACCCGCGGCGAAGCTGTGCAACACGGTTTCCTTGCCCCCCTTACTAACCTTGAAAACCGTCCCGCAATTGCACGATGCGGTACCGCCCGTCTGGGTGGTTCCATACAGGTTCCCAGTCTTGTCCATGGCTAGCCCAGGGTTGGGAAACCCGCCATCAGCCTGACCGGTGAAGGCGTA
>Ga0206847_10112_pt1 | contig 10838 bp, 3 predicted proteins | sample Alteio_BWOrgCont_17_FD_152880 | JGI IMG/M metagenome (GOLD analysis project Ga0206847, IMG submission 152880) | Enriched cells from forest soil in Barre Woods Harvard Forest LTER site, Petersham, Massachusetts, United States -... | ecosystem: Environmental > Terrestrial > Soil > Temperate forest >... | reverse complement strand
CCAATGGCGAATTGGCAAGGTACGAATAGGCGGCCACGTTCGTACCGTCCGAGATACGGGCAAGCCGCGAGGCCGGGTCGTAGGCGTAACTATTTATTTCAACAGGCTATTAGGGATTGCATTTGTACCGCCGTGCGCGATCAAGAGCTTTACCATCCGCCCGTCCGATTTCTTTTGAGCATAATCAAGAAGATTTGCGTAATTTTTCCCGCCTGGCAAATTGCATTCGGCTCCGGCGTTGCAGAGTAATTCAGCAATCTTATAATGATCAGCCCAAACAGCATTACAAAGTGGTGTAATCTTTCCCAGATTTGGTCGCATAGTTCCCTCATTCACTGGTGCACCGGCGTGGAGCAACAGAACGACCATTTCCTCATCTCCCTTGATCGCAGCGATTCCCAACGGAGTCACGTCGCCCCAGAGGTCTCCCATTAGCAACACCCTTTTTGCTAGTAACGGGTCTTCCCTGATCAGCTTCTTTGCAATCTCTCTTCTGCCGAGCTGGAGTGCGGACACCAAATCGCATGGATAGCCCGACGCTAGAATAACATCACAGACATTGGTATAACCAGATTCAGATGCTTCCTGTAACGGGGTCTTCCCCCACAAGTCCTTGATATTGAGGTCCGCGCCTCCTGCTATCAAGACGCCCGCGATCACACCATTAGTCACCAAATGCATTGGCGTAAACCCGTTATAGGCAACAGCGTTAACATCCGCCTTTTGTTTAATAAGCCATCTCACCGTGTTTGTCATTCCGAATTCCGCCGCGTAGTGCAACGGCGTGCAAGCTGACCAGTCTTTTTTCGTAATCAGCGTAGGTGAATGTTTGACATATTCCAACGCCTTTTCATCCGGCCCATTTCCGATAATCCAGGAAAACTCGTCACGGCCTCTGGCGTGCATTATGGTGACCAATATCATTATCACGCTTATTGTCGATTTCATATGATTATCTAAAACCGTCGTTTTATATTGCGATGAACATTGACGATTGATCCCTCGGACACATCGACCGGCTGTTTTCATGGAAAGTGCATATATATCCCCTTGCTGTTTCCACATTGACAACATGCCCAACCCAATACCGTGGAACTTCGCGCAGCGTTTCCAAGGACCGGGATTACATCGCGCGGCGCAACCCAAAACAGCGGTTTCGTTTCGGTAGTTAGCATTTCTGGCGCGTACGGCGCGCCATAATGCCACCTATTAACGGCGTTCATGACCCCGGCGTTTGAATAAACCCTGACTTCGCCGACACAAGACCGTAACAGCCCGATTGTTCCGGGTTTGCCGGTCCACATGTCTTGGTCGTCGACCCCGACATTGATTCCTGGATTTGCGAATCCGGCCTCCCACCATTCCATGTTGTCCATAGGATCATACGGAGTCGGCTTGCCGTCGCAGCCAAAATAGAGCGCAATTACGCTCACATGAGTGACAGCGACTTCCGTCTCAGTAAGGTTTCCGAAACCAAAATGCCAATAAACATCATATCCTCCGCATCCAGTCAGACCTTTTCCCATCGCTGTGTTGAAGGTGATCGAAAAATCCCCGCCATAGTCAATATAATCAATTGGTTTGTTATAGGCGAACGAGTACAGATTGTCACCACCAGACTCTTCAATCGGGTCGATACTTAGCCAACGACCGGTTCCCGAACAGTAATAGCGTGACCCGTAATATATCAAATCGGTCTCGTTATCCAAGTACTTCGTCGAAAAGCGAATCGGGTTACCAGAAGCAATGCTACCTGATATGCGAATAACCTCCCCGAACGGCGAATACTCATACTGGGCCGCGACGAGACCATTGCCCGCCCCGACCAAAGTCGAAATGTTTCCATTGCCGTCGTATGTGGTAAAGTCAACACCATTTGTACCGGAACCCAACTCGATCAAGCCGCCGACTCCTCCCGCCATTTCGCGAGTTCCGGAAAGATCGGACCCCCAATAATAGTTATGAATAACAGCCCCACTTTGTCCATTAATCTCAGCCATTAGGCTTTTGCCGGCATAAATAAACAGATTAGTACTAATAGGTATCCAATCCGTTCCGCTGTTGGTGGACACGATTTTGCGAACGCGCCGCCCCAAATAATCATATTCGAAGTCCAATCTCCTTTGCGCTGTTATGGGAATAGTGGAAACGTTGGTCATTGAAATCAGCCGGTTCTCCGCGTCCCAACCATAAGTCCATAGCGAATCGCCGGTCATGTTACCGTCAGCATCGTAGGAGAACGTTTGGTTCGATGGTGGCAACAGAAAGTTCCCGTTGATATTCGTAAGAATGTCGGAATTCGTTCCCTCGTATAGGACAGCAAGGTTGGTAACGGATTGAAAAACCGCACCGGATGCATTATTGAATGGCAGTTGAGCGCGGAAGTAATTCCCCTTCCGGTACGTTGGCTGATTGTTTACAGTTACGTTCGCCGTGTTGGTCGCGACGCCAATGATATCCGCCGCGCCGGGTACAGTGCGGGCGGTATACTGATTCAAATTATTGGCCGTGTAATTTTCGTAGCGCAGATTCGCCCCGAATTGATCGCCGCCGGCGGAAGAGGTTGTGCGGTTCCCGATATTGTCGAAATTGTAGCCGGACTGCTGGCCGGCGACGACGGTACCGTCGGGCCAGTACTTTATACCTGACGTCACCTGGCCAAGCGTGTCGTGTCCGTAAAGCCAATACGTGCCATCGGCGTTTGTCACGCTTTTGCGCTCGTCCGCAGAGTCGTACGTGTAGCCGTGAGAATCCAAAATAACGGACGAGGCATTGGCGCTGCTTATCGAAGTCAGCCGGTTCAGATAGTCGTAAGACTTCGTCGTCGTCATGCGCAATGAGTTCACGTTCGTAAAAACAATCTGGCTTACAAGCGGCGAGTTTGCAAGGTACGAGTATGTGGCGGAATTTGTGCCGTCAGAGACGCTCGACAACCGTGAGGCCGCATCGTATCCGTAAAGCGTCTTGGCTAGCGTGGCCGAGTCGATGGCGGCGAGAACGGTCCGCCGAAGCAACGAATCGTATCCGTTCGTAACGGACGCCCCGCTCAGCGGTCCTCCGGAACAGAATTCGATGAGTGGTTGATTCTGGTCGTTGAACGTGAGCGTTGTAACCGCCGTTCCGTTTGTGATAAAGATTTGGCGACCTCGCCGATCGTAGCCGTAGCCGAGACTCGGCGTTGCACCGTCGTTGTAATTTACCGTCGCTAGATCACCAGCGTAATTGTAAGTGTACGTTGTGTTTGTGCCGCGCGCCCAAAGGCGGCTTGCGGGGCGTTCTGCACCGGTATATGTATATGATGCCCCGACGGTACCGCCGTTGTACGTTTTACTCGAGAGGAGGCCGCGGTACGCGTCGAATGCCCACGTTGTGACTCGCGCCCCCGTGTTCGAGGCAAAATTGGTCCAATTGGTCGTCGTAGTCATTCGATTCTGCGCGTCGTAGCCATAGCCAACGGGATAAGTCCGCGAGCCGAAAGTTTGCTTGAGATGCCCGGTCGGAAAATATAAATTTGTTACGGTCGCGCCATCTGGTAAGGTGGAACCGGTGGCTCGGCCTGTTGTGTCAAAATAATTGCTAGTGACTTCGGCACTTACGCCGGAGCTGGGCGACGGTGTCGTAGTGCTGTTGATACGGTCAGCATTGTTAAATGTGTAGGTGGTCGTGCCGTTGCGGGCGTCCGTCACGATGTCTTTCCGGCCGTGGGAATCAAAGCCGTAGATCGTGCCGCTAATCTGGCTGCCGGTTGAATTATAACTCGTTGTTGAAGCCGGCTGGCCGTACTGATAAACGCTTAGCGTATAGGAGCCATCGGGAGCGGTATTCGTCACGTAACGGTAACCGCCTGTGCCGTAATGAGTCCACTGGCGATTGGTTAATCCGGTGTTCACGGCGACACTATTCCATACAATATTCCAAGTGATCAGGCCGTTGGTGGAGGTTTCCACTGTGGAAATAAGATTTGATGACGCGTTGCCGTTTGTGCTCCACACGTAGGTTTGACTTCGCTGGACGTAGTAGCCAACCCCGGAATCAAACACAGTGTCGTTTGTCACATAGGTGATACGGTCGGTGCCGTTGAAATCTATGTTCGTATTGCGGTTCATATCGATAGCGGTGTATTGGCGTTCTCCTTTCGCGCTATAAGCATAAAGTGTGGAAACGCCATCCGGGTCGATGACGTTCGTCACTTCGCCCAGCCCATTGAAATAGGAGACCGAAAACGGGGGCGTTCCAGAATTGGTGGCGTAGATCGTTTTGTATTGCCGGCCGACGCCATCGGTGTAAGTCTTGGTCCATTCGTTGGTGCCGCCACTGGAGGTCAATTTTACTGCGAGCGTGTATTGGCGGTAGGGTCCGCCGGAACCGTCCGGCTCGACGCCGTATTGGTATTGCATGGGGGCGACGGCGGTGCCGCTGACGGACTGCGACGTGCCGTCGTAATTGTAGAACTGAATTTGCGTGCCGCCGTCGGGATTCACGTTGGTCATGCACAAGGGGTTGCTGGTGCTGCCATAAGCGGTTGTGGTCACGCCGTTTAGGGCGTTGGTTTGACTAACGACCCGGCCGAGTACATCGTACTGCGACTGGCTGAGGGTGATGACGCTGTTGTCCGAGCCGATGCGTTGTTGGACAAGCGTCCGGCCCGCGCCGTCCAGGATATTGGTGATCGTGAGGTTCGTGGAACCCCGGCTCGTGGTGACGGCAATCTGCCGCCGCAATTGATCGTACGTGTAGCTGGTCAGGACGCCGTCCGGGTCCGTCGTGCTGTCAAGGCCGCAACAGTCATAGTTTACAAAGTTGGTGCGCCCGGCCAGGTCCGTCGAGAAGTAGTTCTGACCGTATAAATCGCTGGTGGAATAGGTGTACGTGTCCTCGGAAAGCGTGGTGGTGACCGCGTAATTGGCAATGGCGGAGACGGTTCGGGAGACGATCCGGCCCAGGCTGTCCTGGACGGTGATCGTCCGGGTGCCGTTGATGATCAGAGTGGGATAGCCCCAGTTATCCGGCTGGCCGGTCGAGTTGGTGGTGATGATGCCGGTCACATTGGTCGAATAATCATAGAGGGAGCAGGTTCCATCCTCGTGCGACTCAAAATGAGTCATTCCATTGCGCGGGTCGGAGGACGCGAAACCGGGACCGTCAGTGTCACCGTCGTACTGGCCGTAAAGCTGTTTAATCGAGATCAGATTGGCCGGGTCGTTCCACAAAGCGCCGGGATTGGGACAGCGCTGGATCGTGGTTGTCCCCTTTATCGAATTGCGGGTTTGGTAGGTGCGCGACACCTCCTGGAGCGTCCAGCTTGACCCGTTGTACACGGGAAGCGACACCACGGTCTTGGTGGGCATCCACGGGTTGTTCGTGTCGCCGGGGTCGTTGATGCCGTCAGTGGCGTAGGTCAAAGAGTAGTAATAGTCGGTTTCCTGGCAGTGATCGGTGAGGGGGTTGGGGACGGAGCCGGCGGCGGGAGGCGGGTTCGTGCCGTAGGCGGTATATTCGGTGGTTTTGCGGGCCAATCCGTCGCAAACGTAATACACCCAGTTTCCGTTCGGGTAATCAATCCGCTGGAGCAGAGCCGCGTTGCTGTTGGTGGGCAGAGGGGTCTGGTACGTGTAAGTCGTGGTTTGGGTCACGGAGCCGCTGCCCTCGATCTTTTGGATGGGCATTTTGTTGGTTATGCCGGAAAAGTACTGATAGGCGTACGTCGTGGCGCGGAGCACTTGGTTGCTCGAACTGGTTTGGGTGTAAAAATTCGTGATGGCTGAATTCGTCGCATTGGCGGCGCGCCAGGTGGTGACGGTGGTGACGCCATCGGGTTGGACCAGCGCGCAGCCGGAGTTTGTGGCCGCAAAAGTGTAGATATTGGTCTGGTTGGCCATTCCGGATTTAATGTCGGTAATGTAAAGGGCGTTGGAATTTGTGGAACCGTTGGGGTTCTTTATATCCCACGTTTCAACGGGCGAGCCGGTGAGGGTCGCCAAGTGGGTTGTCCCGTTGGTGCCGGTTATGTTTGCGGCGGGGAAGCATTGGAGTTGGTATTCGTAGGCGCTGAGATTCGTAAGGTTAACAACGCCCTGCGGCACCATGACCTGCTGGAGGTAGCCCGTCGTCGAATTCGTTACCACGCCTACGACCGTGCGCTGGTACGGCAACATCAACGCGGCCGGGGTCGCCAGGGTGCTGGAGGGGGCGTTCGCTTTCAGCCAGATGAACCCGGCTTTCTGGGTGGGGTCGCCGTCCCCAAGGTTGAGTCGGAAGTCGAGATTGTTATTGACGGTGCTGTTGGCCGCCGTGCCGCTGGCGAACGCGGCGGTTCCCCCGCAGCCCTGGCACTGGCTGCAGCCGCCGCCGCCGGACGACCCGCCGTCACCTGGTGGAGGGAATGGCGGTCCCCAGCCGCTGGAGCTGGTATCGCAGGAGGCGTCCCAACCAAAGTTGACGACCGCTATGGCCATTGCGGTCATCTCTGATGGATCGTAGCATGGCGGACAATCGGCGGTTTCCTGCGCCGACAGGTGGATCGTGCCAGGTTCGAGCGGATAGAAATAGCATGCCATTATGGTATTTGTACTGCCAACTACGATAACGTAAACTTGATTGGAAACAAATTGCAAACTGCCGGTGTATGTGCCCGGGGTTTGGTCGCAGTTGGTTCCCCCGGTCCAGAAAGCCCCGGTCCCATAAGACCCCATGACAAAGGGACATGGGCCCACGTTTATAGTCGTGCCCGGGTCGTGGTACAGGAAAGCGGGACAAGGGCTGTCGTACCAAGTATAAATTCCGGGAAGCGTGACGGTGGCAGAAACCCATGGCTGGGCCGCTTTCAAGGCGTTCGCAAAGGCGGAAACCGCGACCAATAACGCGATAAGCGCCGTTCTCGCCGCCGAAACGCGAGGGCAGAGCCATGGGCCAATGACCGGCGGCATCAGCGTGGGGGCGGATGGTTGTGCGCGTTTATTTTTCAACGTGGCGCTGGTTTTCGGCGGGACGCCAAAAACGGCGGGCGGCACGGTCGCGCTCCCCGGGACCGGGGGCGTGGCGGAATGGATGGTGGTCGGGTTCATGGGTTTGGTAGGCGCGTAAAAGTGGCGGGTGGGTTATTTCAGCGGGGTGTAAACTTGGAGGCCGATGATGCCGTTGGTGTCGGAGCCAATGTTGCAGACATTGAGGTTGATGCCTTGCAGCCATTTTAGGTAATCGTTGGCACCGCTACCACAAATTGAATTCGTGGTCCAGTTGCCGAGGTCCCCGACGTCGTATATGCCGTTGCCATTGCTGTCTTTCAAATAGTCGCCGATGCCGTCGCCGCTGGTGCTCAGGGGCAGGCCGTTGGTGCCGAGGGCGACGTAGTGGTAGGCGAGGCTGACGCGGTTCGTGGCGTCGGGCACTTGGTTGGTGGTGACGGTGTAGTGGTAAAGTCCGATATTCGCGGCGTAGGTGTTGCCATTGGTGATCAGGGGGCTCGTCGTTGGTTGGTAATAATTGCCCAGCGGACCGGTCACCCAGGCCAGGGTCGCCACGGTATCGCCTCCGCGCAAGGTGCCGTACGCCGCTCCATTCAGGTAGGCGTTCGTGAGGAAACTGCTGTTCAAGACCGTGGCGCTGACGCCGTCGAAGGCGTTGTTGAAGTTGGTCCAGGCCGGAGTGCCGGAAATGAGGAACTCGACGGTGTTGTTCGTGCCGGTGAAGAGGTTGTTGTAGGTGGTGAGTTGGGCGGTGGACCACGCCTGGAAATTGGGGCGGTGAAAGAGGTTGTTCTCGAGCCAGATGGTGGTGCCGGTGTTGGCGGAGCCGCTGGTTTGCTTGAGCTGGAATTCACCCCCGGCGCAGTAGATTTCGCAATCGCGCAGGGTGAGGTTGTTGATGGCCCAGGTGCTGGAGGTGGCGGTGTAATCGATGGGCAGTACGGTTGCGGCTCCCTGCGGGCTGGCGATGGTGGTGAAACGGAGGTACACGTTGGGATTGACGGTGACGGTCGGCTGATACGGATTGATGGCGGTCGCCACGTTAACGGCATTGGCGGGGATGTAACCGCTGAGGAGATTGAGGGACTGCTCCTGAATGGCGTTGTAATAGACGAGGTAGTTTTGGGTGTTGGGCGTGCCCTGGGAGAGCAACTGGCTGCCGTTCTGCGGCCAAATCCCGCCGCCGTAATAGGCGAAGGCCACGCCATTCGTGAGCAGGAGATTGGCATTGGTAATGGCGCAATAGCCGATAAAATCGGCCGGCGTATAATGGAATCCGTAATCGAGCGTGCCCGTATTGTCACGCTGGGCTTCGGGTGAGAGGATGGTGTCGGCGGTGAAAGTGACGTTCGACAGGGTGACCGGCGGGTAGGTGGTGCGGAGGGCGAGGTCCGCGAGGGTGGCGGCGCTGAGATTAGTTGTGCCGGCGGCGCGGTAGGGGCTGTTATTGGCGAGGTAATAATTCCCCGCGCCGACGGATTGGAAGAGGCCGCTGTTCGGGACGCTGGAATAGTACACGGAATTGGTGTTTACGGTGACGGACGGGCTGCCGCTGGTGCAGTGGAGGAGATTGGTGGCTTGGATGAGGGAATTCGTGAGGTCGAAATAGGACAGTTGAGAGCTGGTGAAACCGACGAAGGACGCGGGGCCGAGATCGGCGGTGACGTGTTCGCCCCGGATGGTGAGGGCGGTGGAATAGAGGGTGAAGGCGAGGCCGTTGGTATTGACGGTGTTGGTCTGGCAGATCAGGACGTTGTGGAGGCCGAGATTGGTGGTGCCACTGTTGGCGGTGATCGGATGGGTGCAATTCACGAATTGGCAGTCCCAGACATCCACGTTGGGCGAATTCGCGGAAAAGGCGTTGAACGTGTAGGAAAAGCGAATGTTGCTGATCGACCCGCTCAGATTCCACTGGAGCGGGGTGGTGACAATGAGATTATTGTTTCCGGTGCTGCCGGAAATCTGCTGGCCGGCGGTGTCGTCGTGCATAGAAGTAATTATAGCCATTCTATACGGCGCAGTGAGGCAAATGAGATTGCTGTGGATGGTGGTACCACCATTGGTGGCTCCGGTTTTGATAACGGTACCGCCTTCTATAGTTGTGGTGCCATAGAGATCGAGGGTTCCGCTGACGAAGTAGGTCGTGTCACTTTGAAATGTTACGTTAGTTAAGGTACTTACTATGGTATTGTAGTCCAACACCAAGCCATGTTTGAACAGGGGGGCTTTGGCGAGGAGTAAGGGAGTGGCTTTCGTGGCGGCGAGTCTCCGTGGCGGGAGGGTGGGAGCAATGTTTGCACGCGCGACTTGCGGAGACGAGGAGGATGGCGTATAGGTACTGCCGGTATAGGGCGGAAGATTTTCAAGCTCGGTGGCGATGGCGGAAAGCGGAATTTCCTCGACGAGGAAATTCCTACCAGAGATATTGAGCCAGCGTTTGAAAGTGGGAGTCAGGGGTGTGCCATCGCCAGCGACGAAGGCGTGGCCGGGTCCCATTTCCATGGTGCCGGAGAAATTGAGAGTTTGATCAACGAGTCCAACAGTGGCATTGGTTTCGGAGTTGATTTGGGGCGTGGGCGACTCGCTGAACTCGGTCCAGACTTGCAGGCGGAGATTGGGACCAAGGGTATCGGGCGGGGGCGGAAGTTGTTGCCTTAGAATGACATCCTGCTCAAAATTTCCTAGACCCACATGGTAGCAGAGGTCGGCTGAGAGGCCGTAGAATGCGTTCGTGAAAAGCACGGCGTTATTAGCGGGTGACATGGAGCTTGCGCCGTTGGTGGTGGATGAGGTCGCGGAATACAACAGGCTGGCGGAGGACAGCACCTGGCCGATGGAATTGGTCACTTCACCGATAACGCTGCTATTGGTACCATCGAAATAAGCGATGAAAAGGGGATTGCTACGCAGGTGCTGGCCATCCGGCGTGACGAGATGGATGGCGTTGGAGGAATTGATGTTAGCGTTAAAGTGAACGCGGCTCTGAAGGTTGGTGGCCTCCCCGCCATCGGCAGCGATGCTAATGGCTGACGAAGAGGCCGCCCAAACGCCATTGCTTAAAAAACTCAAACCCGTGGCTATCTCGACATACGTATTTGTACGGAGGACGGTACTGCCGTCGGCTTCCGTGCCGGAGATGACGCGCCGCATGACGCGTTGGTGGGCCGACTGAGAAATGGCGGTGTAGGTGGAAGCGGTGTCGATGGATTGGGCGTGAATGGCGGGCGCGAGGGTAAGGAGGAACGCCGCCAAAGTGAAAATGGGACGGATAGGAAGGATAGGACGAATAAGCGCGGCGGCTTGAGTGACCGTAGATGAGGTGATGTTGCGGGAGGGGGTGGGGTTATATATATAGCGAGTTTTCATAATTTACCTCTCGGGATGACGGAACCAAACAGGAAAATTTAACAGGAGGAAACAGAGAGAACAGAGAACCAAAAAGAGGGGGCGACGATCGCCAGGGATTTGGATGGCGGGAGACAAGACGGGCCTGACGCCAGGCTCATTCCCGAAGCGAACTGGCGAACCGCTTACCGCTAACTTAGACCCGACCCCACCACGCGCTCATAACATCCGCACACCAATTGCCCGGTTTCTGAAACGGGGGATTTCCGATCTCTTTATTTGTGTGACTGTTTTAGCTTGTATCAGGCTTGGGGGCGGGTGGCAATAAAAATCGTAAATAATTGGAAATATTTTTAGGCAGTGTCTCGACCTGGTAGCGATAGACCACAACCGTTCACGGGTAACGCGCCAGCAACGTCTCCGATTGCGCCGCAACCCGGCGCGGACGGCGCGGCGCGCCATCCCTACCAACTTAGGACATCATCTAATTTTGATTGGATTTGCGGAGGCTCCGGAGGTGTGCTACCG
>Ga0206847_10405_pt1 | contig 10855 bp, 5 predicted proteins | sample Alteio_BWOrgCont_17_FD_152880 | JGI IMG/M metagenome (GOLD analysis project Ga0206847, IMG submission 152880) | Enriched cells from forest soil in Barre Woods Harvard Forest LTER site, Petersham, Massachusetts, United States -... | ecosystem: Environmental > Terrestrial > Soil > Temperate forest >... | reverse complement strand
ACCTCGGGGGATTCTCAGTAGCGGTTTGGGCCCTGGGATCAGGAGAAAGTTTGCCGCGAGGAAGCTGATGCTCCCCTTATCACGCAAATCTATGGGGTTTAGGTCCGTAGTTCGCAAGCCACGTCAAGCAATCGAACCAGCGCAAAAGGGATACAACGAACGAGTACAGAATGCGCAAACCAGTTAATGTGATGACTGATATTTATGATGACTCAGGCACGGTTGTCAACGAAAATCTCCCCGACGCGAGTGATATTGATCGACCCCGAGTTTGAAAACGTCTGTGCCCGCAGAAGCACGCCTGATAGCGCCTGGACGAGGCTTAAGGGCAAGATTGCCCGAATGGCCGAACCCGCTTTCATCTTCGCCATAAACCGTCCCCAGTAAGACCCTGCCATCACACGATCATGGACGCAGTAGATACGTTAGAGACGGCCATGTTCGCCGGAAAGAGGAAGTTTAGTGAGAGCTGTATCTACGAGCATAAGGCTGCTGGTGTCGTGTGGCCAGAACGAATGGGCATTCGCGTGAATGCAAAGATGCGCGCACAGGCTTGAATTGGCGGTGCGACGCAGAGAAGTTGGCCAGGAAAATCGAACTGCCTGCCAAACCCATGGAGCTCCTCGATGAGAGGGTTTCGGGTGCCAAAATCATCGTTTTTCTGTGCAAAATGATCCGATTCCGCCCGAAAATCTGCGTTTTTCAGGGTCTTCTATTAACTACTAAGGCACTATGTAATTCTTGCATCTTGCTTGTTATCAGAGGTTTGCGAGGCTGAAGAACATGAAAAAACGGCTGATCACTGTTTAATCAATTAATTAAACTGGTAGTGGCTCGCAAAAATGCTCCCTTTCCATGCCAGACGCGACCCCTTGCGGAGACGCTTTTTCTTGAGGCTGGCGGTTTGGCGGCCTGAGATTTTTCTCCGCTCGCCCCCTCTATTGATAGTGTGCGCGCTGGGACCTTAATTATCTGCAAACTCTGGAGAAAAATTTTGGCAGGACAGGCAAATTGAGTAGCCTCGGTCCTCCGGTCCGACCAAACCATTCAGCCCCAGAAAACAGATGCCAAAACAAACCCGTGTCCCATGAAACCTCCGTGGATATATAGTCTCCACACTGATGTTTTGACCGAAAAGATGCCGTTCAAACGGGCTACGGAGCATTCGAGGATAAGCAATGGGATTTACGCGTGGAAGTCGACGCATTGCAGGATGGGTGATCGTTTCCTTCTCCGTCGCCGCATGGACGGTCGGCGTTACCGTTCATGCTGGACGATTCGTCCATGCGGATGAAACGCCGGCGCCATCGGTGCGTACCATCAAGCTGGGTACCGCGCGCCAGGGCTTGCTTTACGCAATCACTTTGGGAGTGAAGGATCCCGCTCAACTCCAGGGGAACGATTCCGTCCGGGTGACCGTGAGCGATGCGCAAGGTGCGGTTGGATCCAAATGGCTGCACTCGGCCGACCTCGACTTTTATCTGACCGTTCGCCCTCGCGCAGCGGGCCCGATTACTGTGAACCTTTCTTCCTCGTCGGCGCACATGCCGGAGATCAGCGCGACCTTGAGCAGCATCCTCCAGGCCCATGCCGGCCTGCCAGGAAATTTTGCAGCGGTGCATCGTGGCGTCATTGCCGCAGCGCCCAACGGCACGTGGCAAGAGGCTCAGCCATTCGAGCTGGGGCAGACTATTTTTGGAAGTGACGACGAAAGGCCTTACGCCCCATCGAATTCCGAAGACGGCTACGCAGCAATGCTGAAAGGTTTTCAGTGGTTCCGATTCATATTCCGTGAAAAAACGCCGCGCCTGGTTTACTTCGTTCTGAACGTGACTGACCGGGACGTACCGTTCGACATTGATATCTTCCAGGCCGGCAAGGATGCAACGGGAAAGCCCGACATTGTTCCCTTCTCTGCCGGTGAGTTTGTTTATCAGGTTGAGGCTACCCAAAATTATCCCGGACTCTACAAATTCCGCACACGCATTCTTCAGCCGGACCAGGAATATTATGTGCGAGTAGCTGCCAATCATCCTGCATACCAGTTGCACACCTACCAATATTCTGTGCCGCCGAATTCCGATCCGCATGAAGCGGTACGCGCAGGGATGGATTTCCTCGTGAACATGGGCGACACCTGGCTGTCGAACACGCCTCGCCGTGGCGCGGTTGCATTGCGCACAGTGATGCAGCATTCCGAGACGCAGCTTTGCATCGCGTGCCATCCAACGCAATTCACCACACGCGGATATTTAAAAGCGGTCCAGAATGGCTACGCTCCAACGCAACGCGCGGGGCTTGAGTTTCTCGCCGATCGCATTTACAACAACGCCAGGCCGTTGTATGGCGAACCCGATACCAACTGGGTCCGCGTGATTTATACCGCACGCACAGTGTCCAGCCGGCTGCCACTCATCGCGCATGACTTCGAGCAGAATGTTACTCACGATCCTCCTCGCAATAACTTTGAGTTGCCTTACGCTCGGTTCCTGAAGATTCATTACAAGGGCCTGACTGTGCTGCCGGGAGATGAAGCTGACGGCTGCGAACCGGATGTGAGCCCGTTTGAAATCGCGCTGCAAAGCTGGCAGACATTCGACCTTGCTTATAACGAAACGCACAATGCAGATTGGCTGGCCGAGCGAGACCATGTGGAGAGCCTGGCGCTGCCGGACGAGCCGAAAAACGTTATCGATTTAAATTGGAAAATCCAGCTTTTGTCCGCATTAGGCCGCGAGAAATATTCGTCGCAAATCAGCGCATTGATTGACAAGCTTTACGAATATGAGACTCCTGAAGGCGCATGGCCGTATCCCTTCGATAAGAAAGCAAAGCCGGCGGATTTTGTTTCGTATCATGCGGTACTTGCGCTAGCTGAAGCTGGTCGCAGGCCTGAGACCGACGAGCATTTGGCACGGGCGGTTAAAGCCATGCTCGCCGCGCAACGGCCTGAAGGTAGCTGGGAAGGCGATCCTGTATATCAGGGTTTCAATACGCCCTTCAGAGCAACGCAGTTTGCCGTGATGGCCTTGTCTACACTGTATCCGGGAACAACAAAGGCCAAGAACTGGGACGCGGCCTATCCTGCGCCAGCCACGACGCCCGCGAAAAACGACCTACCGCTGCTGCTTGAACAATTGGATCAATATTGGGATCTTGCTCCCGAACCTGTGCTTGTTCAGATTCGCAAGGTGCTTGCGGAAAGCGATCAGCCACTTGCTCGCGAAGCCGCTGCGCGCGCGCTTGGGCACATGGCTGACCCTGGCGCGTTGCCTGCTCTGATTACGGGGTTGGGCGATTCCGCGAAGATGGTGCAGGCTGCGTCAGCATACGCACTGCGCATGGTGTTGTCGCGGCGCGCGGCTGTTGCACCACAAGGCCGCGACATGCTGGCAGCCGCGCTGGCATCGCCCAACGCGCGGACCCGCTGGGGAGCTACGCGCGTTTTCAATCAGCATTTCCGCGACCTCACCGGCGATGCCAAGCTTCTGGCAGCCCTTGAGCGAACGCTGAATGACCCGGTTCCCTATGTTCGCTTCCAAGCCGCGGCAGGCCTGTGGCGTTGGTACTACTGGCAGGTTGATCAGCCTGCTGTGCGACGCGGAACGTTGGAAGCACTTGCTACTCATCTGAATACTGAGACAGATGAAATGGTGCGGCGGGGGCTGAAGGAAAGCATCTACGATCTGCTCGATGAGAACACCGGATATCTATCCGCGTGGGTGAAGGCTAGCTCGAAGGACGAAGATAAAAACCGCATTAACACAGGCTATGAAGCGGTAGTGCGTGACCAAGCACAAGTGCTGGCGAAGGTGCTGCGCGAAGCAACGCCGCTGGGCCGCGAAGGCATCCTGACCGCTCTTTGGGATTTTCACATTCGTCACTACGCATTGCCTACACTCAAATCCGACACGGTATCGATCGGTCTGCCCGCGGTGCTTACCAAGTACGTTCCTGGCGTGCCAGATCTGCATCGCCCGGGCTATGAGTATCCGCCTTACCGTGAAGCGGTGGACTTCAAATATGACGTGCATAACAGTTTCTTCCAGACGCGCATCGGCAACGACAGCGATCTGATTCACTTCTTCAAAAGCTCCGGCACGGAGTTGGAGGACGCTCTGCTTGCTTGCCTGAGAGGCGCTGATGAGTCAATGAAAATAAATGTACTCAAGGCAGGCAGCACTCTAAGTGAATCTGGCGACGCCCGCTTTGCCCTGGCCGCGCTTAACCTATCAGAGGATTCAAGCGCCGCGGTGCGACAGACCGTCCGCTATGTCTACGAAGGTGGCCAGCGCGGCGTGTTGAATATTGAAACGCCACGCACCGCCGATCCGGACCTGGTCAACAAGGTTGTCGATATTCTCAGGCACGGAAGCCCGGATAGCCAGGCTGTTGTTCTCCCGCTTCTGGCGTCGTTGCCCAGCAACTCGGTGTGGGAAAAGCAGCCGGAAGTTCAAGACGCATTGCGGTCCATCCTTGAAGAGAATCCGCGCCCTGCAAATTATGCCCAGGTGCTGAATGCAGCTTCTTCGTTCAGCAATCTGATGGGCGAGCCGGCCTTGCAGCAACAGGTATTGGATGGCCTGGATTCGCCGATGCCAGACGTACAACGCGCTGCCATGCGGATCTCGCTGGAACACTTTCTCAGCAATCCGCAAACGGCTCCCACAGTGAAATCCGCATTTGCGAAACTGAACGGTCCCGGACTCAGAATCCTTATGGAGGAAGCGGACAATCCACAATTTCTAAGAACGCGTTTCGGCATCGCGGGCGGCGCGGTGTCGCAGGATCAGGACTATCTCAATGGCCACCCCGCCGCATTGAAAGCTCGTGAGCCGCTGGACTATCCCATTGTGGTTGACACTGTGCTGGCCAGTCTTTCGAACTCAGATGCCAACGTGAGCGCAGCCGCTCTGGATACGCTGCGCAAGGTGAAGGGCGTGGAGAAACGACCGGATTTTCTGGCTGCGATGAATCGTCTTCAGAGTTCAACAAATCCGCGCCTCAAGCTAATCGCAAGCAGTGTGCTCAAAGGAAAGTCTCTTGGGGATGCGCTCCACGATGTGCAGCCTGGATCGGTGCTGGACTTCCGCTACTTTGTTACCAGGATCGAGCCTATTCTTGCCAGACCAGGACCAGACGGTAAGGCATGCGTCAACTGTCATGCGAGTCACGTGATCTTCAAGCTGCAGCCGCCCAATGCGGAAGGTATTTTCTCCGATCAGGACAGCGAAGAAAACTACAAATACGCGATGCGCGTGGTTGACATTACGCAACCGGATCAGAGCCTGCTTGTGATCAAGCCTACTCGGCCCACGGATAGTGCGGGCGATGTTGGGGACTATCTTGCCACGCACAACGGCGGACAGCGTTGGCATGGAAACCAATCCAGCGATGAGTACCGGACAATTCTGGATTGGATTCGCGGAGGCCGCGCGCAGACTGCTAGTTTGTCGAAATGAAGGGGCGTAGCTCGATGAATAAAAAGTCAAACAGAACAGCGATTTCACGTAGACGGTTTCTTCAGACGAGTTCACTTGCGGCTGCCGCGCTTGCCGGTGTTGGTGCGCGTGGCCGTGATGCCTGGTGCGCCGAACCTCCGTCCAATTCCCCACTCACGGAGTTCTCTTACGGCGATGTTTCGATTGCCAGCGATCCGCATGAATCGCAGCTTATGAATACGCACCATGTGCTGATGGCGCTCAGTGAGGACAGCCTGCTGAAGCCATTCAGGCAGCTGTCTGGCATGAGCGCGCCCGGCGATGATCTGGGCGGGTGGTACACCTACGATCCAAATTACGACTATCGCAAAGGCTTCGATGAAGGGTTCGCTCCGGGATGCAATTTCGGACAATGGGTATCGGCGCTGGCGCGTGTTTATGCGATCACCGGAGAGACAGCGACGCGTGAAAAAGTGCTGCGTCTGAATCGCCTGTATGCCCAGACCATCACGCCGGACTTCTATGTAAAGAATCGCTTTCCCGCTTACACATATGACAAGCTGGTGCTGGGGCTGCTCGATTCGCACACCCACGCGCATGACCCGCAGGCGCTTGCAATTCTGGAGCAGACTACCAACACTGCGCTGCCGCATTTGCCGGGCCATGCAATTGAGCACGACCATCCGTGGCGTACGGATAAAGACCCGGCGGATGCGTCGTGGACCTGGGATGAGTCGTACACCATTTCGGAAAATCTTTTTCTGGCTTATCAACGCGGCGCGGGCCAGCGCTACTACGACCTTGGGCTTCAGTACCTCGACGACACTGCCTGGTTCGATCCGCTGTCGCGCAATGAGAACGTGCTGAATGGAAGGCATGCGTACAGTTATGTGAACTCCCTGAGCTCAGCGATGATGGCCTACTTTGTGGCGGGGAGCGAGAAGCATTTGCGCGCGGCTCGCAATGCGTTTGCCATGCTTGAAGAGCAGAGCTTTGCGACGGGAGGGTGGGGTCCGGATGAGACGCTGCGCGCGCCGGGAAGCAGCGATGTCTACGACAGCCTGACAAAGACTCACCACAGCTTTGAGACTCCGTGCGGCAGCTATGCGCACTTCAAACTTACACGCTATCTGCTGCGGGCCACGCGCGATTCTCATTACGGCGACAGCATGGAACGCATGATGTACAACACTGTGCTGGGGGCGTTGCCGCTTGAGGAGAACGGTAAGAATTTCTATTACGCCGATTATAATTTTGACGGGCAACGCGTATACAAGGAAGCTCGCTGGGCATGCTGCTCAGGAACATTGCCGCAGGTGGCCGCGGATTATCGCATCAATACATATCTTCGTGGGCGTCAGGCTGTTTATGTGAATCTCTACGTTCCTTCAACGCTGCGATGGAACGAAAATGGGGAAGCGCTTTCGTTGACGCAGGAAGGTGATTACCCGTTTGAGGACCTAGTGACCTTTACGGTAACCAGCTCTCAGCCTGCGGAGTTGACGCTGCATTTCCGCATTCCGAAATGGGCGCAGGGAGCCCAGATTTTTGTGAATGGTGCTCGAGCTGATGGGCTGGCGGAGCCGGGACGCTTTGCTGCAATTCGGCGCGAGTGGAAGACTGGAGACCGCGTGGAGCTTGACTTTCCGCTGCGAATGAGACTGGAGACGATAGATGCGCAGCACACGGATACTGTGGCGCTGATGCGTGGACCGCTGGTGCTGATGGCGGTGAAGCAAGAGCCGAAGGCACCGCTGCCGAAAGTGACTCGCGAACAGTTGCTGGCAGCTAAGCGCGTGAGCGAACGGCAGTGGCTGGCGTCGTCGGCGAGCGGACCCGTGACTATGCTTCCGTTTACGTCGATGGGATCGCGGCCATATACGACTTATCTGAAGGCTACCTGAGGCACGGGGCCCAGGACACCACCTCCCGGTCTTCGAGGGACCAGTCCAAAGCTCCCAGCGTCCATACATTTTTTAATGAAAGACGAAGGCAACCTTTCGTTTCTTTTCAACTTCTAACCCCCTATAGCGTTCTCCGCCCCAATTTGCAAATCTTTACCTTGGCTAGACCCATGCCCCTAGGAAGTAGTGCACGTCGTCTACTGATGGAACGCGGAACGCCAAAATGGAGAGCGGCCTTTGCGGGGATCCCGCTACGACCGGTATTCAAGGCGAACCACAGTTCCTATAATGCGTTTCGGATCGGGCGGGCTGCGCTGCTCGCGCTGGTTCTCTGCTGCTTTGGCGGAAAGGTCTACGCTCAAGGGCCGTTCGCGCAGTCCGAGCCATCGAACTCAGCCAGCCGTTTGAAAGATCTCAATCTTGAAGAACTGGGCAATATAGAAGTTGTCACTTACAGTAAAACCCCCACCAACCTATGGGAAACGCCGGCTGCAATGTATGTCATCACAAGCGATGATATTTTGCGATCGGGCGCGACTTCCATCGCGGATGCGTTGCGGCTTGCGCCAGGCGTTGAGGTGGGACGCTTGAGCTCGACTACCTGGGCTGTTGGCATTCGCGGCTTGCAAAGCAACTTCTCGAAATCCGTGCTCGTGCTTATCGATGGACGCAGCGTCTATACTCCCCTTTTCGCCGGGGTGTATTGGGACGTGCAGGATATGCCGCTCGATAACATCGATCGGATTGAAGTGATTCGGGGGCCCGGCGGTACGATCTGGGGACCCAATGCGGCGAACGGTGTGATCAACATCATTACCAAGTCTTCCCAGGACACCCAGGGCGTGATGGTATCCGCATTGGGAGGAACAGAAGATCGCACCATCGACGATCTCCAGGTTGGAGCCAGATCGAAGAATCTCAGTTTCCGGTTGCTGGGCCGCGGATTCGAGCGCCAGCATGAAGCCCATAGCGACGGAATGGACGATGACACGTGGCATCAGGAGCGGGTGGGCTTCCGAGGCGATCTCGTTTCCGGCCGTGATAATTACTTCGCAGAGGGAGATGCTTACCGGGGCAATTCTCCCCATATAGTAGGCACCTCGCCGGTATACGACGAGACATCCGGGGGTGACATCAACGTGCGGTGGCGGCGTGACCTGCACCATGGGACTGGCTTTTATCTGCAGGGGTACTTTGACCGAACCCTTCGAACCGCTTCGTCTCTGGGTGAAACGAGAAACACTATCGATATTGACTTCATACAAAACTTCAAGACGTTTGCCCGGCAGCAAATCACCTACGGTGGCGGCCTGCGTTGGAGCCCATACAAGATCATCGCTCCTTACCCTTTTGAAACCCTTTTGCCATCAAGCGCGACCGATCATGTTCACACCGCCTTTTTTCAGGACGAGATTCCGCTGGGAGAGAAGTTCTCATTGACTGCGGGAGCAAAGCTTCAGCACAACAACTTTAGCGGGTTCGATATTCAACCTTCTGCGCGATTGATGTGGTCCCCTGGAAATCATCAATCTCTGTGGTTTGGTTTTACCCGAGCAGTCACCACACCATCCGACCTCGAAGAGGACTTCTTTCTGGAAGGACCTGCCGGACCTAACACTTTCATCCAGGTGGTTGGTAATAAGCACTTCAAATCTGAAGACGTTCTTGGCTACGAAGCAGGTTACCGGCTCCTTCACGGAAACCGGTTTTATCTTGACCTCTCCGGCTTCTGGAGCCAATACAGCAATTTGCAAAGCTTTAGCGCGCCAATAATCACAACTTCCGGCGGTAACACATACATCACGATCCAGTATCAGAATCAGATTGCAGGCTCGACTTCCGGTTTCGAATTTTCGCCGCAGATTTCAATTGCACCGTGGTGGCGTATCAATAGCAACTATTCTTTCGTAAGTTCCAACTTCAACGCGAATGGACCAACCTCGAACATCAGTGGAACCGGCTCGGTATCGACCTATGAGAAATCAACGCCGAGGCATCTTGTTTCCGTTCAATCGAAGATCGATCTGCCGCTCCGATTCCAATTCGATCAGATGTATCGGTATGCCAGCGACCTTCCCGCGCAAAAGGTCAAAGCCTATCAGACCATGGACCTTGTCCTTGGCAGAACTTTGGGCCCCCATCTCTCGTTTGAAGTCGTAGGTCAAAATCTGTTTCAGCGGCAGCACTATGAATGGGGCACAGGTGATCCAACGCAGCCTCCAGTGGGCATCTATCGAGCAGCGTATGCACAGTTAACCTTCAAATCGAAAGCTCAGTCAACACACTAGAGCTTGCGCTTCGTTGCATGGAGGGGTCGTTCGTACGATTGCCCACAAAGATAGATTCGATAGCAGGGAGTTCGACGGGCAAATGCAGGAATTTGTTCCATCCAGAGAGGCAGCGAGACGCGCGGCTTTGTGTGCCCGCTGCCTCTGCTGCCTCCTGATTGCGCTAGTCACTTCCCTGCTCTGCCTTGCTCAGTCCGCACCCAAAGTCGCTTCTTCCGATGTTGAAGCAGCCTATCTTTACAACTTCGGAAAGTTCGTCCGGTTTCCGAACGATCAAGGACAAGGCTCTGCGCCTTTCACGATCTGCATTCTCGGCGAAGACGCCTTTGGCGGAACGCTCGACTCCCTCATTGCGAACGAATCTATTGCGGGCCGCAAAATCATTGCGCGTCGGATACAATCGCCAGCCGCTACGAGTGGCTGCCAGATCGTATTCATTGCTCAATCCGAAGGGCCGCGGCTGACGAAGGATCTGGCCTCCTTCGAAAAGAGTCCGATCCTCACTGTCAGCAATGCTCATGGGTTTCTGGAACAAGGCGGCATGATCCAGTTTCTCGTGCAGAACGACAGGGTCCGCTTTGCCGTCAACTTATCCGCCGCGGAACAAAGCGGTCTCGTACTCAGCTCTGAACTTCTCAAAGTGGCCGTGCGCGTGGACGCCAAGCCGGCACAGGAGGGCAAATGATTCTATCGCCCTTCCGCCGCAGTTCCATTGCCGCCAGGCTTACATGGATGAACATCATGGTAAGCGGCATAGGCCTGATCCTGGCCTATGTTTCGTTTATTGCGTATGACCTCTACGTCTATCGGCAAGCCTCGATCGAAAGCCTGTCGAGCATAGCGAAGATTGTGGGAGAGAACAGCATAACCGCCATCATCTTCAACGACGAGTCAGCGGCTGATACGACGCTTGCGGCATTGAGCGGCTCGAACGACGTGATGTCCGCAGCGATTTATACGAATTCAGGCAATCGCTTCGCGCAGTTTGTTCGAGGTGAAGAGCAGGTTCCCGAGTTGAAGGGCTTTGCTTCCGGTTCCCGACAAACTGCCTGGGTACATGGGTTGGATATCGTCACGGCATCGCGCATTGAATCCCAGGGCAAGCCGATCGGAACTGTCTACATTCATGCGAGGCTGCAGGGGCTGCGTACGCAGGCGATCCAGTATGCAACCATCGCTGCGGTCATTCTTCTCGTGTGCCTCGGAGCTGCGCTTCTGGCAG
>Ga0206847_10404_pt1 | contig 10879 bp, 8 predicted proteins | sample Alteio_BWOrgCont_17_FD_152880 | JGI IMG/M metagenome (GOLD analysis project Ga0206847, IMG submission 152880) | Enriched cells from forest soil in Barre Woods Harvard Forest LTER site, Petersham, Massachusetts, United States -... | ecosystem: Environmental > Terrestrial > Soil > Temperate forest >... | reverse complement strand
GGGTCGTGGCGTTACTGAGCGTGGTCCAGGTGACGGTGGCCGCCGTGTCGTCCGGATTTGCGTTAACATTGTTAATGAAGCCCGGCACGGGCTTGGCGTAGATTCCAAAGTGCGAGCCGACCGTTCGCTCGACGCCGTACGCGGCCGCCGCGCTGTCATGATTCAACTCGACCGGATTTCCCGTGGAGCTTTGCATGACCATGCAGCTCGAGCCGCCACCATCCATGTTCGCCCCGTCCGAGGCCCCCAGCCGCACGAGCCACGCCGCGGTTTCCCAGTCAACCGATCCGTCGCTGTAGCCCGATTGACGGCCATCAATGACCATTAGGTACAGGTAATGCCGGTCTTGCGACAGTCCAATCGCCGTCCGCGGATTTATCTGATGGAGAGCGTTGCCATTGTTGATATAATTGGACCCGACATTGACTCCGTTTACCAGGATGGCATAGGTGCCGGTAACCGCGGTAAATACTCCGGTCGTTGGGTGCGCGGGCCAATTGGTGGGGATAAAAGTCACCTGATTGCTAATTGTAAACATGAACGACGCCGTATAGTCGGAACTGTCCTGGGGGGAAACCATCTGGCCCTGGCAGATTTCCAGTCCGATCACATCAAACGGCGTTCCCTGCGGATCGGTGTACGACGGTGATTCCGTGTCTCCCGTGCCCGGATCATGAAAGAAATTTGCGTTAATGGCCACTTGCAATCCGTGGTCCTGAAGGAAATTCGTGGTGGTGTACCCGGCGGTTTCGTCGCCGTCCACCGAGTAACGGCTGCTGATGCGGGGCGCGGCGTAGAATTGGAGATTCGTATCGGTCAGATCGACACGCATGGCGTTGATCACCATGAGGTCGGGAAAACCGCCGCCGCCGGACGTATTGGTGCCGACCGCGTGATCGATTCCCTCGAATATGGGAATCCAGGGGCCGAGAACGGTCGCGGCCCGGGCTGGCGCCATGACGACGAGGAACAGGGCCAAGGCCAGGAACGGCCAGGCCCGGAGAGACCATCGCGCTGAATTTGAGCCGCCCGCTTCCCCCCGATAAATCACGTTGCGAGAAAGCACCCGGCCGCTCCCGCCCGGCGAAGCCATTTGCATCCGGGTATGGAGTTCCAGCTTTAGCCGGCGGGGCGGCAGCATGGTTGGACGAGTTGAAAGTTTTCCCAACCGCGGAACCCTCCCGCGTCCTGCCGCCTGAAGGCGGGACTCCATACCCGGACATGCCGGACCACGCCGGTTCAGGAGTTCAGTGCCCGAAGCCATCGAGGAATTCTCTCCCCGCTCGAGAACTGTGGTGGACGCGGTTTGGATTCGGTTGGCCATCATTTCAATTGGCACTGTATTGGTATTCATATCCGGAAACGGGGTCGCGAGTGTAAGCGGCGTTATAGCCGTCATAATAAATCCTGCTGAAGCTTACATTACCGTCCACGAATGCCACCACGCTCTCGGCATCGCAATAAAAGGGCATGTTCTTCCGGCCCGTTTTGCTGCGATGCCACGAGAGGGGCGCGTGGGCGGTCCATTCCATCACCAACAGGGTGCGGGGGGTTTTTTTCACCGACGAAAGAGGCAACCCGGCAATGTTTGGCAGGCCGGGAAGCGTAACGCCATTAAACACGTAACTGCCGAAATCGAAACGCGGGTTGCGATGAAAGGGCGTGGAATCAGAGTAACCACGGTCGGCGGGACAGGCAAAAACGAGATCGTCCGCCGAGGAGGGACCGGTTAAACCCAGATGGTCTTTCACCGGTTCTTTGTACCACCACCAAAGATTGTTTGGAGCGGTGTCGTTCGTGCCGGGCAGGGTTTGCTCATTTTCCTCGCAAAAGCTCAATACAGCGTGACCGACTTGCTGGAGATTGGCGGTGCAACGCGCCAGACCGGCTTTCTCCCGCGCGGTTTTCGCGTGCGCCACCACGACCCCAGCCAGGGCCGAAAGGGCGGCCAACGCCACCAGCAAATCCAGCAGCGTGAACCCGGGCGCGCGACCGCGCCCGGCGGACAAAGATCGGAAGCGGCCGACAGCCATCATTTTAGACCTCCACGCGCCGAAACGCCCGCAAGATCGGTCGCCGTCAGCGTCAGAAGTGATTGCTCGTTCCATTCCGCGTCCCGGCGGTCCACCACCGCCGCGCGCAGCAATCCTTGGTCGAACAGCGAGCGAAAGTCCGCCGACTCCGGCATCCGGCCTGAACAGAAAGCCACGATCGCCGGCTTGATCTCCCCCAAGCGGGCCCGTTCCGCCGGGTTGAGCAACGGCGGTCCCATAAATGACACGATGACACTGCCCTTGCCCGTATGACCAATAATCTCGCAGAAATCGCCGGAAGGAACCTGAACTGCCCGTAAAGGGTCCACTTGCACCGGGTGGACCGAGCGGATCGTGGCATTGGCCTGGCCAATGGCCCGGCGGAAACTCGCCAGTTGGATGTCGGTGGCCGGATTCATAAACGTGGAGGTGTCGCGCGCGATCACCGTAATCTCGCCACCGGACGCCAGAAGCGCCAGCGCTTGCCCGGCCACAACCCGGCCGCTCGCCTCGTATGGACGGGAGTCCAAATGCGGCGCGAGCCCGCCCGCCAGGGAAAAGCCGACGAAAATCCACGCCGCAATAGAAATTGATCCCGCGATAATTCGGATAACAGTTCGACGCATTTCAGATTGCGCTTCCCCGTCGCTAAAAAATCCCGCGCGGTTTCGACAGAATCACATTCGTGGTCGTCCCGGAGGTCAATAAGACGCTGATCATATCCCGCAGATCGGTGGTGGTAACCATGCGGACGCTGCCGTCGCCCATCGCGAGATTGCCCTTGAGCACATGCAACGTTTTATCCCAGGCCGCGTCAATCGAACTTCCCAAAAAGACATTCCAAGACGCATCCAGCCCGCCGCCGCCCCCGATCACGTTGTCGTCACCGAGGATGATGTCCTGGCTCTTAGCCTGGGAAAAGCTTAAGCCAACCAAATAGCTGACGTTCAAATCGCCTTCCATCGTCGCCCAGGTGGTCGCGACCCGCTTTTTAAGATCGCGGGGGCAAATCATGACTTGCGCGTTCTGAATCTGATTGGAGCAGGATCGGACATTATCGGTCCAATCGGCCGAGCCTTGGGAGCCGCCGTTGGCCGGCAGCACGTTCCAAGGGTATTGATCGCCCTGATCGCCGGCCCACAGGCGGATGCCGAGCCCGACTTGTTTGAGATTACTGGCGCATTCGATATCCTTGGCCTTGCTCTTGCCCGCCGCGAGCGCGGGAAGTAACAAACCAGCCAGGATGGCGATAATGGCGATAACCACGAGAAGCTCGATCAGCGTGAACGCTGAATCATTCTGATTACATTTCATAATCGGGACGCCTAAAGGCCGTCCGTTGGGATCTTTCAAGGGCTTTAGGATACCAAAATCGCCCAAAAAATCAAGTTACAGTATTGTAATGTAATCGCCTTCAATTGTCGTTCCGTTGCCCCGATGAACCGGCGTTAATTCGAACCAGCCGCAACGACTCCAACCCAAACCAGGCCTCTCCGGCACTCGCCCGCAACTCGCACACCAATTCCACCTCCGCCGTTTCGTCCGCCACCTCGAACCCCTCGCTCAAGGCGCGCCAGCCCGAGTCGCCCACCATATTTTCGGACGTCCGGACGTTTCCGGCGACGCGCAAACCCGCGCCCTGATATTTGCCGAAAGGCAACGGCTTCACGCCTGAGACCATTACCTGTCCCTCGAAACGATAGTGACCGCGACCCAACAGTAATTTTGTCCGCCAGGAAGCCCCGCTGCCGGACCGGGCCACAATATGCAGAGCGGGTGTGCGGTCGGCGGCGGCGGTTTGCTCCATTTGGGTGGACGGCGAAACATCCACCTTTACCCACCCGTCCAGATGGGCGAGTCCGTTGGTGAAAACGAGCAATTCGCGTTTGGGTTCGTTCAATTGCCGCCGCAAGCTGATTTGCCGTTTTACAATTCGCTCCTTCACGAGACCGGCCGCGTCCCTGACGCTCGTGAATTCAGCGTCAGTCAGAACCGGACGAACGTCCGCAACGACACGGTCCACCCGCGCGAGCAACGCCGGCACGCGATACACTCCGGCCAACAGGGACGCAAAAGCCGCCTCGTAACGACGGCGCCCTTCAGCTGCGCGCATCACCGCCTTCGCCACGAGCCCCGCCATGTCCGGTTGCCAAGCGGCGTCCGGATTGCCGAAGAGTTGATCCATCCCATGCGGAAAAAAAAGTATTTTGCCGGATTCGAGATCGTCGTAAACGCGGTAATTGTTACGCGCCAGACAATACCCGTCCCGATGGCAGAGCATGACTTCCATGGCCATGAAAGCGACGAATTGGTCGACGTCCAGGAATTGTTCGAGACGCGGCCACTGCCTCGCCGCGTCCGTCTCCAGCGCCGCGCCCGCCAGCGCCTCCAGCGCGCCCCGGTCCCGCTTGGGCGCTTGAACTGAATTCCGTTTCAAATGCTGGTTTACGTCGTGTCCGTCGCCGGGTTCGTACAGATCGCCGCTGATTTGCTTGAAATAGCAGCCCAGAAAATCCTCCGTAAATCCCTCAAGGAGCACATATAATCCCAGGCGCCGGCCGTTTAGCGTAACGACGGCATGAGCGACGCGCGGGGCGGGAATACCCGCGGCGCGGAACAATTCGCCGCCCAGAAGCTCATTGCAGTAACTCGGATCTTCCACTGAATTATTCAAATGAATCCGGCGCAGGCCGTGAAACTTCCGATGGGCGCTGAACCGGTCGAAATCGAGGGTCAAGTCCGGTTTGTCATCCACCTCGCGAAAACTGCCGACCGAGCCTTTCAAATGAATGGCCACATTCTCGAATACGGTCCCCTCCTCCGTGACCGTGGCGGGAACGAACTCGCGTGGGTCGCCCCTCAGGCTTTTCATTCCCGCGGAAGTGATCTCAATCCGTAGCTGGCGGGCCGCGCTCGTGGCAAATAATTCCGCGCCGGGAGGCGATTTTTCCAGCGCTTGCCCGCGCGCCGGCGGCACTACCGCCACGAGGAACAAAAGGCCAATTACGGCAGCCAACCGCTCCCACCCGGCAAGACCTACTACATCAAGGTATGGAGTTCCGGCTATATCCGGCGGGGCGATGAAACAGCCAGGCAGGTTAAAAACCTTCCAGACCACCGCGGTTGTCCACGCCCCGCCGCCTGAAGGCGGAACTCCATAGCCGGACGCGCCATTTCGATATTCGCACCGGTTCATGAATTTAGCGCGCGAATACTCCGGGGAATTTCCCCCGAAATTTCCACGCCGTTCCGCCGCCGAGACCCGGCGGCGGCTCAAGACCTAGTTTTCCTGGCGAATTCATCAGCTCATGGTTTGGAGGCCGCTTTCTTCACCAATACCAGCGCGTTGGGCGCGGGCCGTTCCTCGCCCTCGCTCGGGCTGTTCTTCACCCAGCCAAACGCCCAGAGCGTGGCGGACCCGCCACCGTCAAAGTTCATCGCCTGCTCGCAGCCGAGCTTCACCATGCAGGCCGCCAATTCGGGCATGGTCATGCCAATTGAAATATCACCCTGCCGGCCATCGACTTCGACGAGAAAAATGTGATCCTTGCTCCAGCCCATGGCGGTGCGCGGATGCCGCAGATTGAAAAAGCCGGGCGTTTCCATTGTTTTGCCGTTCGAAACGAGCGCGGGACCGCCGCCGATCGCCACTTTTACGCCCGTCAAATCCGGTACGGTTTCGGTAACAACTCGAATTGTCGCGCCCGGCGACGCAGCCGGAATCTGCCGCGCGAGACCGGGCCCGATCGATAAAACCATGATTCCGGGTTCCAAAGCGGTATTCCCGGCGGAGCGCGCCTCCCGAACGTGTCCGGCATAGTCCCCGCCCACTTTCAATGGCAACCACGTTGCGTTCGTCCCGCGCTCGAGAACAAGCTCCACGCCCCCAGTTGTGCGCGTCGAGGCGCCGTACACCGAAGTGTAGAGGACGGCGGCCGCGTCCTCCCGGAGTTGATTCAATCCAACCGGGGTTGCCTGTCCGTCCGGCCAAACTACTCGGAACTTGGAGAAAACATTGGTCATCCGCGGCGTGCCATCGGGCGCCATCCAAAAGCAAGTGTGCCCTGCCGGGCTGCTCACCACCTCGCCAAAACGAATTTGCAAATCGCGCGGGCGGCCCTCCTGTTTCTCCCGTTTCTCATAAAAATCCGCGTTGATCGCGGCCAGTGGCCGGCCGAATTCCCGCGGCATGGTCTTCACTTGCTCCGACACGGTGCCCATGCCAATGACATCGCCTTTGCCCAAAGTCGTGCAAAATTCGAACTCGCTCCGGCCCCGCTCGATTTCCACGATGTGAATGGACAGCGGCACGTCCGGGTTGATTTCGTTGGTGTAGCGAACGCCATGGTCCAGCTTGATGATTTCATTCGTGCCCGCGGCCCGCGTTAACGGGACCAGCGGACAGATGCAGAACCAGAGCGCACTCAGAACGCTCAACCGACGAATCCATCCTGGTGCGGTCGTTCGCATCCGGGTATGGAGTTCCGGCTTTAGCCGGCAGGACGATGGCGTGCTCGGGCGGGTTGAAAGTTCCTCCAACCATCGGGTTTTCCCACGCTTTGCCGCCTGAAGGCGGAACTCCATACCCCTACTTGGGACCGGTCGTCCATCCCGCAACCTTGGCGGCAATCGGCGCGTAAACTTTGAATCTCTCATCATTTTTTCCTCACGATCACCAGGCAGTTAGCGATTTCCCGTTCCATCCGGTCGCACGGGCTGTTGCGCACCTCGCCATCAAACCAAAGCGTCGCCGAACCGCCGCCGTCGAAATTCATCGCCTCCTCGCATCCGAGTTTCACGAGCAGGTTCGCGAGTTCTTCGAGCGTCATCCCGACGGATAATTTCTTTTGCCGACCATCCACCACCACCAGGAAAAAGGACTTCGCGTTCCAACCGATCGCCGCGCGCGGATGCCGCTCGCTCATGGAGCTGATTTGATAGGATTCCGAGTCCGGCAGATTTAACCGCACCCGTTTTCCTTTGCGAATCAACACCGGGCCACCGCCGATCGCCGTGCGGCATCCGCGCAGATCGGGCACTGTCGTGGTGGAAAGGTGCAAAACCGCGCCCACTTGAAGCCCCGATGGCCGCCGGCCCGAATATGCGGGCCCGAGTGAAAGGACCATTACGTTAGTGGCGAGCGGCGTGTCACCTGTTTCCCGAATCTCGCGTATGCGTGCCACGCAGGTCCGGCCCACATGCAAGGGCAGCCACGAGCCGCCCGGGGATCGATCGAGGATTAATTCGCATCCGCCCTGGGTGAGGGTCGATGGTCCGACCGCCCGGGTGTAGAGTTCGATTCCGTCCGCCGGGCGCTCTCCGTTTAAGCCGAAGGTCTTGACGGTGCCATCGGGCCAAGTGACTTGGAACTGGGACGTGACCTCGTCCACTTGCGGCTCGCCGGACGCATCCATCCAAAACATCCCCCCGCCCGACGGTGCGCTGAGTAACTCGCCGTTCATGATTTGCAGGCCGCGCGGCGCGCCCGCGTAGGCTTTATCCCGTTGATAATAATCACCGTTGATCGCCGCCACGGGCGGGCCGAGAGGCGGTTTTAGAGTGGCAAGCTCTCCGCTCAAGGTGTCCAAACCCACCGCGCCGCCTTGCGTATGGAAGGATTGGATTTCATAATCACGGTCAGACCGATCGAGTTGGACCACATGGATCGACCAAGGCACATCGGCGACGCGCGAATTGGTGTAAGCGAGGCCGGATAATTCACCAGCATGGGCGGTTAAAGATGTTATTCCCAGAACGAGGCCGGTAACAAAAACCAGCGCCGCCAAGTTGGGAGCCCGTTCGAAAACTCCAATTTGCCGGTGGTTCTCGCGCGCAGCAGCCTGACGGCGGGACTCCATACCCAGGGCATTTCGCTTCGGGCAACTTTTCAAGCGGGCTTCAAATTCCGTGACAACGAAACCCAAAAATTGACTTTGCGGATTACCGCCAGACAAACTCATGGTGCTGGCAATGAACATCTGCGGGAACTATTTCGGTTCGCCGGCCGGAGTATTTTGGACGCCGGACGCCGGTGGGGACGCGGGCTTGCGCAGCAGGGTTCCAAAATCCGGCAACAGCGCGTATTTCTTTTCCCAGGTGGTGTACATGAATCCGCGCAGCTTGGGCGTTTGCGGCACGAGTTTCAGCCAGCCCTCCACGTCCTTCAATTCGTCCGCATCGTAATAACAAGAAGCGAGGGTGCGGGTACCACGACCGGAAAAGAACTTGAGACTCGCCGTCTGCGGCTCACTACCCCAAATCACCATGATCAAATTCTTGGGAACATGGTCCCACGAGCCGGTGAAATCGCCATCCACGAGGTAATAATTACCGTGACCGTTGTGGTTGGGATCGAGCATGTCGGACCAGGTGTAAATCTCGAGGCTGGGGGCGTAACCGCGAAGAATTTCCGCCTCTTTGGTAATGCACTCGCCGAGCAATTCACCCATATTCCGACCCCGGCACGCCTGGCACGTACCGCCCATGCGAATTTCATCCATATTAAGCAGCACGCTGCTGGGATGCAGCTTTTCGACCAGCAACTTCGCCTCCCGGTCAAAAATCTCGTAGAGTTCCGGTTCGGCCATGCAAACCGCGACTTGGGAGTCATTAACGAGCATCGAGTGATACCAGCTCACCCGCAGACGCGCCCCGTCTTGAATGCGGCCGCCGGAGATTATCTTCAAGGGGATCGCCTCGCCGTCATCATGCCAGGGGTTGAGAATCGGATCGCGCAAGGGCGCGTAATCCTTGTCCTCGGCATAGACCACCGAGCCGTCCTCATTGCTCACCTTCACCGGCGTGCCGGGCCGGCGGAGCACATTGACCGGGCCAACCTCCTCGATACTCCAGTCATCCAGCCAAACCTTGCCGGCTTTGCCGCCCCAAAGCCCCGCATAGACCAAGACCTTGTCGAAATTAAGGCTGTTAAAGAGCATGGTCAGCTTCCGCCACTCTGTTGAGGGCGGCACATGGAATTCACGCGGCGCGAGATCGCGATCGCCCGCGAGCACCTCCACGTGAAAGGCGTTCGCTGGTTGGAGTCCATCGGTCTTGACCCAGAGCGAAATCCGGTAGCAACGGTGGGGCTGCACCTTAACCGATTGCATCACCCGACCGTGGCCGTGCGGATTGGCGGTAAAATTCTCAAGCCGCAGCGAGGCGCGGCCGCTGTGCTTGATCTCGGTATCGGCAAAACTGACTTCGCCGGGCTGGTCATGGAAATCATACCCTTTGAATTTATTGCCGTTAAACTCCTCGAATCCACCATCCTTGAATTGCACCGGATTTTCCGGCGCCAGCCGCGCCACGCCGTCTTTCACCAGAAACGGCGCGTCCACCACGGAAAGTCCCTCGGCCAAATTCCGATTCTGCGAGAGGGCGCTGCCGTAGCCGACCGAAAATATCGACGGGATTAGATCCAGGCCATTCTCCTCGCAACTCCGGTGGACGGCCTCGAGCCGCCGGAAAAAGTCCGGCGATTGCTTGGAGAGATTATCCAAACCGGCGGAGAAAACCGCGCCGTTAAAGCCATTCTTGCCGGCGGTTTGGAGGACTTTGGAAATCTCGGTGACATCCGCATCGGATTGAAGTCCCCAACCGAAAATCCAGACGAACCGGTCGGCAAACCGCGGGGCGGCGTCAAGGCGGGCGGCTAGCAGGCAGAGACAAGCGAACAGGAGGCGATTTTTCATATTATTACTATTAAATTAAGGCGCCGGGATACCAAGCTTCCGGCGCCACACTTTTACGGCTCCGGGGCTGCGGCCGGTTTTTCGCGCCACCGCCTCATCGGACAGAGTGCGGAGCAACGCATTTTCCTCCGGCAGCCAGGGGCGGTTTCTCCGGAGCCGGGAAGCGGGAATGTCCAGCCACCTTCGGCGTGCCCGGACTGAGGGAATTGTCTGGTTTGTCCGTCGCGCCACTTCCTGGTCCAAATATTTTCCGAGCAGGGCATCCTCCGCGGCGGTCCACTTGTGGGTCGGATTTTGGAAGCAGGGAATGCCCAGGCGTTGGCGGCGCAACAGAATTGCCTCGTAAGTACGGCCCAGTTTTTTGGCCGCCGCCGCGTCGGAAACGGTTCCCAAAATCGCGTCCTCGCCGGCGGTCCAGTAGCGGTCACTACGAATGCCCAGGCGTTTCCGGCGCCTGATCACCGCGGCGGGAGTGCAGCCAAAGCGCCGGGCCAGTTCCGCATTCGGCAACTTGCGCAGAAGTTTGTCCTCCGCCGCGGACCACACCCGGGGGCGTCCTTGACTACAGCAAGGAATATTTTTCGCGGCGCGGTGCCACTGCACAGCCTTTCGAGTCCGGCCCAGCCGCCGGGCCAATTCCGCATCCGGGAACCGGCCCAACAACGCGTCCTCCTCCTTGGTCCATCTTTTTACCTTTGTTCCGGCTAATTCGATGCCCAGCTTTAGGCGTTTGACCTGGACGGCGGCGGCGGAACGACCGGTGAGGCGTGACACCTCCTGATCGGTATGCTTGCCGACCAACTTGATCTCCCACGACTCCCAATACCGGGACGCCGTCAGGGAACGCCGCAACCGGCGCGGGCGCCCCGCAACCTTGCGAGTCCGCAAACGGGCCAATTCCCGAGGCGACATTGCGGCCAAATGTTTTTTCACGGCTTTGGCCAGCGGAGATTTCTTACTGCCTGCCATACTATTAGTGCTTCGGGATGCGAGACTTCCGGCGCGGGACATTTACGGCCCCGCGGCCGCGCCCAATTTCTCGGGCCACGATCCCGCCGGGCGGCGTGCGGGGCGGGGCTTCCTCCACCGGCGGTCCGGGACGGCTCCTCCGGGTCTCCAACGCGGGAATGCCCAGCGAGACTCGGCGCATCC
>Ga0206847_10403_pt1 | contig 10918 bp, 8 predicted proteins | sample Alteio_BWOrgCont_17_FD_152880 | JGI IMG/M metagenome (GOLD analysis project Ga0206847, IMG submission 152880) | Enriched cells from forest soil in Barre Woods Harvard Forest LTER site, Petersham, Massachusetts, United States -... | ecosystem: Environmental > Terrestrial > Soil > Temperate forest >... | reverse complement strand
AACGGTCCAGCTTCAACGAGGATAGTATTCGTCGGCATGGTCTTCAAAATACTGTTTCAGCCATTCAAAAAAGTCTAAGACGGTTTTGTGATACCTGCGGAATTCGTCCCCCGTCACGTATAGGCCATCACCGCCAAGCGGGAGTGAGAGCGGTGATGGCACAAACGTGTTGAGGTCATCTTTTCGCAGTGCGGGGTAAACGAACAATTCTGGGCGTTTCTCCCTAAGTTGCTTGGCGGCTGGTCCTTCACCGTGTTTCGTACTATTGGCAACCAACCGCAATTCGTCTATGACCCACCAGTCGGGAAATTGTTGAAGGTCTAGCTGAAATCCCTTCTTGTACCAGTCAATCAGCTTATCCAACTTGCTATCGGACGCTTCCTTTTCGATGGCTCCGTCTCTGGTCAGGTCAGAAAGTTGCTGTTCCATGACATGGAATAAACCCGCAGAAAACAGGTTCAGTGTCGCCTGATACATCCTGCTGATGTCTTCGTAAAAGGAAATACCAATGTCATGTGCCGCTTCCGCTTCGTCCGATCCGTCGCCTGCATAGTCGTCCTCGGCTGGTTGCGACATGAGGTTGTCGTATGCTTCCTGCGCGACGGTGTCCGCCATTTTCCCTAACTGCTCGGACAACGGGATGATGCGTTCCTCAACCCATTGCCCGTAGACGTGGGCGAATGGAAGCACCATCCGACGAATCCGATATGCGATGTATAGTCCACCAACAGCCATCGTGTCGGCTACATTTTACACCCAGCGATTTTTGCATTTTTTATGCGAGAATCACAGATGTAGTTAATCGGCTACTACCAAAGTCCTTCCGAATCAGCGGCGTTTTGAATCACACTCTCTCCGCCAAAAGGCTGCCAAACTTTTCGTTCACCCCGCTGTACTACCAACCAAGTCTGCCAAAGCCTTCCAGTACCTCGCGTGTGGGATTCGCTTACCTTCCTTAATAAACGAAGCGTATGGCTCGCTAACGCGCAGCGCTGATCGGATCAGCGATTTGGCGACGTTCGTCAATCGTGGCATTACCTGTTTAACATATGCATCACGTGTCAGCCACGCAGGAAGGTCCGAAGGTTTCCATTCTCTGATGCTTTGCCTGTGCTGCAACATCGTATCGGCTCTTTTTGCAAGAAATTCAGGATGGTGTGCTTCTCTACGTCCAGAGTTGAAATTCTCACGGCTGATAAGCGGAGCACATTCTACGCAATAAGTCTTGCCTCGCTGAATGTGGTTGCCGCACCAACGACAAAGGCGGTTTGGTTTCGGTGTTTCGACTTTCGCGAAAGATGGTTGCCCCTTAGCCTCCCTTCGATGCTGCTGTGTGAGGCGCGTAGCGACTGGGGGATGACTCTTCGCATGTCGAACGCTAGCCCAGAGTGAATGGGCGACATATTCGGCCCACGGTGCGGCCAGCTTGCCCCATATAGGTGATGTCTCGCTTAGCTTCGCCGTAAGTGCTCTCAAAAGGCGGCAGTTGCCGTTTCGTTGCTCGAAGAAATCCGCACGCCGAAAGGGTTCTCGCGTGATCCAATCCAGCAGCCATGCGTCAACGGATGGACGCACGGCTTCCATGATGTCGCAAGCTAGGCTGTCACGCTTTGGAGTGTCAACGTGCAGCATTCCCATACCGGGATCGAGTCCGAGTGCTGCTGACGCTAGACGGGCTTCGCATTCAAGCAGGGCATAGCAATAGTTGAGGATTGCATTCGGAGGGTTCGTCGCCAGTCTAGGCGATCCTGTGATTGCGGACTTACGAGTCCCAAACGTACACCAGTGGTCAGGCACACGTCCGATGTCCTGACGCGGGAAGCTGACCTGTATCGCACTCCATGCTGACCAATAAGCATTCGCTGCCTGCGCTTCTATTTGTGCAACTGTGTCCAGGCTATCAGCGTCGGACAAATGTTCTTGCAATCTTGCAATAACATCGGCTGCGGCCGCGTTAGCGAGCTTACTCCTCACCAATTGTTGCTGACCGTTGAGCTTCGCCCGCATAAGCTCGCGCATTATTTCGAGTGCTACGCCGCTCTGACGGGCTAGTGCTTGCGCTCGTCGGAGTCGAGCATCGGATGGTGCCGTAGGTCCGGTGACCAACGAGACTCTGCCCGAACGTTCGAGCATGATGAGCGACGCCTGTTGATCGGCCAGCCATTTCAGAGCATCTAACGTGAAGAATCCGTCCTCGGCGATGCAAACCAGACGGCGCAGCCCGTGACCTACACGGGCAAGCCTCACTCGTCGGCGCTCGTCGCCGATACCATCCTCAATTTCGAGATGGCCGGATTGCATGCGCACGCGCACACCGAAGCCGTGGATCGTGAGCACACCGCTTTTGCTGATGGTTGATTTGCCGCAGGCAGGGAGTTGCGGTAGGTTGTGCGAAGCTGCCATTTGGAGCTAGTCCTCCTTTGGTGGTCAGGGCTTGTCGGCTGCTCGAACAGTCGGCAGGCCCGCTAACTCCTTCTTATTCTATTATTTATCGACTTTGCTATCAAACCAATTCGGAACGTTTTGCGAGTTCGATCTCCGCAATTGTCTTGGGTCTCTGAATGTTCTCCAGGTAGGTTCCCATTATTTGGTAGGGCAGATTGCGTCGTGTAAAAGGCTTTCCGCGATGTGCCGCGAACGCTTGCAACATGTATCCCCAGTTTGGTTTTACGTGAGACCTAAGAACTGGGTCGCAGTCCTCGTGTAGCAATTCAGCTCTCAATTTTGCCTCGATCTTCTCCAAATCGAGACATCTCGCTTTCTGAACAATTGATTTCAAGCGTTGGAAGAGCTGGTAGTCGTACATTGCTGGCGACGTGTCTTTGACTGAATTTAACATCCGAAAAGAGTGGAACCATCCGTAGTCGGGAAGACCCGCCATGGCCTTCGCAACGTTCCTGGGTTCCACTTCGTGGCGTAGGCTATGTACGAATTCGACTACCTCTCTTCTCGCGTAACAGCCCGCTTGAGTAGACAGCTTACCCTCAAGTGATTGGCGCTGTTCTCGCGCTTGCTGAAGGTTCACTTCTATCCGATCGGCGCTGTTTCTCAGTTCTGGTACTCCCAACTCGTGAGCGGCTACTGAAACCAGAAAGAACGGTTCAAAAGATCGAGGTCCGCTCAGAAATTGAGTGATGAGCATCTGGAGTGCCGTGGTAGCTTCATCAGCCCTCTGCCGTGCTGGATAGGATTCCAAGGAGAGGCTGTGTTCAACGTCAACCGCATGCTTGTACAAAGTTCGCGTTAGCCTAAGTTCACGCCATTCCACTTGTTCGCTACCTTCCTTCAGCAAACAGCCCAAGTGCTTCTCTTTGCGAAACGGAGGACACCACTCGACTCCGGGTACCGACTTAAGAACCTCACGTACGTCGTCAGGACGGCGCACATCCTGAAAGCGTAGGCCGATCTGACCCCAACTATTTTCGAAAAATTGTTTAAGTGGCTCGTATCTGTCCAACAGGGCTTCCCTACCGAGAAGCTTATCTTCTAGTTTTTTTCGTTTCCTGGCCTTTTTGCGCATAGGGCTTAAAAAGCTGTCAAGTCAGGCTGCAACACCAAAAACAACCCCGAATTGTAGGGCACTGCGCCGTTATCGCACCAAAGTAGACCTTGGTTGCCCTGTTGGGACACTTAATCGCACCAAGATGTTTTGTCGCTTTGTGATCCGTTCGGACCCCCATGAGAAAGTTCAAGTGTCACAGGGGCACAAGAATGATAAGGCGCAAGGTTCGGAGAAAACAACGGTGGTCAAACAGAAGGGGTTTGCAGAGAGTCGCGCTGGGAAGAACGGCTAAGGGTGAATATGCAGATCAGCGTGTCTTTCAAGCTCTGCGGGCAATGCGGCACGGGGCGTCTGCTTCCCGTGCGGCCCAAGACAACCGTATAAGCCTTCGGACCCTGAAACAGAAAGCAGGCGCGGCGCTTGTACAGGAACATCCAGGCGGACGTTATCGTGCGACGAAAAATGACCCGCTTTTGCGGCCCCTGCAAGTTCCGGGTAAGCATGGACCGGTAGAGATTGATGTCAGCGCAAGAACAGCACGCAAATTTGCCAAGTATAAAGCAGACATCAATCGCGCCCTTGCCGGTGATCCCAAAGCACTCGCTAAATGGCGCGGAAAGAAGATCGCGGGTGTCCAGCTCATCACAGATGTTAAGGTGCTGGCCGACCAAGCCGACAAAGGGCTGCTTCCCTATGCGCTCTATCGCTCGTTCTCAGGTGGTCGCCGGTGAGTACATCACCCAAGCTTTCGCCGACTTTGTCGCAAGAGCCCTTGCGATGTGCAAAGTGCGGAAGCTCGAAGAGTGTGGAATGGCACCACATCGGAGGTCGTAACCATGTTGCATGGTTCATGATTCCATTGTGTCGGAAGCATCACGTCAGGATCACCATCGCAATTCGGCGGGCGGGAATCGACATGCGCTACACCAGCGATCCCATAGAGCGACTGAGGCGCTCACGGCAAGCGATTCTTGTTTGTTTGTGGTTTCTTGACGATCCAGCACAGTGATGAGGACATGAATTATGATTCCTTTCACTGGAAATGTCCTCAGCGCCTGACATCTTTCTCCGGGCTTACGTCCTTCCTGTAAACCCTAAGAAGAAAAGAAAGCGACCCACCAAGCAGGAAAACGATTCCAAGTGGCCCACCCAGGCGCTCGTGTTCGATACCGAAACCCGCATCACTGCAGATCAGTCGTTGACCTTTGGCGTGTACCGACTTTGCGAGTTAATAGACGGTGAATATCTGCTTTGGCAAGAAGGCATTTTCTATGCTGACGATCTGCCTGCAAGAGAACTCAAGGTGCTTAGGGCCTATCAGGAAACCGCGATTCAGGATGTGCCGACATTTCCACCGAAATTCCCGCTTTACTCACGATCCGAGTTCATGCGGAGAGTCTTTTGGCCTGCCATCAGATACGACGGAGCCCTGATTTGCGGACTGAACCTTCCCTTTGATCTCTCCCGGCTTGCACTCGCCTGGGATAGAGGGCGACACGGCGAGTGGTCGCTCACAACGTCACGGCACGCTGACGGGACAGAGAATCCAAACCGGCCTCGCATCGTAATCACCCCCATCGACAGCAAAAAGGCTTTCATCCAACTTGCGAAACCGTGGAAAAAGAAGGAATGGAAAGGCAAAGGTCGAGCAAGCTTTGTTGATCTGCGGACGCTCGGATGGGCGTTGTTCAATCAACCGTTCTCACTGAAGACTCTTTGTGAACAGCTGAAAACAGAACATCAAAAGACAAAAGATCACGAACCCACTGGGAAAGTCACTCAGGAAGAAATCGAGTACGCCCGTCAAGATGGTCGCTGCACGGTGGATTGTCTCAATGGGTTAAAGCGCGAGTTCGATAAACATCCGATCGGTCTGAGACCAGAACGCGCATACTCCCCTGCAAGCGTTGCAAAGAGTTATCTCGAAGCAATGGGGATCGCCACACCCTCTGAAAAGTTCAAGGTCTCCCCGAAGAAACTAGCAATAGCTATGCAGAGCTACTACGGTGGACGATCCGAAACGCGCGTCCGCTGCGCTGAGGTGCCGGTTGTTCCGGTTGATTTCACCAGCCAGTATCCAACCTGCTGCGCTCTGTTAGGTCTGTCCGATGTATTAACCGCAAAGAGTGTGAGCTTCATAGACGACACGGAGAATGTTCGCCAGTTGCTTAACACCATCTCCCTTGAGAATTGCTTCAATCCAGCGATGTGGAAGCAATTCAAGTTTTTTGCTCTTGTTGAGCCAAACGAAGATATTTTGCCTGTGCGATCTGCCTACGATGGGGTGACGCAAAATATTGGTAACAACTATCTCACCTCAGATACTCCGCTATGGTTCGCAGGCTGTGATCTGATTGCCTCTTTGATCCGGCAGGAAGGGAGGGTTCCCAAAATCGTTCGCGCCCTTCGCATGGTGCCCCATGGGAAACAGTCGGGGATGCGGACTGTGAAGCTTCGCGGAAGCGTTGGGATCAACCCTTACAAAGATGATCTTTTTCGCAAGGTGATTGAGCAACGCAAGTTGAACAAAGCGGATGACGCTCTTTATTACTGGCTCAAAATCCTGGCAAATTCAATTTACGGGTTTTTCGTGGAACTGAACCCAGAGACGCGGAAGAAAAGGGAGCCCGTGATCGTGTTCTCGGGCGAAAGGAAATTTCTTGAGTTCTCCGATGCGCTTGAGAACCCCGGCCCCTGGTTTTTTCCGCCCCTTGCTTCCCTCATTACGGCGGGTGGACGTTTACTGCTCGCGATGACTGAAGCTGGGGTCGAACAGGAGCGGGGGACTTACCTGTTCTGCGACACCGATTCTTTAGCAATTGTGGCTTCGGAGAGGGGTGGACAACTGAACATTGCGGGAAGTAAAGGGTTGAAGGTCCTGTCTTGGGAACAGGTGCTGCAGCTCGCAAACCGTTTTACTTCGCTAAATCCCTACAACCCGGAAATCGTAAAAGGCTCGATCCTCAACGTGGTGGATGTCAACTATGAGAACTCGAACCCAAACCACGCCCAACGTCAGCTCTACGGTTACAGCATCGCGGCAAAGCGCTACGCTCTTTACGAGAAATCAGGTCCTACCGGCATCAGGATCATTGATCCAAAGGCGCACGGCATCGGTTTCCTTTATCCACCAAAGGACTCGCCTGAGAGCTGGAAAGAAGAAATCCCCAAATGGATTTACGAGATGTGGGATTACATTGTGCGCGGAGCTTTGCATATCAAATCCAAGTCACCGTCTTGGCTCAAGATTCCGCAGATGATGCGCCTGACCATTACCACATATAACGTCCTCAACATGCTCGGCGAGTGGGACATAGCGCGACCGTACAACTTTCTTTTCCTGCCCATGGTCGATCCGAAGTTCGGCTATGCGTTTGACAAGCGGGCTGACGAAAAACCCTTGCTTGTATGTCCATTTTCATCCAACCAGAAAGAATGGTTTGAGCTTGATTGCGTCGATGTTCACACCGGCAAGAAATACAGGATGGTGGACTACGCCAAGGAGCGGAACCCGCCTCACAACGCGGTCTTTCCCTCTCAGTTCAGCCGCCTGTTGGTCCAATACCGGGATCATCCCGAGGCCAAAAGCCTAGCGCCGGATGGAAGCCCTTGCAGAGCAGACACTAAAGGACTGCTACGGCGGGCCCACATAGTTGCTGGAGAATTTCGCTACGTAGGCAAGGAAACAGACCGCAAGTGGGAGGAAGGCGACGATATCAGCGTATTGGAGTTCAAGGCGACCGAATACGGTAGAGCCAAGATCGTTGTCGCCAGCGAAGAAGTGAAGAGCGATATCAAGAAAATTGGCATTAAGAGGTGTGCTCGTGGAAGCGGATTCACGCGATTTGTTGTATGGAAGTTGGTTCGCGGAGGGACCGTAAGGCGCAGGACTTACGATCAATTTGTTCGCTGGCTCCAAGGCTACCAGTCAAAAATAGCTGGAAAATAGGGCGCTCGGACAGGACAATGAGTGTAATGGAGATGTTTCACCAAGTTGTGCTGCTACACTGCGAGTGAAGCACACGCAGCGAGGACTCGGTATGATAATTCCGCTCGTTGGTCTTTTCATCGCCTGCGGCATTTTCGCGTGCATCGGCACGGCTGTACTGACTGTAATTCCCCATCTTGGCAGGACACTCTCCAATGTAGGTTTGTTTGTAATCGGGGCTGTCCCCAGCTCCGGCGCTGTAGCCCTTGTTTATGGAAGGGTGTTCGGCAATCAAACAGGTGAGTTGCACTTGGTCGCTGTCTTTGGCCTTTTCAGTGTTCTGCTGGTCGCTGGACTGTGCGGCGGATTGGTGACGATTGCTGCTTACAGATGGCTCCTGCGGGCGATCCGTTTGCAGCGAGAAGCTGGCAGCACTGTCGATCGGTAGTTGTCGCTATCAGCGTTTACACCACTTTGCGCTTTTGTTTCGCCTTATTCAGGCATTTTGAGTGTAACCGAGATCTTGCGACAATTCTCGTCTTTTATGTACCAGCTAGTGCTGACTCGCATCGCACTGTACGGGCTGCCCATCTTTAAAACACGCCTCTGGCTTATACCGGGGCGCGTTCTCTTCGAGGTCGTAAGCTAGACCGCAGTCGGTGAAGCTGACACCTATCGAAAGCGTTTCATGTGCTGCATCTTGGCCGACGAAAATCGGAATGTCTCCACGCCGACTAATCGGCCTGGAGCCGGTTGATCCCTCCGTCCCCTCTACCCGGACAAAGTAGAGGCCCGATGGAACGTCAGCAAATTGAAACCAGCCATCATCCCCGCTTGTGGTCGCACTAACCTCGTCGAATGAGACCAGTTGGCGAAGGCTGAGCTTCGCCTTCAACGGCGTGAATTCCGCGGAGGACATCAGTCCCTCAGAAAGCTGACCATGTAGTTTTCTTGCTTCGAGTATGGGGGTTGGCCACTCGACACTAACAGTGGCAGGCTTTGCATTGTCCAAAACATGTATAGCGACCAAAAATGCGTCGGTACCCGGATAATCTGGTTGGACATCAAAATCTCCCGCCGTGCTGAGAGTGAAACGCGCTTCCCCGCCGTTATCCGTAGTCGACTCAGCTACCACCTCTACAAACTGCTCGGGTTTGGCTTTTCGCTGCTGCTCGGCACTAAGCCTCAAGAACTCGTCCGTCTTGAAGCGTGTAATTCGGAGCTTCAGACCGACAACAGCACCGTGACGATTAGAGACGTGAATCGGAAAGGAGAGCGGCACAGTATATCGAAGCGGAACTTCGACACATGCCAAGGCCGAAAACGAACAAAGCAAGACTAAGAGTACATGTTTCACGATTTGCTCCCTTTAGCTAGCCCGCGCTGCACTATCGTGACAACCACGCTTCATTCGGGGGCTCTCATTTTACGACGGTTCCGCAACAAAAGGTCGGCGATTGACGAAAGCAGGTGTTAGCACAAGCTTGCGCCGTCTGTTCGCCCTTTCTCAGGGGTTTTGAGTGTAACCGAGATTTTTCGCCAATTGACATCACGACGGCAGCGCAATTCTTTGCCTATTGACAGGCCAACGGTCGCGGACAAGAATGGTCGCAGGCTGAGTACCGCTCCCTCTCCCACCGTCTCAACGGTATTTGGTCCTTGCTTTTGCACCTTGGATTTCGCGGTTCGGAATCGCCCTCGGGAAATAATCCAACATCGTAGAGGAAGCTAACATGGCACTCATAACAAGGATGGAGCCAACGAAGACCGGGAAGCTGTTTGGGCTAATGTGCATAACAATGTTCCTGCTAGCGGGATTCTGCTTTGGGCAAGCAGCGAGTACGCCCTCAGGCGCAGGCGGTCGGCCCATGACTCGCGTACTCACGACTTGGTCCGAGTTCCACAGGCCCGACATGGAGCGCTGGAGCCCGTATGAGAGACGACTTAACATCAACAATCTTGGGAGTCTCGCCTTGAAGTGGAGTCACTCGACGGGCAGCGAGGTAGGTTCCTCGCCAGCAGTCGTGGACGGAGTGGTGTACGTCGGCTGTGAAGGCGTCAACAGGAAAGTGTACGCTCTGAACGCCCACACCGGCACCAAAGTGTGGAGCTACCTTACCGGCGCCGGAGTGGGCTCGTCGCCCGCCGTGGCAGATGGAGCGGTATATGTTGGCTCGGCTGACTTCAAGGTATATGCGCTGAACACCAAGACAGGCGCCAAGCTGTGGAGCTACACAACCGGCGGCTATGTGAATTCCTCGCCCGCCGTGGCGAATGAGGTGGTTTATGCTGCCTCGTTCGACAAGAACATGTACGCCCTGGACGCCAGAACCGGGGCCAAACTCTGGAGTTACACCACCGGGAGCTACGTGTATTCCTCGCCTGCTGTTACGAATGGGGTGGTTTATGTCGGCTCCGACGACGGCAATGTGTACGCCTTGAACGCCAGAACCGGGGCCAAACTCTGGAGTTACACCACCGGCGGCTCGGTGTTTTCCTCGCCCGCCGTGGCAAATGGAGTGGTGTATATTGGCTCGGCCGACTTCAAGCTATACGCCTTGAACGCCAGAACCGGCGCCAAGCTCTGGAGCGTCACGACCGGTGACATTGTGCAGTCCTTGCCTGCCGTGGCGAATGGGGTGGTGTATGTTGGCTCGACGGATTACGACGTATACGCCTTGAAGGCCCGCACCGGCGCTATTCTGTGGACCTACCGGACCGGCAGCTCAGTGTATTCCTCGCCTGCCGTAGCGAACGGGGTGATTTATGTCGGATCGCGGGACGGAAACGTGTACGGGCTGAACGCCCGTACCGGTGCCAAGCTGTGGAGCTACAAAACCGACTCTTACGTCGACTCCTCGCCCGCAGTTGTAAACGGGGTGGTTTATGTCGGCTCCGGCGACGGCAAACTGTACGCCTTCGGCCTGAAATGAGGCATGACCGGAATTGGGCGGGGCAGCTTCCAAACGCCCGACCTGAAGATTGCTTCGCCCACTTATTTCTCACCAAAACGGAGTTAACTACCGCTAACAGGCGATTTCACGTTTTGACCGCTGCTCGATAAGCATAGTCGAGATTTCACAACAATCATGGGCCGCCAGTCACGGGTTGCATTGCGTTACTATTTCGTTGTTGTGTTTCCCACGCGCATGAAAAGCCGGATTTCTCACACGTTATCCTATCCAGTAACGGCGAAGGAGATTTCTGAGGCACTGGCGAACGTTCCACAGGCGGGTGCTCTCTCTATCGACTTCTTTCATTACCAGCGTATGAAGGACAGGGGCAAACCTTACGCAGTGCTCAGTGTGCATTACGCATTCAGCTCCGCTCTGGAGCGGGATTGGTCTGTACAGGTCAGGGCGGTCCCGCGCAACCTGCGGCGCAAGGTCAACGAGTTGTTAAGAGAGGAGGCATTTCCAGCAATGCACGAATGGTTGGTTCAGCGTAAGAACCTGTCTAACGAGCATGGTGGACAGGCTTTGACCGCC
>Ga0206847_10350_pt2 | contig 10967 bp, 7 predicted proteins | sample Alteio_BWOrgCont_17_FD_152880 | JGI IMG/M metagenome (GOLD analysis project Ga0206847, IMG submission 152880) | Enriched cells from forest soil in Barre Woods Harvard Forest LTER site, Petersham, Massachusetts, United States -... | ecosystem: Environmental > Terrestrial > Soil > Temperate forest >... | reverse complement strand
GGATGATGTTCTTGGCATGCAATGCGGCCAGCGCGTCCGCCACCTGCACGGCGATGTTGACCAATTCTTCCAGTTCCAGCGGCTTACCCTTGAGCCGCTGCTTCAGGCTTTCACCGTCGAGCTTCTCCATCACGATGAACGGATGGCCATCGTTATCTTCAATGTCGTGGATCGTGCAGATGTTGGGATGACTCAGTTGAGAGGCGGCGCGGGCTTCGCGCTCGAATCGGTCTAAAGATTTGCGGTCCCCCAACAGATTGTCGGGTACAAATTTCAGGGCAACGTGGCGGCCCAGGCGCGTGTCTTCCGCCTCATAGACGACCCCCATGCCTCCACCGCCGATTTTTCCCAGGATGCGATAGTGGGAGACCGTCTGCCCAACCATAGAGACGCACCATCCGCTTCGGGGCTAATGTTAGGCCGTGGGCTCCGCGAGGTCAACTCCAACGAGGGTCTATGTATGGCGACGGCAAAATGCTCCCTCCCCTCTTGGGGCCGCCCCCCTGTGACGGTGACTCCTCCCGTTGGTCCTCTGACTGCGGCCCGCTGCTACAATGGGGAGTTTTCAAATTGTCCGCTGATTCACTTTTCGGAGCAAAGTGATGAAGTCAGATTACGCAGATGAGAGGTTGCTGTTGATCGAGGAAGGATTGGACTCCAATTCCGAGTAATCCATAGTTTTTGTTGGAGAGACAGGTTGATGCGAAGTATTTCATTGGTCGTAGTGACATTGATTTGCCTAATGATATTGGCGTCCGGCGGGTCCGCCTACGCCGCGTCTCAAGAGCAAGTTCTGTACAGCTTTCAGGGCGAAACGAATGACGGGTTCACTCCAACTGGAGGCGTTGTGTTTGACAAAGCAGGCAACCTCTATGGCGCGACCCGAGGTGGAGGACCTGAATCCTGTGCGCCCGACGGCTATGACTGTGGCACGGTCTACCAATTGGCTCCGCCGATCAAGAAGGGCGATCCCTGGACGGAGACGATTCTCATTCAGTTCAAGGGTAAGGCATCGAACGACGTTTCCGTGCCTAGCGGAGGCTTAATTATAGACAACGCGGGGAATCTATACGGCGTGTCGGGGTTCGGTGGAACTGGAAATTGCGTCATTCTGGGCACATCCGCAGGATGTGGCACTGTGTACGAGCTGTCACCGCCAAAGCAGAAAGGCGGACAGTGGACCGAAACCATCTTGTACAGCTTCAAGGGGGGCAACGACGGGTACTATCCCGGTGGCAACCTTACCTTCGACAAGACTGGGAATCTCTATGGGGCAACTGTATTTGGTGGAGGCAAAGGAAACACCTGCGATCAGTATTTCGGTGGCTATTGCGGAACAGTGTTTAAGCTCAGCCCGCCCAAACAAAAGGGTGGAAACTGGACGGAGAAGGTGCTGCACAGCTTTGCTGGCGGGACGGATGGAGCAAACCCCAACGGCGAGTTCGTGCTTGATGGTGAAGGAAATATGTACGGGACCACCTTTTCGGGCGGCAATTCCGGATGCAAAACTGCGGGATCCGTTGGCTGCGGGACTGTAATGACATTAGTCTCGCCGGTCAGCAAGGGGAGCAAGTGGAGCGAAAGAATCCTGCATCGCTTTGTGGGACAGGACGGAGCTGAGCCGGATGCAGGAGTTATTCTCGATGCGACCGGCAATCTTTTTGGGACTGCATCTGCAGGTGGAAGTGGCATCTACGGCGTCATTTTCGAAGTCTCAAAATCTGGAGGACGTTGGAGCGAGCGGGCACTGTACTCCTTCACAGGTGGCAGTGATTGCGCAACTCCCGAAGGTGCGCTCACTCTGAGTGCGACCGGTGATCTTTATGGCACAACATACGGCGGTACGGAGTTATGTCCTTGGGGCAACGTGTTCCAAATGAAACGGCCCAAGAAAGAGGACGGGACCTGGACTCGTGTCGCGCTCTACTCGTTCGAGGGTCCGCCGGACGGGGGCGATCCGGCTGCTATCTTACTGCTAGATAAGAATAACAACCTCTATGGCACTACACTGCTGGGAGGAACCGGAACGACTTGCGGTCGGAGCGGTTGTGGCGCTGTTTTTGAACTTCGGCCTTAATCGGACGCGGGTGTGCTGCATCCAAGGATGGAGAACTACCAGAGTTCTGCGGGAGGAATCCTAATGAAAAGCATGCTGATACCTAGTCATCTCAGTCGCTTCGCAATCGTTGCTGCCCTGCTTGGATTGTCCTTGGTTTCTCCATCGTCTGCGACTGGGCAGCAGAGTCAGGGACAAAATGATGTGTACGGCCCTAGCAGTTCAAATTTCATTCAAACGGGGTCTTCGGCCTTCGTCGATGCTAGGGCATTCGGCAACGGGGTCTTAGATTTCTGCGGCGTGCTAAACACTGTTTTAATCAATGTGGTTAAAAAGAACTTTCCATCTGGCGCAATCATTGACGCACGGGGTCTTCCTGGCACCACAAGTACAAGTATGACGTGCGGTGCCAGCCCTTGGGGTAGCGGCGCGAGCTACGTCAACGTTCCTTCAACCATCCTTCTACCCGCGCAGCAAATCGTAATTTCCGCCCCGTGGATTCTACCTGACGGAACCAAACTCATCGGAGAAGGCGCAGGAGGATTTGAAGGTTCAACTCCGACTCTTGTGAGCGCGACCACCATACAAGCCTGCAACACGAGCATCAACAACAACAACTGCCCGGTTAATTTCAGCGGAAGCTCGATGATCCAGATGGGCGATTCTAACTGTCCCGGTGGTACCAACGGCGGCATTTGCCATTCGATATCCACTGAGGATCTCTCGCTGGACGGCGAGAACATCGCAGGGACCGGCATTCTGAATATGAATTCTCAAGAACTAAGCTATGTGAACAGGGTTAACTTGTACCGCGTGGGTGTGGGTCTGAACATTTCTACTGCAAGCTCAACGCTGACGGCACAGAACTCTGGCCCGTACTCGAACATTGTCTACAATACTGGCGGATCAACGGGGACATGCGCGGAGATCGAGGGGCTTACCAGCACGCGTGGCATTCACGGTCTCACCTGCCAGGGAAGTTCCGATTCCCCTGTAGCGGTATTACTCGCATCTTCCAATACGACCCTAGAAGATGTCCGAATCGTGGGGTTTTTCGATGGAGTTCGCCTTGGATCACCGCAATATCCGACCGCGAATGGAAATGTGTTGCGTAATATTTTTGGGGATACGGCCGAGCCTGTCCAGTCTGGGCAGCCGGGACCGGTGGTACGTATGTGGTCACGACCGACGGCGGAAACACCTGGAAAGCGGCCGTCGTGCCGGGAGCTGAAAAACTGCAATTCCGGGATGTGCAAGGCGTCAGCGACAAGATCGCGTATCTGCTCTCGGTACCCAACAGCAGCGGACCGACGGATTTTCGCATCTACAAAACCGAAGATGGCGGCGCAACCTGGAAGATCGAGTTCACCAACCATATCAAGAAAGCCTTCTACGATTGCTTCGCCTTCTGGGGGCCGGACCGCGGTATCGCGCAGAGGCGCAACGATGGAGAGCATCACGGTCGCGGGCTTTGGTGTGGGGTACCAGAACACCAATACGCTCTCCGACCCGATTCTGTGGCTCAATCCGTACTTCTGGTTCAACGCAGTCGGGTGGAGCATCGGCAATGTTTCGACGCAGACTGTCCATGGGGGATTCTTTGACAGCAACACCACCGCCTTTGCTGCGCCATCTCCAGTGGGCTCCTATCCATCCGAAACCATTTGTATGGAACCACATTCGTGGAGAATTCAGCCTTCGCTTTTGATTACGCCAACAATAATGTCTGCTGTGCAACGCTTCGGCTGTTCGGGGTCCATCTGGAAAATGGTAGTACGACATCCTCCCCGGCGCATTATCTGCGTGGCAGCGTAAATTTCCTTATGTCCGGCGGGGTTGCGGAAGACGATAGTAGCACTGGCGGAGGCGGGAACGACGACTACTGGTTTAATGCGCAAGGCAGCTTTTTTACAATGCGAGACGTGGACCTTGTTACCCGATCCTATACTCCGAGCGTAGGAGTAGTGGAGGATAGCGCTAGCACCCCAACGACGGTGAACGTGAGCGTAAATATTAAGAGTCCGACAACAGGTTCGTCATCATTGCCATGCGCCAGCATTGTTGGTGGTGCAAACGCAGCGACGGCTACAGTACTGGCGTCCACATTGAGCAGCACTTCTCCATGTGTCTGGGCGCAAAATAGTGCTCAACAGTTCAACGCGAGCATCGCTCTCGGAGCAGGACTGAATCAGACCGCATCTAACACTTTCGCAGGCACGTGTGCGATGATCGGTAGCACTACCTGTCATTGGACGATTTCGGCCAGTTTCACGAGTACGCCGATTTGCATCGTAAATGCTCAGGGAATAACTGCTATTGCAGCATCCTGTTCTGTCTCCGGTACCACGGTAACTATCACGGCAGCGTCCATGAATTCCCAGACATGGGGAGCGGTGGTGATTGGCAATCCGAACTAGAAAAAGGCCTAAGACCTAGTAGTTTTGTACACAAAAAGAGGCTCCCGAGGTACCAAATCACTCAGTGGCGGACGCTCGGCTCACTTTTTTCTATTGGGAAAAGCAGAGCCACCGCCCGCGCCCGCTTTCGCCCGGAGGTGTACGGATTTTGCCCCCCTCTATAGCTATCCCCGTCAACCGGGGAAGGGGTCTATGTATGCCGACGGCAAAATGCTCCCTCCCCCCGGTGGGCCTGGCCACGGTGGGGGGCGGTTAACTGACGTGTGCATGGGCTGTTCGTTGTGCCGGGGGATGGGATACAATCGTCGGGGAACGGTAGGAGGTCGGATTATAGCGAGGACATCCGTCGGGCATTGCCTGGTGGGTGGCGCAATCTTACTGCTTGCGGGGCTTAGTCCCGGGCAGGATGCGCCACGCTCGGACAGTCGGCACGCTGCGAGGGCTAGTTGGAGCCAGTTTCACTTCACGGCGGGGGGAACCCGCCTGAGCCCGTACGAGCACGTTCTCAACGTCAAGAACGTCGGACGCCTCCGGCAGAAGTGGCAACACTACGCCGGAATCTACGTGGAGTCTTCTCCTGCGGTCGTGAACGGGGTCGTCTACGTGGGATGTGGGCTACAGGTGTGCGCCCTGGAGGCCAGCACCGGCACCGAGTTGTGGGGTTTTACGGCCGGCGACGCCGTGGATTCTTCGCCTGCGGTGGCGGATGGCGTGGTATATGTGGGCTCGGACGACGGTAACCTGTACGCGCTGGATGCCTCGGCTGGCACCAAGCTGTGGAGCTACGGGGTTGGCACGATGCTGTATTCCTCGCCCGCCGTGGCGGACGGGGTCGTTTACGCTGGGGCAGAGTTCGGTAGCGGCGATTTGTACGCGCTGAACGCTAAAACTGGCGGTAAGCTGTGGAGCTTTGCCACAGGCGGCAGTTTTGTTTACTCGCCCACAGTGGTGGGCGGGGTAGTATATTTCTCGGCGGACCCTGACGTGTACGCGCTTGACGCCAGCACTGGAGCCCAGCTGTGGAGTTTTACCACAGGCGGGGGAACCGAGTCCTCGCCCACGGTGGCGGACGGAGTAGTATATGTCGGCTCGGGTGACCACAACCTATACGCATTGAGCGCCAGCACCGGAGCCAAGCTGTGGAGCTTCGCAACCGGCGATAATGTCTCGTCGTCGCCCGCGGTGGCGAATGGGGTTGTGTATGTCGGCTCTGTCGATTTCAATGTTTACGCGCTCGACGCCCATACTGGCTCCAAGCTGTGGAGCTTCGCCACCAGCCGGAGCGTTCGATCCTCGCCTGCTGTGGCGAATGGAGTGGTGTATGTCGGTTCCGAGGATCAAAAGCTTTACGCGCTTGACGCTAAGACGGGTGCCAGGCTGTGGAACCATCGCTTTGCCGGGTACGTGGACTCCTCCCCCTCAGTTGTCGGAGGCGTCGTCTATATTGGCTCGGATAGCAATAACCACGGCAAGGTTTATGCGCTCGGGCTGAAGGGACGGCAGTAGCACTTAGCACTTGGCCGAGAGGAAAACTGGGCAGAGCGGCGCTGAGGCTCATAGCCGGATGCTAACTGCCAAGTGCTAACTGCCAAGTGCTAACTGCTTGGATAGAACCCCGCCGAACTTCCTACCCACTCCATATTCTTATTCTGATCGACTCCCATCATGAGCCCACGGCCCATGCGGACAATCACCATGACCGGCTGTAGCTCCTTCAGCCAGATATACATGATCCGCAACTCGGCCTTCGTGCCGCCGTGCGGCGTCTCGATCACCGGCTCAAAACTCATCCGCTGTTGCAGGATGTACTGAGAGCGCCTTTCACTGGGCACCGCCGCCAGATCTTCTTTCTTGAGGTTCATGATTACGCCCAGCCCGGCGAAAGAGAACAACGGCTTCAGCACATAATTCTCCAGGTCATCGGGGATGTGCTCCACCCGGTCAAGAAACCACGTTTTCGGTACGCACTCATGCTTCAGGAATGGCAGCGAGAACTTGCTCATCCGGAAATACCAGTTGGGATGGCCCGCCCACTCGACTTCAAGATCATCGGTGAACGCGAAGTCCAGCTTGATCTTCTTGCGGACCAATTCGTCTACGATCGCTCGATTGTATATGCGTTTGATTCGCACCCGATGGCCGTCTTTCAGATAGAACAACTGGTTTCCGCGCTCCTGAATGTCGGTAATCGATACGGTCGGAACGCCGAGCACCTTCTCCGTTAACAGAAAATCCGGCCGCGTCTTCTGATGCAGCGGATCAATCTCCATCAGGATCACATCCTGCGGATCATGATCCCCCACAATGGCGTCTCGCAGCAGCTTCCTGTAGCTCTCCCAGTCAAGGCCGCCCAGCAGGTAGCGCAGGCTGTCATCCAGTTCGAACACTTCCTGGTAAACCTGCGACAGCGTAGCTTCATAGGCATATAAAGAAGGAAACCCCTGCAACTCGACCAGCTTTGGCTGGAGATTTCCGGTAGCATCTCGCACCAATCCGAAGTCCACCTGGATGAACATGGGATGAGGCGTTTCATTCGGGACATTGAATTCGGGCGGAATCGCCTCGAAAGAAGCCTTGCGATACTCCAGCGTCCCCAGTTGCTGGATCAGCTCTTTGCCGTACTGCGACATCTGATCCAGAAGCGCCTTGGAGAAGAAGCACGGCGTCTCGGATATGCGGAATTCGACCGGTGCGCCGCAGCGCTTCTCCATGACCTTGAGAAAAGTCTGGTACTTCTGCGGGGTGAAGTTCGCATTGAACCGCTGTCGCACGGAGGGGATCATGATGACTGTGTGGTACGGCTGTGTGGCGCGGGCGCCCTCGCCCGCGAATATTCTACCCCGGAACCGGCTCTATTTAGGCCTCGATCAGGAACTTCCCCCCGCGCATGATCTGTTCGTCATCCACCCATATGTCGAACTTGCGTCCGACTACGTCGATGTGAGTTGTCGAAGACCATTCCGCGCCGGTATGTGCGCCATAGGGGTTGCCAAACGCAATATGCACGCCCGGATACTTCTCATCCTGCAAAATCTGCCCGATGATGTCCTTCAACTCCAGGTTCGTCCCGATGGCGAATTCGCCCACCAGATCGCTGTTTTCGTCAGTATGGGTGTAACTCCAGAAATCGCTTTCCAGTTCGCGATTGGAGGAGTGTGCCTCCGTCACCCGGTTGCCCTTGACCTGGATGGTGAGGGGATTGGCTTTCAGGTCGCCGAATTTCGCGCATAGCCAGTCGCCCACCACACCGTCGATCACGAACGTTCCATTCACTTCGCCAGGAGTGGTAAAAATTTCTCCGCCCGGCAGGTTCCCCCACTTGTCGGGGCTGATCAGGCCGCTGGTTTTCACCCAGCGATAGCTCGGATTCAAGTCCGCCACCAGGTCCGTGCCCGCCGGAGTTTTCGCCCGAACCTGCGAAGCCCGCCGCACCATATCGATGACCTTGACGCTGATACGATCCACCTTGAAGAAGTCCGCCCGCATGCCTTCGCACATGATTTGCGGGTTGATATTTACCATGTGGGCGTGCCGAATCCTGCGCCGGTTCACGACTTCCGTCATCTGAATGCGAGACCGCAACTCGTTGGCCTGCGCCTGCGCCGCGAAAATGCTGACCTGGCTGGTCTCGAGATCCTCGACAATCTCGCCCGGCAGGTTCAGCAGCGGGCGTGGCGCCAGATCTTCCAGCACCCACGCGCGATACGGGCAGCCCAGCGTCTCCAGCTCATGCGCCAGACTGGTGGCAATTTCCCTGGTCGACTCGTCCGTGATGAGCGTGACCTTTTCCTGCCGCTGTACCCGCAAACACACATTCACCGCGTTGTGTGCTCCGGGAGTCAGTTCAGAATCGAAGGGGATTGTATTCAGTTGGGCGCTCCGTCCTTGTTTTCCAAGGACAGGATTTTGTGTCTCATCGACGGAACTTGCCATTACCCCACTTTTCTGGCGGAAGCCGAGCTGTCCTGTTCCTCGATGCCCGTTTCCGTCTCCTCAATAATGTAATCCACAACTTTCTTCAGGTCGCCAGTTTGTTCAAAAACCCGCAGTTGCCGGTCGGCACCGCTGCCCATCTTCAGAATCTCATGGATATATTCCAATTCCGCGCGCGAATCCAACTCGTCCACTACGTCGTCCACAAACTCCAGGTACTCCAGGATCAGGTCGCGCGCCGGAACTTCCTTCTGCTTGCCAAAGTCGATCAGCTTCCCATCCAGGCCGTAGCGCGCCGCACGCCACTTGTTCTCCATCAGCAAAGCGCGACGGTAAAGGCGAAACCCCTGATTGGCCGAGTAGAGCTTGTGCAGCTTGGCAATCGTCGCCTGGATCAGGGCCGCAATCGCAATCGTTTCATCCAACCGCATGGGAAGATCGCACACCCGGAACTCCAGGGTATTAAAGAACGGGTGCGGGCGGATGTCCCACCAGATTTTCTTTGCATTGTCGATGCAGTTGGTCTTGATCAGCAGTTTGATGAAATTCTCGTACTCACCCCAACTCGGAAAATAATCCGGGATATTGGTGCGGGGAAACTTGTCAAATACTTTGCAACGATACGACTTCAGCCCGGTGTTCATTCCCAGCCAGAAAGGCGAATTCGTCGAGAGCGCCAAAATGTGCGGCAGGAAATAACGGGCGTGATTCATCAGGTGGATCGCGGTTTCACGGTCCTCAATCCCGATATGCACATGCAGGCCGAAAATCAGGTTGGCCCGCGCCACCAGTTGCATATCTTCAATGATGTTCTTGTAGCGCTCGTCCGGCGTGATCTCCTGCACTCGCCAATCTCCAAACGGATGGGTTGCAGCCGAAGCCAGCCGCAGGCCGTTTTCCTTGGCCAGTCCAATCATGTCGTGGCGCAGCTTGCGGATCTCATCCTTGGCTTCTTTGATGTTGTTGCAAACCGAAGTGCCAACTTCCACCACCGCCTGATGCATCTCCGCCTTCACCCGCTCCTGCAGTTGCAGGCGGCCCTTCTCCATCATTTCAGTATGGATATGGGAGCGCAGGTCGCGGGTCAACGGATCGACGGTCTGATATTCCTCTTCGATCCCGATGGTGAAAGTCGGTGGCATCGCCTTGTGTGCAGGAACAATCCCGGGTCCCCATCCCGTCGAGTCCTTTGCGAACGGTGGGAGCCTGAGCCGCAGGGACTACCGTCCCCACGGTCAGACTAGTATATCAATGGCGGTGCGCAAAAACCCCTAACTTTCGACCCCGTATTGGGCGCTGGATCCCAAAAACCTTGCCTAGGACCGGCCTCAGTTCGATGCCTTAGCCCTCTTTTTGGCCGCGGGCTTTGCCGGAGCGGTTTCCGGCGGTTTGGCACCGGCCAGAAACGACGCCCACCTCAATTCTCGCGCCGGATTCTCGTCACTGAGTGCCTTTTTGACGGCCATCTCGGCAACCGCGTTGACGATCCAGTCGAAATTCGCCTGGCCCACCGACGTGATCTCCGCATCCGGCGCCGGATTCATAAAGTCGATGGCATATGGCACCCCATCTTCCACCGCGAACTCCACGGTGTTCAGGTCGTAGCCGAGCGCGCGGCACAGGGTGAGCGCATCTCCGTCTATTCGCTCGTGCAGCTTGGCGCTCGAGGGTGGCGGATTCCCCTTTACGTATCGCTCATGGTGCGGCGCCTTCGGATCGTACTTCATCACGTGAACTTTTTCCTGTCCCACTACATAGCAGCGGTAGTACTCCTCGAATTCCACTCCGTGCTGCAGCGTCATGCAGAGGTCGCCCGTCTGGTTGTAATACTGGAAGAATTCATCGGGAGAGTGCACCTTGTAAACGTGTTTCCATCCGCCTCCTGAATACGGCTTCAGGAAAGCAGGGAAGCCGACGTAGCTGAAAACCTCGTCCCAGTTCAGCGGGTACATCAAATTGCGCATGGACTTGTCGGTCGTATCCGGCGGATGCGTGTGATGCGGCAGCAGCACCGTGGCCGGTATTGCCACCCCCAGCTTAGTTGCCAGCGCATAGTTGAAGAACTTGTCATCCGCGGTCCACCAGAACGGATTGTTGATGACAACCGTCCCGGTCAGCGCGGCATTTTTCAGAAACGCCCGGTAAAAAGGAATGTCCTGGGAAATGCGGTCGATGATGACGCGGTACCCGCTGGGATCAGCCATCTTTACCCCGCCCAGCTTTACAAACTCCGCCGTCACGCCCTCGACGTTCATGCTGTTGATCCTTTCCACCAGCGCCGGCGGAAAGGTGTTTTCCATGCCAAACATAATTCCGATTTTCTTCATGAAAGCCTCTGCTCGTAAAAGATTGTGCGTTTCTACAGAATCAGCTTCGTCAGACTCCTGAATCCGCCTTCCGCATCTTCTGATCGCCAAGGTTTGGCGAAGGACGAACGACGGACCGGAACGCCCAGCCTCAGAAGTATTTCACCGCCATTCTCTGCCACAGCGGCCAGTCATGCGTGGAATGATCGTTCCACACATCCAGCCAATGCGGCACAGCCTTGTCGTTCAGCATGG
>Ga0206847_10402_pt1 | contig 10979 bp, 7 predicted proteins | sample Alteio_BWOrgCont_17_FD_152880 | JGI IMG/M metagenome (GOLD analysis project Ga0206847, IMG submission 152880) | Enriched cells from forest soil in Barre Woods Harvard Forest LTER site, Petersham, Massachusetts, United States -... | ecosystem: Environmental > Terrestrial > Soil > Temperate forest >... | reverse complement strand
TTGTAGATGCCCAGGGTTGCGAAGATGCGGATCAGCGGGAAAATGAAGACCTGATAGGGAATGAAGGCGCCGATCAGAAGTAAGGCAAACAGCAGATTTGCGCCGCGCACGCGATAGAAAGTCATGGCGTAGCCGGTGATCGCACCGACGAAAATCGAGGCGATGACGGACGGTACGAGGATCGTGACCGAATTGAGAAAGCCGCCATGAATGCCAGAACAATCAAGTCCCGTACAGGCACTCAGCCATGCCTTCGACCAAGGTTCCCAAGTCCAGGACGAAGGGAAGGCCACAATGTGCCCTTGCCGGATTTCGTCCATCGATTTGAACGAAGTCGCCAGCGTCACCCAGAGTGGAATGAGGAAGAACGCGGCCGACAGGCATAGAAAAGCATAGACGCCGAGCCGGCCGAAGCCGAAATGACGCGGCTTGCGCCCGCTGGGAATGATCTGCTCGCTCATCCGCGCGCGCCCTTCTTGCGAAAATGCTGGAGATAGATGAACGGCGTCATGATCGCGATGACGGTGACAAGCATCACGCTCGCCGCGGCGGTGGCAAGGCCGACATTCGCGCGCTCGAGCAGATTGTCCATCACGAATTTGGCGGGCACTTGCGAAGAAATACCAGGGCCGCCGAGCGTCATCGCCACGACAAGATCATAGAGCTTGGCCACCGCAATCGCGAGCAGCACGGCAGCCGTGACGACCATCGGCGAAATGATCGGCAGAATAATCGACACATAGACGCGCCAGGTCGGAATGGCGTCGATCCGCGCCGCCTTCCACAATTCGCTGTCGACGCCACGCAAGCCGGCGAGCATCAGCGCCATCACCAGGCCGGACGCTTGCCAGATCCCGGCGATTACCAACGTGTAGATCACCATGTTGGAATTGACGAGCCAGTCGAATGTGAAGTTCGAAAAACCAAGATCGCGAACGATCTTCTGCAGGCCGAGTTCCGGGTTGAGGAACCATTGCCAGACAAGGCCCGTCACCACGAACGACATGGCGTAAGGATAAAGGAAGATTGTGCGGAATGCGCTTTCAAAACGAACGTTCTGGTCGATGAAGACGGCGAGCAGAAAGCCCAGCACCAATGTTCCGGCGATAAACAATGCGCCGAACAGCAATATGTGCCAACCGGCGCTGGTGAACGCCTCGGTGTTGAAAAGCCGATTATATTGCGCCCAGCCCACGAAATTGTAGCTCGGCAGCAATTTGGAACTGGTGAACGACAGACAGACCGTCCATGCCAAGGCGCCAACATAGGCGACGATGGCGATCACCGCGGCCGGGATGAGTGCCAGCGCCGCCGGGCCTTGCGATCTCAGCTTCGACATGAATTTCGCATGCCGCGGCGATAGCGACGGATTGGTCGTCATATCAATTGGACGCTTTGATCGCTGCTCCGAATTTCTGGATGAATTCATCGGCTGTTTCGCCCGGCGTGTTGAGATATTGCGTCTCGACATCCTGCAATGCGCCGTTTTCATCCGCGGAGATCAGGAAGGCAGTGCTCGCAGCCTGCTTGGCAGGATCCTTGAGCATCGCAGCGCCCTTTTGCGCGCAAGCATCCATGGTAGACACATCGATATCAGTCCGCACTGGGATCGAGCCCTTTTTGGTGTTAAAGGCGACCTGAACGGGGGGCGACAACATCAAGCTTTCAAGCTCTTTCTGTGCCGCCTTGCCTGCCCCATCTTTGACTTTCGGGAAGACGAAGACGTCACCGCCCATCAAATAGACCGAGTCGCCCGGAATGATGCAGCCGTAGTCTTTACCGGGCGCCTGGCCGGCGGCGATGAATTCGCCCTTCGCCCAATCACCCATGACCTGCATAGCCGCCTTACCCGTAATCACCATGGCCGTGGCATCGTTCCAATTGCGACCAGGCATGCCATCATCCATCAGGCCTCGCAACGCTTTGAACGTTTCGGCGACATGTTTGAATTTCGGATCGGCAATTGCGGCCTGCCAGTCGGAACTATAGAGCTTGATATAGAGATCGCGCCCACCCTCCTCGGCTGTCACCGCGTCGAAAAGGATCTGATCCTGCCAAGCCTGGCCGCCATGGGCGAGCGGAACAATTCCCTTGGCTCTGAGTTTTGGCGCGAGAGCAAGCACGTCGCTCCAACTTTTCGGTGGCTGTACGCCTGCGTCGGCAAAGACTTTGGTGTTGTACCACAGCCAGCCCTGGCCATGGATGTTAACGGGCAGCGCATAAAAATGTCCGTCGCGCATCGACGCCTCGACGATTGCATTGGGCAAAACATCTGCCCACTTGCCCTCCGCCGCTGCGGCATCGAGATTTTCAAGATAATTGTTGGTGACGAGATCGTCGAGCTGTTTGCCGGTGTTGAATTGCATCATGGTCGGCGGATTGCCACCCACGATGCGGTTCACACCCGCCGAGCGGGCCTGATCGCCGCCGGCGATCGCCGAGTCTACCCATTGGCCGCCAGCTTTGGTGAACGCATCGGCGAAAACTTTCACAGCGGCGGATTCGCCGCCGGAAGTCCACCAGTGGATCACTTCGGCCCGCATCGGATCTGCCGATGCCGTGCCGCTAGCCAATGCCGCACAGACCAATAATGCCGCGAGACTCGGAATGCTCCGCATACCCTCTCCTCCCGTATTTGCTCGATTTCTGTAATCGATTACATACCTCTATAGCCTGAATTGTAATCGATTGCAAGGGACACTAAGACTTAGATGCATAAGAGATGAGCCAAATCCCATGACGCCCGCCCAAGACAATTCCACACCTCTCACCGGAGCCGCCCGCATCGGCGACGTGGCGCGAGCCGCCGGCGTTTCGACGGCGACGGTCAGCCGGACGCTGACCTATCCCGAGCGAGTCCGCGCGGAAACACGGCAAAAAGTGCTCGATGCTGTCAGGCGCCTCGACTACACGCCCAACGAAGCTGCGCGCGTGCTGCGGGCCGGCGCGTCACGTATGATTTTGGTTCAGATTCCGCACCGTTTCGGCGGCGCTTTTTTTCCTGGCGTATTGAGCGGCATCGACGAGCAACTCGCCAAACACGGCTATACGATGATCATGGGAAGCCTTGATGACAGTGAGAACAAAGCGCGCCGTCTGATCGACCTGGTCTTTGCTGGGCAACTCGACGGCATCATCTTGCTGACTGGTCATGTGCCGGCAATAGGCGGCCGCTCGATGCTCGACGCTGGCATCCCGATCGTTTCGATCTGTGCTGAATTGCGCGATCGGCAATCCCCAAGTGTCCTGTTGAATGATGAAGACTGCGCCGTGCTGCAGACTCAGCACTTGCTCGATCTCGGTCACCGCCGCCTGATGTATGTTGCGGGCATCCCGAACAATTATAACGAGGTGCACCGCTACAGGGGCTTTTGTAAAACGCTCGCCAAAGCCGGCCTCGATCCCATCGAAGCGCCGCGCTACGAGGGCGATTATACGCTTGCGAGCGGCGCCGCAGCCGCAAGGGCTTTCCTTACCCTGAAGCCTCGTCCAACGGGAATCGTCTGTTGCAGTGACGAAATGGCAATCGGCTTTATCAAAGTGATCACCGACGTGGGACTGTCTTGCCCTCGCGATGTATCGATTGTCGGATTCGATGGCATCGAATTTGCCGATTATTGCGAGCCGACTCTCACTACAATTTGGCAGCCGCGCGCCGAACTCGGTGCAAGTGGCGCGCGGCTCTTGATCGACGCGCTATCGGGCAAACCGATCGCTGCCGACACGAGAATTATGCACCGTGGGGATTTGCGCGTACGTGCCAGCACTTCGCCCATCTGGTGATCCGAACCCATTATCGCGGATTCAAGCCGCAAGAGAACGGGCGGTCTTGAAGAAGGGCGTGGGCTGGGGATCGCCTTCGCCCTCGAGACCAAATGCCGAGCACCATATTGTCGAAGCCTGGAATAGGTCATGAACTGTGGTCAGTTCCTCAGCTCCCGGCGATTAAATATTGCGCAACGCGATGAAATTTGAACAACTTTCATGCTGCGCTGCACAATATTTGTCCTTGCGATTGCGAGGGCCCAGCCTTAGCCTTTGATTCAAAGGGAAGATCTTCATTCGTGTAACAGGCGAATGACGGCCGGGCATGCTTTTCTCGAAATCCGGGCTTGAAGGTCCGAACACGGCTGCGGGAGCACAACTGTCGCAGCCAATTGTCCGTCCGTGGGCTTCGCGCAGAGCGAATGATGGCAGCTGTGTTCTTCAGCGTGAGGAATGACGATGATCGCCAAAGATTTTTTCAAAGCTGGACATTGGCCGACCCTGTTCGCCGCCTTCTTCTATTTCGACATGAGTTTCATGGTGTGGATCCTTCTGGGCCCGCTCGCCGTACAGATCTCGAGCGACTTGAAACTCGATGCTGCACAAAAGGGTTTTATGGTCGCGCTTCCTGTCTTGCTTGGCGCGATCCTCCGCGTCATCAATGGCATTCTAGTCGAAATGATCGGCCCGAAGCGGACCGGCACTTTGAGCCAATGTATCGTCATTTGCGGCCTGGCGCTGTTCTGGGTCTTGAGTCCGCAAAATTACGGCGCGCTGCTCGCCCTCGGCTTGGTGCTGGGCTTTGCCGGCGCCTCGTTCGCGGTGGCACTGCCGCTCGCATCGCGCTGGTATCCGCCGCAATACCAAGGCGCCGCCCTCGGCATTGCGGGCGCCGGCAATTCCGGCACTGTTTTTGCGGCCTTGTTCGCCCCTGCCCTTGCCGCGGCCTTCGGCTGGCACAATGTCATCGGCCTCGCCGCCTTGCCGCTCCTCTTAGCCCTGATCGCTTATCTGCTGATGGCGAAGGACAGCCCCAACCGGCCGCCCCGCAAATCGCTGCGCCAGTATCTCGATGTGCTGCGTGAGCGCGACGCCTGGTGGTTCATGCTGTATTATTCGGTAACTTTCGGCGGCTTCTCCGGCCTCGCCTCATCGCTCGGCATCTATTTCAACGCGCAATATGGCCTGTCACCGGTCGTGGCCGGCTATTGCACTGCTCTGTGCGTATTGGCCGGTTCGATGGCACGGCCGCTGGGCGGCGCCATGTCCGATCGCTTCGGCGGCATCACAGTACTCAGTTTTCTTTACGCGATCGCAGCGACAGCTTTCGTGCTGGTGAGCTTCGGCTTCGCCCAGCTTTGGCTCGGCCTTGGCATTCTGTTCATCGGCATGCTGGCCCTCGGCATGGGCAATGGCGCCGTCTTCCAACTCGTGCCGCAACGTTTCGGCTCCGAGATCGGTATCGTGACCGGTCTTGTCGGCATGACCGGCGGCATCGGCGGATTCTATCTGGCATCCAGCCTTGGACTGTCGAAACAATTCACCGGCTCCTATCAGATCGGCTTTCTGACTTTCGCATTGCTCGCGGCGCTCGCGCTCGTCGTCCTGCACAGCGTCAAGAATCGGTGGCGCGCCACTTGGACGGCCGCCGGCAGCACCGCACCCGCCCGCATCTAAGGTGATGCCATGAAAGAAAGATTGATGATCGTCGGCCATGGCATGGCGAGCGTGCGGCTGTGCGAAGATCTGATGACCGGCGCACCCGACCGCTTTGATATTACCATCGTCGGCGCCGAACCGCGGCTCGCTTATAATCGGGTGCTGCTCTCGGCCCTGCTCGCAGGCGATGTCGCGGAAGCCGATCTGACGCTGCGGCCGCCCGAATGGTATGCGCAGCACAACATTCACGTGATCACCGGACAGCGCGTGACTCACCTCGATCTTAGCGAACGGAGTGCAGTGCTCGAAAATGGAGCACAATGCCCGTTCGACCGTCTTGCCCTGGCAACCGGCTCGGAAGCGGCCCGCCTACCGAGCCCCGGTATGGATCTTCCGGGCGTCATGACGTTTCGTGATTTCAGCGATATGCCGGATTTGCTTGGCGCAGCGGCCCGCAGTGCGCGCGTCGCAGCTATCGGCGGCGGTCTCTTGGGGATCGAAGCGGCATGCAGCCTCGCGAAGGGCGGCGCCAAAGTGACGCTGGTTCACGTCATGGACCGCCTGATGGAGCGGCAACTTGACCCGCGCAGCGCCGCCTTCCTGAAACGGGCGGTGGAACGCAAAGGCGTTCAAATCCTGCTCAATGCGCGGACCGTGGCCGTGCGCGGCGATACGAAAGCGGATTCTCTGTGTTTTGCCGACGGCAGCGAATTGCGCGTCGATCTCGTCGTTGTCGCGATTGGCGTTCGCCCCAACGTCGCCTTGGCGCAGGTCGCGGATCTTCCCGTCAAACGCGGCATTCTCGTCGACGACCAAATGACAACCGCCGTCCCCTTCGTGCATGCGCTCGGCGAATGCGCGGAACATCGCGGCACAGTCTATGGCCTTGTCGAACCGGCCTACGATCAAGCGCGTGTCCTGGCGCGGCTTTGGGCCGGTGATACCGATGCACGGTATGAAGGCACGGTTCTTGCTACGAATTTAAAAGTGTCCGGCATTCCGGTTTTTTCGGCGGGAGATTTTCTCGGCGAGGAGACCACCCGCGATATCGTCTTCGAGGATCGCGGTGCCGGCCAGTGCCGCAAGCTGGTGGTCAAGGGGAACCAGCTGGTGGGGGCGGCACTGGTCGGCGAGGCAAGCGATGCGCTGTGGTATCGCGACCTAATCCGAAGCGGCGAAGACATTTCGGCCCTGCGACACAACATTCTTTTTGGCCGCGCTTTATGTGAGCAGAGCAGCGTGTGATGAATGACTTTTCGGTGAGCCAGAAGCATTACCTCGAAGGTTTCGCCTCGGGGCTCGCCGCATTGCACCAGTTCGGCGGCTCTACTGGTACGGATGTGCCATCGGGTCCCGATGCGGTACATTTCGCAGCTCAGCAAAGAACCATCGATGCGGGCCGAAAACTGGCCGACCAGGAAAAATGGAAACGGGCGGAGCACCCGTTCGACGCCTACACGCGCCTGAAGGATCAAGCCGGCGCCGATCAGTTCCCGAAGCCTGACGACAATTTCCGCTGGCGCTACTATGGCCTGTTTTATGTTGCGCCGGCCCAGTCGAGCTACATGCTGCGCCTGCGCATTCCCAACGGCATTCTGACCCATTGGCAATTTGCCGGGCTCGCAAAGTTGAGCGCGCAATATGGCGGCGGATATACTCATGTCACGACCAGAGCCAATATGCAGATCCGCGAAATCAAGGCAGCTGATGCGATTAACGTCGTCGAGGCTGTGCAGGATTTGGGGCTTTGCTCGCGCGGTTCGGGTGCCGACAATATCCGCAATGTCACCGGCTCCGCCACAGCGGGTATAGATCCACAGGAACTATACGACACGCGTGCCCTGGCCCGCGAATGGCATTTTCACATTCTCAATGAACGCGCGCTCTACGGCCTGCCACGCAAGTTCAATGTCGCTTTCGACGGAGGTGGCCGGATCGCGACATTGGAAGAAACCAATGACATTGGTTTTCAGGCGGCGCGCGTTGCAAATATGTCGCAAGATGAGCCGCAGATATGGTTTCGGCTGATACTCGGCGGCATCACCGGGCATCGCGATATTGCCCGCCCTACTGGTGTTTTTTGCAAGGCCGAAGAGTGCTGTAGCATCGCCGACGCCATCGTGCGCGTCTTCGTCGACACGGGCGATCGCACCAACCGCAACAAGGCGCGGCTCAAATACGTGCTGGACGGCATGGGCTTCGACGCGTTTCTCGAGCGGATCGAGGAAAAGCTTGGCCGCAAGTTGACGCGTTTCGACGAAGCCCAAGTCGAGCCGCGCGCGCTCTGCGATCGATCGGCCCATATCGGTGTGCACCCACAGAAGCAAGCCGGGTTGAATTGGCTTGGCGTCGCCCTGCCGGTTGGAAAGCTCGAGGTCGCGCAGATCGAAGGCTTGAGCGCAATTGCGCGCGATATGGGCGATGGCGACATCCGCCTCACCGTCTGGCAGAACTTGCTCATTTCCGGAATTCCCGATCATCGCGTGGCCGAAGCGCGAGCGGCCGTCGAAGCGCTCGGCCTCGATTGGCGTGCGACAACGATACGGGCGGGGCTCGTTGCCTGCACCGGCGCGACGGGCTGCAAATTCGCGGCGAGCCACACCAAGGAAGACGCGATGAAAATCGCTGATTACGTAGATGCGCGTCTCGAGATGGACTCCCCGGTGAACATTCATCTCACCGGATGCCATAATTCCTGCGCGCAACATTACATTGGCGACATCGGACTGATCGGTGCAAAGGTTGCGATCAATGACGACGGCGACCAGGTCGAGGGCTACAGCATCTTCGTCGGCGGCGGCTATGGCGAGAACGCCAAAATCGGCCGCGAATTATGGCCCGGCGTGAAAAGCGAAGATTGTCTAGACAAGGTCCTCAACCTTTTGCGTGCCTATCAGCAACATCGTACTGACGCATCGGAATCCTTTCAGGCCTTTGCCAATCGTCAGGACCCGGATGAGCTCAAGGCATTGGCGGCGAGCCTGTCGGAGGCGCCATGAATCAACCCATCCAGCTTCGCTCGCTCATTCCGACGAATGCTCCGTTTTCGGATGAACAACGAGCCTGGCTCAACGGCTTTTTCCAGGCCCTTCTCGCACCGCAGCTGGACGCAACGCAGAATGCGGTTGCGGTTGCGGGAGACGTGGTGTCACCATCGGCACCGTCGCTCGCAGACAATGATCACGCGCCATGGCACGATCCTGGCATGCCGATGGATGAGCGTCTGGCCATGGCCGAAGGCAAGCCCGTTGCGCTACGTCTCATGGCGGCGATGGCCCAGCAGGACTGTGGCCAATGCGGCTACAATTGCGCGGATTACGCAAATGCGCTGTTTCAGAAAAAGGAAGAGCGGCTGACCTTGTGCGCGCCAGGCGGCAAGGATACGGCGCGCATGCTCAAGCAGATTGCAATCGAGATCGACGCGACGCCACAGGCCGCGCCTGAAGCACAGGCAGGCGTCGCGGTCGCTACGTCCGACGAGGCACCTCCGACACAAGCCGCGCCAATATGCACGTCACGCGACAATCCCGCCTGGGCAACTTTCCTCTCACGGCGCAGGCTCAATCGCGCCGGTTCGGAAAAGACCACGTGGCACGCAGAATTCGATTTGAGCGAGAGCGGGCTCAGCTATGAGCCCGGCGACAGTTTTGGCGTCTATCCCAAAAATCCGGTCGGTCTCGTCGACCAGATCATCGCCATGCTCGGCGCGCGTCCGGAAGGTGTAATCGGCGCGAAAACCTTGCGCGACAAGCTGATTGAAGATGTTTCCTTGGGCGCCGCACCGGATTCGCTCTTCCAGCTCTTTTCCTATCTTTGCGCGGGCGAGCAGCGGCGCAAGGCGCGCGCCTTTGCCAATGGCGAGGATTCGGACGGTACCCTGCCCACAATGGACGTACTTGCCGCGCTCAATCACTTTCCAAGCGTACGGCCCGGTGCCGAGGCTTTTGTCGAGGCGCTGGAGCCGTTGCAGCCGAGGCTCTATTCGATTTCGTCATCCGCGCGGGCGATGCCCGGCCGAATCTCGCTCACCGTCGACGAGGTGCGTTATAGAGTCGGCAAGCGCGAACGGCTCGGGATCGCATCCACCTATGTCGGCGGCCGGTTGCCGGTTGGCGAGAGGCTCCGTGTGTATGTACAAAAAGCGCACGGATTCTGCCTACCCAAAGACCCAACCGTACCGATCATCATGGTCGGACCCGGTACGGGTGTGGCGCCATTCCGCTCGTTTCTGCAGGAACGTGCCGCCTCCAAGGCGCCAGGACAAAACTGGCTGTTCTTCGGGCATCAGCGCCGCTCGTGCGATTTCTTTTACGAAGAGGAATTCGAGAAGCTGCGCCATGACGGCGTGCTCACGCGATTGTCGCTCGCCTGGTCACGCGACGACCAGGGCAAGTTCTACGTACAGGATCGGATGCGCGAAGTCGGGCCGGATCTGTGGCGCTGGCTGGCGGAAGGCGCGCATTTCTATATCTGTGGCGATGCGAAGCGCATGGCGCGGGATGTGGAGCGCGCCCTGGTCGATGTGATCGCGCAATGGGGCGCGCGCAGCACTGAGGAAGCGGCAGCCTTCGTCATGAGCCTCAAAAAAGCCGGACGGTATCAGGCGGACGTCTATTAATGACGGCAGCTTCCGTGAAAACCGCGTGCCCCTATTGCGGGGTCGGATGCGGCGTGATCGCAACGCGGGATGGCACGGGAAACGTGAGCGTGCGCGGCGATCCGGAGCATCCGGCAAACTACGGCAAGCTCTGCGTGAAAGGCTCGGCGCTCGCCGAAACCTTATCCGACGACCGGCGCCTCATCTATCCTACCATTCACGGCGTGCGCACCACCTGGAACCGGGCGTTGGACGCTGTGGCGAGCGGGTTTTGCAAAGCGCTCGCGGCTCACGGTCCGGACTCGATCGCCGTCTATCTCTCCGGCCAATTGCTGACCGAAGATTATTATGTGGCCAACAAGCTGATGAAGGGCTTTCTCGGTTCGGCCAATGTCGACACCAATTCGCGCCTGTGTATGGCGTCGTCGGTCGCGGGACATCGGCGCGCCTTCGGTGCTGATGTCGTGCCCAATTGTTACGAGGACCTCGACGAGGCGGATGTCATTGTTCTTGCCGGTTCCAATGCCGCCTGGTGCCACCCGATTCTGTTTCAGCGCATGGAGGCAGCGCGCGCCGGCCACGGCACGAAAATCGTTGTGATCGATCCGCGCCGCACAGCGACGGCAGACAGCGCCGACCTGCATCTCCCCATCGCCGCCGGCATGGACACGATTCTCTTCGCTTGGCTTTTGCAGGAAATCGTCGCACGCGGAGTAACGGATGCCGCGTTCATCGCGCAGCATACAATCGGCCTCGACAACGTGCTTGAAAATGCGCGCAGCATTGCGCCGAGCCTTGCCGCGACCGCGGCCAAATGCGGTCTCTCACTCCAAGACGTTCAACAATTCTGCGATTGGTGGATCGATCACCCGAAAGTCGTGACCTGTTACAGCCAGGGCATCAATCAATCTGCAATGGGAACGGACAAGGTCAACGCTATTCTCAATGTTCATCTCGC
>Ga0206847_10401_pt1 | contig 10990 bp, 8 predicted proteins | sample Alteio_BWOrgCont_17_FD_152880 | JGI IMG/M metagenome (GOLD analysis project Ga0206847, IMG submission 152880) | Enriched cells from forest soil in Barre Woods Harvard Forest LTER site, Petersham, Massachusetts, United States -... | ecosystem: Environmental > Terrestrial > Soil > Temperate forest >... | reverse complement strand
CCAGTCGGCACGCATTTTTTTTCCAGCAGATTTTGATAAAGCACATCGTGGATGAGTGTGCTTTTTCCCGATCCCGAGACGCCTGTCACGCAGGTGAAAACACCGAGGGGAAAATCGACGTCGACATTACGCAAATTATGTTCGGATGCCCCTTGAAGTTTGATCCAGGCTTTCGGTACGCGGCGTTTTGCCGGTACTGGAATGGATTTTCGCCCGGTCAAATAGTCGGCGGTCAGGGAGTTCTTGGCCTTTGCCAATCCTGAAATGCTTCCATTGAAAACGAGTTCACCACCGCCCTCACCCCGACCGGGACCGATTTCCACGAGATTATCGGCTGCGCGGATCACCGATTCCTCATGCTCGACGACAAGCAGTGTATTGCCTTTGTCGCGAAGATTTTTCATCACGCGAATCAACTGGCCGACATCGCGAGGATGAAGACCGACTGTCGGCTCATCCATGACGAAAAGCGTATTCACTAAAGATGCGCCCAAGCAGGTGGTGAGATTCACACGCTCAACCTCGCCGCCGCTGAGGGTGCGGGTGGCACGATCAAGACTCAGATAGCCTAGTCCCACCTCCACGAGATAGCGCAAACGCGTGGCGACCTCGTTGCGGAGCATTTCGGCGGTCGAATCATGTGCGACTTGCGCTTTTGCATCCATGATCTCCTTCACCAGTGCAGAGACAGGCATCCCGGCAAGTTGGGGCAGAGTCTTGCCACTGACCTTGAAATTGAGCGTGGCGGGCTGGAAACGGCCGCCATGGCAGGAAGCGCAAAGATTGTAGGAACGGTAACGGCTGAGCAAAACGCGGACGTGCATTTTGTACGTCTTGGTCTCAAGCCAGTTGAAGAACCCTTTTACCCCGTACCAGCGGTCGTTTTCCGCGAGTTCCTCGCCTTTTAAATCCGGATCATCGCCGTATAGCACCCATTCCTGGTCGGCCTTGGGCAATTCGTCAAAGGGGGTGTGGATATCGACCTCGCGTTCCGCCGCGTGTTTCACGAGATCCCGCTGGCATTCACGACCATTCTCAGTCTGGAAGGGTTTTACCACACCTTGGTAAATGCTGAGGCTGCGGTCCGGGATCGCGCGCTCGAGATCGATGCCTATGCTGCGCCCGAAGCCACGACAGGCGGGACATGCACCGAGAGGATTGTTAAAGCTGAAAAGGCCAGGGCTGGGTGCGGAAATCTCGATGTCGCAATGCGCGCAATGCCAGCCCGTCGAGAACGGATGGACTTCAAATGTAGAAGGGTGAACGAATGCGATCTTTCCCTTGCCAAAACTCAGCGCGGTCTCCACGGCTTCCGTGAGGCGGGCATGGTTTTCCCGCCCCATGGATATGCGATCCTGGACGATGCGCACCTGTGCGGGAAGGCGCTTCACGTCGGGCTTTGCATCGGTGCGGTGGACGGCATTATCAACCCACACCCGCAGGTAGCCCTGCTGCTGGAGGAAGTCGAAGAATTTTTTTGGATCAGTTTTCGGCGGAACAGGAATCGTGAAGGAAACGAGCAGTGATTCCCCTTTGAACTGCGTCATCACCTGCTCCACGATCGCGTTCGCGGTCTCCGGACGGATTTCACGCGAGCACGAGGGGCAATGCGCCTTCGCCACCCGTGGCATGAGGATTTCCAGGTAGTCGTTGATCTCCGTCATCGTGCCGACGGTCGAGCGCGTGGACTTTACGTTATTCGACTGCTCGATGGCGATGGCAGGTGGGATGCCGCGGATTTCATCGACCTTCGGCTTGTCCATGCGCTCCAGGAACTGGCGGGTGTACGGGCTGAATGTCTCGACATAACGACGCTGGCCTTCCGCATAGATTGTGTCGAATGCGAGGCTCGACTTGCCGCTGCCGCTCGGGCCTGAGATCACGTTCAGCTTTCCGAGAGGAAGATCGAGATCGATGCCCTTGAGGTTATTCTGCCGTGCTCCGCGTATTTGTATGACGCCGGCGTCGGGGATGGCTTTGATGATTTTTTTTGGCATTTAAAATGGGCAACGAAGTTCGTGCATGGACTTGCGTTTTGCAAGTGACAGAAAGCGCGCCGGCCAAATAAGCGCGAAAAATACGGCCTTGGAGGGGGCGGAAAACTTTTTACTTCGCGTTTCCGCGCTTGAGCACGGCAGAAAGTTTGGAAACTTTCTGCTTCATGATCTTGCCGCTCTTGAACTTGACGGTGGCGCGCGGCGGGATCTTGAACTCGCTGCCAGGGACATTCGGATTGCGTCCAACACGTTCCTTCGTCAGCTTTACCTCGAAAATGCCGAAGTTGCGCAACTCCACGGCGTCCCCGTTTGCAAGACTGCTGGTGATGTGGTCGAGCGTCTTCTGTATGACATCAAATACCTGGTGCTGCACCAGACCAGTTTCATTGCTGATTTTTACCACGAGATCCCTTTTCGTTAGATTTGCCATACGCACGGAATTCCTAGCCGAAACCCGATGGACTTGGCAATTCTCAAATTATTATTCCTCTTTCAGCACCTCGGCAGCCGTCTTGAAGTGCATTTTAGCCATTTTTGGCAGGAATTCAGCCCCATATTTTGCAATGAGTTCCCGCGCAACGAGTTTCACCTGGGCGGAAGCGCCTCGTGGAATGGCCTTCCCCTCTGTGCGACCGGCTTTTTCCAGCCAGTCGATGAAGCGTTCCCGGGCCAGGATCGAGGCGGCTGCCACGGCGGGGTCGGATTCAGCTTTGGTACGTTGCTCGAGCTTGATCGTCTTACCATGGGCCATCAGTGAGCGTTCGATCAATTTGGGGTTCGCAAACTGGTCGGAAAGCGCCCGGGGACAATCCGGCTTGAGCACAGCGAGATTCTCGATGACACGGGCGTGGCCCCATGCGAGCAATCTATTGAGGTTGCCGATTTTGCTAAAAAGCTCGTTGTATTTTACCGGGGTGATCTCCACAACGCTGTTTACGGCTCCCTGGGTAGTTTTGATTATTTTGGCCAGATCGCGGATCCGTTTATCCGAACCTATCTTTTTGCTATCCTGAATGCCGGCGTTCTTGAATATCCTGGCAATGCCGCGATCCACATAGACCCCCGCGATTACCAGAGGACCGAAAAAATCGCCCTTCCCGCTTTCATCGATGCCAAAGTGCGGCTCATACATTTCAGGGGCAAGCACCTCCTCGTATCCCAACTTTGCTTCGCCGAGAATCTCGGGCTCCAGGCGGAACCGGACAAAGTCCTCAGTCCCCTTTCCTTGCAGAACGATTTTTGGCCCCTTCTCGTAAACAGCAACATTCAGCTTCTCCTTTGAGGCATAATAGAGCGTGTAGGGTTTCGGCTCGAAGCGATAGCCTTCCTCCAGCAAAAGCTTTTTTAACTTTGCCGCCTGCTCTTGGGTGAGAGGAGATGTGTATAGTGTGAGAGATTTTTGAGGCGTTGACATTGACGATTACATTCCAAACTCTAAAACCTTTGACGTGAGCGCAATCCAAAATCCAAAATTGTTTCGTGACAGCCTTACCCGCTGGTTCAAGAAATACGGGCGCAACCTCCCCTGGCGGGACACATGCGACCCTTATGCGATCTGGATTTCGGAGATCATGCTCCAGCAGACGCAGGTGGTGACTGTGCTCGATTACTACCGGCGATGGATGAAGCGTTTCCCGGATTTTGCCACTCTTGCAGCAGCTTCGGAAGCAGATGTACTGGGCCTTTGGCAGGGGCTTGGATATTATTCGCGGGCGCGCAATGTTCATTCCGCCGCGCGAGTGGTAATAAAAGAGCATGCTGGAAAAATGCCTGCTTCCCTTATGGATATCCGCAAACTCCCGGGCATCGGCAGATACACAGCCGGGGCGATCTCAACTTTTGCTTTTGATGAGCCAGAGCCCATCGTCGATGCAAATATCGCACGGGTTCTCGCCCGATTGCTGAATCTGGGCATCCCTATTGATTCCACAGCCGGCCAAGCTGCGCTGTGGGATGAAGCAGCGGCCTTGCAGCCAGAATCGAACGCGAGGCTATACAACTCCGCCTTGATGGAACTCGGAGCACTCATCTGCCTGCCCCGCTCTCCAAAATGCACAGTATGCCCTGTCAAAAAACACTGCGCCGCTGTTAATCCCGAGGCTCTTCCCGTGAAGAAACCCCGGCGCAAAACCGTGAAATTGACCGAGAATGCTGCATGGATCGTAAAAGGCGGCAGCATCCTCCTGCAGCAGCAGACAGGGGTGAGGTGGCGCGGACTTTGGAAACTTCCGACATTTAATCCATCACCCACTGCCGATCAACAAATTCTTCCCACACCATTACTACAGCTCACTTACCCATTTACACACCATCGAGTAATGCTCTCCATTTTTCGACAATCTGCTCCGGCGACAAACGGAACCGACCAAAGCTGGTTCAAAATGAGTAGCCTGGAGCAACTCGCAATGACTGCCCCCCATCGTCGTGCCGTGGAACAGCTACTGGCTGCGAAAATCACCGGTCGTATTAAAAATATCAAACGACTGATAGGGCTGCCATAACCGGCAAAACAATGCGGAAGACAGAACCGAAAGGCTCATTAGGCTCTACATTAATGCTCCCACCGTGGGCTTCGATTGCGAGCTTGCAGAAATAGAGTCCAAGCCCAAATTGGTGGACGCCCTCCGGGGCATTTTTCAATGTTGCGTACTTTTCAAAAATCACATCTCTCTGTTCCAGGGGAATGCCGGTCCCTTGATCAGCAATCTCGATAACCACGGAGTCCTCCTCCCTCTCATACTCCGCGCAGACCCGAATCTCACTACCGGTCGGCGAGTACTTCAGTGCATTGGTAATAAGGTTGTCGAATACACGCACGATAAGATCGGCGTCGCCATAAATATTTGGTATTGGTTCATCGGACGCTTCCAGAATGATCTTTTGCGAGGACGCGCCAGCCATCATCGCGTAATTGTCGAGGGTCTGCGCCAGTATTTCATCCAGCGAAAACGATTTCCGGTTCAGCAACATGCGTCCATGCTCGATTTTACTGATCATCAGCATATCGTTGATCAGTGAATTAAGGCGGCTGGCTTGTTTCACGATGCGCTCGAGGAGCTTGGCATGCCTGCCCTCTCCGCCGGTATTGAGGGAGAGTAATTCTGTAGAACCCAGAATCACATTTAACGGTGTGCGCATATCGTGGATGATCGTATGGGCGATATCGTCTCGAAGTTTGAGGGCAATCTGCAATTCGTCGTGCTGTTTTTTGATCCGCAACATGCTGCGTACTCGGGCGCGTAGCTCGCCGGGGTTCACAGGCTTTGAAAGGAATTCGTCCGCACCGCTTTCCAGGCCCCGCACGAGATCTTCCTTCTTGTCGAGTGCCGAGAGCAGGATCACCATGGTATTTCTGTAGCGCTGATCTTTCTTGATCGCACTGCACATTTCCAATCCATCCATCCCGGGCATGACGATATCGGAGATGATCACATCCGGCTTGAACTCCTGCAACTTTTGCATGCAAACAGTGGCATCGCAGGCATACTCGAGAACATATGCATCTTCCGCGAGGATCGCTCCGTTCATCATCCGTGCACTCGGAGTGTCATCTACGATCAGGATTCGAGGCTTGGGTTCCATAGAAGTGGGAAAAGTTCCCCACTGACATGGATTGCAACAAATTTCCATCAATGCGGCAAGGTTTCGGTAAAAGGTGTGCTTCCAGATATTTGCGCGCGACTGCAATATTTTGATTTAGCGGTCAGATAATGATTCAATGGCGCCATGAATCCCCGTCTGAAAAAAACACGCAAATCCCACTCTCTCACAAAGATGGTCCAAGGCCAGCCTTCATGGCGGATTGCTTCCAAAGATGTCGAGGCGTTTGTCACGGAACAAGGGGGACATCTCGGCCCGGTCATCTATGATCGCCGTGGCGCGAAACTTTCACCTTTTGAGGTGGCTCCCTGGGCCACTGAACAGATCGACCGTTCGTTGCCTCCGGTTCTTCACGTTATGCGCGGGGATTTTTTTTGCATGCCGTTTGGAGGAAATGACACCCCATACAGGAAAGAACAACATCTTTCCCATGGTGAAACCGCCAACGCACACTGGAAGTTTGAAGATTTGGCGAAAACAGGTATCCGCAACACGCTACACCTCAGCCTGCTGACGAAAGTGCGCAGTGGCAGGGTCGATAAATACATTTCGGCAATGGACGGACATCATGCGATTTACTCACGACACGTGATTTCCGGCATGTCAGGCCCGATGAGCATGGGGCACCACGCCATTTTAAAATTTCCCGACAAGGCAGGCAGTGGCCGGATTTCGACCAGTTCCTTCCGATACGGCCAGGTCTATGTAAAACCCACGGAGCTGCCTGAAAATCGTGGGTATTCCGCCCTGCTCCCCGGTGCAAAATTTGATTCGCTCGACAAAGTCCAGACGGTCTTCGGAAAGGATACCGATCTCAGCCGGTATCCCGCCCGCCGCGGCTATGAGGACATTGTCACTATGGCCAGTGATCCTGACCTGCCGTTTGCGTGGACGGCCGTCTCATTCCCAGAGCAGCAATATGTCTGGTTTGCGCTGAAGGATCCAAAAGTGTTGCGCCAGACACTTTTTTGGATGTCCAACGGAGGCCGTCATTATTCTCCATGGAGTGGGCGCCACATTAATGCGATGGGACTGGAGGAAGTGACATCCTACTTCCATGAGGGGCTGGCCGAGTCTGTTCGCAAAAACCCGATTGCAGCGGCAGGCTATCCCACGAGCACGCTTCTAGATCCTAAGAATCCACTCAGCGTTAATTACATTATGGCGGCAGTAAAAAGTCCAAAAGGCTTTGATCGTGTGGCCAACATTGAGGTGGATGCGAAAAGCGGTGGTGTTAAATTGACGTCCGATAGCGGCAAACAAATCGCAACAGCCATCGATGTCGCCTTTCTGAACGAAAAATATGGTTTGGGTTTAAAAATCCAGTAACAAAGCTATAATAGGATTTTTGGAACGGCTGATTTAGGAGGGTTTTTGCAGCGGGAAAACTTGCCGTTTTACAGAGAGAAATGAAACCGAGAGGGTTTCAAAAAGGAATGGTGCGCGGTGCGGGTTTCGAACCCACGACCCCCTCCGTGTCAGGGAGGTGCTCTACCACTGAGCTAACCGCGCTTATCCATTCACGATCAATGACTTGCATGCATAACAAATTTCACCATGCACGCAAAAATTTGTGATCGAAGGGCGAAAAGCTACGCATGATTTATTCCCGTGGCAAGTCATTTTGGTTTCGTGAAAATATTGCGATTCACTTAATGTCGCCCCCGAAGATGATTTTTTCATCCGGCGGCGGCGTCAGGAGATAGCGCTCGACCCTTTCCTCGATGAAGACATCCGGCTTTTCCATCTCCAATGCACTCCCGAGGACTTTTTCGTATTTTTCGTCATCCTTGCCACGCGTCAGGTAAGTAATTTGCGCGACATCCGCAGACAGGAAAGGCTCAAGCCGCCATGTGTAGGAATCGTGGATTATTACCAACCGTCTGCTATTGTCTATGCCTGCAGCCTGCGTGGTGAAATTCCACATTGGATCCAAATCGGCACCCGCGAGTTGAAAGGGTGTCGAGGATGTTTTTGTGGGAACCAACTGCTTCAAATCCGGCTCGCTTTCGGCAGAGTAACCCGGCATGCCGATCATCCTGGCCAGATCGCCTTTGACGTATTCATCCACCGTCTGGAATTCAGACCGGTCTCTCGGTTTTAGATCCGGGAACCATACATGCAAGCGCTCCATAATTTCGCGATAGCCCACATAAGCCCCCATCGTGTTCCAGTGTGTATCGTTGCGGAAATAAAGGCGGCCACTCACCTTCGCATTCATCAGTGGCTCCAGCAATGAAAGCACATGGACGTTCGAGTGGGCGGCAAGGTAACTTACCAGCAGTTGCGCTGGAGTCAGGTCATTTGGCCTGCGATATTTATCCGGCAGGTATTCCGGGTATATCGTCTGTTTGTCAGGCGCTATCACGAATAAGAATTGAACCCCGCGCCGGGCCAGCAATTCCTGTCTGTGCTCGAGAGAGCGCTTCCACCGTTCGAGATCAGCATTGCTGAGGACCGGGCCACCTCGAAAATTATCCTCAGTCTGCCCGCTCTTCAGAAAAAGCCATCCCTCTTTTCCGATGATCACATACGGTGAGAGCGGCACATTCGCATATTTTACCCCGATGTAGCCTCCCACGCGCAACAGCGCTGAGCGGAATCCGAAATGATCATTGTAGTAAGCCTCGTAATCATCAGGAAAATCTTTTAGGGCGCGTTTAAAGGAAAGCTCCGGCCGGGTATTGAGCGGCCGACCCTCGATTGCTTCCGTGTTGGGCTCGCCGATGAACCATTGTTTGAAAACCGGCAAGCTGATCAGAATCACAAACAGTGTTGTAAGCAACACCGCTTCCAATCTCGAAATCCGCGATTCGATGGCCTGGTTCATTTAGAAAAAAAATTCGATGGATGCATTCTTAGCTCCCGCTGCTTAATCCATCTCAGTGGTCATTGCCTCCAAAAATGATTTTTTCATCCGGTGGGGGCACCAGCAGATAGCGTTCGACTCGCTCCTCGATGAAGACATCCGGTTTTTCCATTTGCACCACCTTTGCGAGGATTTTTTCAAACTTTTCGTCATCTTGAAAACGAAACAAATACGTGATCTGCGAAAGATCCGCCGACAGGAATGGCGAAAGCAGCCATGTGTAGGAATCGTGAATCATCACTACTTTTGTTTTGTTGGCAATATCGGGTGCCTGCGTGATAAAGTTCCATCTGGCAGGCAGATCCGTACCTTCCACCTTGAGCGGAGTTGAGGAGGTCTTGATCGCCACGAGGGGTATCAAGGTTGGCTCATTTCCAGCGGAATAATCCGGCATCCCTATCATGCGGGCCAGATCTCCTTTGCGGTAGTCCATCACCACTTGGAATTCAGAGCGCTCTTTCGGTTTTAAATCGGGAAACCATTCGTGAAGGCGCTCGATGATCTCATGGTAGCCCACATAGGCTCCCATAGTGTTCCAATGCGTATCGTGGCGGAAATAAAGACGTTCGCCTCCGCTCGCCTTGGCTTTAACCAAGGGACCGAGCAGCGGAAGGACATTGACGCTCGAATGAGCGTTGAGATAATCCACCAGTTGCTGTGCAGGCGACGGGTCGTGCAGGCGGCTGTATTTATCCGGCATGAATTCCCGATATACAGTCTGTTTGTCGGGCGCCACCACGAACAAAAATTTGATCCCCCGCTGCGCCAGCCACTGCTGCCTGCGTTCCAGCGAGCGCTTCCATAGCTCGAGATCCACATTATTGAAGACCGGACCTCCCCGATAATTTTCCAGCGTCTGACCGCTCCTCAAAAAAAGCCATCCCTCCTTTCCAATTATGACATCGGGGGACAGCGATACATTCGCATATTTCACCCCGATATAACCGCCAATGCGCAACAGTGCGGAACGAAATCCGAAGTGATCATTGTAATACGATTCGAAATTAGTCGGAAAATCATGCAGCCCCTTATTGAGGGAAATCTTCGGGCGTGTATTGGGCAGCCTTCCTTCCACGGCTTCCGTGTCCGGCTCCGCTGAGATTACTTGCTTGAAGAACGGCAGGCTGATCAGGATGACAAACAGCGCCGTAAGCAACACCGCCTCAAATCTACGAATTCCTGGGATGTCCGCACTCATTTAGAAGCGGAAATAGATGAATGGATTGTAAGTGCCCGCTGCAAGTTGCATCGCACACAGCACAAACAAAAGCCCGAGCATTGCAGTACGAGCGAAGGCAAATATGTGTTCCACTACGGGCGGCTTTCCCTCGTCGAATTTGCGGATGACAATCGCCAGAGGCAGCGACCCCAAGATCCCCGCAAGGAACGCCCCCCCTACCAGCGGGTTGAAGTATTGTGACGCATGTTGCATGGCACCATCTGCATGGCCACAGCCCGCCATTGCCTTCAAATAAGAACACGCCAGGGAAAAATTCTCCGACCTGAAAAACACCCATCCCACCAACACCACCAATATCGTGTAAAGATGTCGCAATGGCGTCCAAATTCTCTCTATCCACGCCATCCATTTCTGTCGTTCAATCGCAAGAAACAAACCGTGCAGCAATCCCCAGATCACAAAATTCCAACTCGCCCCGTGCCAAAGTCCGCAGAGAAAGAAAACCGTTACCAGATTGAAATAGACACGCCATGGCGGTACACGGTTGCCCCCCATGGGGATATAGAGATAATCGCGAAACCAAGTTGAGAGGGAGATGTGCCATCTCCTCCAGAATTCCTGGATCGATCGTGAAATGTAAGGGTAATTGAAATTTTCGACGAATTTGAAGCCGAACATCCTTCCCAGCCCGATCGCCATATCCGAGTAACCTGAAAAATCGAAATAATCTGCGCTGAATTGCTGGTCCTGTCCGCTCATTGTCCCTGGCTTTTAGACGATTTTCCGACATCCGGCGAGCGTAATCCGGTATTATAAATACCGGTCGGATTTTTACAAAAATATCTTTGGGTTGTTCAAAAGACTTCACATAGGTTCCCTGTCTCCATAAGAATACGCGCCGTCTAGAAGTTTATCCGATGGTATTCAGTTCCACAGTTTTTCTGTTCGTCTTCCTTCCAATTGTGCTGGGAGTGTATTTTCTGCTGCCGAGAATGCTCCGCAATAGCTGGCTGCTCGTGATGAGCCTGCTTTTTTATGCGTGGGGGGCAAAGGTATTCACGCTGGCAATGCTTGGCTCCATCGCCGTGAATTATATGCTTGGGCTTGTTGTGGACCGCTTTAGGGGCAGGCGACATGCCCTCTGGGTAGTCGCGGCGGGTGTCGCCATCAATCTGAGTCTGCTGATATGTTACAAATACGCGGGGTTCCTCGTGGATCTCATGAACCCGGTGCTGGTTTTGTTACATTTTGTCCCGATCCATATGAAGCCGGTACATATGCCCATAGGCATCTCTTTTTTCACTTTTCACGCGATTTCCTATGTGGTGGACGTCTATCGAGGGC
>Ga0206847_10389_pt2 | contig 11047 bp, 18 predicted proteins | sample Alteio_BWOrgCont_17_FD_152880 | JGI IMG/M metagenome (GOLD analysis project Ga0206847, IMG submission 152880) | Enriched cells from forest soil in Barre Woods Harvard Forest LTER site, Petersham, Massachusetts, United States -... | ecosystem: Environmental > Terrestrial > Soil > Temperate forest >... | reverse complement strand
CGACGATCAGCTGTTCATTGATCGGCAGATTAACATCCTTGCGCTTCGGCAATGAGAGAACGCGGCCCGTCAGGGTGTCGAAGTTCATCTCCAGCCATGTCGGGACGGGGTTCTGCGCGGCGAACTGCGCACCCTGCTCGACGATCAGCAGCTTCTTCGCGCTCTCACGAATTGCGATTTCGTCGCCGACCTGCACCTGGTATGAAGGAATGTTCACCTTCTTGCCATTGATGGTGACGTGGCCGTGACGAACGACCTGGCGTGCCTGGCGGCGCGAGATGGCAAAACCGAGCCGGTAGGCTACGTTGTCAAGACGACGCTCCAGTTGCTGAATAAGCAGTTCGCCGGTGACGCCTGTCGCGCGATTGGCCTTTTCGTAGTACTCGCGGAACTGGCCTTCGAGTGTGAAGTACATGCGCTTGGCCTTCTGCTTTTCATGCAGTTGAAGACCGTATCCCACGATCTTGGCCTTGCGATCTTTGCCGTGCATGCCGGGGGGAAAGTTACGCTTCTCCAGCGGGCAACGGTCGGAAAGGCACTTGGTGCCTTTCAAAAAAAGTTTGGTGCCTTCGCGACGGCAAAGGCGGCAGACTGCTCCGGTATAACGTGCCATTTCTTCAATTTCTCCTGACTTCGGATGACGGCCGGTTTACGCAGCTCATAAGAGCAATGCTTCGTCCCGGCCCTTGTTTGGTGACAGATGACAGATTGCAGATGACAGTTTTCTGTTGCCGCTCAAGCTGCAAGGACTGTCATCTGTAATCTGAAATCTGTCATCTGTTTCTTAGACTCTCCGTCTCTTCGGTGGCCTGCAGCCATTGTGCGGCACAGGCGTCACGTCGCGGATGGAGCGCACTTCAACACCAGCCGCAGCCAATGCGCGGATGGCCGACTCACGGCCCGAACCCGGACCTGCGACGCGAACATCCACCGCGCGTAGGCCGTGATCGCGGGCAGCGCTGGCGGCGTTGGATGCTGCCTGCTGTGCCGCAAACGGAGTCCCTTTGCGCGAACCGCGGAAACCGAGTGAACCCGAGCTCTTCCAGCTCAACGTGTTGCCCACCGGATCGGTGATGGTGACGATAGTGTTGTTGAACGAGGCTTGAATGTGCGCAATGCCAAACGGAACATTCTTGCGCTCGCGCTTCTTGAACTTCTTGTTCTTGGCTGCTTTGCCGGCACCAGCCTTGCCCGCTCCGGCTTTCTGTTCTGGTTTCGCCATTAGGTTTTACCCGTCGCTTTCTTCTTGCCGGCAACTGTGCCCTTGCGCGGGCCCTTGCGAGTGCGGGCGTTGGTGTGGGTACGCTGCCCGCGAACCGGCAATGAACGCCGATGACGCGTGCCGCGATAGCTCTGGATGTCGATAAGACGCTTGATGTGCATCGAGACGTCCTTGCGCAGGTCGCCCTCGACGTTCCCTTCGTCTTCGATCACCTGACGGATGCGGTTAACCTCGTCTTCGCCAAGATCCTGGACTTTCTTGAAGGGATCGACATTCGCCTTCGTCAGAATCTTGAGCGCACGAGGATCTCCGATACCGAAGATGTATGTGAGCGCGATCCGTGCCTGCTTGTTGCGGGGCAGATCGACGCCAGCAATACGTGCCATGTAGTTTCCTTTGCAATCCAGGGATTAGGGGTAAGGGATTAGGGATTAGTTGATTTTTGCGGATTCTGACTGCATCAACTTGCCCCTGGTCCCTACGTCCCTCAGTCCCTTTCTCTGTTATGTGCCCCCGGCCTCAGCCGGTTCGCACGGTTTTTGCTTCTAGCTTCCAGAGGTTCATCGCAAGCCTTGACTCAAGCTAACTAGCCTCTTACCAGTTGTCAGTTCTCAGTTGTCAGTGATCAGTTCAAATGCCCTGGGTTAAACCGGGCTTTTACTGACAACTGATAACTGACCACTGACAACTTTCGTGAAAGCTTCCGCGTTTACCAGCCTCGACTAGCCCTGGCGCTGTTTGTGCTTTGCGTTCTCGCAGATCACCCTCACCACACCGCGGCGAGTAATGACCTTGCACTTGACGCAAATCTTCTTTACCGATGCACGGACCTTCATTTGATAATGCCCTTCCTTGAAACCCACCATTCAGCCTGGAGCTACTTGCTCCGGGCATTTACTGTCATCTGCTGCCTACTACTTATAGCGGTAAACGATTCGTCCGCGATTAAGGTCGTAGGGACTTAGTTCCACGGCCACGCGGTCACCGGGCAATATGCGGATGAAGTTCTTGCGCATCCTTCCCGAAACATGGGTCAGCACCTCGTGATTGTTCTCGAGCTTGACCTTGAACATGGCGTTGGGCAGCGTCTCGGTGACCACCGCCATTACCTCAATCGCGTCTTCCTTCGACAAACCGCATCCAATTCCGCCGGCGCAATCCAGCGCTTCCGGCATGTTATGACCCGAGCTTGCTAGTCGGTTAAAACTCTGAAACCGGTAGCGGTAACCGCCACCGTGTGTTCAAAATGAGCGCTCATGCTTCCGTCCTTGGTGACTGCCGTCCAGCGGTCGCCTAGCACTTCGACGTCTGGCCTGCCGGCATTCACCATAGGCTCGATGGCGATCACCATTCCTACTTTCAGCTTCATCCCTCGGCCCGCCTCGCCGAAATTCGGCACCTGCGGGTCTTCGTGCATGTGAACCCCAATTCCATGGCCCACAAAATCCCGCACAACCGAGAACCCCTCGGCCTCAACCACTCCCTGAACAGCAGCACCAACATCGCCTAGGGTCGCCCCCGGCCGAACTGCGGCAATTCCGGCGTGAAGAGACTTCTCAGTAACTGCAAGCAACCGCGCAGCATCAGCATCGATCGCACCGACGGGAACGGTAATTGCCGCATCTCCGAAGTAGCCGTCCACAATCGCCCCAAAATCCACTGAAACGATGTCCCCCTCTTTCAGGACCCGCTTTGGGGAAGGGATTCCGTGTACCACTTCGCTGTTGACCGAAGTGCAGAGCACGCATGGAAACCCGTGGTAACCCTTGAAAGCTGCCTTCACGCCCAACTCATTGAGCCGTGCAACCGCAGCCTTCTCGAGATCCAGAGTTGTGGCGCCCGGCTTGACCTTGGCGCGCACGAGTTCGAGCACCTCGCGAACCACCTGCCCCGCGCGGCGCATCTTCTCGATCTCCTGAGACGACTTCAGTACGACAGCCACAAAATTCCAGTTCTCAGTGTTCAGTTGTCAGTCTTCATTTGGAGGTTCCGCCGTTTTGGACGGAACTGATCACTGAATACTGAGAACTGACAACTGCTCCTAACGCGCAAACTCGCCGTCCGGCTACGCTAACCGCGTAACCGCTCGACGGCGGCAACGATTCCGGCCGCAATGACGCTTATTGGCCGGTCTCCATCCACTTCCGCAAAACGTCCTAAAGCCCGATAGTGCTCGATAACCGGCGCAGTCAGTCCCACGTAAGCGCGCATGCGCTCCTTGAAAACCTGCTCCGTGTCATCGGCTCGCTGGACCAGCGCCGCACCCTCTATATCGCAAAATCCATCCCGTTTGGGCGGATTCATGTAGACGTTATAGATGGTCGCGCATACAGGACAGTTCCTGCGCCCCGTAATTCGACGCAGTAATTGATTATAGTCCACTTGTATGCTGACGGCAATCACCGGCAGCCCGCCGCCCTCGGATGCCAGCCGACCATCAAGCCAGTTGGCCTGACCCAGGGTACGCGGGAAACCGTCCAGAATATAACCATTCGCCGTGTCCGGCTCCTTCAGGCGAGCCGCAACCATATCATCGACCAGCGAATCGGGCACCAGTTGCCCCCGCCCCATCAGATCTTTAGCCACTTTTCCCAGCGGCGTGCCTTTGGCCACATTGGCGCGCAACAGGTCGCCGGTAGAGATGTGCGGAATGTTCCAGAATTTAACCAGCTGATCGGATTGCGTGCCTTTGCCCGAGCCGGGCGCGCCGAGTAACAGAATCGGGCCGGGTACAGTTTTTGAACCCGACTCCAGGCGCGGCTCGACTGCAACTACAGAGGAAGACATTACCAGGTTTTCCTTCCGCGAATGCGACCGGAGCGAGGGGAAAAGCCGTCGTAGTGTCTCATAATCAGCTGCGATTCGATCTGGTTAACCGTGTCCATGGCCACACCCACGACGATCAGGAGCGAAGTGCCGCCAAAGTAGAAGTTGACCCCCAAACCATGGGTTGTCCACGTCGGCAGGCTCTCGAATACCCGGCCAATGAGCCATATCTTGTCGAAACGGATGCCTGAAAGCAGGAAAGTTGGCACCAGCGAAATGACAATCAGGTAGAGCGCGCCGACCAGCGTAATGCGAGTGAGGATATCGTTGATGAAGTCCGAAGTACGCTTGCCGGGGCGAATTCCGGGGATGAACGAGCCCGACTTGCGGAAGTTGTCAGCGATGTCATCCGGCTTCATAACAATGGAGATATAGAAGTAGGCAAAGAAAATGATTGCCAGGACGTAGAGAGCCTCGTACCAGGGGTAGCCGGGTTGCAAAGCCTGCACGATCGGCTGGAGAAAGCGGCTGTTCTGCACCCAATCGACTTGCGCGAACAGAAGGGGCGCAGACAGGATTGAGCTGGCGAAGATAACCGGCATTACGCCGCCGGAATTCACTTTCAGCGGTAGATGGCTGGATTGGCCACCCATCATGCGCCGGCCTACGATGCGGCGCGCACTCTGAATGGGAATGCGCCGCTCCGACCGCTCGACAAACACGATGAACGCCACGACCGCAATCATGCCGGCAAGTAGCAACGCCACCGCAATAATGGTGAATGAGCCCCACGCGCTGGTCTGAACTTTTTGATACAGCTCGGCTACACCACGGGGAAGTCCGGCCACAATGCCTGTAAAGATCAGCAGGCTCATGCCGTTGCCGATGCCGCGATCGGTAATTTGTTCACCCAGCCACATGATGAAGGCTGTTCCCGTGGTGAGCGTGAGAACTGTCATGAGAACAAAGGACACGCCCGGATTCAGCACCAGGCCCTGCTTGGTAAGAATGGTCGCGATGCCGATCGATTGCAGCGCGGCCAGCACCACTGTCATGTAGCGGGTCCACTGGGTGATCTTCCGGCGCCCCAACTCGCCTTCCTTCTGAATCTTGGCGAGCGGCTCATACACCACCGTCAGAAGCTGAAAGATGATGGAGGCCGTAATGTACGGCATGATTCCCAGCGCGAACACGGTCATGCGCCGCAGGCTGCCGCCGCCGAACATGTTCATGAGGCCGAGCGCGGACCCGCCCTGATTGTCGAAAATCTGGCCGAGCTTATGGGTGTCGATGCCGGGCGTGGGAATCCACGCGCCAAGCCGGTAGATGGCCAGAATGCCTAGCGTGAAAAGCACCCGCTTGCGCAGATCGGGAATCCGGAAGATATTGAGGAATTTCTCAAGCATGTCTGGTTATCCGCTTCAGGCGTTTGACGCCATTCAAAATCTTTTGACCTATTCCATCTTAGAGCATTCCCGGTCGCCATTTACCTTACGGAAGTCGCAAAATGGCGTATATGCCGGCCGTCACATCTATCGAGTCCGGGAAACGTTGGGTGCCCAATGCCTCAATTTCGAGACATGGGAGATCATCCCGCTTGGCTTACGCCGCCGCTGGAGCTCCGCCCAGGATCACGGCCTTGCCACCTGCTTTTTCGATTTTCTCGATAGCCGACTTCGAAAATTTGTGGGCGTGGATCGTGATGGCGGTAACCAGCTCGCCTGAACCGAGAATCTTGACCAGGGCCGTCTTGCTCGAAACGAGGCCAAGCTTCTTGTAGTCTTCCAGGGCAATCTCGGTAACCGAGCGGCCTTCTACGTGCTCGGCAATGCGGTCGAGATTGACCACTGTGTACTCGGTGCGGAAGATGTTGGTGAAGCCGCGCTTGGGCAGGCGGCGGTGCAGCGGCATCTGGCCGCCCTCGAAGCCGCGCATAAGGCTGGTGCCGGTGCGCGATCCCTGGCCCTTGTGGCCGCGGGTTGAGGTCTTGCCCATGCCGGATCCCATACCGCGACCGACACGCTTGCGTCCGGTGTTTGCTTTCCGGGGCGCGCGTAAATTAGATAGATTCTTTGCCATGATTTCCTCGCTGTAGCGCCGGAAGGGTTGATCCCCACCGACTCGCGTTGTAAAGCAGTTGTCAGTTTTCAGGGGTCAGTTAGCTCATCCTGATGCTGAGCACCAACAACTGATCTCTGATCTCTGATCCCTGAAAACTAGTTCTCCAGAATCCGCACCAAATGCGGAATGGCCTTGACCATGCCGCGTGTTGATTCGGTGTCGACGCGCTCGACGATCTGGTTGAGGCGCGTAAAGCCCAGCCCCTTGACGACCAGCTTGTGCTTCACTGGCGTCGAAATGGCCGAGCGGTAGTATTGAATACGAATCTTCGCCGGGGTGGTGTTCTTGGTCTCAGGCATGATTTAGAGCTCCTCTACGGACTTGCCGCGCGCCGCAGCAACGTCTGCCCGGTCGCGCAACTGAACCAATGCGTCAAAGGTAGCCTTGATCACGTTGTGCGGGTTCGGCGAACCAAGGCTCTTGGTCAGCACATTCTGCACGCCTACCGAGGTCATCACCGCACGGACCGCGCCGCCGGCAATCACGCCCGTTCCCTCAGGAGCCGGCTTCAGCAGAACTTGTCCCGAACCATAACGGCCCAGCACCAGGTGCGGAATCGTGGTCTCGGTAAGGTTGATACGCACCAGGTTCTTCTTGGCCGCTTCAATTCCCTTGCGAATTGCCTGGGGAACCTCTTTGGCCTTGCCTGATCCGTGTCCCACCACGCCTGCAGCAGCGTCTCCCACAACCACGAGCGCGGCAAACGACATGTTCTTGCCGCCCTTTACCACCTTGGTCACGCGGTTGATAGCTACCACCTGATCCTTGAGGTTGTATTGGTTGGCATCGATTTTCTTCTTCAATATCGTCATTTTTCTCGTCTCTCCAGTGGTCAGCGATCAGTTGTCAGTGGTCAGATTCTGCTCGATCTGAAGCGCCACGCGCCGTCCACTGATTACTATTCACTAATCACTAATCACTGCTCTTAAAACTCCAGCCCAGCTTCGCGGGCCGCGTCGGCAAGCGCTTTGATCCGTCCGTGATACAGGTAGCCGCCGCGATCGAAGACCACCTTCTTGATGCCCTGCTTCACAGCCGCCTCGGCTACCGCCTTGCCGATTTCCTTGGCCGCCGCCACGTTACCGCCAGTCTTGGTCTTGAGCGCCAGCGTAGAGGCGGAGACCAGCGTCTCGCCCTTCTGGTCGTCAATCACCTGGGCATAAATGTGGTTGAGCGAACGGTACACGTTCAGCCGCGGCCGCTCCGTTGTGCCCGCCAGTTTGCGGCGGATACGGTCATGGATGCGCTGCCGAATTGCGTTTCTCTTGGTCTGCGTAATCATTGGTCTCTCATTCCTATCAGCGGAGCCGCCCTGCGACGCCGTTCGGTGGGTGGTCAGGTTACAGATTGCAGATGACAGATTACAGTTGGCAGATCGCCTGAGAAAGAACTGTCATCTGTAACCTGTCATCTGCAGTTACTTCGATCCCGTCTTGCCGGCCTTCTTCTTCAGCTTCTCGTCGGAGTAGCGCACACCCTTGTTCTTGTATGGATCGGGCTTGCGCAGCGAACGCATATCCGCGGCAACCTGTCCAACCTTCTGCCGATCGATGCCGGAAACCGTAAGGTGCGTCTGCTTGGCGTCGACCGCCACTTCAATGCCTGTCGGCAAAGGAAATTCGATCGGGTGCGAGTAGCCCAAGGTAAACACGACCGTGCCTTTACCCTTCAACTCGGCACGGTATCCGATGCCGACAATGTCCAGATCCTTCTTCCATCCTGAAGTCACGCCATGCACAGCATTGAAAACCAGTGCACGCGTGAGTCCGTGAACGGCAGCGTGCTTGTCGCTGTCGCGATTCACATGCAGGACGCCGTCCTTGGTTTCGAGCGAAATCCCCTCTGCAATCAGCGCGGAAACTTTGCCTTTGGGCCCTTCGACCAGAACGGTGTTGCCCTCGACCTTATACTTCACGCCCGCGGGCAGCGGGATCAGTTTCTTTCCAATACGCGACATCGAATCAATCCTTATCTGTGGCTTGCGAGTCCCGAGAAGCAGTTGTCAGTTATCAGTATTCAGTTGCCACTTGATAGCTTCAACGCCCGTCGTTCCACTGCAGCCTGAAAAACAGGGGTCAGTATTCAGTTGTCAGTTCGCAGCTCAGTTGCTAACTGATAACTGACAACTAACCACCGAAAACTGCCCTTACCACACTTCGCAGAGCAGTTCGCCGCCTACGCCTTCACGGCGTGCCTGGCGGCCGGTCATCACACCCTTCGGCGTGGTCATGATGGAGATGCCAAGGCCACCCTGGACGCGCTTGATCTCATCTCGGCCAATGTAGACACGGCAGCCGGGACGCGAGATTCGCGCCAGATCGCGAATAGCCGCGTCTGTGCCGCCGTACTTCAGATACACGCGAAGTACCAGCTTGCCTTCTTCTTCCTGCGTCTTGTAGTTCGAGATGTAGCCCTCTTCCTTGAGGATGCGGGCAATCTCGGTCTTCAACTTCGAAGCCGGTACGTCCAGCTTCTGATGGCGGGCCCGGATCGCATTCCGGATACGCGCCAGAAAATCTGCTACTGGGTCGGTCAGACTCATTCCTTCTCCTTCATTCCCCGTTCGTCCAAAAAAGCGGAAACCAGCGGGAATGCGCACTACAGTTGTCAGTTCTCAGTGGTCAGTCCTCAGTATTTCGGTTGCCGGTCCGTCTCGACTGACAACTGAAAACCGATCACTGACAACTGCTTTTCTACCAGCTTGACTTCACGACGCCGGGGATTTCTCCCTTGAGCGCCAGCGACCGGAAACACAAACGGCAAATGCCAAACTTGCGCAGAAACCCTCGCGGGCGTCCGCAGAGCTGGCAGCGGTTGTGCTTGCGGCTGCTGAACTTCGGCTTCCGCGCGTCTTTCACTCTCTTTGCAGTAGTTGCCATATTTCCTCAAATCCCCTTACGCGCCTTGGCGGAACGGCAGGCCGAAATGCTTCAGCAGCGCCCGTGCCGAGTTGTCGTCCCTCGCGGTGGTCACGATGGTGATGTTCATGCCCTTCATCTTCTCCACCTTGGAGTAGTCAATCTCCGGGAAGATCAGCTGGTCGCGAAGGCCGAGCGTGTAATTGCCGCGTCCGTCAAAACTCTTGGTCGACACTCCGCGAAAATCACGCACCCGCGGCAGCGCCGTTGAAATCAGGCGGTCAAGAAACTCGTACGCCTTCTCATTGCGGAGCGTAACCATCGCGCCAATCGACATGCCCGCGCGCACCTTGAAGGCCGCAATGGACTTCTTGGCCTTGGTCGTCACCGGCTTCTGCCCGGCGATCTCGGCAAGGTTGGCCACCAGCGGATCAAGCAACTTGGTGTTCCCCGTTGCCTCGCCAAGACCCATATTGATCACGATCTTGTCCAGCGCCGGAACGGCCATCGGATTATCGAGACCAAGCTCCTTTTGCAGAGCCTGCTTGATTTCCTTGTGATACTTCTCTTTCAATCTTGCTGCCATAATGCTTTGCTCTCTTTCTTCCGGTCGTCGGAGTGGGTCTCCTTGCAACCCGTTTACCGTTTCGGAAGGTGCTGGCCGCACGGGCGGGCTTCGCGCCTTTTCGTGCCGGCTTTGATGGTTCGACCTAACTCGCTGTCGGTAATCCGCTGTCCCGACTGATTACTGACAACTGTCGTTACTTCTTCGTGGGCAGAGTCTGCCCACACTTCTTGCAGACGCGCACCTTGGTCTCGCCTTCGACCTTGAATCCGACGCGCACCGGCCCGCAGTTAGGGCAAATCAGCATCACGTTCGAGACCTGAATGGGCGATTCCTGCTCTGCGATTCCACCTTTGGTCCGCTGACCCTGCTTGCTCGAAACCGTCTTCTTGACGACGCGCACATGCTCAACCAGCACCGTTCCCTTGTCGGGGAACACGCGCAGCACTCGGCCCGTCTTACCTCGGTCAGAGCCGGTGAGGACCTTGACCGTATCGTTGCGATGAATACTCAAACTCGGCATCTTCTTCTCCAAAAAACCAGTTCTCAGTGGTCAGTTTTCAGTCGTCAGTTTGCTTCAATTCAACTTCCAACCATCAACTCTCAAACTGACAACTGTTCACTGACAACTGACCACTGTTAAACCACTTCTGGCGCCAGGGAAACGATCTTCAGAAACTTCTTCTCGCGCAACTCGCGGGCTACGGGCCCGAATACGCGGGTACCGACCGGCTCGTGCGAATCGTCGATCACTACGGCCGCGTTCTCGTCGAAGCGGATATAGGTGCCGTCGCGCCGGCGATATTCCTTGCGGGTGCGGACGATGACCGCCTTCACGACCTTGCCCTTCTTGATGGTGCCGTCCGGCGAAGCTTCCTTCACCGCGGCGGTCACAATGTCGCCCAGACCGGCTTTTTTGCCCAGTCCGCCGCCCAGAGGCAGAATCACTTGCAGCTTGCGCGCGCCGGAGTTATCGGCCACCGCGAGCATGGTTCTCATTTGTACTGCCATGCGCTCTTCTCCTCGGCGATCAGGCCTCAGTTCTCAGTTGCGCCTCAAGCCTGCTAACAGGCTCGATACTCACTAATCCCTAACCCCTAATCACTAATCACTGCTTTTCCGTTACTTCGCGGCCGCCGTCTTGGCCTGCGCCGCGTCTTCAATCTGCCCCAGCGACGAGCGCCGAACAATCTCTTCCAGAGACCACCGCTTCAGCTTGCTCAGCGGCCGGGTCTCGCGAATCCTCACCACATCGCCCGTGCGCGCCGAACTCTGCTCATCGTGGGCGTAGAACTTCTTGGTTGAACGCACAATACGCTTGTACTTGGGGTGAGCCTTGCGCATTTCGACCTCGACCACAATGGTCTTCTGCATCTTGGTCGAAACCACGTTGCCAACCTTCTCATTACGCCGCGCGCCCGTTGTGGCCGGCGCCTGAACTGCCTCTTGAGTCGCCGTCATTTAGCGGGCTCCCTTCTTGCCGGTTGCTGCCGGAACAGTTTCCGCGGCAACATC
>Ga0206847_10400_pt1 | contig 11060 bp, 10 predicted proteins | sample Alteio_BWOrgCont_17_FD_152880 | JGI IMG/M metagenome (GOLD analysis project Ga0206847, IMG submission 152880) | Enriched cells from forest soil in Barre Woods Harvard Forest LTER site, Petersham, Massachusetts, United States -... | ecosystem: Environmental > Terrestrial > Soil > Temperate forest >... | reverse complement strand
ACCGCGAAAATCGAGCGGAGCTGCGCTACCTTGGATTAGCTGCCTACGATGCCTCAGGGAAGAAACTGCAGGCATGGCTGGAAGTGCGAGGCGAGCAACTGCTCCTGAAGACCGACGACACCAAAGCCAGCTATCCGGTGGTGATTGATCCGTGGGTGCAACTGGCAGAGTTGACCGCCTCCGATGCCACGTATGATGACTACTTCGGGGCCTCGGTGGCGATCAGCGGCGATACAGTTGTGGTTGGGGCGGACGGGACTACCATCGGTGGCAATCAACAACAGGGAGCTGTCTACGTCTTCGTCAAGCCGAAGAATGGCTGGAAGACCACTTCACATTTTACGGCCAAGCTCACGTCTTCTGACGGGCAGCCGTATGACCTCTTCGGATCATCGGTGTCTATTAGCGCCGCTACCATCGCGGTCGGTGCCAGCAACCTAGCTATCGGGCGCAACCAGAGCCAGGGCGCGGCATACGTTTACATCAAGCCGACGAAAGGCTGGAAGACGACCTCCAAGTTTGCAGCCAAGCTGACAGCCTCCGACGGGGCCGCGGGGGACAGGTTCGGTACCGTCTCCATCAGCGGAGGCACTCTGATAGTGGGGGCCTTTGGGGCAGTCATCAACGGCAACCAGAACCAGGGTGCGGCCTACGTGTTCGTCAAACCCGTAGGCGGTTGGAAGGGCGGTACTCAAACCGCAAAGTTGACCTCCTCCGACGGCCAATCCCAGGACTTCTTTGGCGCATCGACCGCTGCAAGCGGCAACACCCTGTTAGTCGGCGCGATCGGTGCCGGGCACAAGTTAAACGAGGGGGAAGCGTATGTGTTCGTGAAGCCACCGGCTGGATGGAAGGATGCGACCCAAAGCGCGATTCTGACCGCCTCAGACGGTGCCGCGGACGCGTACTTTGGCGATGTTGCAGTCGGAGGTGACACGGTTGTTGTTGGTGCCCAGGGTGCCACCGTTAATGGGAATCAGAATCAAGGTGCCGCGTATATCTTCGTGAAACCGGCTAGTGGCTGGAAGAATATGACCCAGACCGCTAAGCTAACCGCTTCCGACGGCCAGTCACAGGACCAACTCGGTGTGGTCTCAATCAACGGCGACACAGTGGCGATCGGCGCTCCCTATTACCGCGGTCGCGGCGCAGCATACGTCTACGTGAAGCCACGGAGCGGCTGGAAGACGACCTCGCAATTTACGGCCAAGCTCGTCGCCTCCAACGGCCAGCTAAATGACGACATGGGGTGGGCAGTAGCCATCTACGGGGACACGGTCGTGGCAGGGGCGCCTTTTGTCTCAATCAGCAACGCTGATCAGGGCGCGACGTACTTGTTCTAAGGATGAGTGGGCCCAGAAGCTTCTGCCCTTCTAGGCCCGGTTCCACCACCTCCTTAGTTCTGGGCGACGCACGCATATTGTATGTTGTCACCCGCGGTGCCATTGAATTTAACGCTTGTGTTCATTTCATTCGAGGTCGTGCACTGGTTCGTCGGATGATCCGTGTCCCAACACGCGCAGACGGGCGGGCTCGAATACGTTCCCGAGAATGTCAACGCGAAGGTTCCGGTTATGCCGGATAGTTGCGGCCGTCCAGCCAGGTCCGTGTTAGTTGTAGTGTTGGACCTGACGGTTTGTGCCGCCACCAGTATGCCGTCGCTGGCCAGAAGGCTTCCTGGAGTGTAGGTGGCAACGCTCCTGTAGTTGGAGCCATGGAGGCTCACCCCGTGCTGATCGTCCTGAATAGTCACAGTGCTCATAGGTAACGGGAGGCTTACGTCGCTCACTCCGGTAGTTAACGTGCCCGTCAGGCCGTTGTTTCCCAGGTGCACAACAGTTGTCGAGCTGCTGTTGTTGGCGGGTGGCCCATTCATTCGCGTTCTTTGCGAATGAGTGGGCGCGTTGAAGCCGGCGCTCTCCAAAGGTCTCCCACGGACATCCCTTGATTTCTAGCGGCCACTCCTGGAAGTTAACCCGTACGCTGCCAATCTCACCATGCGCGTAAGATCGGAATACTACTCCATAGCCATTGCTCCGGCTGGCTCACCAACCCCCGCTTGACCGGATTGCGGTGCATGTACCGCAGCCTCTCGATCCGCTTGCGCTCCGTCCATACGTTGAAATCATAGAAGCGCCTCTGCCACACGTTTTCCCGTTCACCCTCGAACCGGCCTCCACGCCGGTGCTGGGGCAGGAGGTCTGTGACGAATGAACGTGGGATCGTTGTGCGGACTGCATCTTTGCCCCCACTCATTCGCACAGAACGCGAATGAATGGGCCACCCGCCCATCCGAGTGCAGCTTCCCACGCACTTTAGAACGACGCCATCCCTGCCGTCGGCCATCCCCCGGTAACCTCACCTTAGTACCCGCCTATTGTCCTTATTCGCCTTTGCCAACCCCCAAACCCCGCGCCAGAATAGAGGTTCATAGTACGAAACGGTCAAATATATGGATAAGTCCCCAGCAGTTGCTGTTTCCCCGATCCCCACCAGCAGAAAGGCTGCGGCCCGGGTTGCCCTGGTCGACCTGAAAAACCCTGCCCTTGCCCTGCTGACCGAGTGTTTCCGCCAGTTTGGGGTGGAAACCAAGACCATGAACGGCGATGCCGTCGCCCGCCTCCAAAAAGAGAAATTCGAGGCCTGCGTGGTCAAAATGTCTCCGGCGGCTCAGGCCGTCATGGAGTCCGCCCGGACCTCGGCTTCGAACAGCCGGATTATCCTGTTTGCCATCGGCGGCACGGCGCAGGAGGCGATGCGCTATTCCAAGTATGGAATCAACGCCATTTTCCATGAGCCCCTGGAACGTCCCTCGGTCCTCAAGCTGGTACGTGCTACCCAGCCGCTGGTGCTCCACGAACTGCGGCGCTACGTGCGGATTCCAGTGATTACAGAAATCGCCCTGACCACCAACGACAACCGGAAGGTTACCGCGACCAGCATCGAAATCAGCTGCGGCGGCATGTCCATGCGGACCACGCAGGACATCGCCAGCGGCCAGTCGGTCGAAATCTCCTTCTCACTATTGACCCTGCCTAAGGCCCATGTTCGCGGGACCGTGACCTGGAAAAATCCCGGCAACAAGGCCTTCGGCATCCGCTTTGACGCCACCGACGAGCGTCGCCTCAAAATCAAAGAGTGGATCGACGCCTACATCGAAGGCTAGAAACCTGACAAATCTCCCACGAATTGTGGCTTAATTGCCACAGCCACGTTTCCCTGCCAGACTGTAAACTACTCACACTAACCCAGATATCTAACGCTTCTGAAGCAAGAGCAAACAATCCGTGCTGCGGTGGATTGTGCCGGCATCGGCCTGCACAGCGGTGCCCCGGTTCAGCTGCGAATCCTGCCTGCACCTCCAGGCTCGGGCATCGTCTTTCGCCGAGTCGATCTCGATGGTTTTGAAGTAGAGGCCAGCAGCCGCAACGTGGCCCGGGTCAGCTACGCCACCAGCCTTATGAAGAAGGGCGTGCTGATTTCCACCACCGAGCACCTGCTTTCCGCCTTCATCGGAACCGGCATCGACAACGCCATCGTCGAGCTCGACAATCTCGAACTGCCCATCCTTGATGGCAGCGCCCAGCCCTTCGTGAAACTGATCGAAAAGGCCGGCATTCGCAGGCAACGGCGCCCGCGTACCTACCTGCGAATCCGCCGCCAGCTGGAACTTCGCGAGGGTAACAAATTCATCGGCATCTATCCGGCCGAGGGATATTCCGTCGAGTATTCGATCAACTTTCCCCATCCCCTGATCGGCAAGGAGACTTTCAGTCTCGACCTCACCGGCGGCAACTACTTTACCGAGATCGCGCCGGCCAGGACTTTCGGATTTCTGCACGAGGCCGATGCCATGCGCCGTCAAGGCTTGATTCGCGGAGCGTCGGCGGACAACGCCATCGTGCTTACCCCAGACGGAATCATGAATCCGCCGCTGCGTTTCACGGACGAGTTCGTGCGCCACAAAGTGCTCGATCTTATCGGCGACCTGGCACTCGTGGGGAAGCAGATTCTGGGAACCGTTGTGGCCGACCGCGCCGGTCACGCCATGCATACCGCGCTGGTTTCGCGTCTGTTGCGCGACCACACGCTGTGGGAAGAAACTTCGTCTGAGCAGGAAGCTCATCCCCGGGCGATGGTGCTGGAAGCCGCGCAGCGCGCCTGATTTGGATTTGAATGGGCGTGGCTTCGGCCGCGCATTAACCCCTCGAAAATACGTTCACCCCTTAGCGCCAAAGATAGGGTCTCACGCCTCCGACGCCATCAATCCGCTGCCTGAGGGGTCGGGTCATTGGGGTCCCACAGGAACGATTCCCGCATCAACCGCTCCAGCTCCGCTCGGGCGCTGGCGGTGAGCTGCGAAGCGAATTCCTTGGTGGCCCGCTGGCGCTCCGGGGTCAGGTTCGCCACCCGGACATCCAGAAAAGGCGCATCGTCCTCCAGCAGGCGAACCAGCCGCTGGGCGCGGTCGATTTTATTATGAATGGAAAGCAAGGCAGTCTCCGCTGATGATTTGTACTCATACCAGCTTGACCGGGCGCAGCTGGCCCGGACAAGTCTCAACCTGGATACCGGGGCGCCCCCGAAATTGTCTGGAAACTTCCCTCAGAAAACCAGAGACTGTAACTCGTGCGCAAAGTCGTCTATCTCTCGCTGGGTTCCAACCTTGGCGATCGCAGCGCGAATCTTCACGCCGCCATCGACCAGCTGCGCGCCCTCGGCGAGGTCGTCGCAGTCTCGTCCTTCTACGAAACTGAGCCGGTCGAGTTGACCGCGCAGCCCTGGTTCCTGAACTGCGCCGTCAAGCTGGAAACCGGGAAGATGCCGAAGCAGTTGCTCGCGGCCATTCTCGCCATCGAGCAACAAATGGGCCGCCGGCGCACCCTGAAAAAAGGTCCACGCATCATCGACATTGACATCCTCTTATTCGGATCTTCGGTGATTGAGATGAAAGGTCTGACCGTCCCGCACCCGGCGATGCACGAGCGGCGTTTTGTGCTCGACCCACTAACGGAGATCGCGCCCGACATCCGCCATCCCGTGTTCAAGCAGACGATTCGTGAACTGCGGGACGCCCTGCCGCCCGGCCAGGCAGTAAGAAAAATCAGTCAGGATTAGGTCTCCGACGCAGACGCGGGTCCGGTTCATGTCGGACGGACGCTCCTGTGTCGCCCTTGCCCGGCAAATCCAACTCCCCACAAAGCAGCCAATCGGGTGTAATATCAGATGCGCGTAGCACCCTCCCTCCACCAATAAGGAGACCCTAGCACGATGAACCCTGCAGCCCATTCCCGAAAAACTGGCTGCCTGTGGCTTCTGCTGACAGCTCTCGCAATTTCCCCGTTTGCGCGAGCGGCCACTTGGCAGGAACAAGTGCTGTACAGCTTCCAGGGCGGATCGGACGGAGCGGTGCCAGCCGGTGGCGTCGTTTTCGACCGATCCGGCAATCTTTACGGGGCAACAACGGACGGTAACCAGTACGGAGAATTAGGTGTCGTGTACGAACTCTCGCCACCCGCCAAGAAAGGCGACCCGTGGACGGAGTCGCTGATTTACCAGTTTCTTGGCAAGAAGGACTACAACGACGGCATGAATCCGGTGGGTGGCTTGGTGATCGACGGGGCCGGGAACCTGTATGGCACGACCGCCTACGGAGGCAGCGGAGGATGCATTCTGTTGGGGGTTCTCTATGGCTGTGGCACGGTGTACGAACTATCGCCACCGCGGCAAAAGGGCGGGCAGTGGACCGAGGCGATCCTGTACAGCTTTCAGGGCGATAAGGACGGCTACTTTCCATGGGGCACGCTGACGTTCGACGCGAAGGGCAATCTGTACGGGGCGACGCAGTTCGGCGGTGGCAAGGGAAACACCTGCAACGAGTTCTACGGCGGCAACTGCGGAACTGTATTTGAGATGAGCCCGCCGAAGCAGCAGGGTGGGCACTGGACCGAAAGGGTGCTACACAGCTTTGCGGGCGGTGCGGATGGAGCCAACCCGAACGGAGGGCCCGTGCTCGACACCAAGGGTGCGATCTACGGCACGACCTTCTCCGGCGGTAATCAGGGATGCAAGACGAGTTACAGCCTTGGCTGCGGAGCAGTGTTCAAGCTTGGCCCGACGACGACGAGAGGGAGCAAATGGACGGAAAAGCTGCTGCACACCTTTACCGGAAACTCCGACGGAGCTGCACCCGATGGTAACTTGATCTTCGACGGAAGTGGTGGCCTTTACGGGTGCGCTGGAGGCGGGGGTGGTCACTCCAGGGGAGTCGTCTTCCATCTGGTAGCCCACCGTGATACCTGGTCTATTTCGATACTGTATGACTTCCTTGGAAATAGGTACGGACAGGATCCCACATCAGGACTTCTGAGAGACGCAAATGGCAACCTCTATGGAGAATCCGGCGGCGGTGTTGGCGGCCTTGTTTATCGACTCAAGCGGAGCAATGGACGGTGGAGTTTCGCCGCTCTTTATGACTTCGGCGGAAATGGGGACGGCGATAGTCCTGCGGGCGGCCTAGAGCGTGATAGCTCAGGAGATCTCTTTGGAACGACACTATATGGCGGCACTGGGCAGAATTGCGGTACCGGTGGCTGCGGCACGGCCTTTCAGGTCTCTCCCTAAAGCTGCTACAAGAGCGAAAAGGCTTTTACAGTGTCCTGGGAACACAAAATTAAGGAGGGCGTATGAGAGTTAGCACGTGGATCCGCGCAAATTGGTGGCTGTTGGCAGTCGTCTGCGCTTTTGGAACATGTTCCCTGATCTTTCCTTCATGGTCGCACGCTCAGTGTCCCCTTCCCGTTCAGGGCAACAACGCTGTTTACAACCCGAACTGCAATCCCATCGTGGTGGGGTCGTCGGCCTTCATCGACGCCAGTGCGTTTCTAAACAGCCAGCAAGGCGTGGACATCTGCGATGCCATATACGGAGTCCTCACGTCAAGGTCGCCGAATCCTCCATATCCTGCGACTGGAGCAGTTATTGACGCCCGTGGAATCACCACGAGCCTGACGTGTACGCAGGGCAGCCCCTGGAAAGAAGGCAGCGTCTATGCCAATGTTCCCTCGACCATCCTGCTGCCTGCTGGAACCATCACCATTGCTAAAACCTGGATCTTGCCCAACGGCACCAGGGTCATCGGCGAGGGCAGCACGAATCCCTATGACGCCATCACTGCGGTGCCGCAGACCACAATTCAAGCCTCGTCAAGCCTCACGGGAGCCATGATTCAGTTTGGAGATTCCTCCTGCCCGTCTCCCGGCGGCTGTCTAGGCGTCACCTTGGAAGATGTGACGCTGAACGGCAGTGACCTGGGTATCAATGGCATCGTGAACAGCAATTCCCAAGAGTTGAGCTACGCCAAGAACGTGACGGATCGATTCGCGCGACCGGGTCCGAGGATAGTCCGGCTAAAGCTGGGGAATGGGGGGACGAACCGAGATTTCCGAGATTTACTGCGAAATAGAACTGGCGACGGACGAGAAGACGTTATTTGCGTTTGACCCGATCAGTCGCACCGTGCCCACGACGATCACTAACACTACGGCAAGCATCACCGCATACTCCGCGATGTCCTGGCCCTGCTCATCCTGCCAGAGTTGCGTAACCCACTTTGCCACACACCCTCCTTTGCAATCGCCTCTCACCCCCAAGGCAAAAAGGCTGACTGCTGATATTCAAAACAGTGTAGGTTACAGGCAAGTCCGGGACAATAGCCATCAGGTGTCTGCATATGGCACGAAGGTGCTATATCGCTAGGCTATTGTTTTGAGGGGCAAGGACTGATTCACCGCAAAAAGCGCCAATTCCAGCCGGGTGGACACTCCAAGCTTGTCGAAAATGTTGCTCAGGTGGTGTTTCACGGTATCTTCGCTGATCTTGAAGTAGACGGCGATTTCCTTGTTGGCATATCCGGCAACCACCGCGGATACAATCTCAAGCTCGCGCGGGGTAAGGCCGAACTTCTTCTGCTTGGCTTCCTCTCCGGTGGATTGCACCAGCGTGCGCAGATACTGCACCAGATTGGAAACGCTTTCCCGTCCCACCCAGTATTCGCCGGACATCACACTGTGAATAGCCTTGAGCAGAAGTTGCGTGGCCGAATCTTTCAGCACCACGCCGCGGGCGCCCAGCTGCAGCGCCTCCACGATCTGGGCCTTTTCAGCGGCGGCGGTAAGCAGGATGACGCGCACTCCGGTCGCGCCCGCTCCAGAACTCAGTTCGCGCAGCGCCTCCAGGCCCGGATGGCGGGGCATTGCCAGATCCAGAAGCAGAATATCGGGCTTGAGAGTGCGGGCAAGCTTCACCGCCTCCGCTCCATCGCAGGCTTCCCCAATCACTTTCAGATCGGTTTCAGTTTCCAGAAGCCGGCGCAGACCATCGCGAAAAATCGGATGGTCATCGGCAATCACGATTCGTACGGTTTGCGATCTGCGATTATCCATAGGCTGCTTCCCGCTGCTGCGGAATCGTAACCTCCAAACGCGCCCCTTGCCCCGGATTTGATTCTACCGTGAGTTCCCCTTCAATCAAACGGACACGTTCCTTAATCACCAATGGCCCCTTGCCGATGGCGTCCAACTCCTCCTGAGAAAGCCTGCCGGAAAACGGGAAGCCGCTTCCATCGTCCTCGACCACCAGCTTCCAGCGGCCGTCCTGTGACCCAAGGCGTACCAAAACCTGTTTCGCCCGGCTGTGCTTGCGCACATTCACCAGGGCCTCCTGCACAATGCGGGCAATCTCCCGGCAGACCTGCTGGGGCATCTCAAATTCGTCCAGCTCTGAAAGGAACCGGGCGGTGATGCCGGTTTCCCGCTGAAAGCGTTCGACCGTGTCCGTAAGTAGCCCAAGCAATCGCCGGGAATCAACATCCAGAGTTTTCATCTGCTGCATGAGTTCGCGCAGCTTGAGAACTTCTTCCCGCAGCAGCGCCTGGATTCTTCCCAGCTCCGGAGTCACCAGCTCCGGCCGGCTTGCCGACTGCCGCCGCAGCACGTCCACCTGCATCTCCACCGCGATCAAGGACTGCACCGCGCCATCGTGCAATTCGCGCGCAAAGCGGGCTCTTTCCACCGCGCCTGCCCGCAACCGCAAACGCCGCAGCAACAGTACATTGTGTACTGCCGGGCCGGCCTGCCGCACCAGTTCCTGAAGAAAATGCAATTCTTCTTCCGTTTTCACGGCGAGGGAGGGATCCAGCAGAAAAATGCGGCCCGACCATTCCCGCCCGAAAACAAACGACGCAGTGACTACACTGCTGAAGTCGTGCTTTCTGGCCAGCCGCTGGAAAAACTCCGCGTTCGCCAGAGTGATCGGCGCCCCGTCGTCGTCCAGCCCGCTCAGGACAAACGGATGGTCCGGCCGCGACCGCCGCGCATAGCAGACCGAGGCCGGAAACTCACCCAGATAAGTTTTCTCATCGCTGGGAGAAGGCTCCAGCCAGTGAAACGGCATGCCCCCTGCGGTTCGTTTTACTTCTCCCAGAAACATGCGCCGGCTATGCCCCTCCTGCGAGGCGATCAGCAGACTCTTTCCTCCGTAAGTGGACAGGATCTCGCCGGCAATTTCCTGCAAGGTTCCGGTGACTCCGGTTTCCACTCGGGCTTTCCCGACCGCCCGGGCTATGACCGCCATCTCGGCCCGCAGTTGCTTTTGTTGCTCAGCCAGGAATCCCAGCAGAAGGCCCAGCACCAGCAAGTAAATGGACCGCATGAACAACCGCCGCGGCTCGAAGTCTGCGGTGTCAATGTGCAGCAGCGGTAAATGAAGGCCGGCCAGTCCGCGATCCAGCCATCGGGCCATCCCCAAATGGAAGCTGAGACTTTCGATCCACAGCAAAATCACCGCCGCAGCGGCCGTGCCCGCCGTTTCCCACAAACCCCAGCGGTAAGCCGCGGCCGCCAGCACAAAAACGAAGAACAGGAAAAATGGATTGCTGGGACCGGCCGCAAACACCGAGATTAACGCCGGCCAGAGAATGTCGGCACTGTGCACCAGCAATCGGAACGAGGGAGTCGACTGCTGCCGCCGCCGAAGGAAGATGATGATGTTGAGGCCCTGCGCAATATAGAAGGCCAGCAGAGCATATGCCCAAAGTGAATATCGGATCTCTCCCGGATCCATCCAGACCGCCACCAGGGCAGAAATCGCCAGAAAAACCCGGGCACTGGCCAGCCACCGCTCGGCGCGGCGGATTTCGCCGGGCCCCATCGGGGCTCGTAGTCTCGAAAGGAAACGGTCTCGAATCGCTTGCACCGGGAGCTGAGGTCGCCTGTAAATTTGGCAGTTGCCTTGGATATTATTGCCAAAGCTGGCCTTAGAGCAAGCGGCGCGTTCCATTCGTCCAGAATCTGGACTGTGCGGCCTGTGCGCGTGAATTACTGAAGTAACTTTCCCTCATTCCGCTTGTGCCTAACAATAACAGTGTGAACCTCTCCCGGAGTTCGCGTGTGTGGATTTTCGGCGTGCTCGCGCTGCTGTGCGCGCAGGCGGTGGCATCACTTACCCTGGCGCGCGGATTCGCTCTGGTGGTTCTCAGCGATCTCGCTCAACTCGTCCTACTCATTTCCGCAACCGCTGCGCTGGCTTTGAACGCGATCAGGGCTCGCGGACGCACCCGCATATTCTGGGCTCTGATGATGCTGGGCGTCGGCCTCTGGCTCGGCTATCAGTGTCTTTGGTCCTACATCGAAGTTTATCTGCGCAAGGAAGTTCCCGATCCTTTTGGCGGAGACGTGGTTCTTTTCCTCCACCTGGTGCCCATGATGGCGGCGCTGGCAGCGCAGCCTCATCGCGAGCAATCCGATCAACCCTCGCGCACTGGCTCCCTGGATTTCGCGCTGCTGGGAATCTGGTGGGTTTACCTTTACCTGCTTACCGTAATCCCCTGGCAATATGTCCTTCAACGGGTCAGTCTGTACGACTTCAGCTTTAATACGCTCTATCTCACTGAAAAGATCGTCTTTCTGGCTGGACTGGTGTTGCTCTGGTTGCGTGCCCAGGGCCAGTGGAGAATCATCTATGCCAACTGGTTCGGAGCCAGCCTCATTTACGCCTTCAGT
>Ga0206847_10399_pt1 | contig 11078 bp, 14 predicted proteins | sample Alteio_BWOrgCont_17_FD_152880 | JGI IMG/M metagenome (GOLD analysis project Ga0206847, IMG submission 152880) | Enriched cells from forest soil in Barre Woods Harvard Forest LTER site, Petersham, Massachusetts, United States -... | ecosystem: Environmental > Terrestrial > Soil > Temperate forest >... | reverse complement strand
GGGCGCGTTGCTGGCGCTTCTGCTGACGCACAACGAACTCAATGTGATTGGGTTGATCGGCATCATCCTGCTGATCGGGCTGGTGAAAAAGAACGCCATCATGATGATCGATTTTGCGCTGGAGGCGGAGCGCATCGAAGGCAAGTCGCCGCTGGACGCTATTCACGAAGCCTGCGTGTTACGTTTCCGTCCCATCATGATGACCACCATGGCAGCACTGCTCGGAGGCTTGCCCCTGGCGCTCGGCACCGGCACTGGTTCAGAATTGCGCCGGCCGCTGGGCATTACGATCGTGGGAGGCTTGATTGTCAGCCAGGCGCTGACCTTGTTTACCACCCCGGTTGTCTATCTCTATATGGATCGGCTGCGGTGGTGGATAAAGGGCAACCGTGGTCGGGTTGTTCAAGCCGCGCCCAGCACAAGTTCCGCGGATTGAAGTCACTGAGAAAAACTCCCCGACCCCAAGCCCCTGTCACCTTGAGCGGGGTTGAAAGACCCCGCGAATGTCGACATAACAGGAACTCATAAGAGAATTCTCCCGGTACTGTCGCTTTCTCTTTGAGGAGGCACCTAAGCAGCATCGTGAGAACAGCTGTACGGCTTCGCGTCGCTACAATCTGTTGTGGGCTCCTTCGACTGCGTGGGCGCTGTGCTTCGCGCAGCTCCCACTCCGCTCAGGATGACAGTTGTTGTTTTCACTTGATCCGGCAAACTACTACTGCTGAATTCCGGTAAGGACAGGTCAGTCCCGCGCGGCGCGGCGCCTGCAATACTGCCCAATTGACTCCGCACTGCGACTGCAAACGGCGGAACTCCTGGAGTTGGAAATTCTGCCAGTCGTTCTGAGCCTGGACCTGCCGCAGCCACTCGTCGGCGTTCGGCGGGAACATGGTGGCTGCGCCACTATCTTTGACGGCATCAGCCAACATGCTGCGCTCGGCCACGGCCCGGAAACCATTTTGATCTTCCCCGGGAATTTGCATGTGATACGGATCGAGAGCAAACATCGCATCGGTTGGAGTGTTGCCGCGGATCCATTCAAAAGCCTGCACCCATGAATTCCGTGGCGCGGCGGCCGGCCATTCGATATGCGCGCTCGCCGGAAACAGCGCGCGCTGCGCCAGAAACATTCCGGCGCACAGCGGGACAAACAGCGCAATCCATCGCCAGAAGCGGTTCTTCAACACAAACTCTCCTAACAACCCGCCGGTGATCAGAAAGAACAATATGTAGACCAGGTAGAGGCTGCGCATGGGCTGTAAGCGCGCCAGGCTTTCAAAGCGCGCCGGGATCGACACGGCGAGCGCCACAGGAATGTACGCAACCTGGTAAACCACTGCGGCGCGGCACAGCAGATCGAGATTTCGCAGCCCACGCCAGCGGGCAACACGGCTGAACCACAACAGAATGAGGATCGGGGCCAGAGCGCCAAGCCATTCATACCAGTGCCAGCGCATTGGATAGAAATAGGAGTGCGAAAGCGCGACCTGATGGTACGCGGTGGACGTCGGACCGGAAAAGCCGAACGGCAGAACCGCCGCGAGCAGCGCGTATCTGCGATCAAGGTGCGGCAGCAGAGCCAGGACAATGCAGAAAGAAAAAGCGAACACCGCCATCAGGGGATGAATGGCCGCCGCGAAAATCAGGAACAGCGCGGCTCGCCCATACTTTTTGCCGAGAACGCTCGATATGGCGAACACTCCTGCGAAGGCCGTGAGGTTTCGCGGATTGATGTACTGATCCATGATGTAAAGAGCGGTGCCAGCCACGGGCAAGGTGAACAGCGAAGCCAGCAGCGCCACACTTCCCCAGCGCGCCCGCAAACTGGGGAAGCAGTGAGCGCTCAATTCCCAGCTTGCCCAGAGCAGCAGGAACATCGATGCCAACTGCCAGAGGAACAATGCAATCTCGAATGGCAGATGAGTCCAGCGGATGGATGCGGCAATCAGATTGGGAAATAAGGTAAGACTGGCGTGCGACGCGAAAAACTGTGTGTTAAACGGAAACAAGGCGGGGTTCAGAATCTTCTCGACGCCGGGAAGATAAATCTCGGCGTCTTCTGCCCATGGATGATAGCCCTGCACCAGCAGCGCACCCATCGTCAAAGTCAGCAGCAGGCAAGCGTGCTTGATCTTCAATGATTCGACTCCAAGTATCTGTCGATCATGGGGAAAAGATTCTAGCAGAGCGCCGCAGGTCGGAATAAATAGGTGGCTGGGGCCGGGGGGGTTCATGGCTTCAAAAAGAAACGCCCCGGACTTTTTCAAGTCACAGGGCGCCCCGAACAGCCCTCCCCCAGAACTGCTCATGGGTAAGGTAAGTTGAAGGAGGCGGCAAGTAAACCCCACCTTCGTGCCATATGGCTGGCACCATCTGGCCATGCAGCTAATCTGCACATTGTGAAGGAGTTACCCCTATCATCCAGCATTTCCGCCTCGCCCGGCATGGGTTACTGCGGTAATCTGCCCCGGGGCCATAGAAATTGACCCCCCGGATTCCACTTCTTAAACTCGCCTCAGGGGGTTGTATGAAGGATATTCATGAGGTTCTGCGGCGTAAGCAGGCCAAGTACGCACAATTAGGGAAACAGATCGAGGCATTGCAGCAGGCGGCGGAGAAACTTCGCGAGGTAGCTCCCCTGCTGGCCGACGTGGAAGACGATGACGCCGTCGTCCTGTCCGAAGTGGATGATCAGCCGGTTGCGCAGGCAGCTGCGGCCACCACCGGTGGCGCGAGCACGGCGTCCAAGCCGGGCCGCGGATCCGTACCGCGCTGGCCTTGATCGGAAGTGACCCGAGGCGACGGACGAGCACACTATGACTTTTCGGGCATTGCTGGTTTCCGAGAGCGATGAAGCGGCGGCAGTATTAGATCCGGCCCTCTCGGTTTATGGAATCGACCTGGCTGGTTGCGGCCAGGACGATGCTGTTCGCCGTCTGACGGAAGACAAGTTCGACGCGGTCATCGTGGACTTCGATGACACCAATGCCGCTTCGGTTTTGCAGCACGTGCAGCAGGCAAACTTTTCACCACATGCCGTAACCGTAGCATTGCTCGCCGACCAGACCAAGGTTCGCGAAGTCATTGGCGCGGGCGCACACTTTGTACTCTACAAGCCATTCTCCCAACAGCAAGCCGAAGCCGGCCTTCGCGCCGCGGCTGCATTAATCAAACGGGAGAGGCGGCGTTGTTATCGCGTCCCGGTGCAGGCTCCTTTACAGCTTCAACTGGAGAGCGGCTCTCCGGTGGAGGGGATCCTGCTGGACTTGAGCGAAGAGGGAATGGACGTTCTGGCCGCGCACGCGCTGACTCCTGCTGCCGGCATCAGTACGCGTTTCATGCTGCCCGACGGAAAAACCCTGGTGAACGTCCGCGGCAATGTGGCCTGGGCGAACCCCAACGGAGAAACTGGCGTCTGCTTCGTCGACGTTTCCGAGGACCTTCGCAGCACTCTGAAGAACTGGGTCGCAGCCAATGCGCGCGGATTGCCCACTCCTGATTCGGAAGCGATCCCGCATTGCAAACTCACCGACTTGAGTGTGGGCGGATGCTACGTGCAAACCGAGTCGCCGTTCCCCGAGCGCTCAGGGATCACGCTCTGCCTGAAAGCCGAAGACATTGAAGTGGACGCCGAAGGAATGGTGCAGGTCATGCACCCAGGATGCGGCATGGGGATTGAATTCGCAGCCAAGACAGCAGAAGAGAAGGCCCAGGTCGCGAACTTTATCTCGCTTCTTACCGCCCGGCCCGGCGCCACGCCGGAGCTGTTTGCCACGCCGCGGGCGCTGACGGTGAACCTGGGCGTCACCGGAACTCCGGATGAAGAACTGGAAGATCCACTGCTCGAGTTGCTACGCCGGCACGAGAGCCTCAGCCAGGAAGAGTTTCTGCACGAACTCCAGAGCCAGCGCGGCTGAAGCGAAGTCAGTAGGAGCCGGCGGCCCGGAATTCCGCCCCAAGCAGGTCGACTACGCACGGAAATTCTGTCTATTTTTCGACTGTAAAATATTGATTCCATTGACTTGATATCAGGGGATATCGAGGTAAGATATTGATTCTTAAGTGGTTAGATATCAAGATATAGAAAGCAAGGGACTTAGCGGCCTCGACTGTTATCTTAGTGGTAAACACTCGTTCACCTGCCAGACCCGCGGCGATTAAACGGTGCAAGCTTGTGTTAAGGCCTGATAACTGTTGAGAAATCCGCGATGACGCTTATCAGCACGTCTCTTGGCGAGCAAAGAGCGCAAGCTTGTGCAAATGCCTGGTTTCAGCAACTGTGGCCCACAGCCTGGTAGTGGCTGAATCTGCTCTCATATCGCTCAGGGAGTGGTATGCGAATTGCCCTGCTCACGGTTCATTGTATTGCTGTGGCATACGGGGAGGCGGAGGATTCAAAGACTCCTGATGATTGATTATCCGGCATAGCAAAACGATTACCTCCTTGAGGTTTGCACTGATAATGGTGAGTTGGGCGGCACACGCTAACATAAAAAACACACCAAAGCAGAGCAGGACAAATTCCATAGACAAGCTCCTTAGCGATTTATCTCCCTCGAACGCTCAACAAATTTCTCGCTAAATCCCTTCACGAACATGGCCAGCCATTCGATACAGCGTAAAATACGCCACAGGAGAACGCACGCCACAATAAGCACCAGCAGCAGCAATGCTTGAAAGAGAGTCATTTGACAGGTATGATACAACGGAAATAGAAAAAGCCTCGGACGGCAATCCGGGCTTTTCCGCGTAACTCAAATATTTTGGCGAATCCTGCTAGGGCCTTCGCGTCTGAGGTCAATTATGCCACAGACGCACACAACCCCTAACACTAATTTTTGGGGCCTTCTGGTTTCCAGTCTCGAAGATATTGCGAGAGGGCCTGATCCAGAACTCCTTTCTCAACTGATTCAACCATTACTCTCTCGTATTCGGCGTACTTCTCGTCCAAAAGGCTTAAGATTTTCGGATTGTCTCTCGCTGCCGTCTCTACCTGCTTTATTAAATCAGGAGAAATCGTTCGTGCTACCTCTGTCACCTGTCGATAGACAAGGGCCTCTGTTTCTATCTTCCGAAGGGCCACAAGCCACATCCGAAAAAATTTCTTCAATTCCTTTGGGTCGATGTCCATCAATACCCCCTAAGATACGAGCGCAGACAAAGGCCAAATCTCCGGCGCAATTCCAGCGGCCATCGCAGGCGTTACCCGCAAGCTCGAATGAACGCGGCAAAAATTATAATGCGCGAAGTGCAAAGCGCAAGCGGCCTTCAAATTCGTTAGCTTCTTCGAGAAAGCGTTCGTCAAGCGCGTAAACCTCCGCATCTGCATCCGCATCGTGAGATTCTGCCGCTCGATGTGACTAGTGCAGATGTGCTCAGGGTCAGGGTAGCCAGTCCTAATCTTGGATATAACCTCGACGATTGGGCTTGGGGAATACTTCGCATCCGCGTCATGCTGCCCGTACTGACCGTACAGCTTGACCAGTTGCGCGAAGTCAATCTCCGCTCCGAACGCATCCTCGACGTGACGCTGGTAGAAGTGGAAGCCGTCAGTCGTTAGCTGGATACGATTCGCTATCCGCTTCGCTAGTTCGTCAATGAAATACCAGGTAGTCTCCTCCGTGCGCTTGCCGACCGTGTGAACGGGCACCAGCTTGGTTTCCGCGTCCATCGCCACAAATACCCACTGGTCACCCAGCTCCTCGGAGTCACCCTCGCGGATGCGTCGTTGTTTCTTGCCGACATACGTCCATATCTCATCGCACTGAACGTACCCGCAGCGGAGGTTCCGCATGGAGCCATCCAGCAAGTCAGCGCAGTAGTCGCCAGTTTTGACCAGTAAGGACGCGATAGTATTGCGATCCACGTCCAACATTCTGTTAACGCTGCGGATAGAGTTGCCTTCGAGCAAGGCAGAGATTACGGCCAGCTTCTTCTCGGTGGAAAGTGTGTACATCTTCGGCTCCTCATTTCCCTCTTGACGGGAAGGTGAGGCAAGCCGATAATCTGGAATTGCGAGGCCATGATTCCGGCTTGCCGGTTTGTGGTTTCAGGGCCGCTAAGTGTTCAAGCACTCAGCGGCTCTCAGTGTTTGCGCTTGTTAGTGGTGGAGGACGCATTCTGTACTCCTTTCTCCTGCTATTCTTCATCAGGCTCCTTCAAGTCGTTCAACGAAGGCCAATCAGCATCTTGAGCGGCTTTTAGGAACGCGGTCGTTATGTAGTAGCGTCGTTCCGGCAAGCCTTGATTGTATTCAGTGCGCTGAACGTAGATACGTCCCGGCTCAATATCCATTGCTTTTGCGATCTTCGTAATCCCAGACAAAACTCCTGCCAGTGCTTGATTCGACGCCAGTCCTAGAGCACCACACAGATCGTAATCCTTAGTGGATTGTCCCTTCCGCTTCAGTAAGGTCGCCAGCAAACGACGCTGGCTGATTTGGATACGATCTACAAACTCTGTGAACTCATCTATGCGCCACGGTACGAACTGCGGATTGTCAGGTTCAGCAGCAAGCAGCCGTGCTACGTCAGCGGCTTCCTCTGCGGTAGCGCAATGAATCGTCACGCCCTTATATTCCACGTCATAAGGTTTCTTTCCGGCCATCTTGCGGCGTCTCCGCTTGCCTTTCGACAACACTATAGGAACACTTGAAGTGTTTGTCAAGAGGGAAATTTTGGCTCGCGTTCTCATTTGGATTCTCCTTCGATTTATTGGGTTAAGGAATTTCCACAGGGCGGGATTTGTGGAAATTCAAATTCAGCCACTACCCACAGCCTTACAGGGTTGCGATCTGCTATTGGCCGCGTTTATAGTTTTCTCGTCATGACACGCATCGACCGGCGAACCTTGCTCTACGCGTTCGGAATTGGATCGGCGACTATGATGTTCCCGCGGATGGCGACTGCGAGTGGGAAGGTCGTCGCCGCCAAAGCTGGCGAGAATCGCTTCTCATTCACAAGTGATGCGCAGGCCAAGGCAACGCCCTGCAAAGTATCAAGCGAAGATAGTGGAGGAGCATGCACGGTGCTGGAACTTAGGGCCTTGCCCCGATCAGGTCCATTTCTACATGTTCATCATCGCGAAGACGAGTGGTACTACGTTCTTTATGGTGAATTTATCTTTAGGGCGGGCGGCCAAGAATTCAATCTTTCGACGGGCGGTAGTATCTGGTTACCCCGTGGCATCCCGCATGTGTGGGCGAATACAGCCACGACCGGGGGCACGTTGATCTTGATGTGTCAGCCGGGCGGGTTCGAGAAGTTTTTTGACGAGACTGGGAAGGTTCCGATGAGCAAGAAGAGTCCCGAAACGATGAAGGAGTTGATGGCGAAATACGGCATTGAGATGCTAGGGCCTCCAATTTTTGCTTCTTCTTGGATTGAGCAACACTAGCACCGCGTCAACTTGGCGAAAAATATCCATTTCACTCTTGGACACCGGTCAAAACGTGGAATTGCCTGTTAACGACACTTACTTAATCGCTGCTGGCTCGAACACCGTCATGAGGCTAGAATTGTCGCATGATTCGTGCGCTGAGCTTCCTAGGTCTTCTAATAGTCAACGCGATAGTAGCGGTCATCGGGACAGCAATTCTAGAACATGCAGTTTGGAGGATATTTCCTGCCCACTCCGTGCTCGGCGTCCTGTGGAAGGAGTGGATCTTCAGTGGTGCCTTTGCAACTTTGATCGGAATTGGCATGTGGCGAACGTGGCGGAGTTCAGTTGCAAAGTGGACGTGGGTTATTCCCGCACTTTGGTTTACAGTGGGCGTCCTTTCCGCCACTGGCAGGGGCGATGCCACGGGTAGAATCTTCGGCCTTCACTCTGACAGTGTTCTTAGTACACCCGATACAAGAAGCTTTTTTACGTTTACCGTGCCGATGATTCGCGCTAGTTTCTATTCAGTCGGCGCATGTATTTCCTCGCTGCTGCATTCCCCACGCGTTGTCGCTCCCTCGGATCCGTTGGCGTAACATCTCCGTTTCGCTCATTGATCTCGATGGAACTGGTTCCAGTTGGTGAGGACGTGCTTTGCGGGCCGAGGATGTACTGCACTTTGAGCAACACAGAAGGTCGCCAAGAGGAAAATCACCACAGCCTGGTTGCGCATCGAAGCAATCCTCCAAATCGGGGAGGGTGAAAACCTCAAGGGAGGGAAAGGCTTCACTCCTAGCGTTCAGAAGTATACCAAGGACAGCCTTCGGTAACCCTTAATTGGCGAAACATCTCCATTACGCTCATTGACCCTCTGACACCGGGTTTTGAGCGTAATAACTATTTTCGACGATAAATGCTCGCATGCCGCACGGCCCGCTTCTAGGTGGATAACCGTTTCTTCTCGTCTTCTTTTAACGGTTTTTTCCTGAGGGGATGACAGTGTAGCGCAGCAGGTCTGGGCAGATTGGCGTTAAATCTGGTTACGCCATCTGAATAGTTCAGTGATATGCGCTGAAAACATCGGCTGGGGAATGTCTGCGTTATGATCTTCAAGAAGTGATACCTCAGCTTCAAACTCCGCGTCTCTTTTTGCGTCCATTAATACTTGCAGACGCCCAGCAGACGCAGTTCCTGTTTCCACATTGGGAGATCGTTCGCTATCTCGCGAATGTCGTTCCGTGGCCCTATCCGCCGGACGGTGCCTATACCCACTATCGCGATGCTGTACTTCCGGCGATGGAGCGCGGAGATGCATGGCATTGGACCCTCAGGCTTAAGACGGACCCAGAGCAGCTCATCGGCAGCATAAATCTGAGAAAAGGGGAAGACACCAATCGTGGGTTTTGGCTTGGCTTGACCTGGCACAGGCAAGGCCTCATGAGTGAAGCCTGCGAAGCGGTCACAGACTTTTGGTTCAACACTCTCAAGTCCCAGTGTTACGGGTTACAAAAGCGGTTGCAAACGTTGCATCCAGCCGAATCTCCGAAAAGAGCGGCATGCGGATTGTCGCCATGGAAGAGCGCGACTATGTTTGCGGGCGTCTACCGACCGAAATCTGGGAGATCACTGCCGAAGAATGGAACGCTCGGAGGAAGGGCAAGATCGAATGACTGTCGAAAAATCTCTGTTACGCTCATCGATCTTCAAAAGGCGAAACAAAAGCGCACGCTTGTGCTAAGGCCTGATTTCAGAAATTGACTCTGGTCCTTCGCGGGAGGATACTGGTTGCCGCCAGTTTGTGAGGGGATTATGCCACGCGCCTCAAAGAAGCCCGCCGATCTATCGGAGTCAATTCGCCACCAGCTCAATATGTACGCACTTGCCGCGAGCGCGGCGGGAGTCGGAACGCTGGCGCTGTCTCAGCCCGCGGAGGGCAGGATTGTTTACACACCTGCCCATCGCCACATCGTGCTGAATCACCCAGTATCGCTCGACCTTAACCACGACGGCGTCGCTGATTTCACCATTAGCATAGGTCAATCGACCTATTACAAGGTTTCGAACATGTGGCTCTGGGCGCGTTCTGCTGCCCGCGGGGATCAGGTTGCGGGGTTCATATCGAGCGCTAGTGGCGCTCAAATCGCATACGCACTTTTCTATCGAGAGCAGATCAACTCCGGCCTCAGCTTTAGCGGCGGCTTCATGGCTGCAAGATCGCGCCAGAAGGGACACCGCTCAGGGGCTTGTTTCGGATATTGGAACAATGCCACCAAGCGGTACCTAGGTCTAAGATTCCCGATCAAGGGACAAACTCACTATGGCTGGGCACGCCTCAACGAATCTTGCGACCGAAAGGGTAAGGTGGGTATCACCGCCCTCTTGACTGGCTACGCCTACGAAACTGTCCCTAACAAGGCGATCGCTGCTGGCAAGACGGAGGGTCCTAATGTAGTTACCATCCAATCTGCGGGCTTGGATAGGCTCGCCCAAGGATCGACTGGGCGTTGGAAAAGGTAGCACCGGCGCGCAATCTCCGCCTACTTCTGACCATGCCTCAAGCTGAAGGCGTAAACATCGCCTTCGGCTGCGTAAACTACGCCGTTCACTACTACGGGCGAATAAACCCCAATAGGGTAGCTCCATAGCTTGACACCTGTATGGGCGTCTAGTGCGTACAACTCATCCCCGTTGGTGTAAACCACTCCATTCGCCACAGCGGTTGCCACGCCGCCGCCAGTGGCGTAGCTCCACAGCTTGGCCCCTGTATCGGCATCGAGCGCGTACAACTCACTCCCGCTTACGTAAACTTCCCGATACGCCACGGCGGGCGACCCCACATTTCCGCCAGCAGCATAGAGCCACAGCGGGTGGCCCGTGCGGGCGTTGAGCGCATACACTTTGCCAGCACGTGAGCCGATGTAAACCATGCCATCAGCCACGGCGGGCGATGAATCCACAAGGTCACGAGTATAGTAGCTCCACAGCTTGGCACCGGTACGGGCGTTCAACGCATACACGTTGCCATTGTCCAAACCCACGTAGACGATGCCATTCTTCACAGCGGGCGACGAGCTCCCAACGTACACGGTGGTCTTGTACTGCCACAATAAAGCGCCGCTACTGGCGTTCAGGGCGTAGACGCTGACGCCCGCCGCAATATAAACCACCCCATCTGCCACGGTGGGCGAGGACTCCACGAACCTGCCGGTGGAGTAGTTCCACAACAGGGTGCCGGTCTTTGAGTTGAGGGCAAACACATTGCCATAGTAGGAACCGGTATAAACTACCCCGTTCGCAACGGCTGGGGAGGACAGCACAGAACTGTCGGTGGCGTACCCCCACACCACAGCACCCGTGCGGGCATTCAAGCCATAAACATAGGAGTCGTATGAACCGATATAGACCATCCCATTCACTACTGCTGGCTCGGTATCCGCATTCAGCCCGGAGGTGCTCCACTTCAAGCCGAGATTCCCAACGTTCTTGACGGTCAGGAATTTCTCAGCCTTGTTCCAGCGTGCCATGTTGCGCCCGTGGAACTCGGGCCAATCGGTAAGCACATGCTTCGCGGGTCGAGGATGCTGACCAAAGCTGAAGGCCGTCAAGAGGAAAATCGCAATGATCCGGTTGAACATAGTTCCTCCAGGGGAAGGAGAAAACCTCCAGGGAGGGGGAAGGGCTTCGCTCCTAGCGTCACG
>Ga0206847_10398_pt1 | contig 11080 bp, 6 predicted proteins | sample Alteio_BWOrgCont_17_FD_152880 | JGI IMG/M metagenome (GOLD analysis project Ga0206847, IMG submission 152880) | Enriched cells from forest soil in Barre Woods Harvard Forest LTER site, Petersham, Massachusetts, United States -... | ecosystem: Environmental > Terrestrial > Soil > Temperate forest >... | reverse complement strand
CGTCGATCATAGCAAAGGAAGTGACTGGCATCGAGTTCTATCTTTTGATATGTGTCTCTATTTGGAGCAGAAACGATTGAACCCCCATAAAACACACGAGTTAACACTTCACTTTACTCCAAACTCCGAAGGTTCCGCGAGCAAAGAAGCTGTTATTCAGTGGCTTCATGCACAAGGTATAGACTCTTTTGTCGAAGGTGTGATCGATGGACTCGACCTAGACCATGAATTCGGCCTTCCCGATCCAGATTTCTACCTAGAACAGGGTGGGGATTATGCCCCCATTATCCTATGCAGTTTCGACAAGGATTACATTTCGGACTTGCATCAGAAGCTTCTTAAAGCTTTCTCCACGCAAATTCAAATTTCTCAGGTCGAAATGGATACAGAATCATGGCAGATGGGTTGGAAAGATAGCTTCAAAGCTATACACACCGAACATTTTTGCATACTGCCCATTTGGGATAACACGGACGAAGCCAAGAAAAAAATACGCATCTTAATAGAACCCGGCATGGCCTTTGGAACAGGGCAACATGCTTCCACTCAAGTCTGCTTAAAGGTCTTGGAAACTCTCATAGCAAGGAACTTCGACTTTGCAAATTCCGCCGTACTCGATCTCGGAACGGGCTCTGGAATTCTTGCAATCGCAGTTGCAAAACTGGGAGCCAAACATCTGTGTGCCACGGACATAGACAAGGATGCCATCATCGCAGCAAAGGCCAATGCAGCTACAAACCACGTTAAATTCCAAATACTAGAAGGGAGTCTGCCTCCGAAGCAGAGCTACGATCTCATTCTTGCAAATATATTGTTTACGGTGCTTGCACCCATGATTCCGCAACTCTGCGCTGCTTTGAATTCAAATGGAAAACTGATTCTGTCCGGACTCATTGCTGAACAGGCAGACGATATGAAAAAAATTGCAGAGAAGAATCACCTAAAACTTCTGGCAAGTGAGAACATCGAAGGTTGGGTTTCTCTGATGTTTGGGATCTAGGCCATCCGTCATCCCCTCCCCGCGTGTCATCCCGAGCGTAGCCGAGGGACCTCGCACATAGCCCCACGAGCTTCGTGCGAGGTCCCTCGGCTACGCTCGGGATGACGAATTTAAGAGCGGATCAGTTCAAAGTTAAAGTACCTGCTTCGGACAGAACTTCACAGACACCAAAGAAACGCATAGTTTGCGAAAGGAAAAGCATATCAGGTGCCTGACCTGCTAGCCCGAGCTCCGCATAAATGTAAGCACCACCCGCTGCAAAGAGCGATGCGACGAGTGCCCCACCGATAGATTTCGTAAATTCAAACTTCGTATTACCACCTGCATTTTTGACAGATTCAGGGAGCTTTTGATTTTTATAGGGTTCCGCTACGCTCCATGTGTTGGAGGTCTTTCCTCCGAAAATCGATTCCTTGAGATCCAATTTGTAATATTTATTGGATTTGTACTCTCCGCCAAATACCCCATTCAAAATGGCTTGCGCTTTGGTGTATTTGTCGCTCGTTTTCGGGGTATTCGGAATAGCAGCCAAGTGCATGTAGTAAAGATTCATACCTGCTTCAAAAGTCCAGTAGACCGCTGCAAGACCTGCCACAAGCCCAATGACGAGAGCAGGATCTCTTAGGTACTGAGGTGCTACTGTTCCGTTTTGCTCCAAACCTTTTAGAATCATCACACTAAAATAGAGGAGAAGGACACTTTTCAAGACCAAAGCGTGATCAAAAAAGAAGTTCTTTGCAAAATTGTCCCTATAATCTTCAAGTTTCATGGTTGTAAAAACTTTTTTAGCACGAAAAATTGTGTGTGTAAGAACTGCACCTGTGAGTACGAATAGAAAGACTCCTGACACAATGAGTAAAGTCTTATTGGGAGCATTGGTGGCAGTTGCAATTCCGGTGCTTGTCTCACTGACTGTGACAGTTTCTACTGATTTTACCGTAACCGTATTCACGACTGTTGTGACGGTATTGGTTCCAGAATCTGATATAGGAGGGGGAGTGGATACATTGTTGTATTGACCCACAATGCTTTCCGTTTCTCCAATGAAACTCTGAATTTCACCCTGATAGTTATTCATATTCGCAAATGATCCGGCGAACTGAGCAAAATTCTTGTCGAGTATGTCTTGTTGTAAGTCCTGTTTAGTCGTAGGGTCTGAAAGACCAGAGAGCATACCTGCGAGTACATTCAAGAGCTTTTGATTATCATTCTGTGGATTTTGGTAAATACTCGAAGCTTGATAGACTGTGATCGCATTTAAGTAATTTTGATACTCAGTACTAAAGTTGAGTTGTTCACTTTCTAAAGCAGACATATACTGATCTGCTGCAACGCTCGGATTTGAGGCAAGTGCATTGTGTGTAGTTGCGCCTGAAGATCGACTTTTTTTGCATGCCATTCCAGGCAAAATCACTAGAATTGCTACGATTCTTAGGAGAGTTTTTGAATAGACCCAATTCATAACGAACTCCTGTTTTATGTCTATTGTACCATGGTTAATCGCGTGCAGGTTTGCAGTCGCCCATCAATTGATAATCGAATTCACCCGCCTTCATAAAATGAATAGAGCCAGTTTGTGTCTTATTACCCTTGGAAAATTCATCCAAAGAGTATTTCCCATCCAAACACGAATTGTTCACGTGCAAATGTCCCGAAAACATGTTTCTCCATGTAAGTGAACGGTTCGGAGTACCACCCATAATACTTCGATCCATGCTGAGTCCATTGTGCAAATACATCTGGTATCCGCTCTCTGCATCACTGAAAAAGATGGAGTCCTTAACAAGAACTTTCCCATACATGCTATAGAGGGAACTCCCATATTCGGAAACATTTTCATAGAAAGCACTGCTTCGAATATCCAGATACATGTCCGTTAGCTTTGAAGTCGAGAGGCTGAAAATCCCCGTATCGAGAACGGAAACCGCTCCCCCTGTGTAAGCCTTGTTTGCAATGAATTCGGATTGCAAAATCAAAGTATGCCCCCAGTCCGAATACAAAGCCCCTCCTCCCCCAACAGCATCATGATCTATGGAATTTTCGTGAAACTGAGTTTCGTAAATAACGAGGTCTCCGTTCCGTTTGTAGATTGCACCTCCGTAGGCCCAATTCAATGGGAGTGCATAATTGATCCCAGGCAAGCTCTTTAACCATGGTGACTGAATCGAAATAGCTTCGTTGTTTTTAAAATAGGAATGATCGATTTGAACATTGTTATTTGCACCCACACCTAAGAACAGAGCTCCACCATAACCCGCTCTGTTATCGTGAAAGTACGAATTGCGGATCCAAAGATCCGTATTCGCCCAAACATAAAGACCTCCCCCCCATGACGCTTCGAGATATCCATAGAAATGATCTACGGAAAACAGAACTATGGCCGTTCCCAATACCGCTTTCGCTGCAAACGGTGTAATAACTGCACTTGCAGCCCCTTTGGCAAGAGCAAGATAATTGACATCTCTCGTGATTCCTACAGCAAGGCCAAGGAAAAAAGCTACATTCTCTCGAATGTCCTTCATAATCTCTTCTGTCGGTTTTGTGTGGTAAGTCCCTTCGTAGAGTTGAACTGCTATTTTAAAAATATTATCACTGTCTTTTTCACCGAGAAGCCTTCCAAGCATGATGCGTGTTTCGTCATTTTCTGGCAATTCCTGAAAACTGTTTTCTATATACTGTTCAAGAGTTTGCTCTTTACCCTTCATCCAGGGGATATCGTCACGTATCTCAATATTTTCAGCAGCCCATGCTTCGACATCATTGGTTTTGCGTAGGGACAGAACCGTATTAAGACTCGCAGCAAGGCTATAGGCATACATTGCTTTCGCTGCTTTCCCTTTACCTTCTATTTGTGTGAAATGATTTTTTCCCAGAAACCTCAAGGACTGCCCGTATCCAAAACCCGCTTGCATATTTTCTGCCATCTTCACCAGAGTCTCTTGCTTAGGTATGTAGGGTCCGAGCACTCCATGTGCCTTCGTGCCAAACCAGCTAGAATAATCCAAAGCCCACTTTCGAGGTTCACACAATCCACCTTCGATTTCGAACCCATCCAAACCCACTTCAGTAGCCGAACCTCCTAGCGAGATAATTTGACAGACATGCCCGTTGCCATTCAAAACTGTGAAGTGTTCCGTAGTGGTATGCTTCGATAGTTTTTCGGGTTGAAAACTGGAAAAGCTTCGTTCACTAACCCTCCGTTCTCTTCCCAAGAAGCCTCCAAACATTTTCAGATTGGACGAAATATGTAAAGACTTTGCAACCGAAATGACCCCCTTCTTAACCCAGATACAGTCTATCTGTTTGTCTTCTGCTTTATGCACTGCAAATTCTAGCGATTTCACAGCACGGGCCCAGGTCTCTCCTGAGTGTGTATCAGAACCTTTTTGAGGATCTACGAAAAGGATATCTCGACAGTTTTCAAAATCCAAAAGCTCTCTATGAGTCTTTGCTTTCGCATTTTGCATGGGCGACTCTACTATTGGTTTTTGTTCCTGAAGGGTATGCGGAAACGGTTCTATTAAAGAAGCTCCCTTCTCACTTGCAAAAGAGTAAGTTTCGATCAAAAACGAAAGAAACAAAACAAGATAGCCTTGTGCTTGCATGACTCTCTCCAAATATGAGGAAGTGTTAAGGCTATTATACCTCGGAAAGGTTTTTTATGGAGCTTCACCCCAAAATATGGTCTAATCCCCCTCGATTTAAGGTCCCGCTATTCGTATCGTAAGGAAGTTTTATGTTATCTGATCTTCAAATTGCACAGAGCGCAAAAGTCACTCCTATTCAGGATATTGCAAGCCACTTGGGTCTAGACACATTTCAAATTGAAAATTATGGACACTACAAAGCAAAAATTCTTCTCAACACACTTAAGCAGACAAAAAAGACTTCGGGGAAATTGGTTCTTGTGACTGCTATGAGTCCCACACCTGCAGGAGAAGGGAAAACAACTACGACAGTAGGTTTGGGAGATGCTCTCCATCATATAGGAAAAAAATCGATCCTTTGCTTAAGGGAGCCTTCCCTTGGCCCCGTATTTGGTATGAAGGGTGGAGCTGCCGGTGGAGGCTATGCGCAGGTGGTTCCTATGGAGGATATAAACCTGCATTTTACGGGAGACTTCAATGCCATTCAGCTTGCAAACAACTTGCTCGCTGCTCTGATAGACAACCATATCCACCACGGGAATACGCTCGATTTTGATGTACGAAGGATCACTTGGAAACGTGTTCTGGATATGAACGATCGTGCTTTGAGACAAATCACTGTTGGACTCGGAGGTGTTATCAATGGTTTTCCAAGACAGGATGGTTTTGACATTGTTGTCGCTTCGGAAGTGATGGCAATTTTCTGTTTAGCAAGTTCTTTGGCAGATCTTAAAAAACGACTAGGTCATATCGTTGTCGGCTATAATCGCAGTCAAAAACCGATCACATGTGCGCAATTGAATGCTCACGGTGCCATGACTGTGCTTTTGAAAACTGCTTTCAATCCAAACCTTGTGCAAACTTTGGAGCATACACCGGCTTTGATTCACGGTGGCCCTTTTGCCAACATTGCTCACGGTTGCAGTTCGGTTATTGCAACTCAAACGGGATTGTCCTTAGCCGATTATGTGATTACGGAAGCGGGTTTTGGTGCAGACCTCGGTGCGGAAAAGTTCATCGATATCAAATGCCGCAAAGCAAATCTGCATCCTTCTGTTGCTGTTTTAGTGGCTACTGTACGTGCTCTTAAATTCCACGGAGGCGTTGCAGTGGAAAACCTCAATATGGAAAACACAGAAGCCGTATCCAAGGGACTTAGCAATCTTGAACGCCATGTGCATAACATCCGAAACCACTATGGCTTACCCTGCGTGATCGCTTTAAATCATTTTGTTTCCGATACAGCAAAAGAGGTCGATGTGGTGCGAAAGAAAATGCAATCGCAAGACCTTGCTGTGATCGAATCAAGACATTGGGCAGAAGGTGGTAAAGGCGCAGAGGAGCTTGCTCGCAAAGTTGTGGAACTTTGTGAAAGCAATGCACCTTCCAGCAAATACGTATACGAGCTGTCCTTACCCCTTTGGGATAAAATTAAGTGTGTAGCCACGAAGATCTATGGTGCAGCGGATATCACAGCTAGTGCGAAGATTCGGCAAGAGATTCAAAGCTTGCAAGACACCGGCTATGCGCATTATCCTGTCTGCATTGCTAAAACACAGTACTCGTTCTCAGTCGATGCCGCGAGCAAGGGCGCACCAAGCGGGCATATAGTGGATATACGGGAAATCCGTCTCTCAGCAGGTGCAGAGTTCATAGTCGTAGTATGCGGCGATGTCATGACCATGCCTGGACTTCCTAAGGTGCCAGCTGCTTACAAGATCGATATCGACGAAGATGGAACGATTTTAGGATTGTTTTAAGAGATCACCTGACCGCCTTCGCTTCGCTTTGGCGTGGTGATGTCGGATCGTAGAAAAGGATCAAGCCATGCTTCCAAGAATGAAAAAGTCCACAACTTTTTTTGACAAATCAAAGGGTACGTTTTTAAATTTTTTATTTTACACACCTCTCGTGCTTTTGATTTTATTTGTGAATGCCTGTCAGGTTTGCTCGCTAATTCTGCGCCCCTTTTCGCCTTCATTGTTCCGTAGATTCAACTGGGCTTGTGGCAAGTTTTGGTGGGGATGCGTTGTTTTTCTAATGGAGAAAGTACGAAAAATTCAGTTCATATTCAGTGGGGAAAAAACTCCGATCAAAGAAAGTGTTGCAGTCATCGCAAATCACCAAGAAATGGTAGATGTCACTGCAATATTTTCACTCGCTTATAGGAAGAAGCGCCTAGGTCAACTGAAATGGTTTGCAAAAGACATTTTGAAATATGTACCGGGGGTAGGTTGGGGGCTCTCTATAGCAGGGAATTTTTTCGTTAAGAGGAACTGGCTTCGGGATCAGAAACGCATTGACCATGTTTTTGCAAGAGTTCTAAGAGAAAAAGAACCGATGTGGGTTATTAGCTTCTTAGAAGGAACCCGCATTACACCAGAAAAATTGAAACTCAGTCAGCAGTTTTCAAGAGAACGTCGTCTTCCTGTTTTCGAGCACCTTCTGACTCCGAGGACCAAGGGTTTCGAAGCTATGATCCGTTCTTTGCGTTCACAGCTCGATGCGGTCTATGACGTTACAATTGCATTTCCTGAAGGTACACCTTCACTCACCCAGATATTCCGTATCACAAAAATCAATATTCATGTCCGTAGATTTCCTATTCAAGCTCTTCCCTTTGGTGAAAAAGAAATAGGACAATGGGTTTGGAAACTTTTCGAAGAAAAAGATGAGCTGCTTAAATACTTCAACACGCATAAGGCTTTTCCTGGGCCAATCATTGCAGATCCTATTTGATAACCTTTAACAAATTGAGTTTGAGCTGAGCTTTTGTTTTGGAAGTTTAGAATGTCGGCGCTATCGGGAAGGAATCCCCCACAAAATATGCGTGAAATATCTTTTAAATTCTGAAAAATAGTGGACCGCATATTATTGTGGGTCCCCCTTCCCTTGCTGCCATTCTAAACTTCCAAAACAAAAGCTCAGCTCAAACTCGGAAAACAGGGGAACGGGAACAAAGGGGAAAGTCGGGAAAGTCAGGAAAGTCGGGAAAGTGGTGACATTAAAAGGTTAGGTTTCCAGGTTAGGTTTCCCTTTGTTTTTTGTTTTGTGGTTTGAATTTCCTATGCGAATTTAGAATGGCAGCAAGGGAAGGGGGACCCACAATAATATGCGGTCCACTATTTTTCAGAATTTAAAAGATATTTCACGCATATTTTGTGGGGGATTCCTTCCCGATAGCGCCGACATTCTAAATTCGCATAGGAAATTCAAACCACAAAACAAAAAACAAAGGGAAACCTAACCTGGAAACCTAACCTTTTAATGTCACCATTTAGTATGCGGGAATACCTGTGATCTGCTCACCAACGATCAGCAAGTGAACATCGTTGGTGCCTTCATAGGTAATGACAGTTTCGAGATTGTTGCTGTGACGCATACTGGAATACTCGTCGAGAATACCACTGCCACCCAAAATATCCCGACACTCACGTGCTGCGTTCAATGCAAGTTCACAGTTATTTTGCTTTGCCATACTCACCTGTGCAAAATGAAGTTTACCTTCATTCTTGAGTTGACCCAAACGGAGAGCAAGCAATTGCCCTTGAGTGATCCGAGATAGAGTCACAGCCAATCTTCGTTGCACAAGTTGTTTTGCTGCGAGTGGTTTTCCGAAGAGAATACGCTCCTGACTGAAGCGACAAGCCTCATCAAAACATGCTTCTGCGGCACCAAGCACCCCCCATGAGATGCCATAACGGGCTTGAGTTAAACATGCGAGAGCAGACTTAAGCCCCTGCGAGTGTGGTAAGAGTGCGCTTTCTGGAAGTTTCACATCGTCAAAATAAAGTTCCGAAGTTTCGGAAGCACGGAGAGAAAGTTTACCACGTATTTTTTTAGCTTTGAAACCTTTCGCATCGGAAGGAACAATAAAGCCACGTATGCCGTCTTCTGTTTTTGCCCAGACTATTGCAATTTTGGAAAGATGACCGTTCGTAATCCACATTTTCGAACCGTTGAGAACCCATTCCTTTCCTTTCTTCTCTGCTCGGGTTTTCATAGCACCGGGATCGGAACCCCCTTCAGATTCGGTGAGACCAAAACAACCGATCATTTCTGCGGAAGCAAGTGCAGGCAAGTATGTTTTCTTCTGTTCTTCACTTCCAAAAGTATGAATCGGATACATAACGAGGGCACCTTGAACCGACACGAAACTTCGAAGACCGGAGTCACAGCGTTCGAGCTCCTTCATCACCAATCCATAGGAGATGGCATCCATCCCAGGAAGTCCATAACCCGAAAGATTTCCTCCGAGCAATCCCAGAGATCCTAAAGTCGGAATGATGCTCATGGGAAATTGCTCGTTCTGATAAGCTTCACGAATAAGGGGTTGAACATCTCTGCTCACAAAATCGCGAACAGACGCACAGATCATTTTTTGTTCTTCATTGAGCAAAGAGGACAGGTTCAAATAATCAGGATACGGATAGCACTGCAAAGATCCCACTTCAGTCTCCTTATTTAGACAATTGACTATAGACTTCACTCGCCTTGTAAGAACTGCGTACGAGCGGAGCAGAGGCTACTGCTAGAAAGCCCAACTCACGTGCAAGTGCGCCTACTTGGCTAAAAACTTCGGGCTTCACCCATTCCTTCACAGACAAATGCTGCTTCGTAGGGCGCATATATTGACCGAGCGTCACGATATCGACATCATTCGCTCTCAAATCGTGAAGGGTTTGCACAATCTCTTCATACGTTTCACCCAGACCCAACATTATCGCACTCTTTGTAAAAACGGGATAAGTCGCAATCTGCTTTGCTCGGCGCAAAACCTCTAGAGACTGCCTATAATGGGCCCGTGCATCACGCACACGAGGGGACAGGCGTTCTACGGTTTCGACATTGTGAGCAAAGACTCCCATGCGTACTTTGAAGAGTTGGGAAAGAGCCTCTTCGTTGGCACCGAAGTCACCTACGAGGAGTTCGACCACAATACCGGGGTTCAGCTCTTGTACCTTTTCTACCACCCGCACTATATGAGCTGCTCCTCCATCCGGAAGGTCGTCTCTATTGACCATCGTCATAACGACGTATTTGAGTTTCATGCTCAAACAAGACTCAGCAACATTGAGAGGTTCATCAGGGTCGGGATGGGGGGGCGCGGAGGAGGTTTTGATATGGCAAAAACGACAAGCCCGTGTGCAAGTATCGCCTAGGAGCATAAAAGTCGCAGTATTTGTTGCCCAGCACTCTCCGATATTGGGACATTTGGCTTCTTCACAAACCGTACTTAACCGCCGGGCACGCAGATCTTTTTTGATGTCGAAATAGACTGCACCACTGGGAAGTGGTGTCTTAAGCCAGTCTGGCTTGCCAATAGAGGACGGTTTTTTTTCATTCATGATTTTTCAACTGTATAATGAGAAGAGATCTTGTCTGCCTCAGTTGAATTATAATATGAGTGAAGCGTCAAGTTTTAAAAAGGGGGGTGTCTATGGTGCAAAGAAAAAACTTTGACCTTGTTGTTGTTGGAAGTGGACCGGGTGGAGAAGGTGCGGCGATGCAAGCCGCAAAGCTCAAAATGAGTGTGGCGGTGATTGAACAATACTCACTGATCGGGGGGAGCTGCATACATTTGGCAACCATCCCTTCAAAAACACTCCGACACATGGCACATCAACTTGTCGTGTTCAAATCAGACCCTCTTTTTATGCCTCTTGTTTCAGGTCTGTCGACTCAGTTGCAGATCCGCTTCTCCGATATACTCTCCCGTGCAAGAGAGGTGATTTCCAAGCAGGTAGCACTTCATAGCAGTCACTATGCGCGCAATAAAATTGAAGTCATCCATGGCCGTGCAAGCCTGATTGATTCGAATACCATTCGTATAGACAAAGGGTTTGGCTTAAGCGAGGACGTAACTGCAAGATACATAGTCTTTGCAACAGGGTCCCGACCTTTCCACCCTGAAGGTATAGATTTTGGTCACCCAAGGGTTTTTGACTCCGATACCATTTTGGATTTACAGATAGAACCTAGAACGGTCACGATTTACGGAGCCGGAGTCGTCGGATGCGAGTACACGAGTATATTCCGAACTCTTGGTAAAAAGGTAATGCTTATCAACAATCGTAGTAAATTGATGAGCTTCCTTGATGACGAAATCGTGGATGCCCTTTCCTACCATCTTCGAGACGAGGGGGTTGTGATCCGTCATAATGAGTTTTTCGATGATGTAGAAGTGGACGACGAGAAAGTCGTCATGTCTCTCAAATCGGGAAAGAAAGTGCATTCCGATATCCTTCTTGTCGCAAGCGGTCGTATAGGAAACAGCGACAATCTTGGTTTTGAGAAACTTAAAATCGAAGTGACCCAAAGGGGTTATGCAGTCGTCAACAAATACTATCAGACCACAGTACCTAATATTTATGCTGTCGGGGATCTTGTGGGTTTTCCGAACCTAGCAAGTGCTGCTTATGATCAGGGGCGT
>Ga0206847_10397_pt1 | contig 11090 bp, 10 predicted proteins | sample Alteio_BWOrgCont_17_FD_152880 | JGI IMG/M metagenome (GOLD analysis project Ga0206847, IMG submission 152880) | Enriched cells from forest soil in Barre Woods Harvard Forest LTER site, Petersham, Massachusetts, United States -... | ecosystem: Environmental > Terrestrial > Soil > Temperate forest >... | reverse complement strand
GGCACAAAGGTTTCGAACAGCAGCAAAAAGATGCCGATCAAAACAACTATGATTTCCAATAATATCGGTGACATGGTGATCTATCGCAAGGCGAGGAACGCTTGCACGCCCGGTGTTATAAAGTTGAGGAAAAGCTGGGGAAAGAATCCGGCAATAGTAAGGGTGGCAAGCATCAGAACCACCGCCCAGCGAAGGTGCGGGGCCATGTCCTGCAGGCTGCTCCAACGCTTTTCGATATCACCCATGAATACAGCGCGATAAGCGCGAAGCATGTAAACGGCAGAAATGACGACTCCCCAGAGCGCCATGATGACCGCGATTTTAAAACTGTCGTGGAAACAATGTCCGATTGATTCGGTTTTAAATGCCCCGAAAAGAACCATGATTTCCGAAGCGAAATTGCCGAATCCCGGCAGACCTATTGCAGCAAAGGCGGCGATTCCAAAGCTGAGCCCAAGAAACGGAGTCACTTGCGCCAGCCCTCCCAGTTCCGAGAAAACCATGGTGCCTGTTTGCTGGCGGACATGCCCTGCGAGTGCAAACAATGCAGCAATGGAAAGACCATGCGCGAACATAAGTAAAGCCGCGCCACTCAAACTCATGGAATTCATCGCGGCGATCCCGAGAAATATATAGCCCATGTGCATCACGCTGGAATATCCCAGCATGAGATCGAGCCGTTTCTGGCCGATGGTGGCCAGCCCGACGTAGATGATATTGCCGATCAACAGCACGAGCAGCAGATTTGCCCAATGTTGGGCGGCATGCGGCAGAAGTGGAATCGCGACCCGCAGCAGACCGTAAAGGCCGAATTTTTTCAATACTCCCGCATGAAGCATTGCCAGAGGGGTGGGGGAGGAGGCGTATGCCTGCGGAGCCCAGGTATGGAACGGAAAGAGTGAGACCAATATTCCGAAGCCGATCAGAAGGAATAGATAAATGGAATTTGCATGAGTCAGATCCAGCTTCCCGTTTTTTGCGAGATCCAACAGACCGGGAATGCTGAACGTGCGCTCACCAACCGGCGCAATGTTATAAAGGCCGATAAGACCGATCAGCAGGATGATGCTTCCCAGCGCAAGGTAGATCGTGATTTTCCACGCGATGGCCTGCCGGTCACCCGTTCCCCATATGCCGATCAACAGGAAGGTGGGGATGAGTGCCAGTTCATGAAATGCATAGAAGAAAAAGAGATCGAGTGAAGTGAATGCGCCGAGCGCCCCGGCGGCGATGAAAAGGAGGCAGGCATAAAATTGCGGCTCGAGCTTTTGAATTTTTGGCGTCAACCAGATGGCGGCCCATGTGACGATGGATGTGAGCAGGACCATCATGAGACTCAGGCCATCGAGGCCGAGGGCATAGTTCAAATTCCAGTCCGCAACGATCGGAATTGACGAGGTGAATTGGAACCCTCCATGAACCTGATCATAGGTGACAAATGCCACCAGGCTGATCAGTAGATTAAAAGAGGCAACTGCAATCGATGTGAGCCGGGCAGGAGCGCCGAACAAAATCGCAATGGCCGCGACGATGGGAAGCAGGACGATGATGTTAAGAAAAAAGCTCACGGTTTTACGATAAAAAGGATGTAGTAAATGATTGCGATCACGCCGGCTCCGAAAATAAATGCGTATGCCTGAAGATTGCCGATTTGCAGGAAGCGCAGGACGAGGCCAATGCTGTAGGTGCCGCCGGCAAATACCCAGCGCACGATTCCGAAATCAAGCACCCACTTGTCAAACCATGCTGCATAGCACGCGAGCAGATCCTGTGTCCATTTGATGAGGAATGCGTAAGCCTCGTCGATGTAAAACTTGTTGGCAAACAGAGGAATACTGATCGGGTCCTGTTTCTTGCCGTTGTAAAGCACGAAGGCAGCAACTGCACCTATTGCAAACGCGGCAATCGCCAGCAGCGTTACAAGGCCAAATCCCGATTCCGGCGGCAAATTCAAAAAGCGTTCTGCAAACAAACGGTAGCCGCCAATGACAGACAACACGCCCAGAATCACGAGGGGAATCGTCATCACCGAGGGAACCTCGTGAGCGTGGCTTGCATGGTCGGATTTTCCGGGGGCAAAAAATACTACGGTCACGAGCCTGAACATGTAAAACGCCGTCAGGAACGCTGTGCCGAGAGCAAACCAAAAGATGATACGATTATGGTCGTATGCCACACCGAGAATGGTTTCCTTGCTGAAAAATCCGCTTAATCCAGGGCATCCGGTCAGGGCAAGTGTAGCAACCAGAAACGTGCCAAATGTAATCGGCATCTTCTTTTGCAATGCGCCCATTTTCCAGATGTCCTGCTCGTGGTGCATCGCATAAATCACCGCGCCAGAACCGAGGAATAGCAGCGCCTTGAAAAAGGCGTGCGTAAAGAGGTGGAACATAGCTGCGTCGTGCCCAGTGAGGCCGACGGCGAGAACCATGTAGCCCAACTGCGAAAGCGTGGAATAGGCAAGGATGCGTTTGATGTCGTTTTGCTGAGTGGCCATGAGCGCGGCCCCCACGGCGGTGATCGTGCCGATCCAGGCAATCACGTTCTGTGCTTCCGGTGACTCTTCCACGAGGAAAAAGACGCGGCATAGCATATAAACACCGGCGGCCACCATGGTCGCCGCATGGATGAGCGCGGAAACGGGTGTCGGGCCTTCCATGGCGTCAGGCAACCATACATGAAGCGGGAACTGCGCTGACTTACCCACAGCGCCGCAGAAAACCAGGATCGCAGCGGTCGCGAGATAGAGAGGACTCAAATGCAAGCCATGCCATGATTGAGATACTTTCGCGAATTCCACCGAGCCACTAGCAGCCCAAACCATGAGGATGCCAAGCATGAAACCGAAGTCGCCGAGGCGATTTGAGATGAATGCCTTGTTTGCGGCAGCGGCTGCCGAATTTTTTGTGAACCAGTGGCCAATGAGAATATACGAACTCACGCCGACCAACTCCCAGAAGATGAACATCATCACGAAGTTGTTTGCGAGCACGATGCCGAGCATCGAGAACATAAACAATGACAGGCCCGCGAAGTAACGGGACTTGCCTTCATCCTCCGCCATGTAACCGAGCGAAAAAATATGGACAAGTGCACCTACCGTCGTAACCACAAGCAGCATCGCCTTGCTCAGTTGGTCGATAGTGACTCCGATGGGGACTTGCAACACATCAAAATCAAGCCACAAAAACTGGTTCGGCGTGGTTGGATCCGGGCGAAGGAAAACAATGACGCTTGCGAAAAATGAAACCAGCACTGCGGCTACCGAAATGTATGAACTCAATGTGCGTGAACTTTTGGTCACGAACAAAATCAGCAGGACGCTTATCAGCGGCGAAAATAGGATGATCCAAGGTAGTGCCATGAATTTTTTGAGCGTTTAAAATTTCAAGCTGTTGATGTCTTCCACATGGGTGGTCTGCCTCGCCCGGTAAAGAGCCACGATGATGGCGAGTCCCACGGCAACCTCGGCCGCTGCAACTGTGATGATGAAAAACACCAGGATCTGACCGTTGTAGTTCGGAAGACCGTCCGTCCCCAGATTAAAACGTGAGAATGCCACCAGGGAAAGATTTGCAGCATTCAGCATCAGTTCCAAACACATGAAAATAATGATGATATTGCGGCGGAGCAGCACACCTCCGAAGCCGATGGTAAAAAGCAATCCGCTAACCAGCAAATAATCGTTCAGAGTAACACCCATGTTATTTCAACTCCTTCTTGCTGAGTACTACGATGCCGATCGTGGCGACGAGGACCAGGACACCGATGACCTGGAAAGGTAGATTGTAGTTGGTAAACAAGGTCAAGCCGACATGGTGGACATCGTCCATCTGGCTTAAACTTCCTGCAATCGGTGGAAAAGGTTTGTCGGCATCAGGAAAGCGATGAAGCACCTTGATCAATAACGCGGCAAATCCGAGCGTGACGAATACGCCGCCCACCAACGCGATCGGATTCCAACTGCGGCGCTCTTCCGCTTTCAAGTCCAGCAGCATGATAATGAATAAGAACAAAACCATGACTGCGCCGGCATAAACCAGCACTTGGATCACCCCGATGAAATAGGCATCCAGCGAGACGAACAACACGGCGAGGCCGAGGAACGACACTACAAGGCTCAGAGCGCTGGCCACAGGGTTGCGATGCAGCACGACCAGGACGCCGAAGCCAAGCATCAAAATTGAAAATAACCAGAACAGGATGGGAGACATGGATTATTTAACCGGCTATTTCTTTTCGTTCCATTTGAAAACCAGGCCGTCCATCACGCCGCCCAATTCGTAGAGTTTCTTTTTGTCGTGGACCATTTCAGCCCGGCTTGTGCCGACAATTGCATAATCTTTGCGCAAGAAGATTGCCTGTTCGGGACAGACTTCTTCACAAAGGCCGCAATAAATGCAGCGGATCATGTCGATCTCGAATTCCTTTGGAAATTTTTCCACCTTTGCGAACTTGCTCTCGGCGGGTAATTCGCCGGGCTTGATTGTGATCGCCCTAGGTGGGCAAATGAACTCGCAAAGCTGGCAGGCGACGCAGCGTTCGCGATCATGCTCGTCTTTGACGAGAGTAGGGGCTCCGCGATAATGCTCGGGAAGATGTGTGTCCCATTTTTCCTCGGGATACTGCATCGCAATATGGGTTTGACCGCGCAGCATCTTTCTCAGGTGATTGATGGTAATCAACAACCCCGAGATGATCGACGGAAGATAGATTTTTTCCGCGAAAGTGAGCTTTGGACGTGGAACAGTGTAAGCCATGTTAATTCGGGAATATAGCGAGTATGCCTGCGGTGATGAAAATGTTCACGAGTGCGATTTCAAAAAACCAGATCCAGCCAAGGCGCATGAGCTGGTCGTAACGGAATCGCGGCAATGTCCAGCGCACCCAAATGAATACAAACAGCAGGGCAGCGACCTTGCCGAAAAAGACCCCGATATTTACAAGTCCGAAAAACCAACCTCGTGAACCATCAGGTATTCCTGGAAAATGCCAGCCGCCAAGAAACAGCACAACAATCAGGGAAGAGCCGGTGATCATCGCGGCGTATTCTCCCAAGAAGAAAAGCGCGAACTTCATTGACGAATATTCCGTGTGATAACCGGCGACGAGTTCCGTTTCAGCTTCCGGCAAATCGAAGGGGAGACGGTTGGTTTCCGCAAAAATGGAAATCGTGAAGACCACGAATGATATAATCATCCATGGCCAAAGAATGAGTTGATGGGCCAGTTCCGACCATGTCGAATGGAAAAAAGCAGTGAAGGGAAAGAGCAGCCAGCCATGTCGAATCTGGTATTGAATGATCTCAGAGAGATTAAGTTTACCGATTATGAGGAAGATCGGGACGACAGAGAGACCGAGCGCAAGCTCGTAGGAAATCATTTGCGAACTGGAACGCACACTTCCCAGGAAAGGATATTTGGAATTTGAAGACCACCCGGCAATTACGATGCCGTATACGCCGAGTGAAGCAATTGCGAATACGAACAGCACTCCGATATTCACATTGGCAATGACCATGGGAACACCTAAAAACGTGCTTCCAAAGGGGATCACGGCAAGAGTCAAGATAGCGGGTACCATTGCCAGGCATGGCGCGAGCCAGTAATAGAATTTGTTTACATGCGCAGGCGTGAGATCCTCCTTGAGGATGAATTTCACTGCGTCCGCAACAGGTTGGCCGAGACCGCCAAGAGGGAGCACCAGATCTTTTTTAAAACCCAACAAAGAAAGGGGCATGTTTACGCGGTTCGGCCCGATGCGGTCCTGGATAAGCGCACTCACACGCCGTTCGGCATAGACGGTGTAGGAAACCATCGGAAGCACGATCAGAAAGATGATGCCCAACGTCTTCGCGAGGGAAGTCAGAATTAAAAACCAGTCTAGTGAAAGGATGGCGTCCATTGCTTATGTTTTTGGAAGTTCCAGTTGCACTCCCAAATCCCCGATTTTGCTCAGGCTCAATCCGGCAAAGAGAGGCACTGATGCCGCCATTTGCTTGAAGACATCTTCGATGGTGCTGATGCCGTTTCCGCCAGATACGGCATGGATCAGGTCGGCCAGGATTTCCCAGTCGTCGCGGGCTTCGCCAGGAGGATTGGTGGCGCGGTTGAGGCGTTGAAGCCGGCCCTTGGCATTGATCATAGATCCGCGTTTCTCCGCAAAGCCGGCGCTTGGAAGCACGACGCTTGCGTTTTTGCTCGTAGCATCGTTCAGGATGTTCATGACGATCAAAGTCGGAAGCTTTTGCAACTCCTCGGGAGTCAGGCCCAGCGAGGTGATGTCTTCGCCAAGAACAATGAGCGCCTTTAGCCTTCCGTTTCTGACCTGCCGTGCGATCTCGTTGAGATCCGAGCCCGGGATGGGGCCGCTGATTTTCAACAACGCCGCAGTAATCGAGTTGGGATTGCGATCCGCATTCAGCAGCAAATCGTCGGCCTCGCCAGAACGCGGAACAATGTCCCGCAAATGCGTGCCTACGGCTGTGACCAGTTGCTTGGAAAGCCAGAGTTCCTCATTTGTCATCCGGGCCGAGACAACCACTGCAATTTCCGGACCCTGAAGCGCCTTCAATTCCGCGCCGGCCCTGTCAATTGCTTCCTTCCACGTTGCAGGTTCCAAGCCGTCCTGGCCGCGCAACATTGGTTTGGTGAGCCGGTCAGCACTATCGAGGGCGTGAATATTAAGCCTCCCGTAATCGCACATCCAGACACCATTGACATCATTGTTTTCCCTTGGAGTCTGCCGGTAAACCCTATTTTCGCGGCTGGCAATGACGGTATTGCAGCCAGTGGCGCAACTCGTGCAAAAGCTTTTGGTCTCTTTCAAAAACCAAACACGCATTTTAAAGCGGAAGTCGGTTGATGTGAGTGCGCCAACCGGGCAGATATCCACGGTGTTTAGAGAATAATTGCTGTCGAGCTTTTTGCCGGGGTGCACTGCGATGGTGCTATGGCTTCCGCGATCGATGAACCCGAGGACGTCGTCATCGGCGACTTCCTTCATGAAACGGATGCAGCGCGAGCAAAGCACGCAACGCTCTGCGTCAAGCGTGACACGCGGCCCGAGTTCGACGTTTTTCGGCTTCTTGACCTTGTGCTCCAGGAAACGCGACTCCGCATTCCCATACTCAACGGAAAACTCCTGCAAACGGCACTCACCTGCCTGATCACAGATAGGGCAATCGAGAGGATGGTTGATGAGTAGGAACTCCATCACACCCTTGCGACAATCCTGCACCATCGGTGAGTCGGTGCGCACTGCCATTCCCTCAGAAACATCCTGCGCGCAGGAAATCTGCGGGCGGGGTATCCACCCTATCTCGGGCCGCCCATCCGCGCCAATGACCGGTTTGCGATCCGGCCCCATTTTCGGCATGCCCATTTCGATCAGGCACATGCGGCAATTGCCCGGCGAACTAAGCTTCGGATGATAACAATAGCGGGGGACAAAACTTCCAGCCTGTCCGCAAGCCTCGATCAAGCGCGTCCCTTTTGGAAATTGCTTCCATTCGCCATTGATCTGGACATTGACCATCTGAACTGGTGTTGCGGTTTCGGTGCTCATTGAAAATTGGTTGCTCGATCTTTCTTTCTGCGCATCGCCTTATTGCTTGATCGCGGCCTCCTCGATGAGGACTTCGGGCAGATACTCAGGTGGAGTAGGCGGGGGAAGCGGCTTGTTTGCGTGGGCGGTGAATTCATCGCGAAACTTGGCGACGAAACTCTGCGTGGGCCACGAGCATGCTTCTCCAAAGGCGCAAATCGTCTTGCCTGCAATATTGTCGGCCACATTTTTCAGAACATCCGGGTCGCGCTGCACGCCGCCGCCAGCCAGCATGCGGTCAGTAATCTTTTTCATCCACAGCGAACCTTCCCTGCATGGTGTGCATTGGCCGCAACTTTCGTGGGCGTAAAATTCGTTGATATTGTTGAGCGTCCAGAGCATGTCGCGGGAATCATCCAGCACGATCACGCCGCCGGAGCCGGCCATCGACCCCACTGCGGCGAGGGAATCGAAATCCATGACGATATCTTCAATGCCGATTTCTTTGTCGGTCATCGAGCCATCCGGTTGCTTGGCCTTGATTTTGTAAGTCTCGCCCGCGCGAAGCACTTTAGCCGAACTGCCGCCGGGAATGACCGCTTTCAGCTTGCGCCCCGACTTGAGGCCGCCGCAGAGGTCGTTGATCAACTCGCCCATGGTCAGCGAACCAACCGCCACTTCGAAATACCCCGGTTTTTGCACGTCGCCGCTCACGCACAGGATGCGTGTCCCTGTATTGTTCGGACGACCGATCTTTGCGTATTCCGCGCCGCCCATGCGGACGATGTGCTTCACATGGCACAGCGTCTCAACATTGTTGACGATGGTCGGGCATTGATAAAGCCCGAGCACGGCAGGAAAGTAAGGGGGCTTGATGCGTGGATAGGCCCGCTTGCCCTCCAGGGATTCGATCAGGCCGGTTTCCTCACCGCAAATATAGGCTCCAGCGCCGCGATGCACGTAGATATCGAGGTTAAATCCACTGCCGAGGATGTTTTTGCCCAGGAAATTCTTCGTGCGTGCCTCGGCAAGCGCCTTCTCCAGGATTTCTGCTCCTTCTGGAAATTCTCCGCGGATATAGATATAGGCCAGGTTGGCCTGCACTGCGAAACAGGAAATGATCATTCCCTCAATGAGCTGGTGAGGGTCTTGATGAATTATATACCGGTCCTTGAACGTTCCGGGCTCGGATTCATCGGCATTGCAGATGAGATATGTCGGCTTCGGACCGCCGTATTTAATGAAGCCCCACTTCACCCCGCATGGAAAACCCGCTCCGCCACGACCGCGCAAACCAGAGGTTTTCACCTCATTAACTATATCGGCCGGCTTCAATCCAAGGGCTTTTTTCAGATCTTCATAGCCGCCATTTTTCAGGTAACAGCCAATGTCGTTTGTCCAGTTTTCGCGATCGATGTTTTTAAATACAAGGCGTGTCTCGCGGGGATGTACAGGGCGATTTTTGATCTTAGTCGCATCCGATGATGTAATTTTAAGCAGCTCCCGTTCAGTGCCTTTTGATACATTTTCCTTAAAATTATCATTAACCATCGCCACCGGCGCGCTGCCGCAACTGGCGAGGCACTCGACAAATTCCACGGAATACTCACCATCCGCACTGACCGCTACTGGATTGGCGTGACCGCTGCCATTGTGATCGTGGGCATGAAGATCGATGCCTCCCGCTTTGGCGATTGCCTCCTTCAGTTCATAACTGCCGGCCATCGCGCATGAAAGAGTCCGGCATACACGCACATGCTTTTTGCCGGCAGGTTCCCGGCGGAACATGGGATAAAACGTGACGAGCTCGTAAACATTGATGGGCTGCAATTCCAATTTTGCCGCGATCCAATCAATGGCATCATCCGAGATGAACCCAAAATTTTCCTGAAATAAATGCAGCAGCGGCAGCGATGCGCTTCGCTTTGAAACGGGGTAATGCGTGATCACCTCGTTTATCTTTGTTTCCAGTGGAGTGGGAATTTGCATCACAGGTTTACTTTCCAAAATTTCCTTTTATGCCTCCGCTTGCAAGCCTGTCGCCAATGAAAGTCAATTCCACGGTATTGCCATCCTGCTCATAGACATAGCGGGTCACCGGCACGGTCTTGACCTCAGGCGACTTGAGTTCAGGCGGCGTTTCCGTGCGCGTTGGCAACCCAAGGATGGATTCTACTTCCTTGGAATTCATCTCGGGCTTCACCTGGTCGAGATTTGCATTGCTGATGTGCCTGCTGCAACCTTCCAGGCCGAGCAGAAATACGAGCGATAAAAGAGAGAGTGCGCGCTTCATGATCACCGGTCTGATTCTCCCATTACAAAATCCAGGCTGCCAAGGATCGAGACTACATCGCTCATCATATGACCTGGCAGAATCGCCGGCAGAATGCTCAGATTCACGAACGAGGGCGAGCGGATTTTCAGCCGGTGCGGCGTGCCTCCACCTTTTGAATGAATGAAAAATCCCAGCTCTCCCTTCGGGTTTTCAGCCCCGAAATAAACCTCCCCCGGAGGCGCATCGATGCCTTCCGTATGAACGATGAAATGGTGGATGAGTTCCTCCATTTTGGTAAGCACAGCGCGCTTCGCAGGAGGAAAATTCTTCGGATCTTCCACATTGATCGGGCCGCTTGGAAGCTTGTCGATGATCTGGTTCAGGATGCGCACGCTCTGCCTCATTTCTTCGATACGCACTAGATACCGGTCGTAACAATCACCCACCGAGCCCAGCGGCACGTCGAAATCGTAATTCTGATAATCGAGATACGGATGTTTCTTCCGCAAGTCGTGGTCGATTCCGCTGCCTCTCAAATTCGGGCCGGAAAGGGCGTAATCCACCGCCTGTTCCTTTGTGATCACACCGATGCTGCGAAACAGGCCAGCATGACAAATGCGGAGGCGGAAGAGAGAGTAAGTCGGCTTGAGGTGAAGTTCATTAAAGCAAAGCGGATGCTGTTTATTAATCGTTGTGACCGGATGTATCAATCACATAATACCAATGGCGAATGCCAGCAGTAAAGCGACCGGCGTGGCAAGAAGCATTTGCGTAAAATGCGGCGGCAACTCTTTTGATCAAATGCACGACAAATCACCGCTTGTGAAATTTTTCACAAATAACTCTTGCGTCAAAATATGAGACGCAATTAAGTTGCAACCGCACTCCGCAATTCTCGCAATGGCTCGAACAATCCAGGAAATTGAATCACCAGACACGCTCGCCCGGGCAGCAAAGAACCTGGAGCAAATGGGCGCGACTTCGGACGAAATCCTCGGGGAGAAACTGATCCTGAACATGGGGCCATCGCACCCCGCCACGCACGGCGTATTGCGATTGATCCTGGAACTCGATGGCGAGCACATTGAGAAGGCGACGCCGGATGTGGGCTACCTGCATCGTGGCGACGAAAAAATCGCCGAGAACATGCAGTATAACCAGTTCGTCCCCTACACGGACCGGCTCGATTACCTGGCGCCGCTGGCAAACAACGTGGCATACGCGCTTGCCGTGGAAAAGCTGATGGGCTGGGAACTCCCTCCCCGCGGCA
>Ga0206847_10396_pt1 | contig 11098 bp, 11 predicted proteins | sample Alteio_BWOrgCont_17_FD_152880 | JGI IMG/M metagenome (GOLD analysis project Ga0206847, IMG submission 152880) | Enriched cells from forest soil in Barre Woods Harvard Forest LTER site, Petersham, Massachusetts, United States -... | ecosystem: Environmental > Terrestrial > Soil > Temperate forest >... | reverse complement strand
TGTTCATCACGCCCACGCCGCCAACCATCAAGCCAACCGACGAAACCGCGATCATGAACGCGACCAGTCCGCCGGTCAGTTGGCCCCAAAGCTTGGAGAGCGAGTCGGGGCTGGCGATGTCGAAATTGTCGTCGGCCTGGACCTTGACTTTGCGACGAATCCGCATGAGCTCGCGGACCTCTTCTTCCACCAGGTTCTTATTTTTGGGGTCGTCGTACTTGATGCTCATCTGCAGCTCTCTGACTTCGGGATGCAGATGGCGAAAGGTGTTCATGGGGAAGTGTATGGAGTTGTCGTCGGGATTCTTGCCGCTGCCGAAGGGCTGCTTTTCCTTGTTGGCGACCCCGATGACTGTGTAGAGACCGCTCTCGACGGTGATCTCCTTGCCCACGGCCGGCTGTCCATCGAAGAGCGTGTCCCATGTGTCGTGGCCCAGAATGCAGACATGGGCGGCGCGCTCGTCTTCATCCTCATTAAAAACGCGGCCTTCGAGAAGCGGATTGTCGACTACATCTTCCATCTCAGATGTGTTGCCTTCGAGCACTGTGCCGGCAACTTTCTTGCCGTTATATTTGGCGCTGACCTGGCCGATTTCGAAAGCCTTGTAGTAGTCGATCTCGCCATCGGTAGCAACGACATGCGGAAGCTGGCGCAGCGCCACAATATCGTCGACGGTTAGGTATTTGCGGGTGAGCATCTCCGAAGTGGGGTTGACGTTGATGAAGGGCATGCGCGTAACCCACAGGACGTTCGAGCCCAGGGAGTTCACCCAGTCCGCAACTTTATTATTCACGCCATTAATAATCGAAGAGATAGTGATGACGGTAGTTACGCCGATGACGATGCCGAGGACAGTGAGGCCGGAGCGGAGCTTGTTGGTCCTCAACGTTTCGAGGGCCATTTTGATGGATTCTCGTGTTTGTCCTCTTGCCATAAGAAGTTGTCAGTGATCAGTTATCAGTTGTCAGTTGTCAGCGATCAGTTGCCGGTGGTTGGCTTTCTGGGCTTGCTTGCGCTTTAAGGACTCGAGGAGGCCGTAAATCATTTTACCCACTTCATTCGAGAGGCTCTCTGCGTCGTCGATGAGTTTGGGATCTCCGAATTTAAGAGAGCGGGCGATTTCGAGCTGTGTCTGCACTTCGAAATTTGAACCCCGGGCGATTCCCAAAAACTGCCTGGCCTCTCCGTCCGTCAACCTGCCTTGTCCCTCTGCGATGTTGCTGGGTACGGAAACCACCGAACGCCTGATCTGGCTGATCAGGCCGTAGAGTTCCTCTCGGGGGAAATCCCTGGACAAGCGATAGACGGAGACAGAAAGCTGAATTGATTTCTGCCAAACTTGCAAATCCCGAAAGGACTGCGTCAAAAAAGGCCGGCTTTCTAAGTACTGTGATCAGTTGTCAGTTGTCAGTTCTCAGTGGTCAGATTCGTTGCCAGCGATTCTAACCGATCCGCATCAGATGTTTCTGTGACCACTGACCACTGAGAACTGACCACTGTCTTTACTCGTAGCGAAGCGCTTCGATGGGATCCAAATTGGCCGCTTTCCATGCCGGATAGATCCCGAACAGCAGCCCGATTGCGCACGACACCCCAAACCCGATGCACACCCACAAAGTTGAGAGCGTCGCGGGCAACCCGATAGGCAGGAAGTAGACAATCCATGTCAGCACAGCTCCCACTGCCACGCCAAAAATACCTCCAACCGCGCACAGCGTAACTGCCTCCATGGTGAACTGCGTCAGGATCGTCCGCTTGGTTGCGCCTATCGCTTTTCTCACTCCAATCTCGCGTGTCCGTTCCGTGACCGAGACAAGCATGATATTCATCACGCCCACGCCGCCCACCATCAGCCCCACCGACGAAACAGCGATCATGAATGCGACCAGGCCGCCCGTCAGCTGACCCCAAAGCTTTGAAAGGGAATCCGGCCCGAAGATCTCAAAATCGTCGTCCGCCTGCACCTTGACCTTGCGCCGGATGCGCAGCATTTCGCGAATCTCTTCCTCAACCAGGGGCTTGAATTTGGGGTCGTCGTATTTGACGCTCACCCACATATCCAGGTCCTCGGGGTGCAGATTATGAAACGTGCCCAGCGGGAAAAAGGCCGCGTTGTCATTAGGATTTTTGCCGCCGCCGAAGGGCTGCTTCCGCTTGTCCAGCACGCCGATCACGGTATAGTTGCTGCTCTCAACCGTAACCTCCTTGCCGACTGCAGGTTCCGCGCCAAACAGCTCTTCCCATGTATCGTGACCCAGCACCACAACATGCGCAGCGCGCTGATCCTCCTCATCGGTGAACATGCGGCCTTCAAGAAGCGTGAAGTCCGAGACCTCTGAAACCTCAGCGGTCGACCCTTGCAGGATCGTCCCGGCCACCTTCTTGCCGTTGTATTTAACGGCCACGTCTCCCACGCGAAACTGAGACTTGACGTGCTGGTGCCCACCGTCGGCAGCAACCACATGAGGCAAGGTACGCAGCGCCAGCACATCGTCGAGCGTAAGCTTCTTGCGCGCCAGCATCTCTGTCGTAGGCCGCACGCCGATCACCGGCATGTGGAACACCCAGAAAACATTGGAGCCAAGCGAGCTCACCCAGTCCGACACCCGGTTGTTGAGCCCGTTAATGACCGACGAGATGGTGATCACGGTAGTGACACCGATGACGATGCCCAGGATAGTAAGTCCCGAGCGCAGCTTGTTGGCGCGCAGCGTATCGAGCGCCATTTTTACAGATTCGCGTGTTTGTCCTTGAGCCATAAAAACTCCGGAGTGCAGATTACAGATGACAGGTTACAGATGACAGTTCTAAGAGCCCGAAGCTCTAAGCTTTGAGCGACTGCAAAAATGCGTAAATCATCTTTCCGACCTCCTGCGATAGACCTTCTGCATCATTCAGCAACTCAGCTTTTCCCATGCCCAAGGCGTGTGCGATCTCAAGTTGCGTCTGTAACTCGCAATTAGAACCTCGCGCAATTCCCAGGAATTGCTTGAATTCGCCGAGGTTCGACCTCCCTTGCCCTTCAGCAATGTTGCTTGGCACTGAAACTGCCGAACGCCTCAATTGGCTGGTCAGGCCGTAAATCTCTTCGCGAGGAAAATCCTTAGTCAACCGATAGACCGCAACAGCAAGTTGCATCGACTTCTGCCAGATTTGCAAATCCCGAAACGACTGAATCATGAAGCAACTTTCTGGAAAGGCTAGATGATAGATGACAGGTTACAGATGACATTCTGTTGCCAATTGCAGGTGGGGAGCGATTGACTGATCATCCCGTCTGCTGCCTGAATCTGCCTTCCCTCCCTCCAACTTTCAAAGCATTGCACACCGTTGCGCGACAAACTAACCACAACTGTCATTCCAGACGTCTTCGGCAAAAACTGTCATCTGTCATCTGTCATCTGTAACCTGTCATCTGCTCTCACATTTCCGCTCTCAGCGCCACTACCGGGTCAAGCTTTGCTGCTTTGCTGGCCGGGTAAACGCCGAAGAAGATGCCGGTGGCCGTGGCTACAAACAGGCCGAGGAACACGCTCCATAGTTGAACGCTGGTGGGGAAGCCGATGATCAGGGTGATTAGCTTTGCGACAATCACTCCGCAAAGCACGCCGATCGCTCCGCCGGTCAAGGCCATCGTCGCGCTTTCAATCAAGAATTGCAGCAGCACGTCTCGCTGTCGAGCTCCAAGCGCCTTGCGTACACCAATCTCCCGCGTCCGCTCCGTAACCGAGACGAGCATGATGTTCATGATGACAATGCCGCCTACGACGAGCGAGATGGAAGCTATGCCAAGCACCACCCAAGTGAACAACGAGCTGATCTGCTTCCAGATATCCAGGAAGGTGTCATTGGTCGAGATCTCGAAGTCGTCCGGCGAGCCAACCGCATCGTGGCGGCGAGAGCGCATGAGCACGCGAACCTCGTCCTCGGCCCGTTCCATAGCCTCAGCGTTGCCGTTGGCGCGGGCGTAAATGGTGAGCGAGTCATTAAAGCCGTAGGTCTGCTGGTAGGTCGTAATCGGCACCACGACCCAGTTATCCTGCGATTGGCCGAGAGTTTTTCCCTGCCGCTCGCCGACGCCTACGATCGTGTAGGGGATGCCATCGACGCGAATTTCCTTGCCGATGGGGTCGCCGTCGGGCATCAGGTTGTCGATGATATCGTAGCCGACGATTGCGTCATGGGTGCCTTTGTCCTCATCGGCGGGCGTAAAACCGCGGCCCAGCGCGATGTCTATATTGTTGAGGCTGAGCATGTTCCACGTATAGCCACGTACCTCAGTGTTATTGCTGCTGTGGCCGTTATAGACGACATTGGTGGACTTCGCCAGAAGGGTGCCGACATCGCTGCACATGGTGCATTCGTCGCGGACGGCCCGATAGTCCTCGATGCGCAGGATCTTGCGCTTTTGGAATCGGAAGTAGTCTTCCGCGGAAAAGATCACGGCAGACATGCGGCTCACCGTAAAAACGTCAGCCCCGTAGCCGGAAAGCTTGGTCGAAACATACGTGTTGGCGCCGTTGACCAGGGTAATAACCATGATCACGGAGGCCACGCCCATGACCACCCCGATGAGGGTGAGAATAGACCGGAGCTTGTTGCCCCATAGCGATTGCAGCGCGAGTTTAAATGCCTCAGTGTAGTGCATGGTCCCGCTTTCGTTGGAAAAACCGGCGATGGCGGCGCTTCGGAGCCAGTGCTTTGCTGATTCTCCGATTGCGCGTGCGCATTCCCCAACGCGCCCCGCCCTTTCAGTGTACGCAACCTCTATTCAACGGCTATGCCAAAATACTTCTCCGAAGCAAGCCGCCTTTGCCTCGCTGGTAGAAAAAAACGGGGCCCCCGGCATCGATGGTCTGTCGCCAGGGGACAAGGCCATCGGCCACCCCGCCGGTGCGGAAGGTCACATGAGTTTGAACCGTGCTCCGGTACTTCTATTGACGGAGCAAAGGCCGTTCAGGCCGCGTCAATCATTGCGATCGGAGACACAACAGGGCAGTTTTTCCCTTGATTTGATACGCAGACGGGTCCGAATCAGTTCCTGCCGCCGCTTTTTGGACCTCAATTACCTCGCCGCAGGGAATTTCCGCTACCGGCGCGCTAGCTTCCCGAGCTCCCAAATCCCTTCTCCGCTCGGGCCGAATCCTGCAACGCAACCACAGTTTCGACCGACCCCGTGAGCACTGGTACTGGAATCATCTGGGCGATCTTCTCGCCGGCCTTTAGCTCGATTGGGACGTCGCCAAGGTTCGTCATGAGGATAAGAATTTCACCGCGGTAGCCCGCATCGATCACCCCGCCAGTGGTTGCGATGCCTCTGGCGGCCATCGAAGACCGGTCACGAACCAGCAGGCCGAGCGGCGCTCCCGTTTCCGGATGCCGCGCCTCAACCGCAATTCCGGTCCGAACCCGGACCGTTGCGCGCGGAGCAAGGCTTGCACCTTCAAGCGAAAAGACGTCATAGCCAAGATCTTCGCCGGGGTGGGCGACAACCGGTACGCGAGCCGCTGGGTCCAAAAGCATTACGCGGAGCATGAATCTGATGGTAACGGACGGGCAGTCATTTTTCGAAAATGAGTCACGCCAATCAAAAAGTGATCTATTTTGAACATTTCAGGCCTCCTTTGAGCCGAAAAGCACCATCAAAGCGATCAGGGAACACCTGATGCCCCGCCGTCCTACGCCCAAAACCCTGGATTCATTGAAGGTTACGCTCCAGAAGCTGGAGCAAACGGATACCCCTGCCCAGGACCCGGACTCCATGTCCGAGCTCAAGCGCGTCCTTCTGAATCGCATCGCCGATCTCGAATTAACCAAAACTCTCGTGACATCCGATACCGAACCTGAGACCGAAGACCGTCCAGAGCCCGCCGATCTTGCCCCACTCCCGACCCTTGCGGAAGAGACTATTCTCGATGAGGCCGTCGACAGATCCCAACTGGAAAAGCTCGACTAGTCTTCTGTCTCTCATGCCCTAAGCTTTAATCAGGTTAAAAATGGTCAGCCCCGGCTGGGCTGGTTCCCGGCCGGGGCTGTCGTTTGGTGCGCCAGAATTTTCGGCAAAAGGACCTGTAAGCCGAATTCTGTCGTGTGCGGTCATTCCTCTAGGCGCCGCGTTGCCGCGGACACTCATCAGCGACCTACCCGGAGGTTTCGGCGATTGCAAAGAGCCGCCTGGGCGCATCGGGCCGATGCGCAACGCCGCCTGGCTCCTGACGACGATTCCCTCCCTATTTGGTCTTGCTCCGTGTGGGGTTTACCCTGCCCCCGACGTTACCGCCGGAGCGGTGCGCTCTTACCGCACCATTTCACCCTTACCCCGGCGCTGAGGCAGCAAGCTGCTTCAGGGTCGCCCTCGTTCGGGTCCGAGAAACGGGCGCGAATGAGGGGTAGCCGAGGCGGTATATTTTCTGTGGCACTGGCCGTCCATGGGTTTTGATGCCCACGTCCCGGACGTTATCCGGCACACTGCCCTACGGAGTTCGGACTTTCCTCCCCCGACGGACATAGCTTGCGCCAAGCCGCCGGCAGCGACCGCCCGGTCCTCCTGCCAGAGTCTAGTTTACCGCAGTCATACATGGCGCGATGCGCCACCCAAGAGGATGGAAATAGGGTCGGCCTAGCCGGGTCTGAATTCAAAGGACTTAAGCCCCTATTTTCAGGGCAGTTCAGAGTATTATTTGCCGCCTTATCCTGACACAACAGAAGCCAGACCGCCTATTTCACTAACATCACTAAATGTAAGTTAAAACACTTGATTCATTTATATTAGTTGAAATAGTGTAATCACTGAGGAGAAACGAAAATGCTAGCAGAAGAGGTATTTACTCTCGAAGAAGTTGGCAAGCACCTTCGGGTGCCTGTCGAGGCAGTTCAGCAGGAAATCAAATCCGGGCGGCTCCGCGCTTTGGTTGTTGCGGGAGAACATTACCGTGTTCGAGAGCATGATCTGGCGCTTTACAAGGACGGGGCGTACGCGCAACCAGCGGCGCCGACGAGCCAACCCTCTCCACCGACTGATTCGGGGGTAAACCTTAGTGCCGCGCCGAACTTCGACTACACATGGCCTGACAAGAAGTTTGAACGATACACGGCCGTTTCCGAGGGTGTTTCTTCTTTCGGAGGCAAGGAATACCATGTAAAACTCGGGTTTACCGTGCGGAGATCCTCGGGCAAGGAGCGTGCTCGCGCCCTTGTCCTCGTGGATCGCTACCCAACTGTGGAGTTTGTAGCTGCGTCCGAAAAAGTCGGGCCAGAGGAATTGTTGGCAGGCATCATCAAGGACCGTAACGGCAAGCAGCTTCCAGTCGGGGCGACGCTCCCTCCGGAATATGTAGGGATGAATGTCGGGCCTTTTCGCGAAATTATAGACGGGCCCGGCGCAAAAAATGGGCTAGCAGTCATTTGCCAAGCATCGGACAGAGAAACGATGGTAAAGCACGCCCTAATTCGTTACCGATTCCGCGAAGAGAGGGCATGAGAGGAAAAAACCCATCCGCCGACTGAAGGAAGGGCCGCTCGCGCGGCCCTTATCCGCACCGGTTTTACCTAATGCCTTTCGCCTCACTCCCGCTCCAGCCGTTCCTGCAGCGCGTCGAAGCGCCCGAGCGCAAGGGTCTGTTTTGGTTCTTCTTAGACACACGGTCCGGATGCTTGCTCATACCGGCTGGGCCTCATCCAGAACCCTCTGCCTAAATTTCAGCGGAAGGAACCCTGGCGTCAGAAGATCCACCTTAATTCCCGTGCGCCCCTCGATTTCGATTTGCAGGCCGGCCAGGTCCAGCAGACTGGTTCTCGGCGCGGGGTCCACCAGCAAATCAAGGTCGCTATCTTCCTGATCCTCCCCGCGGAGGACCGATCCAAACACGCGCGGGTTCGCCATCCCGGCTTCGAGCACTAGCTGGCGAATGGTGTCCCGATGCTTTGGCAATACTTCAGACGGTCGCATTCAAGCCGCTTCTCCCACTCCGGTCTAGTCTACCGCGAATGGAAAATCAACGCGCAGGTGTATTGATTTCGGCGAAGTCAACCTTAGGAACAGCCATAGTTCGCCTCAACCAAAGCGAGCTTCACCTGCTCGATAACGCTCCGCCAATCCCCAATCTTCGGTTGCCGAAACAACCTCATCGTTGGATACCAGGGGCTGTCTTCCCTCTCAAGCATCCAGCGCCAGTCTGGTGCGAATGGCAGCAGAAGCCAAACCGGTATGCCCAGCGCGCCGGCTAAGTGCGCAGTAGAGTTATCGATCGTGATCACCAGATCCATTGCTGCAATCTGCGCCGCAAACAGATCCATGTCCGACAGCTGATCCACTTCGCTGTCAATCAGGATGGGCGCGTCTGCCGCCGCTGCTTGTTTCTCTAACCCATCGTGATCACCGTACTGCAGGCTCACCCATTGAATATCTGGTAGCCCAAACAGCGGCGAAAACTGTGACAAATCAATACTCCGCGCCCGCCCCGTTTTGACGCTGTTTGTATACCAGGCCAACCCAACCACCCTCCGCCCGTCGGCATACTTAGCCCGCAACCTATCGCGTGCAGCTTCATCGGTCATGAGATAGGGCGACGTGGTTGCAGCAAAGTCCGAAGCAGTTCTACGAAACAATCCCGGCAAGCTTCCGCTGGGCAGTTGCGCCGCAATCTCCAGTTCCGAATGACTCCCGGGCCCACAACCAGACACCACCTCGACGCCTGGAAAAGAGCGCGCGAAAAGTGGCTTGAGCCGCGCCGTGCAGTCCAGAACGCACCGGTTCCCAGTCCGCATCACATCCGGAATAAGGCCTGCGAACATGATCTCATCGCCAACTCCCTGCTCACCCCATATCAGCACGCTCCCCGACGCCAGCTTCTCACCATCCCATACCGGTTGCGAATAATCTCTACCCGGCGTGTCGTGATCGGACGACTTCCAGCGCCGTTCGTATTTTTGCCACCCAACCGCAAAGTCGCCGCTCACCAAATGAGCCAGCGCTTCGCCAAATCCAGCTTGCGCGTAATCCGGCCGAAGCGTCAGCGCCATTCCAAATTGCTCCAGCGCAGTGTCCAGGTTCCCTTGCTCCCGCAGCACATTTCCCAGGTTGTAATATGCCTCCGGATAGTCACGCCGAACCGCAAGCGCCCGGTTATAGCAAGCGACAGCCTCCTCAAGTTCGTCCTGCGCACGCCGCACGCCACCCATGTTGTAGTAGACCTCGGCGTAGTCCGGCTTGATGGCCAGCGCGCGCTCGAAAACTGCCAGTGCATCATCCAGCTTGCCCTGGCTTTGCAGCGCATTGCCAAGGTTGTTGTGCGCCTCAGCGCTATCCGGCTTCAATGCCAGCGCTCGCTCAAAGCACGCCACGCTTTCATCTAGTTCACCCTGAGCCAGCAAAACATTCCCAAGGTTCACATGGATCTCCGTCAAATTCGGCTTCAGCGTCAACGCATGCCTGTAAAGCGCCACAGCCTCGTCAAGTTTTCCTTGAGCTTGGAGGACCGTGCCGAGGTTCACGTAGTAAGAGGTGCCAGTGCTATGGATAGCAATCGCCTGGCCGATCATCTCGGCAGCGGTATCAAGATCTCCAGCCTGGTAAGCGATCATCCCAAGCAGATGCAGGCAATCCGGATGGCGAGGATTGATTGCCAGAATCCGCTTATAGTCCTTTTCGGCTTCCCGGAGCCTTCCGTTGCGATGATGCTCAAGAGCGCTGTCCATCATGCGTTGCAGGTTCTGGCTCTTCTGAGTCAAGATGCGATCCTTCTTGTAATTCGTGCCGGCGAGAGCGGTTTCTTCGCTCAGTATAGGGCTTTGGCCACAGAAAACGGTCCCCAGCGCCGCGGAGATTGTGCGATGATTCTGTTCGACTGAAGGGACCCAATATGAAGCGGCTACTCCTGTTTCTTCTCGCACTTGTTCTAACTGTTTCTTTGTCCGCGCAGACTTACCAGCCCACCTGGGAATCGGTCGACAAGCGCCCTACGCCTGATTGGTTTACCGAAGCCAAGTTCGGCATCTTCATTCACTGGGGCGTTTACTCGGTCCCGGCTTACGCTCCTGTGATTCCGGGCAAGCTCGCTTATGCGGAGTGGTACTGGCACCAGATGACCGAGGGCAGAGACAACCCCAAAGCCAATGCCATTGAAACCGGAACATGGGCCTATCAGCAGAAGATGTACGGAGCCGATTACAAATATCAGAACTTCGCGCCACAATTTCGCGCCCAGCTCTTCGATCCTGATCAGTGGGCAGCGACTTTTGCCGCTTCCGGCGCAAAATACGTTGTCTTGACTTCGAAGCATCATGAAGGCTTCGCGCTCTGGCCAAGCAAAGAGGCGTCCGCAACCTGGGGCCGTCCCTGGAACGCAGTCGAAGAAGGCCCCAAGCGCGATGTGCTTGGCGACCTGAGCGACGCGGTTCTCCGCAAGGGCCTGAAGATGGGCTACTACTACTCGCTTTACGAGTGGTACAACCCGCTTTGGCTCACGGACAAGCCGCGCTACATTTACGACCATATGTTTCCGCAGTTCAAAGACCTGGTCACGCGCTACAAGCCATCCATCATCTTCAGCGACGGGGAGTGGGAACTGCCCTCCAGCGATTGGCACAGCCCTGAGCTGCTTGCGTGGCTCTTCAACGATTCGCCCGTGAAAGACGAAGTGGTGATCAACGACCGCTGGGGCAGCGACACTCGGCATAAACATGGCGGCTATTGGACCACCGAATATACCCCGGGCATGAGCGGCATGGACCATGTATGGGAAGAGAGCCGCGGCATGGGCTTCAGCTACGGTTACAACCGCGCTGAAAAGCTTGAGGACTATCATACGGGCCGCGAACTGGTGATCATGCTGACGGATATTGTGAGCCGCGGCGGCAATTTGCTGCTCGACATTGGGCCAGCCGCGGATGGGACCATTCCGGTCATCATGCAGGAGCGGCTGCACGAGATCGGCGATTGGCTCAAGGTCAATGGCGACGCTATCTATGGGACCAAGCCGTGGAAAGTCACGCGCCAATGGTCCGCCGGCGAGGTTCCCAAGGTCGAATACAACAGCGAATTCCAAACCGCCTACGACGTAACCAAGCTGGCTGGCGAACCGGAGCAGGGCAGAGCGGC
>Ga0206847_10393_pt1 | contig 11186 bp, 10 predicted proteins | sample Alteio_BWOrgCont_17_FD_152880 | JGI IMG/M metagenome (GOLD analysis project Ga0206847, IMG submission 152880) | Enriched cells from forest soil in Barre Woods Harvard Forest LTER site, Petersham, Massachusetts, United States -... | ecosystem: Environmental > Terrestrial > Soil > Temperate forest >... | reverse complement strand
CTATCCGCGCATGGGGGCAAAATGATTTCTGCTCAGCAAAAAATTACAGCTTCAAAGATGGCGAACGGCTCACCTTTAAGGTTTTTTACAACATGAGTTTTGTATGGATCAATGCCGGGAACGCACACTTTAAAACTGATCTTGAGGACTTAAACGGGCGTAAGGTATATCACATTACGGGAGATGGAAAAACCGCAAAATCATACGAATGGTTTTATAAAGTGAAAGACAAGTATGAAACATACCTTGATAAAGAAACACTTTCGCCCGACCGGTTTGTGAGGAATGTACACGAAGGCAGCACAAAAATATACCAGGACGTGACCTTTAACCGCAAAAAAAACATTGCCATCTCAAACGACAAGAGTTATCCCGTTTCTAAATGCACACAGGATGTGCTCTCGGCTATCTATTTTGCCCGCAATATAGATTACACTAAATATGCCCCCGGCGACAAGATACCTTTTGATATGTTTCTCGACGATAAGCTGTATTCTCTCTATATCAAGTTTCTTGGCAGGGAAGTGATCACCACTAAAATGGGCACGTTCAACTCTATAAAAATAGCTCCGTTGCTTATTGAGGGCACCGTATTCAGCGGCGGTGAGAAAATGACAGTTTGGGTGTCTGACGACCTGAACCATGTGCCTTTACGGGTAGAAAGCCCGATAGCAGTAGGCAGCATAAAAGTAGACCTCATGGATTTTGAAGGCCTCCGCAATCCATTCACTTCCATGATCAGCCAGTAATAGTAAGGCCATTCCTATGATACAGCATAAAAAAGCGGAGAGTAATTTGCTCTCCGCGCTATTTCTTTTGCTTTTATTGCCCATGTTCCGGTTCAAATTGGGCACCGGGACATTCTGTTACTTTAAGGCCCCTTTTGTTTGTGTACTCGTAGCAGGGCGGGTTCTTTAATTCGGTATAGGGTGAAGATGGCCATGCCGGCACCGCATTAGCAGGCGCTTGCGGATATACACTTCTCAGATCGGGATAATTACCTGTAAAAGAGCTTTCTACATTAACGTTCAGGGAACCGTTTGCATGTATTTCATTCATTGCGGCTTCCGGGTCTGTGCATTGCGGAGGAGTGAACCTTGCGCCGGGGCATTCAGTGATCCATTTACCTTCGCTGTTCTTATACTTATAACAGGGCGGTTCCTGTAGGGCGGTATAGTTGCCCGAAGGCCATACCGGTACTGCGCTTAACGGCGCGTCGGGGTAGGCGGCATGCACATTTGAATAATTGGTTTTGTAGTGCATGGTGGCACCAGGCATGTTACCATTTGTTTCGCAATAAATGGTAAGCGCCTGCTCCTGTATCTGTTTGCGTTGAGCGGCTTCGTCATCCGTTGATTGCGCGTAGGCTCCCAACCCCGATAAACAAAGCAGCGATATTATTAATGTCGTTTTCATTTTGATCTAGTTTTAAAGGTTTAACACACTACTGTAGTGACGGAAAATCCATGCCCAGAGGTGTTAAAAAAGAGTGATAGTTTTTATTAATTCAGGGGAAGAACGGGCGTTCCGGAGTAGAACAAAATCCGGAGGTAAAAACTGGAGGTGCACTGTTACGGATACAACGCCATCAGGAGCTCGGTAGCAACTATGATAAGCTGGCAGACAAAGCTATGCGCTAAGGCTAAGTGGTTCCGTAGTTTTTTGTTTATGAGGTACATGTTTCGTGATGATGCGCTCTATAATATCAGCGGTTATATCAGGATAGTTCACTGCCTCCGCCTTACCCTGCCCGATCCATTTCCTGATGATACCGTAATATTTTTGATCTAAGGTCTGCACTACGGTTGCGCCCATAGCCGCGGCCCCGGCGGCGTTGCAGTGCTGCTCATACTGCGTGAGCATGGGTATTACCAGCACTTTCTTGCCGAGATACATAGCCTCTGCCGGCCCTTCAAAACCGGCGCCGCAAAGCACACCTGAGCTGGCAGCCATGCTTTCTATAAAGGCCCTGTTGTCAATTTTCTTCACGGTGACATTGCCTGATGTGAAGGGCTGCTTGTTATGTTTTGAATACACATCCCATTTCGCTTCAGGAAATTGGGAAAGATGCTTTACGATCGCGGCATCGTCATAAGCCGGCAGGTAAACGGTATAATGGCCGTTATCAGTGGGCTGCATATCCCGAATTTCTCGCCTGATGACGGGTGTGAAAATATTTTCATCAAAAGCTTTGAAATGAAAGCCGTAGGCGGCGGAGACAGGGGCATAGTGCCTGAGCACTAACATGCCCATAATATCGACCGATTCGGGTTGGGGGGCATTTTTGTTCAGTACGGCACACTGATGGCTTAAAGAAATGCAGGGCAATTTTTTTTGCCTGCAAGCCCATGCCGATACGGGTTCGAAATCGTTTATAACCAGGTCGTATTGCTCCACGGGCAGTTGCTTAATGTCGTGCAACAAGCGGAACAGCTTTAGCTTGCGGGCTGTCTGCAGAATATCCACGCCTCCTCGTTTGCCGAAAATAAAGCTCATGCCATACAGCTTGTATTTTACAGGAAAGGGCACGGCCACATCGGCCTGTATGCCGCTTACCAGCACATCCACATCCCCATACTTCGTAAGCTCGGGATATACATCCCGCGCACGGCTCAGGTGCCCATTTCCGGTTCCCTGTATTGCAAATAATATGCGCATTGGTATTTTTTTGTTACTCAGAATTTTATGCTCTTAAAGCGGTGTTTTTATCGGTATCCTGCTTCACATTCAACTCCAGCATGAGGCTTGCCATAAGCGTTTTTGCCGATTCCTTGCCATTTTTCTTCTTGTTGATGTCGATGGCCTGTGCCACTGGGTCTTCGTTGTAATGGTATATGCTCCATTTGGAATTGGTGTATTCAAGGGCAGTAAGGTTTTCCACCCAGTCGCCTGAATTCATGTAGGTAACATTGCCGTGCTTTGTGGTTACTGATTTTATTTCAGGGTGATGTATATGACCGCATACTACATAGTCATAGTTGTTCATGGCAGCAATATCACAAACGGTGTCTTCAAAATTGTTGATGAACTTAACGGCGCTTTTCACACTGTTCTTCACTTTTTTTGAAAGGGATATTTTGCCGCGGCCCATCTTTGATGAGACCCAGTTAACAAAACTGTTGAGGAGAATAAGCGTATCGTAACCTATAGCGCCCAGCTTTGCAAGCCAGCGGCTGTGCTGCATGACCACGTCGAACACATCGCCGTGAAATATCCAGAGGCGCTGGTTGTCTATCTTCAGCGAGAGCTTGTTGGTTATTTTGAGCGAGCCGAGCTGAAAGCCTTTGAAGCGGCGCAGCATCTCGTCGTGATTGCCGGGAATGAAGTACACAGGTGTCTCTTTGGCAATGAGGCCGATGAGGTGTTTTACCACCATCATATGGGTAGAAGGCCAGTAACGTTTGCTGAATTGCCAGACGTCAATAATGTCGCCGTTGAGGACTACCGCTTTGGGTTTGATACTTTTGAGGTATTGCAGGAGCTCCGTTGCGTGACAACCGTAGGTGCCGAGGTGTACGTCCGACAACACTACTAAGTCCACTTCTCTTTTCGCCATTAATCCCTTCGGTGAAGCATTTGGTTATACAAAATGACGATTTTTATATAAATAGAATATTATCTAAAGGTTAAGTTAATGTGAAGTAGCGCTCCCACTTCACACTCCCGCTCCATCATATCCTCGCTCTCCAGGGTATTTCAGGGGCGTTGCTGATGCGGCTGATGTAGCGCGCCAGCACAAAAAGATAATCTGAAAGCCGGTTGAGGTATTGTATGACAATGGGATGCACCTGCTCATTATGCTCCTGCATGGCAACGCAAATACGCTCTGCCCTTCGGCATACGCAGCGGGCCACGTGACAAGTGGATGAGGCAAGGTTGCCGCCGGGCAGAATGAAAGAACGCATTTCCGGCAGCACGGCCTCCATCTCATCTATTTTATTTTCAAGCCAGGTAATATCTTCATCATGCAGACCAGGCAGTTTCATTTTTACCTCTTTACCCGGGTCAGTGGCGAGTGAGGAGCCGATGGTGAACAACCTATCTTGTATCTCGCGAAGCGATTCGGTGATCTGCGCGTTTGCACAAAGGTCATTTACCATACCGAGAAAAGAATTGAGCTCGTCCACCGTGCCATAGCTTTCAATGCGGATGTGGCTTTTGGGCACACGCACGCCGCCGATGAGGCTGGTGCCTCCTTTATCGCCTGTTTTTGTGTATATCCTGAACATAAACCCCAAACCCTAAAACCCCAAACCCCTAAAGGGGCTTCTTTAATTTGGGGTGTTTTCAAACAATTATTTTTGCTAAATTATTCTATATCGTTCAATTATTGCATAGTGCTAATAAAAGCCCCTTTAGGGGTTTGGGGTTTATCCGTCTCTACTACGCCATCGCGTATTCTTATTATCCGGTGTGTGTGCTTTGCTATGTCTTCTTCATGGGTTACCAGCACTACGGTATTTCCCTGCTCGTGGAGCTGCCCGAAGAGTTCCATGATCTCTATTGATGTCTTACTGTCGAGGTTGCCGGTCGGTTCATCGGCGAGAAGAAGCGATGGATTGTTAATAAGGGCGCGGGCTATGGCCACTCGCTGGCTTTGTCCGCCACTAAGCTCGTTGGGTTTATGATGCCCCCTGTCGCTGAGCCCTACTTTCTGCAACATGACGCGCGCCCGCTCTTCACGGTCTTTTTTACTGGCGCCCGCGTATATGAGCGGAAGGGCTACATTCTCCCATGCGGTGAGGCGCGGCAGCAGGTTGAACTGCTGGAACACAAAGCCTATTTCCGTGTTGCGCACATCGGCAAGCTGATCGTCGGCCATGTTGCTTACATCCTTGCCATTGAGTATGTAATGGCCGGTGGTAGGCGTGTCGAGGCAGCCAAGGATGTTCATTAATGTGGATTTACCAGAGCCTGATGGGCCCATCAGCGCTACGTATTCATTCTGGCGTATGGTAAGATCTATACCTTTCAGCACGGGGAGCTCTTGCCTGCCGAGGAAATAACTTTTGCGTATGTCGTTGAGTCTGATTACCTCTTTCATCCGTAAGCAACAGGTGTAATTTTTCAAAAATACGCATAATTTCACCCTTTGTATGATTTGCTTTCCAAATTGTAAGATCGTCCTGGGTTATACATCGCGTACCGTAGACGGGAACATTGGCACATTCCTTTGTTTGCAATTTGAAAACATTTGTTTATCTTTGTTTGTGTGAATATTATTGCCAAAGGCACCATTCAATATTATATTGCTAAGTATCCAAAGGCAAAAACATCACTATTGACGTGGTATCATGAGTTTTCAAAGGGGGAGTTTCGCAACTTTAACGAATTAAAGGCTGTGTATGGTAACGCAAGCATAGTAGCTAACAGCCGCATTATTTTCAATATAAAGGGAAATGATTTCAGGTTGATTGTTTCAGTTAATTTTCTAAAGATGGCAGCTTATGTCATTTGGTTTGGAACCCATACTGAGTATGATAAAATAGATGCTGAAACGATTAATTTTGATATTGCTATTTTAAAATTCAGGACAAAATGATAAACTTGAAAGTGATAAAAACAAAGGCAGAATACCATAAAGCGCTCAAACGAACTATGGAAATATTTCATGCAGAGCCGGGTTCACTGGAATCTGATGAACTTGATCTTTTGCTGGTGCTGGTAAAGGATTATGAAGATAAAAACATCACTCTTCCGGAAGTTGATCCTATAGAGGTTATAAAACTTAAAATGAAAGAACGGGGTATTAAAGCAAAAGACCTTGAGCCATTGATAGGTTCAAAGGGACATGTATCCTCCATTCTTTCAGGCCGCAGGGAACTGACTTTAAAAATGGCGCAAAAACTGAAGAACTATTTTCAGCTTCCCGCAGAGATATTCATGCCTGCGGCATGATGCATCATTACACTGGTCGTCCGCAAGGGTGCGAATAATATGCACAAAATCTTTTCCAATTATCAACCAACGAATAAAAAAGCAGAAAAGAGCTTTGTATGATTTGCTTTCCAAATTGTAAGATCAATCTTGGGTTATACATCACACGCAGGCGCGAGGATGGTTATCATGATATTGAAACTGTTTTCTATCCTTTGAACATAGTGGACGTGCTGGAAATATCCACCTTCGCTGAAGCTACAGCGGACAAGGCAGAAACGAAGGTGCACATGAGCGGCTTGCCCGTAAGCGGCAACGATACGGATAACCTGGTATGGAAGGCTTACGAGCTGATAAAAGCCAATAGCCCGAAAGTAGGGCCGCTTGATATTTTTTTGCATAAAGCCATACCCATGGGTGCGGGGCTGGGTGGCGGTTCAGCAGACGGGGCTTTTATGCTGCGGCTGCTCAACGATTTTTATAACCTTGGCTTTAATAGTGGGCAGTTGGCGGCATTTGCTTTACAGGTTGGCAGCGACTGCCCTTTCTTTATTTACAACACTCCGAAATTTGCTACAGGCAGGGGCGAACAGATGAGCGATATAGCTATTGACCTTTCGGAATACAGCGTACAGGTGATATGCCCTGAAGTGCATGTATCTACTCGTGAAGCATTCGCAGCCGTCACTCCAAAGCCTGCGCCGTATGATTTGAGAACATTGTTTTCATTGCCTGTTGGCTCATGGAAAGACAAGATCGGCAATGATTTTGAGGCGCCTGTTTTTAAAATGCATCCCGTACTATCAGAAATAAAGCAGCAACTTTATGCCCAGGGAGCGTTGTACGCATCTATGAGCGGGAGCGGGTCTGCTATATTCGGAATATTTAAGAAGAGAGAAAGGGCGGAAATTAAAGTACCTGTTTCGTTTAAAGATTTTTATGTTGAATGATTACTCATGTAGAGACGCAATGCTTGCGTCTCTTGCGCAATTCTGGAAAACAATCGCAACAAATGTGAAATGCGCCCATATCCACCTGGCAACATATCAACTTGTCAACCAATCAACTAACCCCCTATCTTTGTTGATAGAAAAACCACGAACCCGTGCCGGATGTAATCCATTTATTGTCAGACCATATTGCCAACCAGATAGCAGCGGGCGAGGTCATCCAGCGCCCGGCATCGGCAGTGAAGGAGCTGCTGGAAAACGCGGTGGATGCCGGCGCTACCGAGATACAATTAGTGATAAAAGATGCTGGTAAAGAACTGGTGCAGGTGATAGACAATGGTAAGGGCATGAGCCCGACCGACGCGCGCATGAGCTTTGAGCGCCATGCCACCTCCAAGATCAGAAGCATTGACGACCTTTTCACTATTCGCACCATGGGCTTCCGCGGCGAGGCGCTAGCTTCTATAGCTGCTGTGACACAGGTGGAGATGAAAACCCGCCAGGCCGATAGCGAAGCAGGCAGCCGTATAGTAATAGAGGGCACAGAGGTGAAGTTGCAGGAACCGTGCGCCGTAAACACGGGCACGAGCATCAGCGTCAAAAACCTGTTTTACAATGTACCTGCCCGCAGGCATTTTTTAAAAAGCGGCAATACAGAGCTGCGGCATATACTGGATGAATTCACCCGTGTGGCGCTTGCCAATCCCAGCATAGGCTTCCGCATGTGGAACAATGGGACTGAGCAATTTCACCTGGAGCCGGGCACATTAAAATCCCGTATAGTGGGGTTGCTTGGCCACGCTTATGAAAAGAACCTGGTACCTGTGGAGGAGAACACGGATATTGCCAATATCCATGGCTTCATCGGCAAGCCGGAGTCTGCAACACGCACACGGGGCATGCAGTTTTTCTTTATTAACGGCCGCTTCATCCGCAATCCCTACCTGAACCATGCGGTAACACAGGCTTATGAAAGCCTGATAGAAAAAGAAGCCTATCCTTTTTACGTGCTGTTTTTCGAAATAGACCCAAAGAGGGTGGACGTGAATGTACACCCCACCAAGCAGGAGGTGAAGTTCGACGACGACGGCATGATATATTACTACCTGAAGGCGGCGGTAAAGCACGCCCTTTCGCGCTACAACATAGCCCCGTCCATTGATTTTTCGCTGAGCTCAGAAATACAACAGTTGCCATCCGTGCAGTTGCCGTTCACAGAGCGGGAACGCGAGGAAACACAAAAAGGATATTTATACAACACCTTCACAGGCAAGAACCAGGCGCACGTCATAGAGCGCAACGACAGCCTCAGACGCTGGAAAGACCTCTACGAAATAGCGCAAACACCTAATAACGGATCGAATGCGCCGCAAGCCGGCGCTAATGGAGACGGATTCAACCCGTCTCTACCGGACAATGGCATAGCCACAACCATTCCTTCACAGGCTACACTTGATACCGGCGCGGAAACGGAGGGCAAGGGTGCCAATAACATCATGCTGCTGCACGGGGCTATGCTTGCTACAACGGTGAAGTCGGGCATGATGCTCATTCACATTCGCAGGGCGCAGGAACGTATTTGGTATGAACGCCTGCTGGAAGAATGGAACCGCCAGGACACCCCTTCCCAACAAGTGCTGTTCCCCACATCGTATGAGCTCGCGCCGCAGGATGCATTATTGCTGCACGAGGTGCTGCCCGACCTCGCCAGGATAGGTTTTGATATAAATCCTTTCGGGCAAAATACGTTTGTGATACAAGGCGTGCCTTCAGGATTACCCGCAGGAGAAGAAAAGTATGTGCTGGATGAAGTGGTGGAGCACCTGAAGCACGAAGCCCCCGATGCTGCCAATAAGCGCACAGAGCAGATACTGGCCCACATGGCCCGCCGCTTGTCTAAAAATAAACACGCCATCATGCAACCGGAAGGCCAGCAAGCCCTCATTGATGAGCTCTTCGCCTGTGCCCAACCGGAATACACTCCCGATGGAAAGAAAGTATTCACTATGATAAAGATGGAAGAACTGGAAAATATGTTATAACCCCAAACCCCTAAAGTGGTTTACCCTTAATTTCGTAGCAGATATTATATAAAATAGCATGGGGGAAGCCCCTTCAGGGGTTGGGGTTTTTATTATCTTTGCACCCATTTTATGTCTGCGCTTAAATTTTATCCCTTAAAGGTCAAGGATGTTCGCCCGGAAACAGCCGACTGTGTATCTATTTCGCTGGAAGTGCCGGAAGAACTGGCAGAGCAATTCCGCTTTGCGCCGGGACAGTACCTCACATTTCGCAGGCATTTTGATGGTGCCGAGGTAAGGCGCTCCTATTCCATATGCGCCAGTCCTAAGGACGGCGAGTTGCGCGTTGCCATAAAAAAAGTGGAAGAAGGTAAATTCTCCTCTTACGCCCATGGAGCGCTACAGCCCGGCGATGAGCTCGACGTTATGCCGCCTATGGGCAATTTTACCATAAAGAATGCCCGGACTGAGCACAAAGAATATCTTGCCTTCGCAGCGGGCAGCGGCATAACGCCCATCATGAGCATTATGAAATCGGTGCTGGAGGACGAGCCGAACAGCAGCTTTACGCTGGTATATGGGAACAGGTCGAAGAACAGTATCATCTTCCGTGAGGCTATTGAAGCCCTTAAGAATAAATACATGCTGCGGCTGCGCATCTACCACATACTAAGCCGCGAATACATGGATATACCGCTCTTCAGCGGGCGCATAGACGCCGCGAAGTGCGAAGAGTTCTGCAAAAAGCTCATAGATATCAGCACCATTGATGAGGCATTCGTCTGCGGGCCGGAAGAAATGATACTCTCTGTGCGGCAAAAACTGATAGACCTGGGTATGCCGTCTCCGAGTGTGCATATTGAGCTATTCACTTCTCCTGACCAGCCAAAGGCGTCTCACCAAAAATGGGTGTCCAGCCATAAGGACGAAGGGCCCAAAAGCAAGGTAAGCATCACGCTCGACGGGGTTACGTTTGATATGGAAGTAGGCTACAACGACGAGACCATCCTCGATGCTGCCCTGAAAAATGGTGCTGACCTGCCGTTTGCCTGCAAAGGTGGCGTATGCTGCACCTGCCGCGCAAAGGTGATAGAAGGCGAAGTGGAAATGGAAGTAAACTATGGCCTGGAACACGATGAAGTGGAAAAAGGCTATGTACTCACCTGCCAATCGCACCCCCGAACAGAACGGGTGGTCATTGATTTTGACGCGAGATAAGACCGCTATACGGGCACAATTTTTAAAAATTTTGATCCTAAAAAATCAGTAGTACCTTCCGTAAGTTAAGATTATATTTGTTGTATGAGCATAACCGGTAAAGCCTTATTGGCTATACTTATTATTTTATCGATCGCCACTGATGTACCCGCACAGCGAAAAAAACATGAGACGCATGAAACCATAGAATACATTCCTGTTACGAAGAGCAGGGATGCCTGGGTGGACAGCGTGTATAATGCCCTGACCGAGGATGAGCGCATAGGGCAGCTATTTATGGTGGCGGCTTATTCAGGCGGAAAAAACTATAATGAAGACCCGGTTACGGACCTCATTGCCAATCACCGCGTGGGCGGCCTTATATTTATGCAGGGCGGCCCGGCCCGGCAGGGACTGCTTACCAATAAATATCAGCACATGGCGCAGGTGCCCCTGCTCATAGGCATGGACGCCGAATGGGGACTTGCCATGCGCTTAGACAGCGTAAAACCATTACCAAGAGAAATGATGCTGGGCGCCACACGCGATACGATGCTTGCATTGCGGATGGGCGCTACTGTGGCAGGCCAATGCAAAAGGCTAGGCGTAAATATCGCTTTCGCACCGGTTGTTGATGTTAATAATAACCCGTCTAACCCGGTGATCAATTCGCGCTCCTTCGGGGAAGATAAAATGTGGGTGGCGCGCATGGGTATCGCATATATGCGCGGCCTGCAAAATAATGGGGTACTTGCATGTGCCAAGCATTTTCCCGGCCACGGAAATACGGATGTGGATTCACACAAAGACCTGCCGCTGATCTCTTCAAGCATGCAACAACTGGACACGCTTGAACTATATCCTTTCCGGCAGTTGATCGCCGCAGGCGTAAAAAGCGTAATGATAGCTCATCTTGAAGTGCCTGCATATGAATCCGAACCACATGTGCCTTCTACATTATCTAAAAGTACTGTTACCGACCTGCTAAAAACCAAGTTAGGTTTCAAAGGACTTGTGATAACAGATGCGCTTAATATGCAAGGCGTCACGAAATACTTCCCTCCCGGCGATGTAGACCTGCGTGCCTTTGAAGCCGGTAATGACATTTTGCTGTTTCCGCAAGACGTGCCGATGGCTATAA
>Ga0206847_10271_pt1 | contig 11232 bp, 9 predicted proteins | sample Alteio_BWOrgCont_17_FD_152880 | JGI IMG/M metagenome (GOLD analysis project Ga0206847, IMG submission 152880) | Enriched cells from forest soil in Barre Woods Harvard Forest LTER site, Petersham, Massachusetts, United States -... | ecosystem: Environmental > Terrestrial > Soil > Temperate forest >... | reverse complement strand
CCACTACCGTCGAGGCAGCTTGCAAGATGTTCTGCGTCGACCGGTAATTCTGCTCGAGCCGGACAATCTTGGCCTCGGGAAAGTCGTTCTCAAACTCCAGAATGTGGCGGATGTCCGCGCCACGCCAGGAGTAGATCGACTGATCTTCATCTCCCACGGCGCAAAGGTTGTGCCGTGTGCCGGCCAGCCGCCGCATCAGCTCATACTGCGGGCGGTTGGTGTCCTGATATTCGTCCACCAGAACGTACTCGAACCGCCGGTTGTAGTAGTCGCGAACTTCGGGCACGGCATTCAGCAGCCGGACGCCCTCCAGCAGAAGGTCGTCGAAGTCGAGGGCATTCGCCTTGGCAAGTTCTTTTTTGTACTCGGCATAAATCTGTGCCACGCGCTCGGTCTTGGGGTCGGCCGACTGAAGATAAACTTCCTGCGGATCGAGCATGTGATTCTTTGCCCAGGAAATATGCGCAAGCACGGAGCGCGGCGTAGTCTGCTTGTCGTCGATACCCAACCGCCGCATGACCGTCTTCACCAACTGTTGCTGGTCGGCTTCGTCGTAGATGACGAACTGCTTGCTGAGGCCGATCGGCGGCTTGCCGGAGACCGCCGAGGGAATGCGCAATTTTTCGATGTCGCGGCGCAGCATCCGCACACAGAAAGAGTGGAAAGTCGAGATGACCGGCTTGGCGATCGAAAGTCCGCCGACCAGTTTGTCCACGCGCTCGACCATCTCAGACGCGGCTTTGTTGGTAAAGGTCATGGCCAGGATCGACTCGGGCATAACGCCGACGTTTTCGATCAGATGGGCAATACGGTACGTAATAACGCGCGTCTTGCCGCTCCCGGCGCCGGCCAGAATGAGCAGAGGGCCATCGGTAGTTTCGACCGCCTCGCGCTGTCGCGGGTTGAGTTGGGAGAGAAAAGACAAGGGAATCTATGACTATTTTACTCGAAGGGATTGAACTCTCTTAATGAAGGGCTCGACCGAAGCGGAAAACCGGGGCTATTGTTTCTTGGCCAACGCTGCGGGTTCCACTCTTGCCGCCTTACACTCCGCGCAGGGGCACCAGTCCCGTAGAAATTGCCAGGAATAAATCCCCAGCTCATGGCCGTCGTTCCAGTGAAACTTGATGGCATACTTGCCCACGGCTTCAGCGGAGGCCGGCTTGGCGGATGGCTTGAACATGGGCAGCGCTCCCGGAGCTAGCTTTGGAGTTTCGCCGGGTTCACGCCGGGACTTCGACCGCTCCTCGTCGCACAGCGCACAGGGACACGCATCCCGCAGATAGACGAACGGGTAGTGCGACAGGTGCCCATCTTTCCACTCAATGTCCATGCCCGTCCCGGTGGTCAGGTTGACTTTGACGGACTTGGGATCGGCCGAATACGTCATGAATTCAGTATCGCACAGGGACGGTTGCTGCCCATCCTTTTGACACTCAAGGGCAGAAAAAGAAGCGTTACTGGAGCGGGATCTTCACCTCGGCATAGCTGCCCGGAGTCCCGTCAGCCTGCCCAAGCGCCGTCCTGCTAGACTCGACTCATGCTGGCGGACTACGCCGTTCAGGTGGAGCAGTCGCGGGGACGCCGATATCCCGAGCCGCCGCACGCCTACCGCAATGACTTCCAGCGCGACCGCGACCGGGTCATCCATTCGCGAGCCTTCCGCCGTCTGGAAGCCAAGACCCAGGTCTTCACCCGCCGCTATTCTGACCACTTTCGCAACCGACTGACCCACACCATTGAGGTCGCGCAGATCGCGCGCACCGTGGCGGCCCAACTCGGACTGAACGTCGATCTGGTCGAGGCGCTCGCCCTGGTGCACGATGTCGGACATCCTCCATTCGGCCATGCCGGCGAAAAGGCGCTCGATGCCGCGATGCGCAAGCACGGACTTTTCTTCGACCACAATCTGCACGCATTACGCATCGTTGAAGACTTCGAACTGCGCTACGCAGCCTTTCGTGGGTTGAATCTGACGTTTGAGGTGCGGGAGGGCATCATCAAGCACTCGCGCGATTACAACGCGGAGCAGTTTCCCGAGCTCGAGGAATACCTGCTGGATCAACGGCCGCCGCTGGAGGCGCAACTGATCGATGTGGCCGACGAGATCGCCTACAGCACCGCCGACCTGGACGATGGTTTCGAATCGCACCTGCTCGCGATCGACGACATTCGCGAAGGCGTGCCGGTGTTTGCGCGATTCTATCTCGAGGTGGAAGGGCTCTATCCGGACGCAATTGAAAAGCTGGAATTCAACGAGACTCTCAAGCGCGTGCTCAATCGCTGGGTGGACGATCTGATCACAAACACCAAAGCCCAGATCCAGGCTGCCGGGATTCATAGTCTGGACGCTGTGCGCTTAAGCCCGCTGCGCCTGGTTGGGCTGGGCAAAAATGCTGAGCAGGAGCGCAAGGCAACCAAGCAGTTTCTGTATGACCGGCTTTACTACAGCCCAGCGCTGGATGCGGAGAAGGAAGACGCCGAGCGTGTGATTCACGAACTTTTCGATTTCTGGATGCAGAAGCCGGACACTCTGCCGGCCAGTCATCGAGAAAAGTCTCAGCAGGAACCGCTGGCCCGTGTGATCTGCGACTATATCGCTGGGATGACCGATCCCTACATTTACGAGCAGTATGGGAGGTTTGTGGATAGGTGAACACATGCTTCATCTCAAAGGGACGAAAACGCCGGGCCCCTGGGTTTCTTGTACCCACTTTCCGCCAAAATTACCCTCGGTCGGGGAATTTATACCGGAGCCGAAGCGGGAAAGAGCTAAAATGTCATTGATAGACAATCACTTAGCGAGCCGCAGAGATTGGCATCTAACCTGATATACAGAACTACGGATGCCAGCATCCCAGTGGCGTCAGGAATATGGCTTGCGCAGCGTCGGCGCGGCCGCGGAACAAAGTTTCCGCATCGAAATGGACGCAACAATATCAAGCATCAGGCGGAGCGAAGACTCCCAAACGCTCCCACCCGGAGGAAATGCAATGAAGAAAAGTACGATTTTAGCGTCACTGCTTGCCGGCGCGCTGTGGTTGCCGGCGATGGCCCAGCAGTCTGGCTCGCCTAATCAGGCAACATCAAGCCCCGCCCAGACTTCACAGGCAACGTCGAGTGATCAGGCCACAACTCTGCAACCGCTGCAACCCCCTGCCCGCGAGGGTTTCTGGGGAAGGATGAATCCGTTCGCCCGCAAGAAATACGTGCAGCGCCAGGCCAGACCGATCCGCGACCGTTTGAATGAACTTGATGAGCTCACATCCGCCAACAGCAAAATGATCAAGGATGTAGACTCCCGCGCCCAGGAAGGCATTCGCCTGGCCTCGGCCAAGGCCAGTGAAGCCGACCAGCATGCCGTCGATGCCGGGAACAAGGCCCAAATGGCGCAGCAGACCGCTACCGACGCGAACACACGTCTGAACGGCGTCGAGCAGGTGGTGGGTAACATCGATCAATACAAGACAACGAACCAAACCGAAATCCGTTTCCGCCCCGGCCAAACTGCCCTGAGCGCGAATGCGAAGTCGGCCCTAGATGATATGGCTACGCCGCTGAAGAGCCAGCGCGGATACATCGTCGAAGTGCAAGGATTTTCGTCCGGACGTGGCCAAGCCGCCATCGCAACCTCGCAGAAAATGGCGGAGTCGGTGGTGCGCTACCTGGTGCTGAACCACGATATTCCGGTCTACCGGATTTATGTGGTGGGCATGGGCAACGCCCCGGTGCAATCGGCGAATGCCGATGACCAAGGCGCAAAGGCCAAGCGGTCCAGCGGCGGACGAGTAGAGATCAGCCTGTTGAAGAACGATCTGGAACAGCTGGCTTCAACCTCGAATGCAGCTCCAGCGCAAGCCCCCCAGCAATAACGCGCCGCTCTTCAACGCGCAAAAGAAAGGCCTCCTGATTCGTGGGAGGCTTTTCTTCTGCCTGAATCGAAGTTCCTAGCGCTAGCCCCCAGGGTTACCCTACGCTGGTGGTTTCTTGCTTCAGCTTTTCCGCCTCGTAGTGCGTCACCAGCGCTTCGATCAACGGCTGGAGTTTCCCATCCATCACCTCTTGCAGTTGGTGGATGGTCAGACCGATGCGGTGATCGGTGACCCGGTTCTGCGGAAAATTATAAGTGCGGATTTTTTCGCTGCGATCGCCCGATCCCACCATCTGCTTGCGTTCCTTGGCAAGCGCATCCTGCTGCTTCTGCATTTCCATCTCGTAAAGCCGCGAACGCAGCACGCGCATACCTTTTTCACGGTTCTTGATCTGCGACTTTTCGTCCTGGCAACTCACAACCGTGTTGGTGGGGATGTGGGTGATGCGCACCGCCGAATACGTGGTGTTCACCGACTGCCCGCCCGGCCCGGATGAGCAGAATGTATCAATTCGCAGGTCCTTGGCTTCGATCTTGACGTCTACTTCCTCGGCTTCAGGCAGCACGGCGACCGTAACCGCGGAGGTGTGGATCCGCCCTTGCTGCTCGGTTGCCGGCACGCGCTGCACCCGGTGCACGCCGCTTTCATATTTCAGCCGCGAATAGACGCGGTCTCCCTGAATCATGGCGATGACTTCTTTCAACCCTCCAACACCGGAGTCAGACGTTGACAGCACTTCCACCTTCCAGCGTTGGGTTTCGGCAAAACGCGTGTACATGCGGAAAAGTTCCGCGGCAAAAAGGCTGGCTTCGTCGCCGCCCGTGCCTGCGCGAATTTCGAGGATGATGTCTTTCTCGTCATTCGGATCCTTGGGCAGCAGCAGCACTTTCAATGCTTCTTCCACGCCGCCCACCCGCGCCTCGAGCTTGTCCAATTCTTCCTGGGCGTAGGCGCGCATTTCGGGGTCTTTTTCGTCGGCCAGCATAGCTCGGCTGTCGGCGATCCCGCGCTTCAGGTCCTTGTATTCGCGGTATTTCTCAACGATGGGCGCAACTTCGCTGTGCGCCTTGGCAGTCTTCTGATACTTCGCCGAGTCGTTGGTGATCTCCGGCGACGCCAGAGCCTGGGTCAGCTCTTCGTAGCGGGCTTCGAGTTGGTTTAGTCTCTCGAACATGGTGAATCAGTCGTTGGTTGTTAGTCGTCAGACATTGGTCAAACCTTAGGACCGGGGCTACGCAGCCTTCTCATCAAAGGCTTTGATCAGTCCGTTTAGCTGACGGCACACGGCTTCGGCAGCTGCAAACATCTGGCGCCCCTCATCCTGCTTTAGATATTGTAAATCCGTGGCGATAAGAAGCTGCGTTTCCAGTTCCGGCAAGAAACCTCGAGCATGAAGCAGGAAGTTCGTGAACTCCCTGTCCGATCGATGCCCCTTACCCTCAGCAATATTGCTGGGTACAGATACCGCTGCGCGCCGCATCTGATTTGTCAATCCGTACAGTTCGTGCCTCGGAAAATTTGCCGTCCGCCGATAAACCTCCGTTGTCAGTTTCATCGCGTCTTGCCAAACATGCAAATCCCTGAATGAAGATGATGGCATACTCACGCCTCCACGATTAGTGTTTCAATTGGGAGGGTTGTGAATCTGTGATCGATGACCAAGAACCGATTGGCGGCGACCAATGACTGACCACCGCCGATGGGGTTGTCTTAACTGACGACCATCGACTAACGACCGACGACGAGGCTCCAACCACTACGCGATTACCAGCTCGCCGCCGCGTTCCTTCTCCAGCGACATGGCGTGGTCGAGCGCAATGATCGCGCATTCAGCTTCTTCGTTCGAGGGAGGCCGTGTGGTAATTCGCTGCAGCCAGAGGCCTGGCGCAGTCATGATGGCGAACAACGATCCGCGATGCTTGGCGGCAAAACGAATGATCTCGTATGACACTCCCGTGATCACCGGCAACAAGGCCACGCGAATCGCAAAGCGCGCCCAGAATGTGGTGACCGGAAACAGCATGTAGACCACGATCGAGATCAGCATGACCGTCATCAGAAAGCTGGTGCCGCAGCGCGGATGGAACGTCGGATACTTCTGCACCGAAGCGACATTCAGCGGGTCGCCATTTTCGAACGCGAACACCGTCTTATGCTCGGCCCCGTGATATTCATACACCCGGCGAATATCGCCGAGCAGCGACGTTCCCCAGATAAACGCCAGGAATAAGATCAAGCGGATAATGCCATCCACCAGATTGAAGATAATCTGCTGGCCGAAAACCGGGTTCACCCGCTTCAGTTCGGTAGTGGCCAGAAGCGGCAAAAACTTATACATGAAAATGAAGAAGCCGACAGAGAAGATTATGTTGATTGTCGCGACCCAGCCGGTGATCTCCAGCTTCTTTTTCTGCGGAGCCGGTTCGGGTTGCATCTCGTCCAGGGCAACGTTGGCGGAAAACTTGAGGGCGCGGAAGCCAAGGGTCAGCGCCTGGCCCAGGGTCATAACGCCCCGAATCACCGGCCAGCCCATCCAGGGATGCTCTTCGGAGAGACGTTCCAGTGGCTCGCTATGGACGGAAACCTCGCCCGAAGGCTTACGGCAGGCAATTCCCCAGGCGTGCGGCGAACGCATCATAACGCCTTCCAGCACGGCCTGCCCGCCGACCAGCGTCTCCTCGCCGCCTTCAAGTGCCGGCATAAGCTGCGCCGCCACCAGAAAACGCCACATTGTACGCATATACCCCATGTCTATCAGATGCCCCTCGAACCCGGCAGGAACCAGCAATGCTAGGGTAACACACACAGCCTGCCGAAGTGACATGATCCGAGGAGCCAGCAGCGTCCCTTCCTCGTCCCATTCTCGCAAACCATACAAAAAACACGCAGTTGCAGGAGCCCGAAATCCTCAAGCCTTCCCTTTGTGTCCTGTATGGTTAAATTCCGCCTTTAGTATCTGCGAAACCCCCTACCACACCTTGCACACCCTATCCGCGGGCTTGGTCATGGGCGAACCCGGCTTGCACTGGAACGCCTGCTGAAACTCCGGCATGTTCACTACCACCCCATTGATGCGGTATTGCGCCGGAGAGTGGGGATCGGTCATGGCGCGCACCCGCAGGTCCTCGGGACGTTCGTTGGCACAGTCCCATTGCGCGAATCCGACAAAGAATCGCTGCTCGGGCGTAAGGCCGTCGACCGGCTGCAGATTCATGTCTTTAGTCTTACCTTGCCAAGCTATGTAGCCGAGAATCTCTCCCCCCAGGTCAGCGACATCCTCGCCCATGGTAAGCGCGCCGTTGATGTGAACATCGTCCACCACCACATATTGGCTGTACTGATCCTGCACGCACTTGGTGCGTCCGTCGAACTTCTTGCGGTCTTCATCGGTCCACCAGTTGCGCAGATTGCCTTTGGCATCGAACTGGCTGCCTTCGTCGTCAAAGGCGTGGGTCAGTTCGTGGCCCACCGTGCCGCCAGTGTTGCCGTAGTTGGGAGCATCATCCAGTTTGGCGTCGTAAAGCGGAGGCTGCAAAACGCCGGCAGGAAAGTTGATGTCGTTCATCTGTGGATTGTAGTAAGCGTCCACCGTGGGAGGCGAAATGTCCCACTCGCCGTGATCGACCGGCTTGCCGATCTTGTTGATGTCGCGGCGGCTCTCGAACTGATGCGCCCGCTCGACGTTGCCGGCAAAATCGTCCGGAGTAATCGTCACCGAACTGTAATCGCGCCACTTGTCGGGATAGCCGATCTTGTTGCGGATCCCCGCCAGTTTAGTGAGCGCTTGCTGCTTGGTTTCCGGGCTCATCCAGTCGAGCGCCCGGATGCGTTGGCCCATGGCGTCTTCAATGCGCTGCACCATGTCCAGCGTGCTCGCCTTCAGGTCCGGCGAGAAAACCTTGGCCACATACACCTGGCCCAGCGCCTCACCCAGGTTGTAGTCGGTGTATTGGACGCAGCGTCTCCAGCGCGGCTGCATCTCTTTGGCTCCGCGCAGGTATTTGCGATAGAACTCAAAATTCTCCTGCACGAATTTCGACGAGAGATACGGCGACGCCGTATCCACCACATGGAAGCGGAAATAAGTCTTCCAATTGTCGAGCGATTCCGAAGACAACAGCGTGTTCACTTGCTTGATGAACTCCGGCGCATCCACGTTGAGAATCTCGAACCGCGGGTACTTCAGCTCGCGATAATAAACCGGCCAATCGAAATTGGGGGCGAGTTGTGAAAGGTCCGCCATCTTCATCTTGTGCACCAGTTTATGCGGGTCGCGGCGCTCCACGCGGGTGAGCGAAGCCTTGGCCAGCGCAGTTTCCATGCGCATGATGGTCTCGGCATTTTTCTTCGCGGCCTCAGGGTTATCGCCAGCCAGCTCGAAAACCTTCTGCACGTGCTGCACATAGCGCTCGCGCGTCTCTTTCGATTTGGCATCGTCCTTGGTGTAGTAATCGCGATCGGGCATGCCCAGACCGCCCTGATCGACATCGGCAATCACATGCTCGGAGTCGTCCGGGTCCTGCGTGGAGCCTGCCGCAAAAAGCATGGAAGGGTTGAAGGAATACTGCCGATAGGTAAACTGCAGATGCGCCGCCAGCGGCGTCAGGTCTTTGACCGTCCGCACCTGCGCAATCGCGTCAAGTTCCGGCTGAATCGGCGCCATGCCGCGCTTTTCTACGCCGGCCTCGTCCATGCACGCCCCGTAGAAGTCGCCGGTTTTCTGCTCGACTGCGGTGCGCTGCGCGCTGGCCTGACCCGCCTGCTCCAACATCCCGCGCAGGAAGTTCAGGTTGTCCTGATACAACTTGCCGTAAACCGACCACGACGTCTGGTCGTTGGGGATGGGGTTTTTCTTCTGCCATCCCCCGCAAGAGTAGTGATAGAGGTCAACGCAGGGATCGACCGACTTGTCCATCGATGTCAGGTCGAGGCTCGGCGAGTAGGGAAGAGCCGATGCGCTCGATGACGAGTTCTGGGCGAATGCAGCACCAACCAGCCCGAAGAAAAGCACACCCATGCAGCAGGAGACAGTTTTGTTCATATCAACCTTGGACTGCTCAAGTTAGAAAAGGTGAGAGCAGCTAATGGTAAAGCAAGTGGAGAAAATTCTAAAGGGCCGTTCGGAGGCTACGCTCCCGATGTAAGCGCGCGCTCCTCGCCCGTGCGGCGCAGCGCGATCGTTTGCCGATTGCGCTCAGTGGTATCTTAGTGGGTGCTTCGCCAAACCTGGCTCGCGGAAAACCGTACTCATGGATATTCTCAAGCATCTCTTTGAGCAGCATTTCCACTCACCCGCCGAGCGGGTGCAACCGCTCCAGGGACAACTCGGCGGCTCTGGCCGCAAGATCATCCGTCTGGCCAGCGAGAAAGTCACCGCCATTGGCATTCTGTATGACGTGCGCGAAGAGAACGCGGCCTTCCTGGAGTTTTCCCGCCATTTTCGACGCCATGGTCTTCCGGTACCGGAAATCTATGCCGAGGATCTGAATCGTGGCGCCTATCTCGAAGAAGACATGGGCGACACGACGCTGTTTGAGTTCCTTTCCAAGAACCGTACCGCCGAGAACATCGCGCCCCAGGCGGTTGAAGCATATCGCCAAGTCGTGGCGACGTTGCCGCGCTTTCAGGTTGAAGCCGGACGTGATCTGAATTACAAGTTGTGCTACCCGCGGGCCAGCTTCGATCGCCAGTCCATCGCCTGGGATTTGAACTATTTCAAGTATTACTTCCTCCGGCTGGCCGGCATTCCCTTCAGCGAACAGGCGCTCGAAGACGATTTCAGCCGCTTGACGAAGTTTTTGCTGACCGCCGCACGCGATTACTTTCTCTATCGCGATTTCCAATCCCGGAACATCATGCTTGTCGACGGCCATCCATTTTTTCTGGATTATCAGGGCGGCCGCAAAGGCGCCCTGCAATATGACATTGCTTCTCTTCTATATGACGCCAAGGCCGATCTGCCACCAGAGTTGCGCCAGCAGTTGCTCGATCATTATCTAAGCAAGCTTGGCGGCCACATCGAGCTCAACCCCGAAGTCTTCATGCAGCACTACTATGCCTATGTTTACGTTCGCATCATGCAGGCGCTGGGGGCATATGGCTTCCGCGGATTTTATGAACGCAAGCCGCATTTCCTGCAAAGCGTGCCGTATGCGCTGAAAAACTTGCGCTGGCTGCTGCACAACGTCAAACTGCCCATCGCTCTGCCCACGCTGCTGGACGCGTTCAACAGCATGCTGGCTTCGGAGAAGTTGTGGAACTTAAGCTCCGATTCCGCGGCGGAGAAATCGCCGAGTCCGGCCCTTGCGAAGACTCTTACCGTGCGCATCTTCAGCTTTTCTTTCCATCGCGGCCTGCCGAAAGACGACAGTGGAAACGGTGGCGGCTTCATTTTCGATGGCCGCAGTCTTCCCAACCCCGGACGCGAAGAGCGCTTCAAGACTCTGACCGGCAAAGATGCGCCGGTGATTGACTATCTGAACCAGCAGCCGAGTGTGCATGAGTTTCTCGCCAGCGCGACAGCCCTGGTCGATTCCAGCGTCAGCAATTATCAGCAGCGAGGGTTCAACAACCTGATGGTGTCGTTCGGCTGTACCGGTGGGCAACATCGTTCCGTGTACCTGGCGGAACAATTGGCGAAACATTTGCGCAGCCGCAATGGCGTGGAAGTAACGTTGCAGCACCGTGAGTTGGAGAAATCCGCCGAATGAAAGCTATGATCCTGGCTGCCGGCCTGGGCACGCGTCTGCGGCCACTCACCGACGACCGCCCCAAGGCTCTGGTAGAAATCGCAGGCCGCACGCTGCTTGAGATCACCCTCGCGCGCCTGCAAGCTTTCGGCGTGCGCGAGGTGATTGTCAACGTGCATCACTTCGCCGACATGATCGTCGAGTATCTGAAAGCACATGAGAACTTCGATATGAAAATTGAAGTCTCGCGCGAAGACGGGCTGCTCGATACGGGCGGTGGCCTGAAGAATGTAGCGTGGTTTTTTCTTGAGAACTCGAGATCGGATGAACCCTTTATCTTGCACAACGTTGACGTCATCAGCACGATCGATCTTGGTCGCATGATGCAATTCCACAAGGAAAATCACGCCCTCGCCACTCTGGCCGTGCAGGACCGGAGGACTTCGCGATACTTGCTGTTTGACGAGCGGGGTCAGCTCTGCGGCCGTCGATCAGCAGATAAGAGTGATGAACTCGCGCGGTCCGCGGCGAAGCTGGAGCCTTTCGCTTTCACCGGCATCCACGTCATCTCTCCGCGTCTGCTCGCCAAGATGACCGAGCAAGGCGTGTTTTCCATCATTGCGCCCTATCTGCGCCTCGCTGGCCAGGGTGAGAAAGTCCTCGCCTTCCGC
>Ga0206847_10390_pt1 | contig 11317 bp, 11 predicted proteins | sample Alteio_BWOrgCont_17_FD_152880 | JGI IMG/M metagenome (GOLD analysis project Ga0206847, IMG submission 152880) | Enriched cells from forest soil in Barre Woods Harvard Forest LTER site, Petersham, Massachusetts, United States -... | ecosystem: Environmental > Terrestrial > Soil > Temperate forest >... | reverse complement strand
CGCGGCCGTCATATGCGGGAAGAGGTTGAATTGTTGGAAGGCCATGCCGGTCATGGCGCGCTGACGAGCGATTTCGCTTTCCTTCTTGCGGCGCCGTACGCCGCCGGTCATTTCATAGCCGATTTCTTCACCGTCGATGGCGATCGTGCCATCCTGGAAGTCCTCGAGCATATTGATACAGCGCAGCATCGTCGTCTTGCCCGAGCCGCTCGAGCCGATGATGCTGATGACATCGCCTTGGTTCATCGCGCAGTCGACGCCCTTGAGCACTTCCACCGTGCCATAGCGTTTGTGCAGGTTGCTGATCTTGAGAAGGCTGTCGCTCATCTTATGTCCTTTTCAAGTTGGAAGCGTGGTCTTGCGTTCGACATAGAGACCAAAGCGCTCGATGCCGTAATTGACGCAGAAATAGACGAAGCCGGCGAACAGATAGAATTCGAGGCTCAGGAAGGTGCGTGAGATGATTTCTTGCGTGCGCAAGAGCAGCTCACCGACACCGATGATCGAGAGAAGGGTCGACGCCTTCACCATTTCGGCGGCCGTGTTCACCCAAGCTGGCAAACATTGCCGCAAGGCCTGCGGTCCAAGCACATAGGCGAAAGTCTGCGGGAAGGTGAGGCCGATGGCTTTGGCCGCTTCCGTCTGGCCCTTCGGGATCGACTGCAGCGCACCGCGCGTAATTTCGCCAACATGCGAGCTGCAGAAGACCGAGAGCGCTAGGACGCCTGCCTGAAACGGGCCAAGGTCGAGACCGATGGTTGAGAGCACATAATAGCTCGCAAGAATGGACACATCGATCGCCGCTGCCATCGCCGTGCCGGAACTCACCTTCGAAGCCCGCTGACCACAATCCAGGTCTCGATGACGCGGAATGTCTCGACGTTGATTTTGCGGGCTTCGAAGGTGAGTTCCGGCACGGCGATGGCAGCGGCGATCGATGTGTCCTTGAACAAAGAAATCAGGGTGCTGCCGAGAGAGGGCAGGACATTGCGGAACATCAGCGGCAGGATAATCGAGGTCCGGATTTGCATTTCCGTGAGACCGATCGCCAAGCCTGCTTCACGCTGGCCGCGGGGAATGGCGAGAAGGCCCGCGCGGAAGATCTCCGCGAGATAGGCGCCGGAATAGATCGACAACGTGATGACGAAGCTCTGAATCTTTTCGAGGCGCAAGCCGAGTTGCGGCAGGGCGAAATAGGTGAAGAGCACCAGGACGAGAATGGGCGTATTGCGAATGATCGTCACATACAACCGCGCTGGCATGCGCAGAACGGCTTGTTGCGAATTGAGGGCGAAGGCGGTGAAAAGCCCGATGAATGCGCCCATCACAATCGCGCCGAAGCCGAGCGCGAGACTGAGCGCCAATCCTTCGAGCAAGAGGTCGAAGCTTCGCCAGACTGCGGCAAAATTCTGTGTATAGCCCATTGCGCATCCTCCCGCGCTTGATGCGCCGATACGACGTCTTCCGCCGTATCGGCGCCGCGCGTTGTTATTTGAATTCCACCGGGAAGCCGGTTTGCGGCGGCGGCAAATCCTTGCCGAACCAGGTCTTGAAGGATTTTGCATAGGTGTCGAATTCGACACCGGTCATCGCTTCGTGCAGGGCCGTGTTGACGAAGTTCAGCCAGTCCTGGTCGCCGCGCTTGACGGCGCACGCATAGGTCTGCGGATTCCAGCCGTAACCGCCATCCTTATAGCGACCGGCATTTTGCGTCATATACCAAAGCAGTGATGATTGGTCGGTCGCGACTGCCTCGGCGCGGCCGGAATTGAGTGCCTGATAGATCAGGTCGACGGAATCATATTGGTCGACTTTTGCCTGGGGCAGTGCGGCATGCACCATGGATTCGGCGTAGACGTTCTGTAGAACTGCGATCGTGATCGACGAGCCCGCAGCTTTGAGCGCGTTGTAATCGGCGTACTTGCCGTTGGCCATCAGCATCAGGCCGACGCCTTCGCGATAATACGGGATGGTGAAGGCGACTTGCTGCGCACGCTCGCCGGTCACCGTCATGAATTGGCAGGTGAGATCGACCTTATCGGTCGTCACGTTCGGCACGCGCGCATCCGAAGATTGGGTCACGAACTGGATCTTGTCGGGATCGTTGAACAGGGCTTTCGCGACGATGCGGCCCATGTCGATGTCGAAGCCTTGGAGCTTGTCGTCGGCGCTTTTGAAGTGCCAAGGCGGGTTGGTGCTGCCGGTGCCCATGATGAGGTAGCCGCGGGCCAGAACCTCATCGAGTTTGCTTTTCGTTTGCGCCTCTGCGGGCGCGGTGAACATGAGTGCGAGCGCTGCAATGGCGCCGGCAAGCCTGAAGCCGGTTCTCATTCTCCCTCCTCCGTACGGTTGTTTCCATTATATCGGACATACGTCTAAAATAATGGATTTGCAAATTGAGCGCCTGTCCCCGAGCTTTGTCAAGGCCATTTTTGCCGAGAATTGCTGGCTGCGGCGCAAATGTGCGGCGGCCGCCCCGGCCTTCGCAGACGTGCCGCTGCATCCCACACGGCGCGGAGCGGCAGATGCCAAGAGCTCGCAGCAGGCACTTCGGGAAGTTGGTGATGCGGTCTAGCGACTTGATAGAAAAGGGGAAATTTTTACACTGAAAGTTTCTGTAGAACGCGCCACAATTCGGCCTCTATATGTTCTATGCTAGGGCACTATCACAACGCAGGATCTTTTCATGCCGACGATTGCATTGGTGGACGACGACCGTAACATTCTGACCTCCGTTTCCCTGGCCCTGGAAGCTGAGGGCTATCGGATTCAGACCTATACGGACGGTGCTGCGGCGCTGGATGGCCTGCGCGCCAGCCCGCCTGATCTTGCGATCTTCGACATCAAGATGCCACGCATGGACGGCATGGAATTGCTGCGCCGCCTGCGCCAGAAGTCCGATCTGCCGGTGATCTTCCTCACGTCCAAAGATGAGGAAATCGACGAATTGTTCGGCCTGAAAATGGGTGCCGACGACTTCATCCACAAGCCGTTCTCGCAACGCCTCCTGGTCGAGCGCGTGAAGGCGATTTTGCGCCGCGCGAATCCGAAAGAGGCTGCGGCACAGAAGGAGTCGGAAGCAAAGATCCTTGAGCGCGGCGCGCTCAAGATGGATCCGGAGCGCCACACCTGCACTTGGAACAACGAGCCGGTCATCCTAACCGTGACCGAATTCCTGATCCTGCAGGCACTGGCAACGCGCCCCGGCGTGGTGAAAAGCCGCAACGCTTTGATGGACGCCGCCTATGATGACCAGGTCTATGTCGATGACCGGACCATTGACAGTCACATCAAGCGCCTGCGCAAGAAGTTCAACGCGGTCGATCCGAGTTTCGAAATGATCGAGACGCTTTATGGTGTTGGCTATCGCTTCAAGGAAGTTTAAAGGGGCAGGCAACACTGGGCGCATGGCCCGCGTGGGAAACAAGACGGCTGGACGCGGACAAGAGTCCGCTACGGCAAGAGTGATATGTGCTAAGATTGCCTGATGAGCATTGAGGCTGGAAATCCGGACGACGACCTGACGGCTGAGGCTGAGGATCGGTCGCGACGGCAGCGTCGTCATACGCGGCGCACTTTATCGGCGCGTCTGCGGATGCTCTCGCGCAGCCTGGCCAATCGTTTTTCCTCGTCGCTGACGCGTCGCATCATCGTTCTCAATCTGGGCGGGCTGGTCATTCTGCTGGTCGGCTTTCTCTATCTCAATCAATTTCGCGAAGGATTGATCGACGCCCGCGTGCAGAGCTTGCAGACGCAAGGCGATATCATCGCCGGTGCGATTGGTGCTGATGCAAATGTCGAGTCCGACACGATCGTCATCGATCCGGACAAGTTGATGCAGATGGCACCCGGCGATCAGCTCAACGCCAATGTGTCGACGGAATTTTCGCTCAACCCGGAGCGGGTCGCGCGATTGCTGCGTCGTGTGTTGCCGAGCGCTACCCGTGCCCGGGTCTATGACGCCGACGGCACGCCGGTGGTTGATTCTGCTACGCTCAATGCGGCGGTACTTAGCAACCCACTACCGCCGCCGGTATCGGAATCGCCAAGTCTACCGCGCCGGCTTTGGGCAGACGTGATGCAGCGCTTGTTCGGCTCTGAATCGCAACAGGTCGATGAGCCGACGAACCTCACCAGCACCAAACTGCCAACCGAAGTTGCAGCTGCGTTCAAAGGCTATCAGCAAACCATGGTGCGCTTGAATGCGCGCGGCGAGACCATCGTCTATGTGGCGATCCCCGTGCAACGTTATCATCACGTGCGCGGCGTGCTCCTGATGCAGACGCAGGGCGGCGACATCGACCGCATGATCGCCTCAGAGCGCTGGTCGATTTTGCGCGTCTATCTTTTCTGCACCGTCGTGATGTTCCTGGTCTCGCTGTTCCTCGCGGGCACGATCGCTGGTCCCATGCGCAAATTGGCGGAAGCGGCGGAGCGAGTGCGGCGCGGCATCAAATCGCGCCAGGAGATTCCGGATTTCACCGACCGTGCCGACGAGATCGGCCACTTGTCGGGTGCGCTGCGCGACATGACCAAGGCGCTGTACAATCGCATCGAAGCGATCGAGAGCTTTGCCGCCGATGTGGCGCATGAATTGAAGAATCCGTTGACGTCCCTGCGCAGCGCCGTTGAAGTTCTGCCACGCGTGAAGACCGATGATGCGCGCGAGCGCTTGCTCGGCGTGATCCAGCACGACGTGCGCCGGCTCGATCGGCTCATCAGCGATATTTCCGACGCGTCGCGCCTCGACGCCGAACTCGCTCGCGCCGACAATATGCCGATCGACGTGAAGGCGATGCTGGAGGCTGTCGTCAATCTCGCCAACGAGGTGCGTCGCGACGACAAGGTGCGCGTGCGCCTCAAAATCCTGGCGCCGGACTGCAAGGAGGGCGAAGACCCGACGCTCGCCTATGTGATCAGCGGCAACGAATCGCGTCTTGGCCAGGTGATCAACAATCTCGTCGACAATGCCCGCTCGTTTTCGGCGCCAGAGGGTGAGGTGCGTGTCACTTTGCTGGCCGCGCTCGACCGCGAGCACGAGCGGCGCGGGATCGAGGTCGAAGTCGAAGACGACGGCCCCGGCATTCCGGCGCATGCCTTTGAACGGATTTTCGAGCGCTTCTACACCGACCGGCCGGGGCAGGGTTTTGGCCAGAATTCTGGCCTCGGCCTGTCGATCTCGCGCCAGATCGTCGAGGCGCATAAAGGCCAGATCTGGGCGGAGAACCGCACGGGTGCGCGCAAAGGGCCGCTCCGCGAGGATATCGAGGAAGCTGCCGGACCCAATATCATCGGAGCGCGTTTTACCGTCTGGCTGCCCAGGCCATGAGCTGGGAGGACGAGCAGGCGCGCTTCAGTGCGTCCGGCTACGTGCACGCAACCGCCGTTTTGATCGGCGATGCCGGCATCCTGATTCGCGGGGATTCGGGCGCCGGCAAATCCAGCCTCGCGCTCGCCTTGATAGATGCGGCTGGCCGGGCGCGTTTTGCGCGGCTGGTCGGCGACGACCGGGTGCGGCTCGAGGTTCGGGGAGATCGTTTGATCGTCTCCGGTCATCCGGCGATCGCCGGAAAGATCGAGCGGTTCGGCCAGGGCATCACCCAATTGCCGCACGAGGACGCCGCCGTGGTGCGGCTGATCGTCGATTTGACCAAGCGCGACTTTACGCCGCGTCTGCCGGAAAGCGAGGAGCAGGAAGAGCGGATCTTTGGGGTGGCTAACCCACGTTTGGTATTGTCTTCCGGGCGTTTGGCCGAGGAGAATGCAAGAACCATTGTAAACTGGCTGCAAGATCATATTTAATTCACAAGGCGGATTGTGCTAAATGTTGCGGTATTTCGCTTGCCAATTGCGCGATGATACAGAAAATACGGTCCCCACGCGGGGCGGGCGAACCGGCCCCTGCAGAAGTCAGCTTTGCTGGGTAGCGCTTTAGGAGTGCTGGATGCGTGGGATGGGTATGAACGGTAGGGTCCAATGATCGGTATGGTCCTGGTGACCCATGGGTGCCTGGCGACAGAATTCCGTGCTGCGCTCGAACATGTGGTTGGTCCGCAAAAGCAGATCGAAACCGTGACCATTGGTCCGGACGACGATATGGAGCAGCGCCGCAGAGACATTATCGAGGCGGTCAAGACCGTCGACAGCGGCAAAGGCGTCGTGGTTCTGACGGATATGTTTGGCGGCACGCCGTCCAATCTCGCCATTTCTGTCATGAATGGCGGAAGCGTGGAGGTTGTGGCAGGGGTCAATCTGCCGATGCTGATCAAATTGGCTTCGGAGCGCGAAACCGCCAGTTTGGAGCGGGCTGTGACCTCGGCGCAGGAGGCGGGCCGGAAATATATTATTATCCCAAGTAAGGTATTGGTCGGTGAATGAATATTGAGAGCAGCATAAATCTGCATCCTGTCGAAGACGACGAATGCGATTGCCCGCCGGCACCCGAGATCCCCGGCGCGCTGGTGCGCGAACTGCCGATCGTCAACCGCAAAGGGCTTCATGCGCGGGCGACCGCCAAATTTGTCAATTGCGTCGAGAAATACGATGTCGATGTCAAGGTGACCCGCTGCGGTGAGACTGTTGGGGGCACTTCGATCATGGGCATTCTGACGCTGGGTGCCGGGATCGGCACCCACATTACGGTGTCGGCCATAGGTCCGCAGGCGGAGGAAGCGCTCGACGCGATCACCACGCTGGTGGCGAATAAGTTTGGGGAAGAGGAATAGGGGCGCTGGGACCGCAGGCTTCCAGCCCGCTGGAAAAGGCAGGCGCCGCATTTGCGCGCATCAACTTCCGATCGTCCCAACTGTAGACATCGCCCTGCGGACGATTTGCAGGCTGGAAGCCTGTGGTCCCGGGACGTCCAATCACCGCACGATCGTAATCTTTTGCGCCGCGCGGGTGATTCCCGTGTACAGCCACCGAGCCCGGTGCTCGCGGAAGGCGTAGCTCTCGTCGAACAGCACCACATTGTCCCATTGTGAGCCTTGCGCCTTGTGCACGGTCAGCGCGTAGCCGAAGGCGAATTCGTCCGACTCGCGGCGGATCAGCCAGGGCAGCTCTTCTTCCGTGCCGTCGAAGAAATTCGGCAGCACGCTCACCCGCACCGGCTTGGCGCCCGTTCCCTCTTCCGGCGCCACGGTCATTTTGAGAAAGTTGCGGCGCTGCTCGCGCAAGCGCGTCACCGACCAGATGCCGCCGTTCAACAGGCCCTTCTTGCGGTCGTTGCGCAGGCACACGAGCTTGTCGCCGACCATCGGCATCGGTTCGCTGCGGCCGAGCAATTCGCGGATGCGGCCGTTATAGAGCTTGCGCGTCTTGTTCATGCCGACCAGCACCTGGTCGGAGCCGGTGACGATCTCGGCATTGATCGCATTGCGGCGGATGACGCTCGTTTGGCCATAGGTGCCAAAATCGATGCCGCCGCCCTCACGCACCATCATCGACAGCCGGATGATCGGATTGTCCGACGCCTGGCGATGCACTTCGGTCAGCATCACGTCGGGCTCGTGCTCGGTGAAATAGCCGCCGCCTTTAACGGGGGGCAATTGTGCCGGGTCGCCCAGCACCAGGACCGGCTTGCGGAATGACAGAAGATCGCGGCCGAGTTCCTCATCGACCATCGAGCATTCGTCGATGATGATCAGATGTGCCTCGGCCGCGGGCGATTCGTCGTTCAGCTCGAAAGTCGGCGTTTCGGTATCGGTGTCCCGCGCCCGGTAGATCATGCTGTGGATCGTCGTGGCGTCCTGGCAGCCTTTCGAGCGCAGCACCAAGGCCGCCTTGCCGGTATAGGCGCCAAACAGCACCGTGCCGTCGGCATTCTCCGCAATATATTTGGCAAGCGTCGTCTTGCCGGTGCCGGCGTAACCGAACAGGCGAAAGACTTGGCGATCGCCCGCCTTCAGCCAGCGGGCGACCTTGTTGAGCGCGTCTTCCTGTTGCGGCGACCAGGCCATGGTTCATGCCGCCTTGGGGGCCAGCCCGCGTTTCTCAAGCAGAGCATCAATGGTTGGCGCACGTCCGCGGAACAATTTGTAGGCCTCTTCCGGATCGCGGCTGGCGCCAGCCGAATAGACATAAGTCTTCAGGCGCTCGGCGAGGGCGGGATCAAAAATATTGCCCGCCTCCTCGAAGGCCGCAAAGCCGTCCGCATCGAGCACTTCCGACCAGAGATAGGAATAATAGCCGGCAGAATAGCCGTCGCCCGAAAACACATGGGTGAAATGCGGCGTACGGTGGCGCATCATAATCTCAGACGGCATGCTGATCTGCTGCAACGTCTCGGTCTCGAAGGCGATCGGGTCAAGATTGTCGGCGCTGCGCAGCGAGTGGAATTCGAGATCGACGATGGCCGACGAACTATATTCGACGGTCGCAAAGCCCTGGTTGAAATTACGCGCGGCAAGCAGGCGCTTGAGCAGGTCTTCGGGCAATTGCGCGCCGGTGTCGACATGCACTGCATAGGCCCGCAAAATCTCAGGCTGCATCAACCAATGTTCATAGACTTGGCTGGGAAATTCGACAAAATCGCGCGGCACGTTTGTGCCTGACAATAAAGGATAGGTCACATCCGACAGCATGCCGTGCAGGCCATGGCCGAATTCGTGGAAGACGGTGCGCGCGTCGTCGAAACTGAGCAGCGCCGGCTTGCCGTCAGCGCCCTTGTTGAAATTCATCACATTGAGCACGATCGCTTGCACATCGCCGCCAAGCTTCTTCTGCGAGCGGATGGCATTCATCCAGGCGCCGCTGTGTTTCGACGGCCGCGCGAAATAATCGCCGATGAACAGCGCGACATGCTTGCCGTCCTTGTCGGTCACGTCCCAGGCGCGGGCATCGGGATGATAGAGCTGCAGATCCTTGCGCTCGGAAAAGTCGACGCCGAACAGGCGGCGCGCCGTTTCGAATGCAGCTTCAATGATCTTGTCGAGCTGGAAATAAGGCTTGAGCACTGCCTCGTCGAGATCGTGCAATTCCTTGCGTAGCTTGGAGGCATAATAACGCCAGTCGTGCGGTGCGATCGGGCCAGATTGCCCTTCGCGTGCCGCGATTTTTGCGAGTGCATTAGCCTCGAGGCCTGCTTGCGTCTTGGCTGGCGTCCAGACCGCGTCGAGCAAGCCGCGCACCGCTTTGGGCGTTTTCGCCATGCTTTCGTCGAGCTTGTAATCGGCGAATGTATCGAAGCCGAGGAGCTGCGCGCGGTCGGCCCTGAGCCGCACCATTTCGGCAACGAGCGGCCGGTTGTCGGTGGCGCCATCGTGCTCGCCGCGGCTCGCCCAAGCCTTTAGCGCCAGTTCGCGCAGATCGCGGCGCGCTGAGAATTGCAGGAACGGCTCGATGGATGAGCGCAACAGCGTAATGACGCGTTTGCCCGCAAGACCGCGATCTTCGGCCGCGCGGCGCGCATCTTCGAGAAGCCAGTCGGGCAGGCCGGCGAGGTCGTCATCCTTCAGCACCAAGGTCCAATTGCCTTCGTCGCGGAGCACGTTCTGGCCGAACGCCGTGCCAAGCTTTGCGAGCCGCTGCAGGATCTCAGCCATGCGCGCCTTCTTGCCATCGTCGAGTTGCGCGCCCGAGCGGATGAAGGCCTTGTGTGTCAGATCGAGCACGCGCTTCTGCTCGTCGCTCAAGCCAAGCTTATCGATTTGCTGGTACAGCGCGTCGATGCGGGCGAAGAGCTTGGCATCCATATAGATTTTGCTGCCATGCAGCGCGAGAACCGGCGAAATCTCGCGCTCAATCGCCTGAATCTCTGGGCTCGTATGGGCATTGGCGAGATTCCAGAACACGCCATTGACCTGATCGAGTCTATGTCCGGCAAGTTCCAGCGCGTCGATCGTATTGGCGAAGCTGGGCGGTGCGGGATTGTCGGTAATTGCGGCGATTTCGCGCTTGTGGAGTGCCAGGGCCTCGTCGAAAGCCGGCTTAAAATGGTCGGGCTTGATCTCGGCGAAAGGCGGCAGGCCGAACGGCGTGTTCCAGTCGCGCAAAAGGGGATTGGCGGACATCAAAAACTCCAGCTTAGCTCTGTGCTGCAAGGGCAATGGCGATCTGCGCGCCCAACAGCGCATTGTTCTTCACGAGGGCGATATTCGCCGCAAGGCTCTTGCCCGCGGTGATTTCGACGATGCGGCCGAGCAGATAGGGCGTCACCGCCTTTGCGGCAATGTTCCCGGATTTTGCATCGCGCAGGGCCGTCTCGATCGCGTCATGGATCGTTGCGCTCGGGATTTCGTGCTCGAGCGGGATCGGATTGGCGATCAGCGCACCGCCGTTCAGGCCGAGCCGCCATTTGGCGGCGAGGAAGGCCGCGATATCCGCGGCACTGTCGAGGCGCAGAGGCGCCTTCAAGCCGGATTCGCGCGAGTAGAAGGCGGGGAATGTATCAGTGCCATAGGCAATGACAGGTACGCCGGCAGTTTCCAGCGCTTCCATTGTGGCCGGCAGGTCGAGAATGGCTTTGGCGCCGGCTGAGATCACAGCCACATTGGTACGGCCGAGTTCGGTAATGTCCGCCGAAATATCGAGGCTGGTGTTCCAGCCGCGATGCACGCCGCCAACGCCGCCGGTGGCGAAGATCCCGATGCCCGCCATGGCCGCGATGCGCATGGTAGCGGCAACGGTGGTCGCAGCCGGGCGCTTGGTGACGAGCGCGTAGGGCAGGTCGTGGGTCGAGGCTTTCAGCACGTCTTTTTCACGGGCGAAGAGTTCGAGCTCTTCGCGCTCCAGGCCAACCTTCAGCTTGCCGTTGAGCACGGCGATCGTGGCCGGGGTTGCACCGGCGTCGCGGATGATCGTCTCGACGGCGGTCGCCATCTCCAAATTCGCGGGGTAAGCCATGCCGTGTGAGATGATGGTCGATTCCAGCGCGACCACCGGCGCGCCGGCCTTCAAGGCGGCGGCGACTTCGGCGCTGATGACGAGATCTGGGTGTTGTGCAGTCATGGCGATTCGGGTCCTTTATTCAGCATCTGTTCTAGCGCATCGGGGCTGATCTTGTCGCTCACCGAGGTGCGGCTCATGACAGTCAGTGCAGCCGCGGCTTGGCCGAGGTGTGCTGCATGTTGCAGATCGGCGCCTTGGGCGAGGGCATAGAGCGCACCGGCAAAGGCCGCGTCGCCCGCGCCGGTGACGTCGAGCGCGCGCACGGCGAGGCCCGGAACGTGACGGTGACGGGTGTCGGCAACATCTTCGGAAATGAAGACGCCGGAACTGCCGGCACCCATGATCAGATGCGTAACACCTTGGGCATGCAGGTGGTTTTTCGCGTCGTTGTAATCCGCGTCACGGTCAGTGATGGCGCCGCCGAGCGCTG
>Ga0206847_10388_pt1 | contig 11407 bp, 10 predicted proteins | sample Alteio_BWOrgCont_17_FD_152880 | JGI IMG/M metagenome (GOLD analysis project Ga0206847, IMG submission 152880) | Enriched cells from forest soil in Barre Woods Harvard Forest LTER site, Petersham, Massachusetts, United States -... | ecosystem: Environmental > Terrestrial > Soil > Temperate forest >... | reverse complement strand
ATAAAATAAAAAAAATTGAATGCTTAGTCTTTAATCTGAAAATCTCCATATATTTCCCCCAAAAGCACAAACGGGAACATCCCTATAAGTTCAATATTTCGTTTTAAAAGGGCCTGTTTATAATTCATTATATCAGTAATATTTATTTAATAACCTAATAAGGTATTCGCCGTCGAATCTGATACCTAATTGACTGATAATTGGTAAAATATCGGAAATATCTATTTTATAGTTGCTTCCTTTTAAAACAGTATTATAATTACCTTTTTTGTTTAAATACTGCTCTGCTGCAGGTACAATATCGGTTACCAAATAGCTTTTGGGATGGGCAATATTGATTGTCTTATTTAAAAACAGTTTGTTAGCAAGTATATAATTCGATATCGCGTAAAAATCATCAACGTCAATAAGATTCCTGGTAGCATTGGCCCATAAGCTAAAATGCCTGTTTTCAGAGATACTATTAATTATGAAATTTAATATTGTATTTGGATTAGAGGACTGCCCGACCAAATTTGATACCCGAAAGATCGCGTATTGACGAACGTTGTCTCGAATATAATTCTCAATGTTTATTTTATGGAGAACATACAGTGATTCGCTTTCCTCGGGATCATTTACACTACAGGTACTGAAATAAGTGAATATTTTTTCTTGGTTATTATTAACCACATGTTTCAGTAGCTCGAATTCCCGTTCGTATTCTGAATGAACAGTATTTTTTGAATTAGATACTCCTGATGCAAAAATTAAAAAGGCATCATTTTCTGCATAATTGCTGAATCTTTTTGCAACCAAGCCATTGCCGACAACCATTAGTTATTGTTTTCAAGAAGCAAAGTAAGGAATTTTAAGAGAGTAGCGAATGATGGCAAGCGTTTTTAATTTTTAACTACTTTATCGTATATAATTTTAGAGTTAACATCTGCTTTCAGTATATAAATTCTATTTGGTAGGTTCCCGATATAAACGTCAGTCGTAGTCCCCTCTGAAAAAACAGGCAATAAAAATCCCAATAAAAGTATAAATATCCCTTTCATAAGTTTTGGTTTAATGATAATGCGAATATAAGGCTTTTAAAAAAACTTCAATAGGCTAATGGAAAATTAATTTAGCGGTATTGCCCCCTTATGTATAGGTAAATGTATGTTTTTGTTCGAGTCATTTCTTAAAATATGTCCACACAAAACGCAACATTTAAAGTAAGAAACCGCACCGTAGAAATTAAGTGGATTTCGCAATATTGTGATCACATCCTGGATAATTACATAAGCAAAAATAAAGATCACGATTTGAAATTTCAGCAAATAAGCAAATTATTGCAGACCTGCACAATTTTTGAACAGAATAAAGGGCGAACATGGTATGGATATAATATGATTAATGGGAAAAAATACAGGGTAGTTTTCATTTTAAATCCTAAATTTGCAATAATAAAAACTTGCTATCGGCATGGCTACTAAAAAAACAGATAAACACGCCGCTTATCGCTATAAGATCGAATCTGAAACAGAATTGGCAGAGGCTAAATGGCAGATCGAACAGGGCGATTATAAGGATTTGGATGATTATATTGATTGCTATACACGTTCTGAAAAAAGACGGATGAAGCGCGCCGAAGAAGAGAAAGGCAAGCGAACACAAGTAAGAAAAATTAAACGCCTTGAAACAATGAATAAAGGCAAGGCGGCCTAAATATCGTTCTCGGCTTTTTGCATCCATGCATTTATGTATTCCCTGTTCGTCATAATATAATGCCTTCGTTTATGGCGGTACGCACTATATGGCCGGGAAGCTCCTTATTTTTCAGTATTCTTCTTCGCTGTATAACAGTAAGCTACACCGGCGCGATTGCAGCATAGCTTTGAGCCATAGCGAACCCGTGCCTAACGCAATTTGCACGGTTTGCAAACGTACATTCTTATCTTTGCCGCAAACCAATATGGATGGAGCCCTTAGTAACCGTATTAATGCCAGTATATAATGGGCGGAAGTATTTAAAGGAGGCAATTGAAAGTATCTTAAATCAGACTTATAAAAATATTGACTTTCTTATTATTGACGACGGAAGTACCGATGATTCTGTTAAGGTAGTTATGTCTTACAATGACAGCAGGATAAAACTCGTTAAAAATGAACAAAATATAGGGCTCACTGCTATTTTAAACAAAGGGGTTGAGTTATCAAATGGGCAATACATTGCACGGATGGATGCAGACGATATCTCTGCGAGCGACCGGCTTGAAAAACAAGTAAATTACCTGGAGCAGCACCCTGATGTGTGCATGGTTGATAGCATTATGGAGTTAATGGACGCGCAGGGCAATTCCTTAAACAAGTACAATTCAGATGTTATCTCTGAAAAAGACATAAGGAACAGCCTGCCTAAAAATAACTACCTGGGGCACTCTTCAATTATGATAAGGGCCGGCATAATGAGGAAGTATAAATACAGAACGACCGAGGCAGAAGATTATGACCTATGGCTGCAGCTTGCCAATGACAATTATATAATACACAAAATTGACGAGCCTTTATTACTGTATAGGCTACACGGGAGTTCATACACCGATAATCATGGACGAAAACAAAGCAGGGGCACATTGCGGCTGGCTATTACCAAGTACCTATATTTGACTAAGTTACCGTTTAAAAAGAGGTTTACCTTGTTTAACATAAAAGTGCTTTACTATACCATTTTGCAATACATTATCGGGTATATTAAGTATGCTGTTAACTACAATAATTTAATTAAAAACAGGCGCTCATAATTTTTGAAAACAGGATCAATGGCTAATAATGAGTTTATCATAAAATGGCACAGCATTTTTTACCAGCCTTCTTACTTTATCCGCAGTGGGTTGTACAGGTATGTGCGGCTGCTGGCGCCACAGCTTAATGGCAAGCTGCTCGACTTTGGCTGCGGCTCAAAGCCTTATAAGGCGCTGTTTACAAACGTTTCTTCCTATACCGGACTGGATATTGAAGTATCCGGCCACAGCCATAAAAACGAGCAGATAGATGTGTACTACGATGGTAAGGCCATCCCTTTTGAAGACGGCTCGTTCGATAACATCTTTTCTACGGAAGTGTTTGAGCATATTTTCAATATCGAAAAAATACTGCCGGAGATAAACCGCGTGCTGAAACAAGGAGGCGGCCTGCTCATCACCTGCCCCTTTGTATGCCCCGAGCACGAAGTGCCCTACGACTATGCCCGCTACACCAGCTTTGGCATCAGGCATTTGCTGGAGCAGCATGGCTTCAGTATAAAAGAACAAATAAAAACCGGGAACTACTTTGAAACAACCGCCCAGCTAAAGATGTATTTCGTGAATTTCTTTTTGCCCAAAAAGCCCCGGTTCCTGTACCTGGCCCTTTACCAGTTGTTTATTTTACCGATCATTTTGGCTACATGCCTATTCAATGCAATACTCCCCAAAATGTTTAAAAGAACCGATCTTTATCACAGCAACATTGTATTGGCCGTAAAAAAATAAAACTATATGCGTTTCTTTTTGCCTCCAAACAATACCTTTATAGGATATAGTTGATACCTTAAAAAGCCAATAATGTTTTTTGTTTGTTCGAATTTTCCTTTATAATAAAGCATCATTTCAGGATGAACGCGGGTAATAAATTCCGGATCTGTTTTTTGCCAGCTTTCCATCAATAAAGGCTTGAATTTATTCTCAAACACTTCCTTTTTAATGTATAGCAATGCATTTTGCCGATACCAAAAAAGGATCTCTTTATTATTCCATATTTGTTTTCTGATATGATCTATACAAACATACCCCTGGTCAATAAATTTCTTTGCCCAATATTCGGGATATTGCGTGTTGATATGATAGGTGCCTTCCTGACCGGGAATTGCCGCTGAAAACATTATAAAATCTGATGCGTTAGTTACCGACTTTACTAAGTTATCGGCGCAATCATCTGGTAAGTGCTCGCCTACTTCCATGCAAATTGCTAAATCAAATTTTTTAGGCGCAACATATACCCTTTCAAGATTTGCAGAGACAAATTCTTTATCATTGATCTGCAACATATTCTTATTTACATAGTCACCATCAATACCAAGAATATCTTTAATATTATATTTTTCTTTGAATACTTTTAGCCATACACCTACACCACACCCTATGTCTATCACACTTTTGGGATTGATTATATTAAGTATATAAGGAATCACTTGTTCAGCAGATACAACTGAACCATCTTTTTGTTCTTTAAAGAATTTTTTTCCGTAAACTTCTTCTGAAGCCATTATTATTTAATTTGTTGCTCAAAAGTAGAAAATTATATCCGAAAGATTTTTCTTTTGCATCGAAATCACTACTTTTATATTAATCTATACTATGCATAATATAATAGCATGAAAAATATTTTTTTTATTGTCGCCTTAATGTCTACAACGTCATATGGCCAGATAATAACTACTATCGCAGGTAATGGAGTCCCAGCATATACAGGCAATGGGGGCGCAGCAACATCAGCATCCCTTGATGGGCCAAATGGAGTAGCAGTAGACCAAACTGGCAACATTTATGTATCTGAATACTGGAATCACACTATCCGAAAAATAACGCCTTCCGGAATTATTACTACTTGTGCGGGAAATGGTTCCCCGGGATATAGTGGTGATGGGGGACAAGCAACGGCTGCGCAATTAAATTACCCAGTAAAAATAGCAGTTGACCGTTTAGGTAATATATTTATTGCAGATAGAGATAATAATAGGATACGTGAAGTCTCAACATCGGGCATTATTACTACTATTGCAGGCACAGGTTATCCAGGCTACAACGGTGATGGTATAACCGCGACAACCGCACAAATAAACAGTCCATGTGGGGTAGATGTTGATACGATGGGTAATATTTATATTGCTGACTTTTCCAATAATCGCATCCGCAAGGTGTCATCAGGCATGATCTATACTATTGCAGGTACAGGAACTACAGGTAGTTTCGGGGACGGTGGCATGGCAACAAATGCGCAATTGGATAATTGTTTTGGAGTAAGGATTAACCGCTCAGGCAATATTTTTATTGCAGATAACTCAAATAATAAAATCAGAGTAGTTTCAACTACAGGTATTATAACCACATTTGCTGGAAACGGTACTGTTGGATATAGCGGTGATGGATATGCTGCAACTGATGCAGAGTTTAACGATCCTGCGGGAATCGCATTTGACACTTTAGGGAACGTTTATATTGCGGATCAGCTTAACAATGTAATCCGTATGGTATCTACTTCAGGGATTATTACTACTATATTAGGAACTGGTACCCCAGGGTATAATGGAGATGGATTGTCTGCTACAGCTACCGAAATAAATGGTGCAAATGAAATTGATTTTGATTTATCACAACATCTATTGTTTACAGACAACCTCAACCATAGGGTACGAATGCTTGCTTCTTCGTGCTTCTCCATCACTCACCAACCTGCAAATGATACTGTGCTTCCTGGGAATACGGCAAAGTATTGGGTTGTTACAGCTGCATTAGCCCCCACCTATCAATGGCAGCAAAATGCAGGCGCTGGCTGGGTGAATATGGCCAACACATGGCCTTACAGCGGCGTCTTTACCGATACGCTTACTATTCATAATGCCAGCCTGTATATTGATACTACCCATTACAGGTGCGTTGTTTCAGACGATGCCGACGGAATAATCTGCGTTGACACTTCTTCATCTGCGGTTTTATATATTAATACGGCTGATGAAGGGGTAAATAATCCCGGTATCCCTGAAGTGAATATTTATCCCAACCCGGCCCATAACAACGTCACGATATACTTACCGGAACCAACCGCAACAGGCAACGTGCAGTTAATGGATGCAGTGGGGCAGGTGCTTATCGAAGAAAGCATAAAGAATACGACATCTTTGGATATTCAACAGTTACCCGCTGGCGTGTACATCATAAAAGTGGATTATGATCACCAGAGCCTGTACAAAAAGCTGATAAAACTATAGCTTGGATAATTCCCCCTTGTGTGGGCGCTTTTTTTGCAGCCGGGTCCCGATAGCTTTCGGGAGGTGCAGGGGGGTGTCCGCTCGCGCAGGAAAATCCCCCTTTGTGCGGACGCTGTCTTTTTGCAGCTTCGCCGAAGGGGGTTAGGGGGATGTTCGCTCGCGTATTGCTCGCTAGGCTTATTAACGTTACTTAACCATCTACAACCGAAATTTTATCTACTTTTGAAATGGTATTAACGACTAATTACTAACGACTAATTACTAACGACTAATTGGGCATTGTTTTCCGGCAGTCTGCAAAAAATGCTATTGTAACCGTATGCGGCGCCGTTCTTGGCGCGGTGGTTATCTGGCTGTCCACAAAATACACTACCAAGCAGCAACTGGGCTTTACGCGCAACATGACCAACTATGCGATATCGCTGTCGCAAATGCTCATGCTGGGTGTCAACAGCACACTGTGTGTATATATATACAGGTACGCAGAGCAGGAATTGAAAAGGAAAGCGCTTATCGCTTTATCATTTATTGTACCGGGCATAGCGGTTACCGTATTCACTATTGTCATCTTCCTCATAAAACCCTGGCTGCTGCATCATTTTCAGCCTGAAGATATTCCTTTCATGAACCGGTATTTCACCTGGCTGCCTGTCTATACCGCCCTTTTTATTTACACAACTTTGCTTGAGCAATACCTGGGCACGCAATTCAAGGTTGCCATATCCGCTTTCATGCGGGAGGTGCTTTTGCGCATAGCCAGCATACTGCTGATCGTGCTTTATGGCTTTGGTTACATTAGTTTTGACGTACTTTTTATCGGTTCCGTACTCATCTATTTTTTGCCGCTGGTCATTTTTTTATGGCTTGCCTTCCGCCTGGAGCAGTTTGGCTTGTCGCTACAGTTTAAGAGCTTCCCGCGCTCTGAGTACAAAGAAATGATCCATTTCTCGTGGTACCATTTTTTGCTAAGTATGGTCTTTCTTTTCATGGTGTACATGGATTCACTGTTGCTGCCGTTTTATGACCATAAGGGATTTGTGGCGCTAGCGGTTTACAGCATTGCTGTTTATTTATCTTCATTATTGCAAATTCCGTACAGGTCTGTTACGCCTGCCAGCTTCGCTGTGCTTGCAAAGGCATTTGCCGACAACGATATTTAGGCCGCCTTGCCTTTATTCATTGTTTCAAGGCGTTTAATTTTTCTTACTTGTGTTCGCTTGCCTTTCTCTTCTTCGGCGCGCTTCATCCGTCTTTTTTCAGAACGTGTATAGCAATCAATATAATCATCCAAATCCTTATAATCGCCCTGTTCGATCTGCCATTTAGCCTCTGCCAATTCTGTTTCAGATTCGATCTTATAGCGATAAGCGGCGTGTTTATCTGTTTTTTTAGTAGCCATGCCGATAGCAAGTTTTTATTATTGCAAATTTAGGATTTAAAATGAAAACTACCCTGTATTTTTTCCCATTAATCATATTATATCCATACCATGTTCGCCCTTTATTCTGTTCAAAAATTGTGCAGGTCTGCAATAATTTGCTTATTTGCTGAAATTTCAAATCGTGATCTTTATTTTTGCTTATGTAATTATCCAGGATGTGATCACAATATTGCGAAATCCACTTAATTTCTACGGTGCGGTTTCTTACTTTAAATGTTGCGTTTTGTGTGGACATATTTTAAGAAATGACTCGAACAAAAACATACATTTACCTATACATAAGGGGGCAATACCGCTAAATTAATTTTCCATTAGCCTATTGAAGTTTTTTTAAAAGCCTTATATTCGCATTATCATTAAACCAAAACTTATGAAAGGGATATTTATACTTTTATTGGGATTTTTATTGCCTGTTTTTTCAGAGGGGACTACGACTGACGTTTATATCGGGAACCTACCAAATAGAATTTATATACTGAAAGCAGATGTTAACTCTAAAATTATATACGATAAAGTAGTTAAAAATTAAAAACGCTTGCCATCATTCGCTACTCTCTTAAAATTCCTTACTTTGCTTCTTGAAAACAATAACTAATGGTTGTCGGCAATGGCTTGGTTGCAAAAAGATTCAGCAATTATGCAGAAAATGATGCCTTTTTAATTTTTGCATCAGGAGTATCTAATTCAAAAAATACTGTTCATTCAGAATACGAACGGGAATTCGAGCTACTGAAACATGTGGTTAATAATAACCAAGAAAAAATATTCACTTATTTCAGTACCTGTAGTGTAAATGATCCCGAGGAAAGCGAATCACTGTATGTTCTCCATAAAATAAACATTGAGAATTATATTCGAGACAACGTTCGTCAATACGCGATCTTTCGGGTATCAAATTTGGTCGGGCAGTCCTCTAATCCAAATACAATATTAAATTTCATAATTAATAGTATCTCTGAAAACAGGCATTTTAGCTTATGGGCCAATGCTACCAGGAATCTTATTGACGTTGATGATTTTTACGCGATATCGAATTATATACTTGCTAACAAACTGTTTTTAAATAAGACAATCAATATTGCCCATCCCAAAAGCTATTTGGTAACCGATATTGTACCTGCAGCAGAGCAGTATTTAAACAAAAAAGGTAATTATAATACTGTTTTAAAAGGAAGCAACTATAAAATAGATATTTCCGATATTTTACCAATTATCAGTCAATTAGGTATCAGATTCGACGGCGAATACCTTATTAGGTTATTAAATAAATATTACTGATATAATGAATTATAAACAGGCCCTTTTAAAACGAAATATTGAACTTATAGGGATGTTCCCGTTTGTGCTTTTGGGGGAAATATATGGAGATTTTCAGATTAAAGACTAAGCATTCAATTTTTTTTATTTTATTCATGAGCTGATATACACACACTAAGTGTATGGCTATTAAATGTGGTGGTTATAGGCGGGAAGATAGAGAGAGGCGTTTAAAATTTAGGACAAGAATCCATATGTGAAGAAGTTTACGGAAAAAAATTCTTTAAAGAACAAAAAGATGGTTCAGTTGTATCTGCTGAACAAGTGATTCCTTATATACTTAATATAATCAATCCCAAAAGTGTGATAGACATAGGGTGTGGTGTAGGTGTATGGCTAAAAGTATTCAAAGAAAAATATAATATTAAAGATATTCTTGGTATTGATGGTGACTATGTAAATAAGAATATGTTGCAGATCAATGATAAAGAATTTGTCTCTGCAAATCTTGAAAGGGTATATGTTGCGCCTAAAAAATTTGATTTAGCAATTTGCATGGAAGTAGGCGAGCACTTACCAGATGATTGCGCCGATAACTTAGTAAAGTCGGTAACTAACGCATCAGATTTTATAATGTTTTCAGCGGCAATTCCCGGTCAGGAAGGCACCTATCATATCAACACGCAATATCCCGAATATTGGGCAAAGAAATTTATTGACCAGGGGTATGTTTGTATAGATCATATCAGAAAACAAATATGGAATAATAAAGAGATCCTTTTTTGGTATCGGCAAAATGCATTGCTATACATTAAAAAGGAAGTGTTTGAGAATAAATTCAAGCCTTTATTGATGGAAAGCTGGCAAAAAACAGATCCGGAATTTATTACCCGCGTTCATCCTGAAATGATGCTTTATTATAAAGGAAAATTCGAACAAACAAAAAACATTATTGGCTTTTTAAGGTATCAACTATATCCTATAAAGGTATTGTTTGGAGGCAAAAAGAAACGCATATAGTTTTATTTTTTTACGGCCAATACAATGTTGCTGTGATAAAGATCGGTTCTTTTAAACATTTTGGGGAGTATTGCATTGAATAGGCATGTAGCCAAAATGATCGGTAAAATAAACAACTGGTAAAGGGCCAGGTACAGGAACCGGGGCTTTTTGGGCAAAAAGAAATTCACGAAATACATCTTTAGCTGGGCGGTTGTTTCAAAGTAGTTCCCGGTTTTTATTTGTTCTTTTATACTGAAGCCATGCTGCTCCAGCAAATGCCTGATGCCAAAGCTGGTGTAGCGGGCATAGTCGTAGGGCACTTCGTGCTCGGGGCATACAAAGGGGCAGGTGATGAGCAGGCCGCCTCCTTGTTTCAGCACGCGGTTTATCTCCGGCAGTATTTTTTCGATATTGAAAATATGCTCAAACACTTCCGTAGAAAAGATGTTATCGAACGAGCCGTCTTCAAAAGGGATGGCCTTACCATCGTAGTACACATCTATCTGCTCGTTTTTATGGCTGTGGCCGGATACTTCAATATCCAGTCCGGTATAGGAAGAAACGTTTGTAAACAGCGCCTTATAAGGCTTTGAGCCGCAGCCAAAGTCGAGCAGCTTGCCATTAAGCTGTGGCGCCAGCAGCCGCACATACCTGTACAACCCACTGCGGATAAAGTAAGAAGGCTGGTAAAAAATGCTGTGCCATTTTATGATAAACTCATTATTAGCCATTGATCCTGTTTTCAAAAATTATGAGCGCCTGTTTTTAATTAAATTATTGTAGTTAACAGCATACTTAATATACCCGATAATGTATTGCAAAATGGTATAGTAAAGCACTTTTATGTTAAACAAGGTAAACCTCTTTTTAAACGGTAACTTAGTCAAATATAGGTACTTGGTAATAGCCAGCCGCAATGTGCCCCTGCTTTGTTTTCGTCCATGATTATCGGTGTATGAACTCCCGTGTAGCCTATACAGTAATAAAGGCTCGTCAATTTTGTGTATTATATAATTGTCATTGGCAAGCTGCAGCCATAGGTCATAATCTTCTGCCTCGGTCGTTCTGTATTTATACTTCCTCATTATGCCGGCCCTTATCATAATTGAAGAGTGCCCCAGGTAGTTATTTTTAGGCAGGCTGTTCCTTATGTCTTTTTCAGAGATAACATCTGAATTGTACTTGTTTAAGGAATTGCCCTGCGCGTCCATTAACTCCATAATGCTATCAACCATGCACACATCAGGGTGCTGCTCCAGGTAATTTACTTGTTTTTCAAGCCGGTCGCTCGCAGAGATATCGTCTGCATCCATCCGTGCAATGTATTGCCCATTTGATAACTCAACCCCTTTGTTTAAAATAGCAGTGAGCCCTATATTTTGTTCATTTTTAACGAGTTTTATCCTGCTGTCATTGTAAGACATAACTACCTTAACAGAATCATCGGTACTTCCGTCGTCAATAATAAGAAAGTCAATATTTTTATAAGTCTGATTTAAGATACTTTCAATTGCCTCCTTTAAATACTTCCGCCCATTATATACTGGCATTAATACGGTTACTAAGGGCTCCATCCATATTGGTTTGCGGCAAAGATAAGAATGTACGTTTGCAAACCGTGCAAATTGCGTTAGGCACGGGTTCGCTATGGCTCAAAGCTATGCTGCAATCGCGCCGGTGTAGCTTACTGTTATACAGCGAAGAAGAATACT